>Ga0208642_1000026_pt1 | contig 76215 bp, 64 predicted proteins | sample ETN02SmetaG_4_FD_185790 | JGI IMG/M metagenome (GOLD analysis project Ga0208642, IMG submission 185790) | Marine microbial and viral communities from oxygen minimum zone, Eastern Pacific Ocean - ETNP2014F10-02SV251 (SPAdes) (version 2) | ecosystem: Environmental > Aquatic > Marine > Oceanic ...
ATTGTTCACAAACTAAAATGCAGTCAGAAAGTGTCCCCACCCTGCCTACCCTAACAGCGTGGTACAAACTTAATTGATGAGGAAAGTGCGATGATATTTAGTAACATGGAAATGCAGAGCCGAATTGAGCGCTTACAGGCAATTATGGCTGCGCAGGACATCGACGTAGTCATCGTTTCATCCTATCACGGCAATCTTTACTACGCCGGATTCTGGATGCTGCCTATGGGTCGTTTCAACTTCACTGTGGTACCCGCTCAGGGGTCGGTCGCGATCGTTGCGCCCATCATGGAGTGTGACCGCGTTCCCACCTACAGTTGGATAACAGACGCACATTTCTACAGTGACGCAGGCACTTCGCTGGCAGGGCTGGTGCAAACTACCAAGAAATTGCTGATAGAACGCGGCTTTGCACTCGACAGGATTGGCGTTGAGAAGGATGTGATGCCAGTTGGTGTGCTCGAAACGCTCCAGGCCAGCCTCCCTGGATCTGATTTCACGGATGTTTCGACAACCCTGATGGAGCAACGGCTGGTTAAATCAACAGAGGAAGTGGATCTGTTGCGCACCAATGGCCAGATCTCTGATGTCGGGACCGAAGCGCTCATGGCTGCCGTGGCAGAGGGAAGAACGGAGCTGGAGATTTCCAACCAATCCCTGCTGGCGACCGACCGGGCGCTAACAGAACGATTTCCGGATCTTGAAAGTTTCGGCACCATCATTACCTGCGCATCCGGACCGAGAAGTGTCATCCCGCACGCCGTATCTACCGGTAAGAGGCTTGAACGTGGGGAGATCGTGAACTTCAACATACTGTCACAGGTGAATGGCTATTACATTTCACAGGAGCGTACCCTGTCCATTGGACCGCTACGTGAAGACGCCAGGAAACCCTTCGAGACTATCATCGAAGCACACGCGCGCGGCATAGCGGCGGTGAAACCCGGCGTCAAGTGTGGTGATGTTGCCCGAGTCTGTATCGATGTTCTTGAACGGGCCGGGTACGATCAGTATCAGTTGCACGGCCCTGGCCATTCATGCGGGATTATGGGTGCATTCTGGGGTCGAGAGGAGAAAGGCGAAATCAGGCCCTATAACGACAACATGCTTGAACCAGGCATGGTGGTGACTATTGAACCAGCAGTGTACCTTCCTGGGGTGGGAGGCTTCAGGCACTGTGATGTACTTGCTGTCACCGCAGACGGTCACGAACTATTGACCCATTACGACAGGGGTCTGCTGGAGGTCCGCTGAGCCTCCCGGGCGCTTGGTAGCTGCAGTTGAGTCTTATTTAGCGAGCAAAGGAGAGAAAGATGTTCGTTCGTAGATTATCCGAGGTGATTGGAACTGAACGCGACGTTGATTGGGGCAGCGGGCAAAGCCGACGGCTGTTGATCGAAAAGGATAATATGGGATTTGCCTTTTTGGATACGATTGTCAATGCCGATACCGATGTCTTACTGCAATATCGGAACCACTTGGAGTCCGTTTATTGCATTGAGGGCGAGGGGGAAATCATTGACCAGGTTAAAGACGAGAGTCACACAATCGTGCCCGGTACACTTTACGTGCTGGACAAGCATGACTTGCATCGTTTGCGCGCATTCACAACACTGCGACTTATTTGTGTCTTTTGCCCGCCGATCGAGGGTACCGAGCGTCACGATATGACAAGTGACAGTGGCTCAGCTTATTAGTTTCGCGGGAAAACCAGCGACATCAGGAAAGTCTTTGGTGCTATCTATTCCAGCCCTCTCTTAACGCATTACATACAGGACTTGATATATTCCGTGCCGATTTTATTAGCGTTCCCGGTGGGCAGGCATGCCCACGTGATCACCCCGGAAGAGTTTACGGTTGATCTTAACTGGAACCGTTTTCCAGCAATCAGAGCGCTTACGCCATTGGCTTCCGTATCGAAAGTGATATTAACGCGGCCGTTATCTCCTACGGCAATTCTCGTAATATAATCGCCGCCGAAATCATCCCTTCGGGGGATGCCAAGCAGGTCATGCTTGGCAGCCACACTCCCAGAGGGCCAGTCACCAGCCTCCTGGTGATATAAAACCAGTGCACTTTTTACCGGCGCAATCAGGGCAAAGGCTTCTGCAACTTGGGTACGTGCGATATATTTGTTGTATTGGGGAATGGCTATAGCAGCGAGAATACCAATGATCGCTACTACGATCATCAGTTCAATAAGCGTAAATCCTTTTTGTCTCATTAATGTTCCTCCTATCTATGCCTGGTTGTTAGTTGCAAAACCTTCTTTGTAAACCGTTAGCCGGAGCCCTAAAAACATGCTGGCGATACTCTTTGTGCACAGGGTCTGGCGACTTATTGAAAACATACCCGGTTACGACCGCTTTCCTTTGCTTTATACAACGCCTGATCTGCCCGGCTGAGCGCCTCCCCCGGCTGTTCTCCTGACCGGCAAGTAGTTACGCCAATACTTGCGGCTAAAGCAATCTCCTGCCCGTTAAAGTTAAGCGGTTTTTCTGTGATCGACTGGCGAATCGTTTCGGCCAACTGCTGGATCGGGGGCTCTTCGGGAGAGTCGCCCACATTATCCTGGATAAGAAATACCACGAACTCTTCTCCACCGAACCGACCTAATCGAGCATTCGCCGTTAGTTGCTGGCGAATTTTGCGGACCACGTGCAATATTCCTGCATCACCAGCCACATGGCCATAGTTATCATTGACCTGCTTGAAATAATCGATATCCAGCATTGCAACTCCGCAGCACTGGCCTGGTTGAAGATAATCCAGCCCATCACAGAACGCGTCATACCAGGTACGACGGTTAAGGCACTCGGTCAGTGGGTCGTGCTCTGCAAGCCAGGTTGCCCGCTCCAATGCTGTATTTTTTTCCTGCTCTTCTGTATTTACCCGGTTAAGAACCGCGTTATAAAAAGTTGCAATGTGGTGGGCTTCGGTCTGGGTATCAACCGTTACAGGTCTTGAAAAATTACCGGTACTGGCCTGATAACTCATCTGTCGGATGAGGTCGAGCGTGGACGTCTGCGCATCATGTTCAACAATATTGAGACCCACGATCTCGGCCTGTGAACTGACCCGGTAACCCACGAATCTCCCGCTGACATAGAAAAACAGCATTGCCAGTGGAAAAACATATAGGGCTACCACGGCAACCCCCAGAAGCTGCACACCCAAAAACGAGAACATATCAAGGCCATCAGGTGGTGAAACGAAAAAAGCTACCGCGACGGTACCCCATATGCCAGCACCCAGGTGGACCGGAATCGCCCCCACCGCATCGTCAAACTTGAATCGCTCAAGCAAATTGCCGGTGTAGATGACTACTATCCCTCCGACAAAGCCGATAACCGCAGCCATCCATGGCAGTACCGCATCACAATTTGCGGTGACCGCCACAAGCCCGCCAAGACTGCCGTTGAGAATATCCAACGCACGTGGCTTACCGTAGCGTATCCGAGTCAGGACCAGGGTCGAAACAATCCCGAAGACCCCACCGACGATAGTATTGGTGAGAATAATCGGCACCCGATCCGATGCCGCCAAGGTACTACCGCCATTGAATCCGAGCCAACCAAACCAAAGCAGAAATACTCCTAACGAAGTCAGTGTAACGCTGTTCGGCTCTATACCCTTGTCATCGTCGAATCGGCCAATCCTGGGCCCGATATGAATGATCGCGGCCAGCGCAACCCATCCCCCGACAGAATGAACCACCGTGGAGCCGGCAAAATCATGGAAGCCCATATCGGCAAGCCAGGCCTCGGAGCCCCCTGAAAAAAAGAGCCCTCCCCAAACCCAATGTCCCACTACCGGGTATACCAGCAACACCATGAAAATAGCGACAAAACAGTACCCATAAAATGACATGCGTTCTGCTACGGCGCCTGAAAGAATCGTTGTAGCCGTCGCACAGAACATCGCCTGAAAAATGAACACCAGGTAGGTATAGGGATCTGACGAACTTATCAAGGAGAACGGCTCGCCTATCCAGCCGCCCAGAGAAGGTCCAAACATCATACTAAAACCCACCAGAGCGAAACCGACCACGCTGATAGCGAAGTCCACGGTATTTTTGATTACGACATTGATGGTGTTCTTCGCCCGGATCAGGCCCGCCTCCAGGCAACTGAATCCCGCCTGCATGAATAGCACCATGCATGAGCAGATCAGGATCCAGACCATGTCAATCTGATTCATATTGATCATCCGGTGTGAATCCGGTGGGTGGGACGAGAACAGTGCATTGTTTGGATGTTGACCCTTCTTGTGAGTAGCAACAGGAGCTTGCAGCGGGCTAGCCGGCCACGACTACCCGGTTTCGCCCTGCATGTTTGGCCTCGTAGCAGGCAACATCGGCACGATGGTAAAGATCATCGAGCTTCTCACCGGCGACCATTTCTGCAACGCCAAACGATGCCGTCACTCTTAACGGCTTAGCCCCGGTATCGACCTCTGCCTTCTCCAGAGTCAACCGCAACCGCTCCGCCACACTGTGTGTTTCCTCGAGACTGCTCGTTAAGAGCAGGATTCCAAATTCCTCTCCACCGAGCCTGCCGACAATATCGGGCTCACGCTCACCCACTGTGCGGATCGACCCTTGCAGGAGCCGGCCGACAAGTTCCAGCACCTGGTCACCGATGCCATGCCCATAGCCGTCATTGACCTTCTTGAAATGGTCCAGATCAATCTGTATGAAATAGAGTCCTTGGTCATATTTATTCAGGAGTGTTTCTCCCCTGGCAAAAAACGTCCTGCGGTTCAGGATGCCTGTCAGACCATCGGTATTGGCGAGACGCACCAGTTCAGACTGGTACTCCCGGATACGGCCCAACAATCCGTTGAGAGCATCGGTCAATTCACCGATTTCGTCGCGGGTCAGTCTCTTGATCAACTCCTGCTTGCTCAGATCCTGGGAGATATCGCGCAGGCTTTTGATCAGAAACCCTACTGGGTGCCCCACCACACGGTGAAAAACTATGCCGCTGCCAACTAGAAATATCAGCAGAAATATTGCCATCGCCAGAACACCGACCTGGACCTCTCGTGCAACCTCTTCATTTACCCACTGATGGCTTACATAAATGCGCAGGTCACCCCCACCCGCAAGCACATCCTGGTAGTCCAGCGAATATTTTTCTTCCTTAATTACGCTGCATGGCAGCGGCGGCCAGCGGTACGACGTCCCGATTCCAGTGGTCATCTCGACACACAGTAGGAAGGGAAACATGGCAAACATCCCCAGGGCGTCTTGCACTTCCTGGTCGCCAGTAGCGGTGGCCGCATCCAGGGCACCCGCCGCCCCAACCACTGCTGTGGCCAACTGTGCCGACGCTACCCCCTCGTAATAACCCTGACGATAGTTCTTGTAGGTTAACAGGCCCCCGACTCCCAGTATCACCGCCATAATGGCGAACAGGAGCACAAACTTGAGAAATATCCCAAGCTTCATTACGGGACTAACTACTGATCAAGAATTTTTGCGAAGGGCAGTGTCGTGCCTGAACTACATTCCCATCATTTTTTTCACAGACGAACGGTTGTTCATGATGACTTCGACAATCTTGTAACCTTCGCCTACTGGCACGGTGAGAAAATCTGCGGTAATCCGATCACCTTTCTCGGTTATCACCTCAGAGCAGACGAAAATGGAACCATCCTTGTAGGGCACGATCATCGGATGCACATTGGCACTGTACCCTGCAACCAGTTCATTAACTTGACGATCAACAAAATAGAATTTACCCGAAGTGTCCGCGCGCTCCTTCATCCACTTCGCCAGCGTCAACTGGGTTTTGGCTTTGATTTCTGCCGAAACTTCCTTCCCAGCCAGTGCTCCTGTCGGCACTACCAGAATCAGGGCGATTACAACACTTGCCACCCCAAAAACACGAACAACAATTCTTCGAATCTCCAAAAAGATATGCATAACTCTCTCCATTTATTTTGCACTCTAAACTGACTCATGGTGTTTCGTAGAGTTGAGGATTTTTTTGGGAGATTACCTCTTCAAATCTCCCGACGGGCTGGAATTCGGACTAACCAATTGCTATCTCGAAACCAGCGTCGCCCTCACGCCACCTAGAATCAGGCATGCTTTTAATTAGACAAACAGCGGGCTACATAATCTATCGCGTCCCTCGTTACAAATTCCCCACACGGACACGGATAGATTGCAACAATAACCTATGCCGCCAGCAACGTTCAACCATATAAAATGCGTGTTATTTTTACTTTTTTCGTTACCAGGCATTTAAGGGGGCATGGCTGCCCTCAGTTGCATGTGTCCAGGAAAAATCAGGCGCCCCAGAAAATCCGGGAACTAGCGACTGCAAACCGCCAGCACCTGCTTCAAGTCAGTCAGGCCCTGTAAGCATTTCGCTGCCCCATCCTGCAGCAAAGTGCGCATTCCGGACTTCTCGGCGAGTAAGCGCAACTCAGCGGTGGTGGCCTTCTTCTGAATCGCTTCTCGAATCTCATCGTTATTGATCAGTAACTCATGTAAGGCCAGCCGTCCACGGTATCCTGTGTCATCACATTCAGCACAGCCCCCGGCATGGAATAGCTTCAGCGGACCCGGGCCACCCAACCGTGACAACACGCCATCGCCCAGGTAACCGCTGAGCTCCTCTTTTTCAATCTCACTCGCTTCATACTCTTCTTTACATTGATCACACAGTCGCCTGCAAAGGCGCTGTGCCAGGACCGCAAGCAGTGCGTCAGAAAACGAAAACGGCTCCAAACCCATGTCGACAAGGCGGGTAATGGTTTCCGGCGCGTTATTAGTATGCAGTGTCGAGAAGACCAGATGACCAGTCAACGATGCCTCGATCGCCATGTGGGCAGTTTCCTCGTCGCGCATCTCACCGACCATTATCACGTCCGGATCGGCCCGTAGAAAGGAGCGCATGGCTGAGGCGAAAGACAGGCCGATCTGCGGATTAACCTGCATCTGGCGGAGACCCGCCTGAGTAATCTCCACTGGATCCTCAATGGTCCAGACCTTTTTTTCCTGCGCATTTACCTTTCCGAGCATCGCGTGCAACGTGGTCGTCTTACCAGAACCGGTTGGCCCAACTGCTAACACCATGCCGTAGGGACTTTCGACCAGATTCTGGATCGCCCGAAGATAATCGGGGCTGAGATTCATGTTTCCAAGCGGCTGCGCTCCTGAGCCGGCCAGTATGCGCAGCACCACATCTTCGTTCTCACCGGCGGTTGGCAGGGTCACAACCCGCAGCTCGATCTCGCTCTCGCCCAGTTTGAAACGGATTTTGCCATCCTGCGGCATCCGCCGTTCCGCAATATTCATTCGCGCCATGATCTTGAGTCGCGCCACCAGTTGCTCGCGGTACTCGGCAGGAACCCGTCGATATTCGCGGCATTCACCGTCTACGCGAAAACGAACCAGCAATTCCTGGCGATCCCCGTTAGGCTCAATATGTATGTCGGAGGCACGATCTCGAATTGCATCGAGAATGATCTTATTGGCAAGGCGTACCGCAGCTGCATCCTCGCCTGCAGCCGCCTCACGGTCGACCTCCCGGCCCAGGGAGCGCAAAAAGTCCTCAAAATCTTCCTTGCTCTCCGCCACCGAGACAGAGCGGTCAACAAAACGTTTGATCTGGGTTGGAGTTGATACAACCTCGACTAACCGCTTGCGACAGGAGAAACGAACACTATCGATAGCCTCCATGGCCAGAGGGTCACCGAAGGCCACCGTTACTGACTCGGTGTCACAAGCAATGGGGAGTATGTTTTGCTCGCGCATCAGCCGTGCTGGCAGCTCTTTGAGTGCGGTTTCAGAGATCTTGATCTGATTCAGATCTACGAAAGGAAGGTCAAGCCTTTTCGCCAGTGTCTTGACAATAGTGACCTCGTCTACCAGTCGCATATCTACCAGCACTTCGCCAAGGCGCTTACCCTTGCTTTGCTTCTGCGCCGCCAAGGCTGATTCAACCTGGGCCTCGCTGATAATGCCCTCTTTGACCAGCACCTCGCCAAGACGCAAGCGGCGACGCACATCGACGGTGCTTGGATTTGAGATATCGTTATTTGAATTGGTCGGAATACTCTGTGGGTTCATGAGTCGTCCCCTTATGGTCAGCGTATGCAGCGTACCGGGAAAACACCGGCCGTTTTGTGTTCAAGAAGTGATGCCGCTAGCACAATTATAGTCACAGCTTTTCATACCCAAAAGAGTCCATCACTTCGGCCATATGAGCTTCAAACAAGGCCTGCCATTCACACCTTGGCTTTTCTTCCAACTCGCGGCTGTAAATGCCGCACTCTACCGTATCCAGAGCAGGCAATCCGTGCTCCTTCGCGTTCAGCAGGCAGATCTGGCCCTCTTGAAATAACTTTTCTTCAGCAAGTGATTCCAAAGGTAAAGCCGTTACCCCGATATTTGACGCCAGGGCATTGATAATTCCCCGCAACGCCGGAGACTGATAAACGATCTGCCATTGACGGTCCACCAGTTTGAGTGCATCGATCATCCGCTTGCGAAACGGTGATCCTTCCGGATGAGCCAACAGGGGTACCGACCCATCTTTATCCAATGACACATCGGAGCCGGCAATCCATACGGGGCTGTCATACCAGATCTGTACAGGATCGATATCGATCGGACCGGAAGTAACTGCCAGCACGACATCCAGTTCACCCAACGCCAAAGCCTCTATCAGCCGGTCACTAACATCGCACTGAATCTCCAGCTGCATATCCGGGTGCTCTTTCTGGAACTGCAATGCAGCGCGCTGCAACTGGTTAATTGCGGCAAACGTTGGTAAGCCAACGCGTAATATAGGCCTTTGCCTGCTGGACTGGTCGTGCCCCCTCTCCAGGGTATCGTGATTGGACAGGTAGACACCAAACTCATCCTCTGGCAACGGCCTGCTGTAGAAATACCCCTGAGCCAACTGACAGCCAATGCCGCTCAGTACGTCGGCCTGTTCCGATGTCTCTACTCCTTCGGCCACGATAGTCAGTCCCAATGAGCGAGCGAGTTGGGTAACCGCACGAACGATGGCCCAGTTGTGCTTTTCGGTACCACGCACGAAAGCCTGGTCGATCTTCAACGTATCAAATGGCAGTTTCGTCAGGTAGGCCAGACTCGAGTACCCGGTACCGAAATCATCAATCGCGAGCTTGATGCCAAGTTCTTTGAGCTGTCCAAGAATATTCCGCGTCACGTCCAGATCATCGGCAACGATCGATTCGGTGACCTCAAGTTCAAGATATTCCGCCTTCAGTCCTGTTGCCTCCAGCACTGATCGTACCTCGTCGACAAAGCCTTCCTGGCGAAACTGAACCACTGAAACATTGACTGACATTACCATCGGTGGATGCCCGATCTCCTGCCATCGTTTCGCCCGTACACAGGCCTCATACAGCACCCAACTACCAATCGGTACAATCAGTCCGGTCTCTTCGGCAACGGGAATAAAATCCAGCGGTGAGATAATGCCCTGCTGTGGATGATTCCACCTGATAAGCGCCTCGCAACCGTGCAGGCGGCCTCTGTGCAGCTCTATCTGGGGCTGGTAATTGAGAACGAACTGCTTTTCTTCAACAGCCACGCGCAGATCGTTTTCCAGGCTGATACGGTCACTCGAAAACTGACGCCTAGTCGACTTCCAATCAAAAAACCGGAATGTATCTCCACCCTGTGTGGCCGCATACTGCATTGCCAGCCGTGACTTGTGAGTCAGATCTACAAGGTCTGTGCCATTTTGCGGAAAAAGTACAATTCCACCACTTAAGGTAAAACTTACCTTCTGCCTCTTGCCTTCACTTGACCTAAAGTAAAAAGGAGGCTTCATCACCCCTTTCAACGCTTTTACAACTATATTTGCAATCGAGGCTCCGTCATCCCCCTCATCTACCAGTACAAACTCGTTCCCGCCGGCCCTCCCAAGAAGTGCGTGATTGCTGACAATGCCCCGAATACGTTGTGCGATCTGCCTTAAAAGCTGGTCACCAATGTCCTGACCGAATACCTCGTTAATCATCCCAAACCGGTCTACCTGCATTCGCAATCCCATAGCCTGATTGCCTGATTCAGAGATGCCCGGAAAAACTTTTGCAACGTTTCTCATCAGGGACTCGAGCGTTGGCAGTCCGGTAACAGGGTCCGTACTTTTTATTTTCTCAACGGCTTTACGCTCCTTGGTAACATCGCTGTGTACCAAAACGACGCCGCGTCTCAGGGGATTCGATCGTATCTCAATGATTCGGCCATCGCGTAATGATAAATCACGTTTTTTTTCTTCTCGTAAAGAAAGTACATCTATGACTTTTTGCACTTGTTCTTCGATAATACCGTCTCCATAGGCACCACTCTCTGCGAGGAAGCGGGCTAGCAACACCGCAGGAGTGCCCTGTCGGGTCAACTCTTCTGGAAAACCATATAATTCTGCATGAACCCGATTAGCATGGATGAGTTTCAGTTCATCATCATATACAGCCACACCAACACCAATATGGTCCATCGCCTCAAGGTGCAGAACAGACTCTAGCTCCTTTATTTCTTGATCTTTTTGCTCCCCATCCATCCGCTCTTTTGTGACATCCGTATAAACGGTGATAAATCCGCCTATACCTTCGTCAATGGGTGTACCAAAAACATGGATGACAGTGCCATCCTTACGGATTCGCTCAAACTCGTGTGGCTCAAACTTTCTGACCAATGCCAGCCTCTCGCTCACCTGAGTCTCGATATCCCCGTCTCCATATTCTCCGCGTCTGGCGTTGAACCGCAGCATCTCATCAAAGGGTGTACCTGGAATAGAAAATGAGTCCGGGAATTCCAACAAGTCAAGAAACGTCTGGTTGGCACTAAGCAACTTAAGATCCCGATCAAAAACTGAGATTCCTTGATTAATAAAATCAAGAGACTTCAGGGAGAGTAAACTCTCAAGAAGGGAAATCTGCTGTTCTTTTTCCCGAATTTCTCTTAAATCTCGGATGCTGGCGACAATAACCTGCTGCTCATCTTCGGTAGTTTCCGACATACTGATGCCAATCGGAATTAAAGTTCCATCTTTATGCTTGCCATCGATCTCGATAAGTTCATCCGCTGTCTGAGCAATGGGGCTTTCATGATCAAACAGCACTTTTAGTGCTTTACCAATCAACTCATTTTTTTCATAACCGAACATCGACACGGCCACCTGATTTGCCGACCGGATAATCTGCTCAGAGTCAAAAGTCACCACTCCGTCTACAACAACACTCTTAACGCTCTGGATCACCTTTAGACGTTCCTCAGCAAGCGCCATACCCACCTGGCGCGCGACCGAGCCTGGGGGTTATTGAATATTCCGGTGTTCATCTCGCTGCATAACTGTCTGGGTGCGGTGAGCGAGGACAAAAATAGCGATAAATACTAATGTAAGTCAAATTAGTCACTTTCAGTGACTTTTTCAAGTAATCCAGATCAACTTGGAGAATTTTTCAGAAGTCAGCTCACTGGAATTTTGCAGGCAAAAATTATTTTTTTATTTTATTTCAATATCTTATTTATGTTATCGAAAGAAAAATAGAAAGTATGGGAGTTCTCGCCACAAATCTGCCGCCACCGGGGTGACAACTTTGAAAACTTGCCAAAAATAGTTGCAGACCGACCTGGCCCAGTTTAAGACACAACGCAATTACGACCCGCTGACTTGGCGCGGTAAAGGCACTCATCTGCCATTCGCACTAGATCGCCTGGTGTGGCTTCTGCCGTGGCAGCAGCGGTCGCGGCGCCGATACTCACGGTCACTCGGGTCGCACCATCTGGAGTCCCTGCGTGTTCAAGCTGTTCGTCATCGATCGCCCGGCGTAGCCGTTCGCCGATGGCTTGCGCCGCCTCCAGATCGGTATCGGGTAACAACAACACAAACTCCTCTCCACCGTAACGAGCAACGAGATCCTCATATTCTTCAGCATTACTGCGAAGAATAGATGCCACCCGTTTCAGGCAGGCGTCCCCGGCAAGATGCCCATAAGTATCGTTGTACGCTTTAAAAAAATCGATATCGATAAGTAGCAGCGAACAGCATCCGCTGCCTTTTTCTATAAGCCGACGCCACTCCTGCTCGGCACGGGCCTGGAATTCGCGCCGATTTGCAATCTGTGTCAGACCGTCAAACTTGGCGTGCTGTTCCATGGATATGGTTTTGCGTCGCTCTGCAACCAATTTGTCAAAACGTGCAGTTAGCACACCGACGCTCCTATCCAGCGGCAGGTACTCTGCCGCGCCAGTTTGCAAGGCGCGCATCTCGGCTTCATCGGATCCTTTCTTGGAAGCCACGATTCGGGTTATCCCCTGTGAAACAGCGATATCAGAAAGCAAAGTAAAATCCGATTCCGTAACAAATTCGTGCTCTATCAGGAGAAAATCCACAGACTCTTTCTCAGTCAGTATCTCTCGGCACTGCGCAGTATCTGAAAAATGCAATACTTCACAGGAATTGCGAATGATCTTGACCAATGGCCAAAGGTTCTCAACTGAGCCGAAAACCAACGTGATAGGTCTGGGCTGAAAAACACAAACGTCGTCGTTGGTATAAAAGCTGCGGCTACCGCTCAGAAAATGATACAACCCTTCCTCGGTAGGCAGACCCAACAACAGGTTGCCGTTTGATCGATGCTTGATGATCGGTATACGCCGGTCAAATTGCCCGTTAGTCTCCCACTCTTTTTGCCACTCCTCGAATTTTACGGCCCTTGGTCCCAGCATCTGCCAGAATTGCCATACCGGAAGGTTAGCAATAGGGTCTTTGTTACTCTCATTTCTTGCGGAATGATTCTTAGCCTGGCTCTCGCTGGTATCTGTTCCCAGCTCTTTCAGTATGTCAGACAAACCTGCTTTATCGATCACACCCTGAAGCGTTGCGGCGTCCGCGATATCCTCACCGTCCACCCACAACGCCCGGTAAAGTGCAACCCGCACTGCCGTCTGGCGCTCTGTCGACAAGCCGTCAAACGCCTGCATCAGCCGGGTTGCCATTTCACTCCCGGGGCGGGTTCGCGGCAGGTTAACCGGCACATCAGGCGCCCGGTGATGAATCGAGAAAACTTCATTGGCTAACAGACTTTGATCCTCCATCGAAAATTTTGACGGGGACAACTCAGGCGCATGAACTATCAGCCGCCATTCGATACGGTCCAGCAGGTCCCAGGTCAGCAGGCGCTCGTGCAGCGCGAAACAAAAGGGGCAATTCAGATCACCATAGGCAATGAACTCCCCCGGGCCCATGGCCTGAAGATCCTGAATCGAGTTTGTGGCTGGATCGCTCATCACGCTGTTACCTTGATCGTTATGCTCCACCCTTTTGGTTAACTATCCGCATTGCGAGTCTTTCGCCGTCGTTCAAGTCCGGCTGCTGCAGGTGGTAGTTGCTTGGCATCCTCGGGCAAGCCATCGACGATCGACGCCATGATCACCCACGAGCGAATTGGTTCACGAAAATGACGCGGCAATGCGGACCAGGCACGGGCAAGCGCCAACGCTTCTGCAGGCAAATCATCAGCAGATTCCCATTGCTCTGCTGTGTGCCGCGGCCCGGTACCGCTGGCCAACCAGTCCGGGTTTACATTGAGCCACTGGGCAATTCGTTCAAGGCGATGGCGCCGGGGAAAGGCATGGCCCTCGAGGTATTTTCGGGCCGTAGTCAGGCTCTTTGCCTGAGCTTCGCGGCGCAGCGGCTCAATCTCGACCGGGAGACGCGACCAACTCCCCTCGCGCGCGCCGTGACCTGCATCGCGCATCGCATCAATCAGCCGCTGTGCAAAACCCTGGTAGGGTGCTGCGCCTTTTCGATCCATGGCGTATCGGCCCCGGTTAGCCCCGTTGGGCGTACGCTCGGAAGCCGCGTTTCTCCGATTGCTCCTTTCAAGAGACTACTATATCACTTTTGGTGATATTTCTTTTCACTATATTCAAGGTACACCCTGGTGTCGGATTGGTCATGCTGGCACGGCCACCGCGTAACGATCAAGGTTGTGTTCAAACTCGTGCAGGCGCTTCCAAATCGAGCGCAGTTCGGTGATGGTGGTCCAGTTGTGCAAAAAGAGCGAGAAGCCACCGTGTACCCGGGAAAATGCGTTGGACACCTGTACCATGACGCCCAGGGTAAGCGCTCCGGTAAAAAGGCCAGGGCCCATGGCCAAATAGGGCACGATCATCATGAACTGGTCGTAGGTAGTCGACCAGGCATCGAAATAGCCGTAGTGCAGATACAGCCGGTGGTAATTGCGCCGAATGCCGGCAAAAAAGCCCTGCAACGTCTGTGGATCGGCATGGTTAGCTTTGTCATCTTCACCCAGCACCAGATCCTTCCTGAAAGCCGCCTCTACCCTCTGGTTGTTGTACTCAAGGCCCGGCAACTTCCAGCCAACAAACCAGGAGATAACCAACCCGCCCAGGGAGATCACCAGTGCACCCCATACGAGTGACCCTTCGATATCGCGCAGTACCGGCACGTCGACCTTGTCCGACAGACTATAGAGCACCGGTATAAAGGCAATCAGGGTCATCAGCGCGCGTACGATCTGCAGGCCCAGCGACTCGACGATGCGGGCGAAGCGGTTGCAGTCTTCCTGGATACGCTGAGAGGCACCTTCAATCTCGTGCTCGACCGAGCGCCAGCGGGGGATGTAATCGAAGGTTATCGCCTCGCGCCAACGCAGGCCGTAGATGCGGGTGAACCAGCCAGTGAAAATAGCAAGGAGTACGTAAGGAAAGGCGATCACGGCAAACGATGGGCTGCCTTCAAAACCGGCAGTAATATAGTTCAGCGAAATCAGTTGCTCAAAAAACAGGCTAATGCCCTCGGCCGAGTTGTCCTGGTAACTGGCAGCATTTTGCAGCAGGTCGTAGAAGCGGCCGTACCACTCGTTGATGGCCACCGTCATCTGCACTTGTAACCACAACGAGGAAAACAGCAGTGTCCCGCCACCATAAGCCCACGGTGCCCATCTGCTTGAGTAGAAGAAAGCCTTGATCATTGCATCGTCTCCGTCTATCCATGAACGATCCCACCAGCGACAGTGTGACCGCTAACAAAAGAATTATTTCCTGATCATAATAAGTTCAAGTCCCGGGACAAGCCGCCATTGCCGATTCAAACGCCTACCGATCGCTCCCGGGCACGGCGGCGACTCTCGGTGAAGATCATGATCATGCCGCCGGCGGCAATCAATCCTATGCCGGCAAGCGCAAGGGTGTTGGGGAAATCTCCGAACACCAGGTATCCCCACAGCAGCACCAGCGGCAAGTTGCTGTACTCGAACGGGGCGAGGAAAGATGCTTGCGCACTGCGGTATGCCGCCGATAACGACAGGGCGATGACCGCAGAGACAAGTCCTATCATGACGATCAAGCCCAAGTCATCGACCGCCGGCCAGCGCCAGGCCCGCAACAGGAATTCGAGATTCGGATTGCCGGTGCCCGCGAAGCGCCCGTCGCCAACAAAAATGCCCATCAACAGGCTCGTTACAAAAAACGAACCCTGGGCAGATACCGCAAGCAAGGCGGCGCTTTCGGTACGACCCAGTGAGCGCGTTAGCGTGGTAAAGCCCGCATAACCAAAGGCAGCAGCCAGCGGCCACAAGTAAGCAGATTCCAGGTTAGCCCCGAATGGCTGGACCACCAACACCATACCCGCGAGTCCGACCAGCACCGCTACCCAGCGCCCTACCCCAAAGCGCTCGCCCAGCAGCCAGAACGACAGCAGCGTGATGATGACCGGTGCCGAAAAGATCACGGCCGAGCTCTCGGCCATTGGCAGCGAGGCCAACCCGGTAAAGTACGTCATGTTAGCGACGACCAGCATCAGACCACGCAGGGCATGCATGCCCGGCCGGCTGGTACGCAGAGCGGTGATGCCACGGCGCAACAGCACCGGCATCAAGAGGATCAGGCTGATCGCGGCGCGGATGAAAACCAGTTGGTGCAGCGCGTAGTCCCCGCTCAGCATCTTGATCATGGTGTCACCGATCGAGATGCCGAGCATACCCAGCAGCAGATAGCTGATCGCCCTGAGATGCATGTTTCTCCTTGGCCCCGTCAGGACGGGGCAACCTCAAAACAACTGATGGTATCCGCGAGCGTGGTGGCAGCGCCAGGCGCCGGGTATAACCCTCAGCCGACGGTCAAGACACCCGCACCCTGGAAACGCCCGTGACGCAGGTCATCGAGCGCTTGGTTGGCCTGGGCCAGCGGATACTCGGTGACGTGGGTCCGCATTGGCACCCGGCCGGCGAGGTCGAGAAACTCGATACCGTCACGGCGGGTGAGGTTGGCGACCGAGCGCACCACGCGCTCACCCGGATCAGGACCTGGCCCGGGCCGGGCTCCGGACACGCCAGTTGCTGCGTGGCGAGTGGTTCGCCGCTATGCTTGAATTGCATGGCCCGAATGGCCGTCACCCGTGTGCCTGCCACCTAGAAACTGTAGCGGGCCTGGAGAAAAACCCGGTCGTTGTCACCGATCCCGCGCGTCATCAGGCTGTCGCCGCCGCGATAGAGCACCACCCCACCGCTCAGGGTAAAGGCGTCTGCAATGTCGTACTGGACCTGGCCGCGGGTGAAGCCACCACTACCGCCATAACCGCTGTACAACACGGTCCAGTGCAGGGTGTCGTGCAACTGGTCCAGGCTCAGGCGAATCACGCTCTGCCAGCTGTCTTTGTCATAACCAGCCTGGCCATGCCGGACGCTGTAGTCGAGCAGCGACTGCCAGGCCAACTCCAGCGCTATTACGACATCTGCCACACCGCTGTACTCGATAACGCCCACCAGATGGCGCCGGTCCGAGGCCAACTGGCTGGTTTGCCTGGCACCACGTACCTGGGCCAACTCCCCTTTGAGCAGCCAATTACCGCTGGCGAAATCAAGGGCAACACCGGCCAACTGGATGCGGGCATGGGCCAGCGAGGTTGGCAGCAGGTTCTGCCCCTGCAGCGTCAACACCGGATAAGGCATGTTGTCGACCAGGTCGGCCCAGTAGAACCCCAGGTCCCAGCCACTGAACGTGCCCTCGACCGCGGCCGCCCACTCGCTGTTGCCGCCCCCGTGATCGGGCACCTCATCGATGAGTGGCATCGGAAACGGATAGAAATCAGAGCCGTAAGCCGGGAACTCGTTGACCCGTATCTCCGGAATCGCCAGGGCACTGATGCGCCAGGTGCGGTCCGGATAGTAGTCGAGTCGCGCCATGGTGAGCGGCAGACGCAGGTCGTCGATATCCGCCATTCCCGGCTCGCGCAGGTCGAGCGGGCTGACCAGGTCCACCACAGACAGGGTATCAGCCTTGCCCCAGGCCAGGACCTGGCGCCCCAGTTTGAGATCAACGGGCCCAAGTGAGCCGGCCAGGTAGGCCTCACCGAATTCCGTCTCCGCCCGCATGGCGTCGACCAGGACCTCGGGATAGTTGCGGGCAGCACGATCGTAGGCCGCATCATAGAAGGTGTAACCCTCCACCCTGGCACGCCAACGGCGGGAAAATTGGCCTGCCAGTTGCAGACTCAGTTTGCCGCGGGCCGACGACAGATTGCGGTGATCGACCTGGCCAGCAACTGGCGCAGCGTGCGCGGTATTAAAGGCAAACCGCAAACTGGCGGCACCCGCCAGGTGCCAGTGGGAAGGTTCGCTGACTTGCTCAGGCGGCGGCACTGGTGTGCTGCCTGGCTTCTCATCGTCGAAACCTTCCAGCAGGTCGTCCAGCAGCACCCCATCCGTGGCCAGGCCGGCCGGGGGGGCGGCCAATAATAACAGCGCAACTATCAGGCACCAGACGCTACAGGCGTACATGGCCAAGCTCAGGCTTACAGCCCCTGCTCCAGGCGGCGGACTGTAAACAAACCCTCATCCAGGTCCTGGCCAAAACCCATCTGCTTAAAACGCAGGATGGTCCGGTGCAGCGTGGCTTTGCCCTGCTTGGTGGTCATGGTCATGTACCGGGCCACCCAGATGCCGTCCACCTGTTCAATGTGGGACGAAGCATCCAGGTACTTCATCCGGCCACCACCCTCCTTCATCCAGTGAATAGCCCGCAGCACCAGGAAGGTAGCCTGGTCCACGAACAACAGCGACCGGGTATAGCCCGACTGATCGATCTCCTGAGGGCTCGTGGGAACCGCCTGGATCAGCCACGCCTTGCGCTCAGCCACCGTTATCTCCTTGAGCAGTTCGTAGGTATAAAGGTCCAGGTCCTTGCGGGTCATGTCGGCGTAGTTGAAATCCGAGCCCATGAAACTGCCCGACTTATCGGCCGCGGCGATACGCCGGGTCTTGGCCAGGGCTGGCAAGTACAACCACTGGTCGTCGTCTGCCCCGGGGTCGTCGTAGTCGTAGGTGAGAAAACCGGTGCCGCGCACGTCCGCCGGTTCCATGAAAAACATCAAGCGATACCTGTCGTCACCCTGATCTTTGCTGAAGGTTCGGAGCGTGCGGCGGCGCTCGTTACCCTTCTTATCGAACAGGATCATCTCCATGGTCGCGGTGCCATAATCACCGTCGTCCCGGGCATCGACCCGCTGCATGATCTCACGGGCATTGAGGGCGCTCGCGGCCGGAGCAAACAACAGGCCCGCGACAGTGGTCATGACAAGAGTCAAACTAAAAAAGCCTCGCTTCATTCCAGTTACTCCGGGAGAGGTAGTTGGTAGCCCGGTTCAGGTCGTGATGCGACGCTTGTGCAGCTGGTGCATCAGGGCCGGGGCAAGCAGGAAGTTTGCCACCAGAGCAATCACGATAGCACTGCCAGTGAGCGAGCCGAACAGGATGAGGTTATTCATATCCGCCAGGGTGTAAGTATAAAAGCCGGTTGCCAGAACCATGGTGGTAACGGCCATCGCCCGGCCGGTACTGAGCAGAGTTTCGCGCACCGCCTGGCGGACGTCACCGGACAGATGGTAGTAGCGCCGGTAGTTGTGCATGAAATGCACGGTATCGTCCACTGCCAGGCCCAAGGCGATGCTGCCTACCAGCATATTGAACATGTCCAGCTGTATTCCGGCCCAACCCAGGTAACCCATAACCAGCACGATCGGGAGCAGGTTGGGCATCATGCTGACCAGGCCGATCCTAAGATCGCCGATCAGCAGAATCATCATCAAGGTGATGACCAGGGCCGCGATCACGTAACTCTGCTGCATCGATTGGATGGACGCTCTGAGAATACGGCCAAAAAGCGCTGCCAGGCCGGTAACCTGGATACTGGCAACGTCCTCAAAGGCAGCGTTGAAGTGCTTCTCTAGGTAGGCTGTCAGGCGGGCATAGGCGATGGTATCAGCCCACGGTACCTTAACTGTGACCCGGGTTTTCTGGAATCTCGAATCAACCACATCTTCCAGATCGTCCGATCCGGAGTTCTCGAACAGTAAGAACTCCTGGGCAATCAGTTCACGGTCCTGGGGAATTGCGTAAGCTTCGCTCTGATTGTTGTTAAGCGCCTGGTTGATTTCCTTGAGCATGTCCGACAGGGAGAAAATCTTGCCGACGAAAAGATCCGGGTCCTGGTAGCCGTAGAGCTCGGTGGCCAGCCGGTCCAGTTTTTTCATCACAGCCGGCTCGTACAGCCCGTTCTCCTGGCCGGTATCGACCACGACTTCTGCCACGCCGCCGCCCTTTAGTTGCTGGTCGATAAACATTGTATTCTGGTATATCGGCTCGTCGTCCGGGAACCACTCCAGCGGGTTGTGGCCGAACTGAACCATTGCGGCACCACTGATGCCGGTGATGGTGAGTAGTACCGACAGTGCCAGTACGCTGCCCGAATGATCGATGGAAAAATCGGTAACCCAGGTGAACAAGCGATCGATCACGGGGCCTCGGGCAGACCGCGGCGACCGAGTCACCGGCTTGATCCGGACCAGCGCCAGCAGCGCCGGCAGCATCACCAGAGTAAAAATGAGCGCAATCAGCACACCGATAGTGGCGGCAAAACCCAGATCACTGATCGGAGCAACCGGCGAGCCGGCAAATGAGGCCAGGCCTGCGGCCGTGGTCAGGCTGGTCATGACGATGGCGAGGCCGGAGTGGCCAAGGGTGAAGGCGATCGACTCGCGTGACTCGTTGCCCTGGTCGAGGTAGCGGTAGAAGATCGCCAGGATGTGCACCGATGCCCCGACCCCGACTGCCAGCAGGAACGAAGGCAGAATCTGGGTTGGCAGCTTGATGGACATCCCCAGATGACCCATGAGGCCCAGCGTCGAGAGCAGTGACAGTACCACCACGGCCAGTGGCAGCAGCACACCCGAGAGGCGCCGGAACATGAGCGCCAGCAGCAGGCTGATAGTGCATAGCGAAATGATGGTAAACCTGGGTAAATTGGTCTCCATTGAACGCTTGAGATCATCAAGGATGACCGGCGAACCCGCCAGCCGAATGCTGAAGCCGTCACGATCGAAGCGGTCGATCACCGATTGCACAGCCCTGACCAGTTCACTGTTCTCCGCATCGCTGAGCACAACGCGCTGGCCGGCCGGCGCGGCAGCACCGGTTGAGGCACCCTCCCCCGGAGCCTCATCAAAGCCCCCTATGAGGGTGTCTGTAGCCTCATCAGTTGTGTCGCCCTCGAGGCCGGCGAGCACATCATCGACACTGAACTCGACCCCTTCACTGGAGAAGGCGCTGGAGCGGATCACCAGTGCGGTGGTGGTGGCATCCTCTGACAGGATCATATTGCGGTAGAGCGCGCTGCCCATCGCCTGGGTGCGGATCTGGTCAAGACTGGCACCGCCATCGGGCCAGCGCTGCAGCAGTTCCTCCACCCGCAGTGTGCCGCCCTCACCGCGAGTATTGCGAACATTGATCAGACTGGTGATATCTTCAAGGTGCGGCGTCTCGGCCTCAATGGCCTGGTGCAGCGCCCGCAACCGGGAGAGAAACTCCGGCGCAAATATGTCCGAACCCGTGACCGCTACCAGAATCAGTTCCTCGCGACCGAACTGTTCGCGGAATTCGTTGTATACCGAAAGGGTCGGATCCTGTGGGTGCAGGAAGCCTTCGGTCGAGGTATCGAGCGAGAGTTTGGGCAGTCCAGAACCGCAACCGATCACCACAGCCACGATCGCCAGCAGTATCTTCCAGTGATGACGGAAGACGAAACGGCCAAAGCGCTCGAAGTGAGCCTCGATACGGATGCGCCAGGGTGCGCTCAGGGGCCGGGTCGGCGGCGGCAGTATATTTTCCTGATTCGGCACCCGTTACTTATTCTCGCTTTGGATTTATGGTCTTGGCCGCCTGCCCACGAATTCAGCATCGGTGACTGCAAACGACAGGTAAAGGCTGGGAGGCTATGGTAGCACTCGACCACCGGCCGGCGCTCTACCACCAGCGCTGCAAATCGTCTTGCCGTTTATGGCCTTGGGCATTGTTGTTCAACCTGCGCCCCCTCTGGCACAATGAAAGCATGGTGACGATATGAAAGCCCAAAGAATCAATGGTATTGAGCGTGGTGAACCAATCACGATCACCGTAAATGGAAAGGAGATTCAGGCTTATGCTGGTGAGAGCATTGCCGCTGCGCTACTGGCAGCCGGGCAACGCAACATTCACCAGAGCGTCAAAGGTGGCGCCCCTCGGGGTTACTTCTGCGGAATGGGCATGTGTTTTGATTGCGTGGCTACCGTAGACGGCAACCCGAATGTGCGCACCTGCGTAACCCAGGTTCACCCCGGCTGTATTGTTGAAACCAGTTCATGACGCCCCAAAAACCAGATACCACAGAGATTGCCATTGTTGGCGCAGGCCCAGCAGGGGTAGCAGCTGCCGTAATCGCGGCCCGGGCGGGTGCAGCAGTAACCTTATTGGATGAAAACACCAATGCCGGAGGGCAATATTACAAACAGCCAACGCTCACTGAGAGCGGGCACAAGTACCCGAATTCCCTGGCATCAAATATTCAACAAGGGCAGGAACTGCTGGCCGGCCTGAATCACCCCGGAATTGATCTTCAGTGCGATACGCTGGTCTGGAATGTCTCGCCAGAAGAGCTTGTGCTTTATCTGTGTGGCCCCGCTGGCGCACGAGCCCTGCAAGCGAAACGCATCATTTTCTCTGCCGGCGCCTATGAACGGGTGATGCCTTTCCCCGGCTGGACATTACCCGGTGTGATCATGGCTGGTGGGGCCCAGTTGATGCTGAAAGCGCAGGGGTTGTTACCCGGGCGCAGGTTCTTGCTGGCGGGAACCGGCCCTCTGCTGCAACTTGCAGCCGTCCAACTGCTGGAGGCCGGCGCTGATATTGCGGCGATTGTGGAACTGCAGCCGCGCGCAGAATTCCTTCGAACCGCCAGCAAGTTATGGGGACATTGGGACAAACTCGGCCAGGGGATTGCTAACCAGAAAAAATTGCTGCAGGCCAAAGTTCCAATTAAGTACGGACACACCATCGCCCGGGCCCTGGGCGAGAACGAAGTCTCCGGTGCAGTGATCATGAAAGTTGATGGGGATGGTCGGCCAATTCCAGGCAGCGAAACGACCTTGGAGGTGGACAGCATTTGCCTGAACTATGGATTCATTCCCGCCACAGAACTGCCCGGTATTGCGGGCTGCGCACAGTACTTTGATTACAACTTTGGTGCTTACGCAACTAAGACCAACGAGAATCTGGAAACCAGCGTTGCAGGTATCTTTGCTGCTGGTGAGACATGTGGCATAGGAGGGGCGGATGTGGCACTGCTCGAAGGCCAGTTGGCCGGTGCCGTGGCCGCACGGCAACTGGGCCTTGACCCGGACACTGACGAGGCCACGCTGTGCCAGAAGCAGTTGCAGGCGCGCACCGTGGCTGCATCATTGGGGAAAATGTTTCCAGTCAAGCCGGGGTTGTGTGCGCTCGCGACCGACGGTGTGCCGGTCTGTCGCTGCGAAGAAATCAGTGCCGGTGAGGTGCGAGCCGCTATCCGTATGGGGGTGGTACAACTCAACCAGTTGAAACCCTGGACCCGTGTGGGTATGGGCCGTTGCCAGGGCCGTATCTGCGGGGAAATCCTCCGCCAGATCGTGGCCCATGAAACCGGTCTGGCTCTTCAGGAAATCCAGCCATTTACCGCGCGGGCACCGGTCAAACCTGTTTTGCTGGAGGAAGTTGGCGGCGCCGTGGCCGACACGGGCGAGCTAACCTGGGAAGACCACGTCGGCGGCTATGGTGTGGCGAGGACCTGACGATGGCAGATTACCAGGCTGACGTTATTATCGTCGGCGGCGGCATCGTAGGCTGTGCAACCGCCTACCACCTGACTCGAGCCGGAGCCGATGTCCTGCTGTTGGAGCGCGATGGTATTGGCAGTGGCGCCAGTGGGCGTGCAGGCGGGGGGGTCCGACAATCTGCCCGGGTTTCTGAGGAGATTCCGCTCGCCAAAGCAAGCGTTGCGCTTTTCCCCGGTTTGTCCGATGAACTTGGAATCGATATCGAGTATATCCAGGCTGGCAACCTCCGGTTGGCAGAGTCGGCCGACTATCGTCGCCCAATGCAGGTAGATGTTGCACGTCAGCAATCACATGGGCTGGATGTTTCCTGGCTGGAGGTTGCCGATGTGGTGGAAATAGTGCCGGCACTGCGTTGGCAGAATATCGTTGGCGCAAGTTTTTGTGCGGAAGACGGTCACTGCAATCCGTTCCGGCTGGTAACGGGATTTTTTAATAAGGCGGCCCAGGGTGGCGCTCGGGTACTGCTCAACTGTGAGGTGCAAAACATCGTCCAGACCGACAGTGGGCAGGCACTGGTCGAAACCCCCTCTCATACTGCCCGTGCGCCAGTTGTGATTCTCGCTGCAGGCTTCGGCTCACAGGCGCTCTGCTACCAGATCGGGTATGACCTGCCGCTCGCAAATGTCCGTTACGAGTCGATGATCACCGAACCATTGCCCCCTCTTTTCCAGCAGATGTTCGGCGTTGCAAGCAGTGATCTGTTTTTCCGACAAACGAGTAACGGGGGCGTGCACTTTGGTGGGGGAATTCTCGAAGAGACAGGCCAGGAAGACATCCGTACTACCAGCGACAACCTGCAGATGGCCGTGGCTCATATCTCACAGCTGGTAACAGATCTTGAGAGAGCCAAGTTGCTGCGCACTTGGGGTGGCTTGGATCCAAGCACCCCCGATGGCATGCCGATCATCGATTACCTGAACGAAAGCGTGCTGCTTGCATCCGGTTTCTGTGGGCATGGCTTGGCAACCGGGCCTATTGTGGGCCACCACCTGGCACAGTGGGTACTGGAAGGAACACGGCCCGCGGCGCTGGCGGCCTTTAATCGCGACCGCTTCGACGGATGGTTGCAGACAAAGTGGACACCGTCAGGCTCTTTTGCCGCAGTGCTGGCAACCGAGGACACCCAGATCGCTGGTAGTGGAGCGCCCGGCGAGGGCATCCCTTTTATGACGCCGCCACCATACGAGGATTCCGATGAGACGAGTGGACAACGGAAACTCGCGATCAACCCGCAGATGTGTACCGGCTGTCGGATGTGTGAGGTGGCCTGCTCAATCAAGCATGAACAAGCGGCAACACAGGTTCAACTGCGCATCCAGGTTGTTTACCCCAGTGACGATTTCTTCCTGCCAATCGTCTGTATTCACTGTGAAGAAATGCACTGCCTAAAGGCCTGCACGCATGAAGCGATGGAAATAAATGAGCAGGGTGTGGTCAGTGTTATTCGCGAGAACTGCACCAGTTGCATGGAGTGTATTTTTGTCTGTCCTACGGGAGGCATCACCCACTCCCCGGCAAAAGCAGCCGTAGTCAAGTGTGATCTGTGTGACGGGGATCCCGCCTGCGTGCGCTACTGCCCCACCCAAGCTATTACTTTCCGCCACATCGATACGCCTGCTTACGAAAAATTGGCGACCCTGATGACGGATTACCTGCCGGCACGAGAGGCTAGATAAAAGAGCGCAGCCATGTACAACGGTTATACCGGAACAATTCTACGGGTTGATCTGGGCACTGGCGCCATCACCAGGGAGGCGCTGGAGCTGCAAATGGCCGAAGACTTCATCGGCGGTCGTGGCCTGGCTTCCCGCCTGCTGTGTGCGGAACTCGACCCTACAGTGGATCCGCTTGGTCCGGAAAATCCCCTGATCTTCGCTACTGGCCCGCTCACTGGCACTGGCGCACCAGCGACATCCCGTTATGTGGTCGTTTGCAAAGCACCGCTCACCGGAACTATTGCCTGCTCCAACTCAGGCGGTTTCTTCGGACCGGAGCTCAAATTTGCGGGATACGACGTGTTGATCATCCAGGGTGAGTCCACCGAACCCGTCTACTTGTGGATCAACGACAAGACGGTAGAGATCCGCTCAGCTGAATCGCTCTGGGGAAAGTTCCCAGTTGATACCGAAGCAGCGTTGCGCAAGCTCACCCGCCCAACTGCCAAGGTGGCCTGTATCGGTCCGGGCGGTGAGAACTTGTCGCTGCTGGCCGGCGTAGTCAACGATGGTTACCGTCTTGCTGCACGCAGCGGTGTCGGCGCATTGATGGGCAAGAAAAAGCTCAAGGCCATTGCAGTTCATGGCACTGGCAGTGTCAGCCTGCATGACCCGGAACAGTTCTGGAAAGCCACCATGGACATGCACGAAAAAATAACAGCGGATCCGGTTTCGTTTGGGAGTTTTCGTGCCTACGGTACCGCCAGCCTGGTAAGCCTGATTAACGAGATGGGCGCATATCCCACCCGCAATTTCCAGTCTGATACCTTTGCAGGTGCCGCTGCTACCAGTGGAGAGGCACTGGCAGAGGATGTTCTGCAACGAAACCGCGCCTGTTTTGCCTGCCCGATCGCATGCACTCGAGTCTCTGAAGTCAAGGATGGCCCCTACCAAGGTCGCGGCGAGGGGCCAGAATATGAATCAATCTGGGCGCTTGGCGCGCTGTGCGGCGTTTCTGAATTGGCGGCCGTAGCCAAAGCCAACTTTATCTGCGGGGACTATGGCATCGACACTATTTCCACCGGCGCTACCGTCGCCTGCGCAATGGAACTGTTTGAAAAAGGCGCTCTGCCAGAAAAAGATATTGGCTTTCCACTGAAATTTGGCGATGCAGCCGCCATGGTGCGGGCAGTTGAAATGACCGGCCAGCGGAAAGGCTTTGGTGAGATCCTGGCAGATGGCAGTTACCGGCTGGCAACGCGTTACGGACACCCCGAGTTTTTTATGGGGGCGAAAAAACTGGAGATGTCGGCCTACAGCCCACGCGTCTTTCAGGGCATGGCCCTGCAATATGCAACTTCGAACCGCGGCGCCTGCCATGTGCGGGGCAACACCGTCGCTGCCGAGCTATACGGCATTCCCCGCTATCTGGCGCCGGAAGTGCTGGAACAAAAAGAAGAAATGGTGCGACGCCCTTTCCAGAATTCGACCGCCTTCGTCGATTCCACCGGTATTTGCCTGTTCACCAAGTTTGCCATCACCCACCGTGAAATCTGTGCATTGCTGGCACCTGCTACCGGGCTCGATTTCACTTTCGATCGCTCGATTGAGCAGGGCGACCGGATCTGGAACATAGAGCGGATGTTCAACCTGCGCGCGGGTTTCACCAGCGCCGACGACACACTTCCACAACGTGTAGCCGAACCGTCACCCGATGGACCCCGGGCCGGCAGCCGAGCCGTGCTGCATGAGCATTTGCAAACTTATTACCAGTTACGAGGCTGGGACGAGTCAGGCCGACCGACGCGGGCAAAACTCGACGAGCTGGGTCTGGATGACTGGTGGGGTGTATGCAGCGAGGCGTGACAATCGCCCCGAATAAAAAATGATCGAAGTCACTGTCAGATTAAATGCTGGCCTGCGCCGTCATCGGCCCGCCCTTGGCATTGGTGAGGCACTACCACTGCGTGTGCCCGAGGGGACAGATCTGCGCGAGCTGTTGAACCGAATACTGCAGATCCCCCCGAACGAGGTGGCGTTTCCGATGGTAAATGGCGTTAAGTGTGATCTGGACAAACCGCTGGTCGGTGGTGATCGCGTCGCTTTCTGGCCGCCAGTGGCTGGCGGTTAACCGCCAATACCCTATGATCGATGAGGAATATCCTTCTGGAGAGTGCTCTCTGGCGGGCCCTCTCTGGCGGGTGCATGGGTCAATAAGAAACTTGACAGGCATGAGCCTGACAATTACCTTGAGCGCCGTACGGAAAAGCAGCAGACGCGGCTGAGGAAAAGGCAACCACCGGGCAACCGGAGCAACAAAATCAAGCCCGCTCAGCAAGCATAACCCGACTACCAGAGGAGCAAGATGATGAAATTAGTTATTCGTATGATCGCGTACGCAACAGCAGCAACACTGCTGATGTTTGGCACAGCCCATGCGGGTTCGTTCGATATCGATGCGGCACTCGCAACCAATCTCAACGCATGTAAAGCAGCGCCAAATGGCGCGCCGCTGAAAATCGGTTTTGCTGCCGATTTTTCTGACCTCGGAGGATTCGCCGATAAGCCCGCAAGTGAAGCAGCGATTTATTTCGTTGAGCTGGTCAATTGCGCCGGTGGCGTCAATGGGTCTCCGATCGAATTCGTTGTCAAGAATATCGAAGGTAACCCGGAAGTGACCCAGCGGGCTGGCCAGGAACTGGTCAGTGCCGGTATGTCGGCCATACTGGGCCCACCGTTCCCGGATTTCGGTGAACCACTACTGCAAGTTACCGCCGGCAAGGTCCCAACGCTGTTTGTTGCCTCGACCGAGCCAACACTGGCTGACGCATCGGCGATGTCTTTCCTGGTTGCCTTCGACGACACGGCCCAGGCCACCGCCGCAGCCAAGTTTGCGCTTGATCAGGGCTGGAAAACCGCCGTTACATTCTCGGCTCCCGGACCTTATTTCGGCTATAACCCGGTGATCTTCACCAAGGTCTTTCAGGCCGGGGGTGGCAACGTAACAGCTGATTACAACTTCGTGCCAATAGAAGATATGGATTTCTCGGCCCAGGTAAACAAGATGGCCTCAGCCGGCTCAGCACCGGATGTTGTCTACTCGGCCATGTTGTCTTTCCAGAGCGCTAACCTGCGTGGCCAGCTCGACGGCGCAGGGGTAGAGACAAATCATCTTATGACTGATGCCTTCGAGGCGACCGGCGGCTATTTCACCGAGGGTGTAGAAGGCTTCTACCATACGACCCATTCATTCCCAGCCGAGGGCAGCCGTATTAAAGCGCTGGCCGATGGCTATGCGGCAGCCAGGGGTGCACCGCTGGAAAATGCCTCTTTCGGCGGCCTCGCCGTTGATGCCATTGCCGTAGTCATCCAGGCGTACTTAACCACCGGCTCGATGGATCCGGCGGTGCTCGGAGCTGCCATCGCCGGGCTGGATGGTGTCGCTGGCGCCACTGGCACATTGTCCTACTCCGGCACTAACGGATCACCGAGCAAACCGGTATACGTTCACCGGGTCGTAAACGGAGCACCTACGCTGGCGGCGACTTACGACTGATCCACAGCGGCTGCCAGGGTGCTCGATATCGAGTCACTGGTCACCCGTTACGGCACCATAACAGCCGTTCGGGACGTCGGATTGACGGTTCGGGCCGGTGAGGTGGTATGCCTCATCGGTCCGAACGGCGCCGGCAAGACCACGCTGCTGGCCACAGTCGCGGGCCTGCTGAGACCCTCGGCCGGCCGGGTGACCCTAGATGACGCAGACGTCACCGGCTGGGCACCCGATCGCATGCTGCGGGCGGGGCTGGCACTAGTACCCGAACACCGCCGGATATTTTCCGACTTCACGGTCCGCGAGAACCTGCTGGTCGGCGGCATCACCCAGCCGGCCAGCCGCCGGCACGAACTGCTGGATGAAATGGTCTCGCTGTTCCCTATCCTCAAGGAAAGACTGTCCGCTCCGGCCGGCTACCTCTCCGGCGGTGAAGCACAGCAACTCGCTATCGGTCGCGCACTGATGAGTGATCCGGCTGTATTACTTATGGACGAGCCGTCGCTGGGCCTGGCCCCGGTGCTGGTTGACCAGGTATTCGACCTGATCGGCAGGTTGCGCGAAGGCGGCCGCACCTTGTTCGTGGTAGAGCAGAACGCAAAACGAATGCTGGCCGTGGCCGACCGTGCCTATGTCATGCGCTCGGGTGAGATCGTTGCCGATGGGCCAGCCGCACAACTTGCAGCCAGTGAAGACCTGTTTGAGACCTACCTGGGTCAGTCGGGAGGCACAGCATGATCGAACTTATTCAACAGATTATTGACGGCCTCGGCCGGGGCGGCATCTACGCCCTGCTGGCCCTCGGGATTGCTGTAATTTTCGGCGTGATGCACTTGATCAATTTCGCTCATGGTGAACTGATCACGGTCAGTGCGTACACCAGTTACTGGCTTTTTGCCAGCGGCCTCAACTGGTGGTTCATCGCACCTACGGTGATCGTGGTCGCAGTACTGACCGCGGTAATCATCGAGTTCGTTGCCTTTCGCTGGGTGCGCGGTGCACCTGATTTCACCATGCTGATGACTTCCTTTGGTGTGCATTTTCTGGTGCAGGCACTTTTCGTCATGTATGTGTCCGCCAACTTTCGGCAATTCCCGCGGCCCGGCTGGATTTTTGATACCTGGCGCATCGGCGGCCTCAGCCTGGAGGTATTCGACCTGGCGGTTATTGCTGCCACCCTGGTGACGCTGCTTGGCACCTACTGGCTGCTGCAACGCACCATGTTCGGTGTTAGCCTGCGTGCCGCTGCCGAGGATTTCGACACGGCCCGGTTGATGGGTATTCGCAGTAACCGGGTGATTCGAGGCGCCTTTGTGCTTTCTGGTGTGCTGGCCGGGGTCGCTGCCGTGTTCTGGCTGATGCGCAGCGGCCAGGCGGGACCAACTGCCGGTCTCAATCCAATGCTCAAAGGAGTGCTGGCGGCGCTGATTGGCGGGCTGGGCAGCCTCAGTGGTGCCGTGCTTGGCGGGATCACCCTTGGCCTGGTCGAGGTGTTGCTTATCTCCCGCCTGCCGGGTGGAACCGCCGGCCTGACCGACGGCATCGTGTTTCTACTCATTGCGCTCTTGTTTGTGTTCAGGCCACAGGGCTTGATCACGGTACGCCGCGTCGAGCGCGTCTGATGCAAGCCGACCGCGTCCGGCACGCCGTCGCGCCTGCACTCGGTTCCGGCCTGCTGTTCCTGTTCCTGGTCGCCGGCAGTCTGTTGTACGCCGCCACTGGCGATGCCGCGGCCAACAGCCTCGTCACCCAGATGCTCATCAACGCCGTGGTGGTACTCGGCATCCAGATTTACATAGGCAATACCGGCGTGCTGTCGTTCGGCCATATTGGGTTCGGTGCGATCGCCGGCTATGCTTTTGCTATCTGTGCTATCTCGCCGGAACGAAAACTCCGGCAGATTCCGAATGCGCCGTTCGGCCTGGCCGAGGTTGACTTTACTCCGCTGCAGTCCGGACTGATTGCCGTAACACTGACCGTCATTGTCGCTTTCCTGATTGGGCTGGCGTTGTCGCGGTCGGGGGCCCGCTCCGGAGCGGTGGCGGCGGTCGTCATCACCCTGGCGCTGCTGTTCGTAGTCCACGAAGTGGCTCGCAACTGGATCGATCTGACCCGGGGCGGGAAAACCGGTCTTTCATTCAGTCCGCTCGGTAACGCCACCCTGCAAGGAAAACTGCCCATTTACCTGATCCTGTTAGGCGCAATTGGACTTGCCCGGCTATTCAAGGAAACCCGTGCTGGGCGCCTGGCGCAGGCCGCTCGGGAAGATGATCTGGCGGCAAGGGTCATGGGAATCGACCCCGCGGTACAGCAGATGATTGCATTGCTATTGTCCGTGGTCGTAGTGTCTGCCGGCTCTGCCTTGCGCGTATTCGAACTTGGCAGCATCAATCCCAGGCTGTTCTTTTTTGACTACACCCTGCTGACCCTGACCATGCTCATCGTTGGAGGGCGTAACAGTGTAGTCGGTGCGCTAACTGGCGTACTGATCATCACTGTCGGCAGCGAATTGACCCGCAATCTCTCCGAGGTAGATATCCAGGGTATGAACTGGCTATTACGGGACGGGTTGACCGACATTTTCCTGGGCGGGGCAATGCTCGGTTTCATGATCCTGCGACCAGCCGGGCTGCTGGGTGACTGGGAGCTCGACCACTGGTCGTTGCGACGATTACGCCGCACAGAACCACCGCCAGTGCCACCACCTTCAACAGATGGTGACCAAACCCCAACCACGGTCCTGAAAGTGACCAACGTCACCGTTCATTTCGGTGGCTACCAGGCGCTGGCTGACGCCGGGCTGGAGGCCGCGTCCGGAGAGATCGTTGGCCTGATCGGTCCCAATGGTGCCGGCAAGACCACACTGCTGAACGTAATTACCGGGCTAGTCGAGTCAGATAACGGGCAAACCGCGCTTGGTGGCGTCATCCTGACCGGCGTATCACCGCACGTTATTGCGCGTTCTGGTCTCGCCCGCACCTTTCAGAATTTTCGCCTGTTTTCCGCCCTCAGCGTACGGGAAAACATCGGGGTTGTGCGCCTGGTGGCAAAGCACTTCCGCCGGGACCGCCCACTGCCGCCAGTTGGCGCGCTGATGGCCCAAGCCGGACTCTGGGAACAGCGCGATCGGCGAGCATCCGAACTGGACTACGGCAACGCCCGACGGCTTGAGCTGGCCCGTGCGGCGGCAGCTGGACCGGAATTCCTGTTGTTGGATGAGCCAACCAGCGGCATGAGCGACAGCGAATCCAGGGCCATGATCGACCAGGTGCGCTCGATGGCAAAACTAATTGGCGCCGGGGTAGTGGTTATAGACCATGACCTCAATTTCATTACCGGGATCTGTGACCGTGTGTACGTGCTCGACCAGGGGCGGGTGATCGCCGTTGGAACGCCAGCGGAAATCGCGGCGAACCCGGCAGTGCAAACAGCTTACCTGGGCACTGCCGAATAGATGGCTTTTCTGCAACCCGATTACAACAGGAGCCAACAATGCCCGGCCCAACCGCATTAAGCCTCGTGGAGGCTGCGACTGCCGTACGAAGCGGCGAGACGACGGCGGTCGCTCTGCTCGAAGCGTGTCTCGCACGTATCGAGGCGACCGAACTGGTTGTTTCAGCCTTCGCGTCGGTGCAGGCTGATGAGGCTTTCGCAACGGCAGCGAAACTCGACAGGCGCGATCCCATCGGGCCACTGCATGGCGTGCCGATCGCGCTCAAGGATTTGTTCTTCACCAAAGGCATCGCGACCGAGGCGAATTGCGACGCTTTGAGCGGTTTCGTGCCGGACTGCGATGCCAGCGTCGTTGCCCGGTTGCGGGCTGCGGGCGCCGTCATCGTTGGGAAAACCAATACCCATGAGTTGGCCTATGGGGTGTCATGCCCGGCATCGCACAACCCGTGGAATCCTGAGCGAATGACCGGGGGCTCCTCCGGCGGTAGCGCTGCCGCTCTGGCTGCCGGGCAAGTGTTTGGCGCCCTCGGGACCGACACCGGCGGGTCCATCCGTATCCCGTCCAACTACTGCGGGACCACCGGTATCAAGACGACTCGAGGCGTGGTGCCGCGCGACGGTTTACATCTGATTTCCTGGACCTATGACACCGTCGGGCCGATGGCGCGAACAGCGGCAGACTGTCTGGCTCTGCTCGAGGTGATTGCGGGCCAGTCGAAACTCGACCCGTGGTCATCGAGGATGACCCTTGCCTCCGCTTCGGCGCCTTCTGAGCTTGTTCTGGGTGTCCCCGACGAGAGCTTCTTCGAAGGCTTCGACACTGACGCTGAGGTGCGGGCCGTCATGGAAGAAGCAATCGACGAACTCGGATCGATCGTGTCTGAAGTAAGGACCGTGAAGGTGCCAAACAACGCCGAACACTTTGCGTCGGGCGCGTCCATCGTATTTGCTGAATCAGCCGCACTGTTGGAAGAGCTTCGGGCAACCAGCAACGACCGGATCGGCGAGGAGGCCAGAGCGATTTTGGCCGATGGTGCGGCGATCCCTGGTACGGCACTGGCCGCAGCACAGGCGCAGCGTGTCGTCTTCGAGCGGGCCTATCACGACGTGTTCGAGCACCAGGGCGTGCAACTCTTCATCGCCCCCGTAAACCCCAACCAAGTACTCCCTCACGGTACGAGCGACATTAGCGGTGTGCCGCTGATCCCATCGACCACACAGTTCACCTTCCCGGTCAATGGCGCAGGACTTCCCGCAATTTCTCTGCCTGGAGGATTTGCGAAAGACGGGCTTCCGATCGGCTTCCAACTGGTTGGTCAGCCGTTCGACGAGCGCACCCTTGCTGCGGTTGGTGAAGCCTTTCAATCCAAGACGGAGCATCACCACAAGTTCCCAGATCTGTCGTCGACTGCCACGGCGGCTGAGTAGTAACACCGGTGCTTGTTGGGAGAACAAGATTGGAAAACAGTTGTGGCTAGTCAAAAGATTGAGATTCCGGGCTATCAAGGGCGGGCAGTCGTCGTCGGGACGGGTGCCGCGGTCCGTATCACCGATGTCGAAGGAGCACAGATCGGTGATCTCTTTCTGCTTGCGGCTGATGATCTCGAAGAAGTGTTCAGCGCGGCAATGACCCGTCTCGTCACGTTCCACCTTTTCCCAACGATCGGTGAGAGCTTCTACAGTAACCGGCGACGGGAGATGCTGACGTTCACCGGCGATACCTCGCCTGGCCGCCATGACATGACGTTTGCGCCATGCGACTCGGAGTTTTACGAAGAGCTTGTGGGCGAAACCGGGCATCCCAATTGCCACGACAACTTCATGAGCGCCGTGGCACAACTGGATTTCGATGGCAGGTTGCCACCTGACCCGATCAACCTATTTCAGAGTTCGATGCCCAACACCGAAGGTGGCTTCGACATCGAGCGCTCACCCTCCGGGCCGGGCGACTTTGTCGAGTTTGAAACGCAGATGGACTTGCTGTTAGTGCTCACCGCATGCTCGGCTGACATCAAGATTGAGGACGTGGATGTTATCGGTGGTCGGTCGACACCTCTGCTTCTCGAGATCGGTTGAGATCGACTGACTTTTTCGCCCGGCTACCTGCCGGCGGACAGTAGCACTACTTGCAAGGCGAGCTTTACCGCCACTGCTTCTCCTCTGAAATCCACTTTCCACCAGGCAATGGCCCGTCCTTTGAGAAGGCATCGACCAGATTCGACAGCAACTTAGACACATTGTTGTTGAACCCATGACTGGGAAGCGCCTGACCAAAAGCGATTGAACCACTTGAGAAAACAGCGCCATTATTGGATGAAGTGAAATACACCATGTCTGCTCGAATCCGGTGATCATAGGTGCCGGTCATTCCCGGAAATGCATATAAGACTTCCTCGCAGACCAGCACGTAATTATCCGTATGCCCCCCGGAGGAGGCGATGATCTTGGCGTGCGGAGGTGTGCCCCTCTCCAAGTCGTAGCGATCCATCTCAATACCGCCGGCAGCCCGGTGTGCCAGGCCAAAATCGCCAATGATCTCGCCCTCGATCCCCTCGGTGATCCAGGAAATTGTGCGGTGCCAACTGTCCGGCATGCGGCGAAACGGCCGGCAAGACTCGAAACCCTGGGAGATAAAGCCAACACCCAGAGCTTTTTGCGGGGGTCGACCCAGGTTCTTCCAAAGGCCGCCTTTTTGCCCGGTGGTCTGCATATAGTGCTCGCCGGGGCGGGCATTCCAGGCTCGCATGCCCGAATCCAGTTTGCGAACTTCCATACACCAGGGCTCGTCCTGACAAAAATCCACATTCCAGTAATACCCATTGCCCCCTATGTAGATCAGCCGCCCACCGTCCGCAACAAAATCTTCAGTCGCATCCAACATGGTCTCGGAGTAGTACTCCGGGTGGGTGCCGGTTATCACACACTTATAGGGCGAGATCGCATCGACACCTTCCTGGTGCAGATCCTCATCGGTCAGCACCTCGTAGTCATAATTGCAGTGCTCGAGCCAACCAACAATGGAAAGATCTGCCGAAAAATTCCAGGTAATTCCGTTCATCGCGTTGCGGTATTTCGGGCGCATCCCAACAATGGGCCGGCGGTATGATGAGTAACAAACGCCCGCACCATCGTGATGATGGTCGTAAGTAGACCGCCCAAACTCCGGGCTCTGATGGATTTCGATATCGGTCTCGGTAACGACCGGTGTCTGGCCAACGATCGGTTGGGCCATCTGTGCTTCGAAACTCAGGTGATCATTGGCGTACGCCAGGTAAGTGGCAGTGGGGACAAGGAATGCGATCGGGGCACGCGGCGTCTTGGCGCGGACGAAAAACACCAGGTATTCTTCACTTAGCCCTGTTCCATCACCTGCCCGCAGGCGTACCGCATAAACCCCGCTTTTAAGATCCTCGGGGATCACTAAAGACTTGGTCACATCCCAGCCGCAGTCGATGACCGAATCCTCATGCAGTTCGATACCACCGTATTCCTCCGGGGCCAGACGAAAACAGTCATTGCGACCGTTCCAGTTCCAGCCGGTCTGTGCGCGGACGGGTTTGTTGATGCCGATGGCATTCAAGCCATGGGGTCCGGTGTCTATAACGGTGTCACCGATACCGGTGTCGGTATATCCTGCAGTCGTGTCCCAGTACGCCAGAATGTCTTTCTCTGGCGGCTTGCCACCGGAACAGATATGGTCGAACTCTTCTCGCGATAGCACACCCGAGACGATCCCGGGCCGGTCGATCTTGCCGGAAAACAGCTCGTTGACAAACTTACCCCGCGTTAAATGGTAGTCCCAGGTTCCGCCGAGAAGAAAAGAAATATCCGGGGCGTGCTCTGGTTTGAAACGAAAGGTCTCGCAGACGTGTGAGTCGTAGTCCATAGGGGTGACCTTGCCCCAAAGTGAGTTGTAACGGTTTACTACACCGGCCTGGTAAAGCGTCGCCTTACCGGTGCTGGCATCATAGGAGGCACCAACGAAGTACCAGATGTGACGCTGCAGGGGCACTTCAGCCTCAACATGATCAATCTCTTTGCCATCGGCAACGGTAAAAAGCAGCTTGCCGTTGGGATCAATAGCGATACCGTATCCTATGCAGTTGTAGTCGTCGTAGCGGGTAAGGACAGCCTGTGCGCCAACTTTTGAGTGCAGCGAAGGCCAGATATATGCAAACATCGAAAAACTGCCATCGGGGCAAAGCCGGTTTTGCGGGTCTGGCACCTGGAGGTAGGAGCCGACCTGGGTGTACTGCTTGTTGACCTGCCAGGCCCCGTTGATCTCACAGTCCACTTCTTCTTCTACGAAGCCTGGACCATCCGGATGCTGATCGCCGTGGATGAGACGTACTAACTGGGCCTCGGCCGTGTCTGTGCCGTCAGCAGTAACGTGGAATGTCTGTTCATCCCCTGGTTTTACAGAAATATTGTTGCAATAACCGAACAGCTTAACCTCTGCCATGTCTTATTCCTCGTTATTCGCCTGACAACGACCGTGCTGATTCAGCAACGATAACTGACTCGATATTTGCTCACTACGATTCCAGCAGATCCTGGATGCGCCGTGTGAAGACACCCACCCAAGCGTCTTCCGGGCTTGAATAGATCTTGTCCTCCACCAGCCTGGGCGGGACGCCTGAAATTCCCGACAGCGCCACAACCTGATAGGCCTTAAATGGTTCGACACATTTGATTGCATACTTTTCGACCATTGGCTGTCGTCGAAAGTAAGTCAATAATCTTTCCAGTGCCTCGCTGTGCTGGCCCAGCGGCTTGTTTTTGAATTCCTCGATCACTTCATCGCTGACCAAAGTCTTGAGGAAATCACGCTGGTTCTTGTCATAACGTCGCAACGCGATTTCGTCTTTGTCCCGAACTTCTGTTGATTCTTCAGGCAGCATTTCGCCTCCTTTCTCGGCACGTGCCGATCGGTGTTCACTTTTCTTTTTGTTCCTCCACGCGCGGAACTGGGTCTTGATACCAAACACACCGCCGCGCAGGAAGACAACGACAACCAACATCAATACCCCAATCAGTACTATTCTCAGCGGTCCCAAGTCGATCAGTACGCGATCGATGAATACCACGATGAGCGTGCCCACCACGGCACCTTCAGCACGACCCAGGCCACCGATAACCAGCATGGCCAACGCCATTGATACCGTATCAAATCCAAATAGGTTGGGGGATGCCCCGCGAAAGTGTGTGGCATAAAAAGCGCCGATCACGCCCAACGCCGCAGAGGAAATCAGAAATACCTGGATGCGTGCAACGCGATAATTGACCCCGGTGGCCTCAGCAAAAGCCTCCCGTTTTTCCGGTGCCATACGCAGGATGCGGCCCAACCGCTTGCCATTGATAAAACGGAACAGCAGCAGTGCACACACCAACACAGTGGCGGCGGCATAGTATCCCAGCCTGAGCTGTGCAAATTCATCCCACGCCTCGGGAATATAGGTGGCAGCCCCATAGAGTCCACCGATCTCCGAGCCAAACGCTTTAGATTGGATGATGTAAACCCGGCATAGCTCGACGACTCCCAGGGTCAGTAATGCATAGTAGAACCCCTCCAGGCGCACAGCGGGAATGGCGATAAGAATTCCAAAAATCAGGCCAACAAGGCCGCCGGCAAGAAACATCAGTGGAATCGGTAACCCGAAATGAATCGAAAGATAAGCAGACCCGTAGGCCCCAGCCCCGACGATCGCAAAGGTCGCGAGTGAATAAATACCCGCTGTCCCAATCACCAGCGTCCAGCACAGATTGATTGCAGCGTAAATCGAGAACACTGCTGCTGCCGACAGCAATACTCGTTGATTGCCTTCGGGCATTACGAACGGCGCCAGCATCAAAGCGATAAATCCAAGCACCCACCAGATCGGCCGCTTGTCAACGATGGTTTTTTCGCGACGCAGTGTCTTGGGGTTGTATTCGCCTCGGAAACGCAGCACGGTACGCCGGGTCGGATAGTAGCGCAGCCGGTTCCACAGCCTCTTCCCGTGCCCGGGCCACTTGTAGTAGTAACGCAGCCGCCCCACCAGATGGGTAGGTACCTTGTATTCGCGAGCTGCATCCCAACTGCTCTCGGGGGAGCGCCACTCGTTGGTGGGGATCTCCTCAATCGGGCCCGCCGGGTCCCAGCTCGAATAGGGGTCTTTCCAGGTGGCCATGCGGCCTAGGCCTCCCGGGCCTTATCGAGAATCCCGGCAATGCCGCGAGGGCGGATCAACAGTATCAGTATGATCAGCCCGAACTGGGTGATCAGCACATACTGACCGCCCCAAAAACGGGAGGTCATGGCTTCATTGACGCCTAGAATTACAGCGGCGATCACTACGCCCGTGACCGAACCGAGCCCACCACACAACGCAACACTGAGACCCTTGATCATTGGCGTAATCCCTCCAAAAGCCTGCAGGTAATAGGTCTGGGAAAGCAACACTGACGCAAGACCTGCAAGACCACCGGTGATTGCCATGACAGAAAAACCCGTTTTGCGTACCCCAATGCCGACAATCGAGGCAGCGTGAGGGTTTTGCATCATGGCGCGAATCTCAAGGCCCCGCCGGCTCGACTTCATCCACAGCAGCACTGCGGTCAGCATGAGAATGGACGTGACCACCGCACCGACCTTGTCGTAGGTCATGGTCGACCCAAAGACCTTGATCGAACCATAACCAAACACCGGTGGGATGTTCTTTACCCGGGGACCGAAATACCACAACAGCGCTTGTGTTCCGAACAAACTGATGGCAAGCGTCGCAATCATGCCCCGAATCGTAAAGTTCGGCTTGTCGTGCAACGGGATAAAGGCCAGTGCGCACACAATCACACCGCCGAGTGCACCCGTTAGTATCCCAGATGCCAGAATAACGACCCCGTTATGAGAGATATGCTGCGCGACGAGCCAGGCACCGTAACCCGAGAAAGAAAAAATAAAACCAAAAGACATGTTGATCAGTCCCAGGCTTGACCAGGTAATAGAGACGCCGATCGCCAGGGTCCCATAAATACAGGCCAGAACCACAGCGTTAATGATCACATAACTCCAATCCATGCCTCATCTCTCCCGTTTGGTCTGATAGGCTAGCGATGCTGCGGCCTCACCCTTGAGCTTGCCCACGTGCATCCCAATAATCCGATCCACACGACCATCGAGCAGGGCGACGTTCTGCTCGGCGATCACCATTGCGGATTCACCGAGCTGGACGTCGAATAAAGCCTCGAGAACACCTTTTCCTAATTTAGGAGCCAGGCCCAAAGTGGGTTCATCCACAAGGTAAAGAGACGCCTCGGCCATCAGGCCCCTGCCAATGGCCACCATGCGCCTTTCTCCACCGGACAACCGTCCGACCGGAGTATCCATGAGTTGTTCAAGTGCCGGGAATATCCCGAGAATCTCTTTCCTCCTGTGGGCGCGTTTGCGCCAGGCCGATTTTGTATACGCACCACTGTCGAGGTGGTCCTTCACGGTAAGTCCCTGAAAGATCTCATCGCCCTGCGGAATTAAAGACAGGCCCTGGTGGACGATCTGGTGCGTGTAGCGGCCAGGCCCCTGGCTGCGGTTGCGGCCAATCTGTCTGGCATTCAGCCTGATCGAGCCACGCTGCCAATGGGTCAGTCCGGCAATAGCCAGAAAAAGCGTTGACTTGCCATGACCATTGAGGCCCACCAGGCCGACCTTTTCGCCCGCGCTGACTATCAGATCCAGGTCGTGGATCACCCGCATTGGGCCATATCCGGCTGAGAGGCCTTCTATGTTTAGAACGGGAATGTCACCGGTCATAACTTATAGACACTCACTCAATCAACATTTTCAAAGTAAGCGGCACGGACTTGTGGGTCCTTGAGTACCGCACCCATATCACCTTCGGAGATCTTCTCACCAGCATCCATGACCATGACCCGGTCAGCGATGGTGTCCAGCAGTTCGATTCGGTGCTCCACGATCACAATGGCAAAGTTCAGCTCTTTTGCAAGAATTCGAATCAAGTCGTCGAACTCATCAATTTCTGAGTTGATCAATCCTGCCGCGGGTTCATCCATCAATAACAATGGTGGCCTGCGCATGATCAAACAGGTCAATAAGAGCTTGCGTCGATCGAGCGTATCCAACTGTGCCGCCGGCATGTCTGGCTCTGCAGAGAAGCGCACCAGCCGCATGGCCCACAATGCATGCCAGCGATTCAAGTAAGGCTTATGAGCCTGCCGCGCCGCTTTGAACACTTCATCGACGGTCAACTCCTCGGGTACTACGGGAGTCTGATAAGTCCGCCCAATCCCGATTCGGGCCCTTTGGTAGAGCGACAATGCACTGACATCCTGGCCTTTGAAGGTCACGCTTCCGGATTTTGCAGGGAACCGTCCGCACAAAACCTCGAACAGGCTGGTCTTGCCGGCCCCGTTGGGGCCGATCACTCCAAGCACTTCCCCGCTTTGTACTTCCAGCGAGATATTTTTCAGGATTTCTCGACCCCCCAGGTCCAGATAAATCCCACTGCAAGAAAAAATAGGGCCAGGTGGTGGGTGCTGCGAATCCGCAGCACCCACCGATACTCCTACCATTGGAACGGGCGTAGTTCAGATTCCTTGAGTACGTCAGGATAGACGATCTTGTGTTCAACATCCTGGACCTGGACATACAGTTGGCCCATGCCATCTTCCAGGGTCTTGGCAGTCACCGGATGGCCATCATCCGGATAATGAGCACCCTCCTGCCACTTGTTGTTCATATCAAGCAGCCCACAAACACCACGATACTTCGTCGTTCTGACGTAATCACATACCTGCTCGAACTTATTCGGGTCGCCGACATGCTCCCACGCTTGCTTTAGGAAATAAACGGTGTCGTAGGCGTTACCGGTGTAACAAAGACCCATCGTACCCGGCCAGCGCTTTTTGTATTTTTCACGAAATGCAGTGCCCATCTCGTCTGCATACACTCCGAGAACCGTACTCCAGATAAAGCCTTCGGCTGCCGGTCCTGCCAAATCCAGGAATTCAGGCTGTGACGGACCGTATTGCATGTAGATCAGGGTGTTTTCGAGCGGATCTGCGCGCCACTGTTTACAGAAAGCGGCATATTCAGCCGCAACCCAGTGATCAAGCATGACTGCACCGGCACCTTTACGTTTGATTTCCTGTATCACGGGCTCCCAGTTCTGAACCGGGAACTGGATATCCGTGATACCGGCCAGCTCAAAGTCGCTGGCGGGAATCGCTTCCTGAAGCGTTCGGGAAATAGTCTGGCAATACGCGATCTGTTCCTGAACGATGTGAATACCATTGTTGTTGGGCGTCCACAGACCACGATCTTTCATATCTTTAAGAAATATCGGGAAGGTATATCCGTAGTGAACTTCCGATGGATCAGTCTGAAAACAATGACTGTATTTGTCCGGGTGAGCGGCGACGTGATCGGTGTAATTCCGTTGGGTTACACCCCATAACAACGGGGCCTTGTACTTGACCGTTGCATCTATCGTTGGGATAGGGGCCAGCGTAAACGGTGTCGTCATAGCATGGACTTTTTCATCCACCAGTTTGAGCATGGAGGCCTGGCAGCCTTCCGGTGAAAAGATGTCTATATCGACCACCTTCAACTTGAGTTCACGGCCCATAATGCCGCCGGCCGCATTGATCTCCTCCTGCGCCAGGATGGCGCCCTGCAGATGATCCAGGTGGTCGGCAACACCGCCCGCTGTACTCTGAGCAAGGGGCATCCCGAGAACGATTGGCTCTGCTGCGAATCCGCTACGGGCAATCCACGGCATGGGCAGTGTTGAGGCTGCTGCACCGGCAGCAACCCCCTTCAGGATTTTTCTACGCTTTTTATTAAATGACATGATTATCCTCCTCTGGTCTGATTAACATTAAGCTACACGGCACGCAGCCAGCAAATAATTGCCTGGCAACTAAGTCTAACCCGGTACTGCCATCTCATCACGCACATTTACATCCAACAGAATGATTATCAAATTGCCGGTTCACAATAACCGAGAAATTGTTTGAACACAAACGATTAATCATTCGGTGCCGAACCAACTTCTATTACACTAATCAGGTACCCCTGACGGGACAACATAGACTCTAAGAACTGGTTAAATGGTCAGACCACAACCCTGCACCTACCGACGCCGCGGTTGGGCCACCGGTTGCGCACAAGCCGGGCTCAACCTCACAATGCCACCTGGGGGTGATACTGCAGCCCATCGTTACCGATCAGTGCGGTCAATTCATGGTAGCCAACCGGCCCGACAGCAGGAGGGCCGCATCAAAACGATACGGAGAATAGTGCAATGGCAAAACTGACTCCCTGGCAAATGGTGGTCGAAGCTCTCAAGGCAGAGGGTATCGACCGAGTTTTTGGGCTTCCCGGAAACCCGCTCCACTTCGTCGCGGATCTCAATCAGCACAGCGATATCAAGCCGGTCCTTGTCCGCCACGAACATTCCGGCGCGGCACTTGCTTATGCCACTGCTCGAATGACGGGGCATCCCGCTGTCTGTTTTGCAAATCCAGGACCGGGAATAACCAACCTCGCTACTGCATTGCTGGAGGCAACCTGCGGGTCACTGCCAGTCATCGCCTTGACTAACGGCGTGCCCCTGAGCACTGATGGCATGGGTGCTTTCCAGGAATTAGACTCGGTTGCACTGATGCGGCCCGTAACCAAGTGGGCAACCCGTGTGGTCGATCCTCAAACTACTCCCTGGGTTATGCAGCGCGCTTTTTCTCTGGCGAAGAACGGTCGACCCGGGGCTGTTTTCATAGACCTGCCGTCCGATATCGCACTGCAATATTGCTCGATGCCGGCTTACCGGCCATCCATAGCGCGACACCGCAGTCGGCCTGATCCAGAGGTCCTGGCCGCTGCGGCACAAATTATCAGCTCGGCCAAGCAACCGGTCATCGTCTGTGGGTCTGGTGCTGTCAGCGCGGATGCCGGCGCATCGGTTATCGGTCTTGCGCAAGCACTGGGCGGAGCTCTTTTTACGACCCCGGGCGGGCGTGGCACCTATCCGGAAGATCACCCGCTTTGCCTGGGCCAGATCGGCCTTTATTTCACCCAGGCAGGCAAGCAGTACTTTGACGAGGCCGACCTGATCGTTTCCGTCGGCTCGCGGTTGGAAGACTTCTCAACCGGGGGCTGGACACTGTGGCCCAGAAAAGCCAAGTTGATCCAGATCGATATTGACCCAGCTGCGGTTGGCCTGAATATACGGCCCGACGCTGCCCTGGTGGGGGACGCTGGGCTTGCTCTTGCGGACCTGCTGCAAGCGCTATCTTCAACCAGCCTTAAGGGGGTACAAGAGCGCCGGAAAAATATCAGCCAACTGCATACCAATTTTGTTTCGAAAATCCAACGGACCGCCGGCAAACAGAAAAAACCTATTTCACCAAAGCAGGTGGTCAACGCCATCAATAGAATATTCGGCAAAGACACCGTCATGGTGCATGAAAACGGCGGCGCTGATCTCTGGTCGTACTACTGGCCTTACTACCAGGTGCTCAATGCAGGCGACTGTATTCCCATGGCCGAACAAACCGCAATGGGTATGGGCGTGATTGGGGCTATCGGCGCAAAAATAGCCCGGCCTGACAAAAAGGTTGTATGTGTCACCGGCGACGGCGCCCTGCAGATGGCAATGATGGAACTGGCAACTGCCGTTGAGCAACACTGTGGCATCACCTGGGTGGTGCTGAATAACCAGGCACTGGGGTGGCCACAGTATATCCAGCGGCTCGAAAAACAGCCTGATATTGCCACCGGGTTTTCCCATTCACCGGATTTCGCCAAGCTGGCAACGGCGCAAGGCTGCAAGGGCATCAAGGTCACAGACCCGGCTAAGGTTGATGCGGCACTGAAATCGGCGGTGAAGGCAAACCAGGCCGGAACCCCGGTCCTGATTGATATTCACATTGCCAAACATGACTATCCGCCGCACTTCACGACCTTCCATCGAGAAGTGTGGGACATGGGTAAAAAGTAAAGCAGCGGCAGTTGCTTTACTGGGCGATAGCCAGTCATTCAGTCGCAAGACCGGGCCGACTCCGGCGGCCTGCCTGACAGAACTACGCGAGGAGGGCTGATCGGGTTCTCATATCCGCTCAGGCCACCGTGACATCACCAACTGGAACTCAATTGACAAATAATTCCGGCGTCTGGAAAAACCCAAAGATCTGGTCCCTGGCCATCGGTCAGGTCCTGGTGTGGGCCGGGCTGTTCTATCTTTTTCCGGCCCTGCTCACCCACTGGGAGGCTCATTTCGGCTGGAGTCGCGACTTACTCACATTCGGCTTCTCCGGGGCATTGATAACCGCTGCTGTTGCCGGGCTTGCGGCGGGCAGAATTATTGATCGAGGTCACGGCCGTATTCTCATGGCAGGCAGTGCGCTGGCAGGTGGGGCACTTCTCGCGGGGCTGCCACAGGTATCTGCGATCTGGCAGTTCTACCTGATCTGGCTGGCACTGGGTGTGGCTATGGCTGGATGCCTGTATGAGCCCTGTTTCGCTTACCTGACCCGCCTATATCAGGCCCAGGCAAAACGACCCATCGTCATGGTTACGCTGGTAGCCGGTTTCGCCGGGACCGTCTGTTTTCCCGTGTCCAGTGCAATGACTAATGCCCTCAACTGGCAAGCCAGCATATGGTTGTTTGCTGCCCTTAATTGCTTTGTCGCGGCACCCTTACTCTGGTTTGGCGCTGGGGGTGAGAACGTCACAACGCCCGGGCAAATCAAGCCAGCGCCAAGCCCTACATTTGCCATGACCATCCGACCGTTGCTCCGTCAGCCCACATTCTGGGCTCTTGCTATTACATTCGGATCGCTCTCCATCAATCATGGCATGATCATCAGCCATATCCTGCCACTGCTCGAAAGTCGTGGCGTGTTGCCGGCTCAAGCTGTGATCGCAGCGTCCCTGATTGGCGTTGCCCAAGTATTGGGCCGGCTGTCGCTGTTGCCCCTGGAACAACACATATCCATGATCGTGGTTTGTGGGCTCTCCCTGGTTGGCTTATCTCTCGCCAGCGTGGGTCTCGCCTTTGCCGGTATCTCGGTAATTTTTCTCGGCGCCTTTGTACTTCTGCAGGGTAGTGCTATTGGCGTCGCCAGTATCGCCAAGCCGATCGTAACCGCCGAAGTACTGGGCCGAACAAACTTCGGTACCATTTCAGCAATGGTTTCGATATTGTATGTTTGGGGGTTCGCGCTTGCCCCGGGACTCGCCGGTTTCATCTGGATGTCTTCCGGATATGATGTATTGCTGAAGAGCACTTTCGCGCTCGCACTACTTGGCATCATTAGTTTGTTTGCAGCTTCCAGATATCAAAATAAATCTCACACGCGCTGACAGATCAAATGGGTAAAGCACAAACCAACGACTCAAACATATTCGCAGCCAGGATGGCTTCGTTGAAATCCCATCTGGCCGACACCGCCATCGATGTTGCACTGGTCACCGATGACGACAGTGTTTATTACTACACTGGTTTTTACGATTACCTACACATGGAGTTTGGTCGGCCCACATTGCTGGTTGTACCTGCAAACGGCGGCAGTGTGCTGATCACGCCAACCATGGAAAAAGACATGGCGGAGGCTGCGGCCAAGGTCGAGCATATTGTTCTATGGAATGACGGACTCGGTGAAGAATGGCGTGAAACTCTTCCCACACTACTGAAAAATGCCGCATCTGTGGGGATCGAGCCTGACCAGATGCCGCCGGTGGTGCGCAGTTACATCAACAACCTGGTTGCGCCTGACCGTCTGGTGGATGTCATACCTGTAGTCAGCGAGATGCGCATGATTAAATCTGATGAGGAACTTCAGATTGCGCGTCATGCCGGCGAGGTGGGCATTGCCATGATGGAAGCGGGCCGCAATGCCATCAGCGATGGCGTACCCGAGTACGAAGTGGCTCTGGCAACTGCCGAAGCCGGTACGCGCAGGGCAGCCGAACTGCTTAAGGCACACTACCAAGATAGGCGCATGTCCCCCAGCATTCATTTCATGCAGATCATGGCCTCTGGAAAAGAAATCACCATGACCCATCACCGGGCAAGCACCAAAAAACTAAAATATGGAGAACCCGTATTTCTGTGCTTTTGCGGGATGACCAGCTTTCACCGCTTTAAACTGGGCTTTGACCGCACCTTCTGGCTCGGGAAGATCGCTGATCGATCTCAGGAGGCCGCCTACCAGACAGCCGTAGATAGCCAGGCTGCAGCACTTGGCGTTCTGGGCCCCGGGGTCATGGCTGAAGAGGTGCATGGTGCTTACGCTGAGGTCATCCAGGCTGCCGGCTACGAATATCCTTTCCGTTGTGGGCGGGCAACAGGCTTTAGTTTTCTGGAAAAGCCCCAGCTGGTTTTTGGCGACAAAACAGTACTACGCCCCGGCATGGTTTTTGCGGTAGATGGCTCGGTCACCGTACCGGGCAAGTTCCGCGCCCAAGTTGGTGATAGTTTTATTATTACCGAGGGGGGTTACGAGCAGATCACCTCACACCCAAAAGCGCTGGCAGAGGTGATCGTCTGAAAAGGAAATCATTATGTTTAAACCAGGTGTCGGCAAGCACGGGCGGTTTACCGATGGTGCCAGCCGTGGTGCATGGCCAAAGCAAACTCTTAATTCTCAATTATTGTATCCGGTTCATCGAGAATAACCTCGTCGCTGTTATTCCCCGATAAATGGAACAACAACTGCTTCCGCCTCGACCTCCACCTCATAACCACCGATTAATTTTGCCACAACAATTAAGGTATTGGCAGGTTTTTGATCAAAAAAATATCGGCCGTGAGCTCGTGTGACCGTTTCCCAATGCTCTTCGTTGGTAAGATAAATTCTCGTTCGAACGATATCTCTTACCGTTCCACCAAGAGCTTGGACAGCAGCGATGATCTTGTCTAGTATGAAAATAACCTGCTCCTCAACCCGTCCCTCGCACACTCGCTTACCTTTGTGATCTGTTGCGGTCGTACCGCTCACAAAAATATGATCACCCTCTCGAACAGCCCGGGAAAATCCACCTATTTTTTCCCAGGAGGTATGTGACGAAATCCAGGATCTGGAGGGCCTGTCGTTCATCAAATTCCTTGGGTAATTTATATCACCGACAGTTAGATGATGGCTGAGATCACCCGACGCAGTTAAAAATGGCGCTTTCCGGTATTCGTCACCACAATCGCCTGGAAGTTTCTCTGATTTCTGTAGTGCGTTATTGATTACTTCGTAATCGTCTTTATCCAGGCTAAAAGAAAACAGGCGTAGGTTATCTACCCGGTGCTCACGCTCTCCTAATCGAGCGCCAACTATGACAGCCGCAACGGCCGGTTGTTCGATTACCCACCGGGTTGCGACATTTGCCAGAGACACTCCATACTTTGTGGCGATTTCCGACAAACAAGCCAGCAACATTTGCAACTTATCCCATCCACCGAACGCTTTGATGAACCGCCTGTATTTCATCTTGCTCCAGTCAGCTATAGCGCCGGATTCTGGCTCAGTAACGCCAAGCCATCGATCAGACAAAAAGCCACCACAAAGTGTGCCATAGGCAAGAATCCGAACATTTCTGTCGATACACAAAGCAGTCATCGATTCTGCCGCTCTCCTGTCTAGCAGTGAATAACTGACTTGGTTGGTTGCGATGTTGATACCCTCGCCCAGGATTACTTTAAGGTGATCTGAATTAAAATTTGTCAGCCCTAAATTGGCAATCACGCCATCCTGGCGGAATCTTTCCAACTCTCTCAAAGCATCCAGATAATTTGGGTTTTCGTAATGCCACCAATGAAATTGCAATAGATCGATACTTGAACTTCCCAGCCTATCTAATCGCTCTTGAATCCCTGCTGCAATTACGGAGGTTGTCATTTCTACTGGTTTTGGACACCATTTGGTAAAAATGCGTGGGATAACTAATTTTCCCAGGGAGTGATCTTGCTGGATTAGTTTTGTAGCATAGTTCGCTATTAATTCTGAACTACCATAATGATCCGCCATATCGAATGTATCGAAACCATCTGTTACATAATCAAGCATTGCACGGGCGGCAATATCGGTCTCTAGATCAGTCCCAGATTTTTCCATATCCGCGACTTGCCACAGGCCAGTTACGATCCTGCTAATCTCAAATCCTTCTGAGAGAATGGTCCTTTCGGGGATAGAAGATCCAGCAAAAGATGTACTTGTGTCAATCATCAGTGTTTCCTTCGCCCTCAAAGGGGATCAACTAAAATATTTTGAGCTGTCAATCAGACTTAACTATTATCACGGGATTACTTGCTGGTCAAAAGCATAGTTAGATATATTTTCAGGGCCACCCGCCCCTGGTGCCTGGCACTATTGAGGATACGCTTGGATTTCAAAAAATGGAACAATACCGATCTTAGGCTGGCTATTTTCACTGATGCACTAACACGGGCTTTATTTAGTACTTAAATTTCTGCCATATGAATGCACCGATAAAAATAGGGTTAATTGTCAATCCGATTGCTGGAATGGGCGGGAAAGTAGGCCTTAAAGGAACAGATGGTGGAGCGACGATAGAAAAGGCATTACAACTTGGAGCAATACCAGTTGCTGCCGAACGAGCGGAGCAGGCACTGCAGCCCCTGGCTCTACTCGCCCACCAATTCACGATTGTCACCTGCTCAGGAAAGATGGGTGAAAATGCCTGTATAAATGCAGGCCTAACTCCGTCGATCGTTATTCACACTCCCGACCGGGTGACGACTAGATTAGACACCATGGCGGCTGTGGCAAGGCTTGTAAACGCCAATGTTTCACTAATACTTTTTGCCGGTGGCGACGGAACCGCAGGTGATGTGTTTACCGCTCTTCAGGGCGACACTCCAATATTAGGAATTCCAGCCGGCGTAAAGATGCACTCAGCCGTCTTTGCAACGAGTCCAGGTGCTGCCAGCCGATTAATTCTTCGACTATTAAAGGAAACGTCCTCTCAGCTTCCTACCAGACAGGCTGAAATCATGGATATAGAGGAACATTCCGGAAACGAAGGCCGCTATCGAACAAAATTACTCGGTTATGCGAGCGTACCTATCGACAGGCGCCTTATACAGAATCCGAAAAGCTATGGAGCGCCCGATGAGCAAGATAGTATCCAGGGAATTGCAAAATACCTCGAGCATAATCTGAATCCAGCTGCGTATTACATTATTGGACCAGGCCAAACAACACAAATATTTTTGGAGCGACTCGGGGTCAAAGGTACTTTGCTTGGAGTAGATATTATACGCGGCAAGGAACTGATAGACCGTGACGTCAATTACAAACACCTAATAACATACTCCCGCTATCGACCACTCTTTATTATTGTCAGTGTGATCGGTGGTCAGGGATTTCTGTTTGGCCGTGGTAATCAGCAAATCACCCCTGACCTTCTCGAACAGGTTGGCAAAGATCATATTATTGTGGTTTCAACTGCTGAAAAATTGACTTCCCTCGACAGGTTGTGCCTTCTGGTAGATACCGGTGACAAAAAAGTGGACGCTGCACTTTCGGGTTACATCAGGGTGCGAGTGGATGAGCGGCAGACGCTCATCGTTAAGGTTGAACCGGCATGACAGCGGGATCGCAATTAGTCGATTGCTGGTGGCACCCACCCTTTTGGCGCAATTGATCGCTCGAAAGGATAAATGTCCACTGTAAAACCAGAATCGCTACCATTCATATACATTGTTCTCTTGGAAATTCGCCAACCAACCGTTTCGCGAACTAATTCATCGTGATACTGACCATAAATTGTAGCTGTGGTCTTGTCTTTTCTTTCGTGCCATGCAAGAACATAAGAGGTCGAAATGGCCCGGTCGGCGTCCACGAACCGAATCTGAATATTTGATAGATGATGCGACGTTCTTGCCCAGCGCCACATGCGCTCCAGAGATTTTGCAACCTCATGCCGCCCACGGCTGTTCAAACGATCGTCTGGGCCGAACTCAACGATACAGTCATCTGAAAAGATCTCAGAAATTGCCTTGAGATCCATGCAGTCGAGCGCGCGGCAGTATTCGATCAGCAGCGTGGAGATTTCTCGCTCGTCGGATAATTTCTTCAGTGTCGATATATCCATAACTTCACGAGGGCATAACTTTGATGAATTCTGATTTCCTTTGGATTCAGCAATTCAGTACCAAATTCTTAAATGTAAAATGGCGTATAGCTGCTCAGTGTCGCAGAATTTTTCCAAAAAAGTCTTTAGCCCGCTGAGTTTTTGGATTATCAATAATATCTTCTGGTGATCCAATTTCCACAATCCTGCCTTCATCCATCATAATCACTTGATCAGATATTTCTCGGACAAAGCCCATCTCATGACTCACAATAATCATTGTCATCCCGCCCGATGCCAACTCACGGATTGTATCCAGGACTTCCGTAACCAACTCCGGGTCCAGCGCTGACGTAACCTCATCGAGTAACAATAAATCTGGCTTCAATGCTAGAGCACGAGCAATTGCAACACGCTGTTGCTGCCCCCCGCTAAGATCATCAGGGTAGGCAGAAAGCTTTTCCGATAAACCGACTTGCTCTAACAGTTTTCTGGCTTCATCTTCTACCTCGGCGCGGCCTCTTTTCTTGATCATAATTGGCGCGATCGTTACGTTACGCATTACATCCATATTCTGAAAAAGATTATATTGTTGAAATACAATAGCCATTCTATCGCGCGATAAATTAACGCTATTTTTATTTTTGTAATTGATCGTATCTCCCTGCAAGGTCACTGATCCGCCAGTTGGCGCTGTCAGCCCAACGAGCACTCGCAGTAACGTTGATTTTCCAGATCCGGAAGGACCAACCAGGCTGACAACCTCGCCCTTTTGTACTGTAAAACTAACGTCCGTAAGAACGACGTTCTTACCATACGCGCTGCTCAAGTTACTAATTTTTAATTGGTGCAAGACGTTTTTCCAAGTGGGCACCGAGGCGCGTTAAAGGATAAGACAGGATAAAGTAAAGAATCAGGATTGTTCCGTAAACAAGCAATGCCGAATACCCTCGGTTATTCATGACTTTTCCGGCAAAAGTCAGTTCGACTACTCCAATCTGGGAAACCAGCGCAGTATCTTTGATAAAACTTACCATATAGGCAAAAGCCGGTGGCAATATCACAGGCCACGATTGAGGCACGATCACGTTCCGCAATATTTTCCATCGACTGAAATTCATAGCGGATGCAGCCTCGACCTGCTGGCGGGGTACTGATTCAAATCCTGCCCGTATAATCTCTGACGTATAAGCAATAGATAGCATGCAGATTCCGATCGTAGCGATCGTAAACAATGAGGCGTTAGGGCTGACTGCTTGAATAAAAAATAGCACCAGATAAAGTATCACCAAAAATGGGATCCTTCTGAACACTTCAACGTAAGTTATTGCAATAATCCTCACAGGCAACCAAAACATCCCGGGTGTCTGCCGAAGATAAACAATCAAAAATCCTAACAAAAAGCCAAGGCCGACACCCAGTAGCGTCATAAGCAACGTTGTGGCCATAGCCTTTAACAGAAAAATAGCGCTGTAGTATTCGAAAAACCGCGGTATTTCATTGAGTATTCGTTCTACCATCAGAACATTCTCGCTTTGACACGGAAGATTCGCTTCCCGACAAACGCCAGCATTAGGCTGGCAATAAAGGTTAAAACAATATAAACACCAGCCACTAAGGTAAACATTTCAAGCCAACGATATGTCTCCGTTGAAATGTTAATCGCTGTACCGGTTAACTCGTCCACGCTAAAAACTGCAGCCATGGAAGATCCAAGTATCAAAATTAGAAACATATTAGCCAGCGGTGGGTAAATTGTCTTAGCAATATGCGGCACAATTACAAACCGTATTTGCAGCCAGAGGGACATGCCCAGTGTTTCGGCCGCTTCAATTTCGGTTTGTCTAACAGACAAGAACCCAGCTCTTTGAATTTCTGTAAGGTAGGCACCAGCATTTAAAGTGAGCCCCAACAAAACACAAGTGAAAGACGGAAGAAGAATTCCAACTTCTGGCAATCCATAATACAAAAGGTAGATTTGGAGAAGTGCTGGGGTATTCGTAAAAAAAACTACATATGCTTGGGCTAGCTGGCGAACTACGCGCCCTCCAAAAGTCTTAGCTGCAGCACCAGCCAATCCAATTAATGCACCGCCCCAGAAAGCAAAAAACGATAATTCGACAGTTAAGATAGCAGCCTTCAGAAGAGCCGGCAGGCTTTCGAGTGCAACGCCAAACTGAAACGTGTAATTCATTCTGTCGACAAACCTTCTCTACAAAAAATTGACGGGCCTCAAAAGAGGCCCGTCAAATTCATTTACTACAACGAATTAACCTAAATCATCAAAAGAATGCTGTTTCTACAACCGGCGCTAACATAGGCGCTCCGTACCATTTTTCCCACGTTCCATTGATCGTGCCGGATGAATGCAGGCCATGCAAAACGATATTCAGGGTATCTCTAAGAGCAAAGTTTCCCTGGCCGACACCAATTGCACAATAGGCAACAAATATCGTATCCGATAACACCCGCCAATTGACATTCGAATAATTCTTAGTATGGGCCATAAAGAAATCAATATTTTCGACGATCGCATCTGCACGGCCCTGGCCAACTAACCGCACCGTATCAGCAATGGTGTCTACGAGCTCAAGTTTCGCGTTCGGGAGATTATCTTTCGTCCAGCCCACAGTCCAATTCCCACGCATATTCGCCAACGTATACTTCGAATCATCCAAGTCCTTCCATTTCGTGATATCGAGCTTATCCGTCGTTAGTACTGCCATTGCTTCGGTATGCAAAGGAGCTGTATAAGAGATCAATAACGATCTGGCAGTGGTTCTTGTCAAAGCTCCCAGCGAGATATCGATCTTATCTGAGACCAGGAAAGGCACACGCTGCGGTGTCTCTGTTGGAACAAATTTTGCCTCTACCCCCAACGCAGCAGCAATCTTATTTCCTATATCAATATCAAAACCTTCAAACTCATTCGTCGAGCCATATGAACTCATCGGCGGAAAATTTGGATTAACTCCAATCCGAATGGTCTTTGACTCAATAATCTCATTTAAGCCCCGAGCCTGGGCTACCCCAACGACTGCCAGCAACGAAATTGCAATAATGGAAATCTTAAGAAATAAACGTGTCAACATAATGCCACCTCCGGTCAGTGATAAATTTATACTATTTAACGCTCTACCACGCGCTTGAACACAGCATTTGATTATTATTCAAATATCCGATACGAGTAAATGGTAGGAGGTGCACATCTATCACGTGATTACACGCTATGTCAACCAGGTGCAACACTTTAACTCACATGCTTCCTACAGTACGCACGCCATGTCATCGCCCATCTTTCTGGGTCATTCAGAGAATTGCCGTCAATCTGAGAAATTGCCTGACGGTGAGGAGCATTCTTTATAATCTCTGGATCCTCATAGGCCTCTCGTGTCACCTCAGCGACAACATCTATCCAGTAATCAAGGTCTTCCTTTGAATACATCTCGCCAGCCTCTGGTGTAAATGGCTCGGGCACTAACCAAGGATGATGAGCCAACCAGGGAGCATCGATACCAAAATCAACCATCCGATTGCTGAAATCTTCAATCGTTATACCGGTATCTTCAGTTATCTTTTCTATACTATACCGAGTCATCTCCATCCGCGGCCCACTAATTGTCGGGTGAGACTTAGTTATGCCAGGAATCCTTAAAAGGCGAGATTCCATGTAATTGTTCGCAAGTACGGAAATCTCCGCAGCCTCCTCAATGCCCGCAGACCCCATGGCCCTCGCCCACGAATACGACTTAATTACCTGTGGCACATTTCCCCAGAATTCCCGTATCCGGCCAATACTTCTCGGGCGGTGATAATCTAATTCATAAACGTCGTCAGTATTGGTCACAACCGGGCACGGCAAAAATGGCGCGAGATCTTTGCTGCAGCCATACGCTCCAACAGCTGGGCCACCGCCTCCTTTGGGCGCACCAAATGTTTTATGCAGCATATACATGCACGCATCAAAGCCGAGCTCTCTTGCCCGAATCTTTCCCATTACCCCATTAAAGTTTGCGTGATCATAGAAACAAAGGCCTCCTGCCTCATGAACGATATCCACCCAATCAGTAATATTCGGGTTGTATATTCCCATATCGTCGGGATTATTGATCAATAAAGCAGCTGTGCGGCTCGAAACTGCTTCCCGCAATGCATCAGTAGATGGATAGCCACTTTCCTCCAAGGGCAATGTGACGACATGAAATCCAGCTGCTGCCGCAGTCGCTGGATTGCATGGATGCGCTTGTATAGAGGTGATGATTTCATTCCTTTGTGCTAATTCACCCCTTTCTGCATGATAGGCCCTAGTGATGCAGCAGTGTGTATATGCAGCATGCGCTCCACCTCCGGCCTGAAAAACAAAATTATCCATTCCGGAAAGTTCTCTTAGAATTAAATCAAAGTTGTGAATTAATTCCAGGGTGCCCTGCAGTGTTTGAACATCTTGAAGTGGATGGGTTTCGGCGATCTCCGGCCTAGCAGCAATAATTTCATTTATTCGAGGATTGTATTTCATCGTACATGTCCCAAATAAACTAATCCCCATCATGCCCAGCGTTTCTTGAGAAAGATGTAAATAGTGCCGTTGTACCTCTTGCTCGGATAATTCGGGAAGGTTAGGCGGATCCTCTCTGTGCATCCCCTGAGGAATCAGTAGCTCGGCAGGACCGACTACATCTGCGACCTTCTTCTCCGCTTCCCTAAAAACCAATCCTCGCCGCCCCTTTGCTCCCATCTCCATGATCACCGGCTCATCCCAAACTGCTGCATGGTACCTGCGCATCTTTGACATCCTTACATGATCGTTCACGAAAGAAGTACCTCCTGCAACTGATCTGCCAGGAAACTAATGTCTTGAGCATTATGAATTTCTGTTACGCAATACAATGCGCTTTGTCCAAATTCCGGAAACTCTACGGAAAGATCTTTCCCGCCAAATATATTTCTTTCCCTTAGTTTGTTATTTACTTCTTCAACGGAGTGTTCTGCTTGGTCGAAGTTCAAAACAAATTCTTTAAAGATATTTCTATCAAACAAAATAGAAAGTCCTTCAATTTTTGACAAAATATTTGCCGCATAATTTGACTGCTGGACAATAAGTTCGCCTACTTCGCGAAAGCCCGTTGGACCCAATAGCCCCATATAGACAGCGCCCGCTATTGCCCAAAGATATGTCGAGTTTCCAGTCCAGTCGTTTCCGTCTTCACGTAAACCATAAGACGTCTGCCCAGCACAACTAAGGCCAAAACCGTATTGCCCATCGTCGGCGGTATCCGTGATACTGATATTCAACGTGTTGTATTCACGGACGTATCTCTTCTGGTCCCGCGACGCAATAAAACCGCTTACACCTCCTCCGCAATTCATATGAATGCCAAGTGGCTGCACTGGCCCGACGACAATATCGGCTCCATAATCAACTGGCGACTTGAGAATTCCCAGAGAAATCGGATCGCACCCAACGATAGTTTCCACTCCATAGCTGGCTGCAAGTTGCGAGATCGCTTTACCATTTTCCTCAACAAGACCGAAATAACTTGGCACTTCAAAATATACGGCAGCAACTTGGTCAGATAACTTTTCCTCCAAATCATCTAAGTCGACCAACCCGGTTCGCTGGTCGTACTTCAACTGCTGAATGCGAATATGATTTGACATATCGGGAGGTTCGCAATAGTTTTTGATCACCGCTAGCCTTTCCGGATCAATAATCGCCGGCACTAGTACTTCTCGTCGACCAGTAATTCTTGCGCTCATGCGAATCGCATGACCCGCCGCACACCCGTAGCTATAAACTGGAAGTCCTACCATATCTAACTTCAAAAGCTCGCCTAGCTGGCTCGAGAATTCAAAAAATGCCTGGTTTCTTCCATGATCGGAAGACGGCGTTCCCCATACATTTGTCAAAAACTCTGTCCGACCAGAAATTTCATCGCAGATTGACGGAACATGATGTTGCCAGCACCCTGCGCCCAGAAAATTCAAGTTAGTCTCGCAGTCGGAATTTTTCTTGAGAACCGACAATAGGTGGCGTTTTAGTTCGACCTCCGAATTCAACTGATGAGGAAGAGTAAGTGGTGTTGAAATACGATGATGTTCAGGAATTTGATCGAATAATTGTTGCGTATTCTTCCGGCCGATTGCGCTCAGCATTTCCTGCTGGGCTGCTCCCGCCGAACTCGGCATATAGGGGTGAGCCTTTGAGTTATTCTGCATCATGCAGTGCTCCTTTTAGCAAGGGAAAAATAGTTACTCTTCTGCCGATATCCTTCTATCAAAGCAAGTAACCATGCGAAAGTTTATCTACAGTAACGATATCTCCAATCAAAAATAACATCCGATGACTCTTGGTTTCAACTTAGTGCTAGCGATTGCAGTTCTGATGGACTGATTCAGCTGAAAGGCCTGGGTAGTACATTTACTGGCCGCCCTAGCATTAGATCTGCCGTAACGCGAGATGATACCGGCCCCCCCGAAAACCCCATCCAAGGAAACGCATTGGTAAAAAACCCTCGAACCATTGAATCTTCTCCAAGAATGGGCTGCCAATCATCGGTTCCGTTAACTCTTGCTGGCCAGGTCCGGATAAGCGCTACATTTCTTAAAATTGGAACCATGTCGACTGCAACCTGTAAATTTTTGCTAACCGATTCCTGGCTGACATACAGATTGCCGGTATCTGGATCAACTCTACTGGGCCAGCCGCCGCCGATAATGCATGAACCGTGGCGAGTTTGTTTCAACGTAAGTTTATCTTTGGCTGAATACACCAGATGCTCTATCAACGGAGCAATTGGCTCGGTCACGTTGACTTGAATTGGGTCGCCCATTATCGGAATATCCAAGCCGACCATCGCACTAATTCTGCCTGCATCAGCACCTGCACAATTGCCAATTCGATTGCACGTAATTATCCCTTTTGTTGTATCAACCTGAAACCCATTACGCACAACAGAAATACTCTTTACCTCCACTCGCCTGCTAATTTTTGCACCAAATTTTTCTGCGTGGGCCGCAAAGGCAGGTGTAACAAGTAGTGGATTGGCTTTTCCTTCCTCCGGGTAGAAAGCCGCTCCGACCATTTTGTCAGAGATGTATGGCGCATGTTGCCTAAGATCTAGGCGGCTCAGGATTTCGGCTTGAACCCCAAACTTCTTCTCGATCAGAACCTTCGCTCTAACGTCTCGCATCTCCTTTTCTGTGCTGGCAACCAGCAGTCCGCCACTCACACGAACCTCAAGGTCAACTTCAAGCAGGTCTTCCATATCTCGCCATAGCTCTAGCGATTCCCGCATAAGTTGTAACGTTGGCCCAAAACTAAAAGCCCATTTTTCCCCTTTCTCCAAGAATATGTTATGCGGTATTTGTCCGTGAAGACTGCCTGCATTCGCACCCGAAGCCTGGCTATTGAGGCCTGACCTCTCTACCAAGCTGACCTCAACGCCCTCCTTTGCCAAGAAATATGCGAGAGCGCAGCCAGATATACCACCTCCAATCACGAGTACATCTGTATCCATTATTAGCGGGCCATTCACACTCACTACAGAAGCTTCTGTTAACTGTAATCTACATGAAAGTATTTGTATAATGGTTGTCTGACGACTTCGGCAAAAAAATCAAAATTGGCGCTCAAGCCTGAAGGGGGCTAGAAATGAAACATAATTTTCGTGGCAGTTACACCGTTGCGGTTACGCCGTTTACAGACGATTTGTCCAGCATAGATATTCCGGCTTGGAAAAATTTCTTAAACTGGCAAATTGATGTAGGAGTTCCTGGAGTCATAATTCTCGGCACCACTGGTGAATTCTTGACCATAAGTGATGAAGAGCGTCAGACATTCGTTGAAGCAACAGTAAAACATATTGATAACCGCATACCTGTACTAGTCGGCACTATGAACGCTCATACACCGACTGCCGTTCGCTATAGCCTGGAGGCAGAGTCTCTTGGCGCTGATGGCTTAATGATTCTCCCACCCTATTATTACACGCCGACTCAGGAGGAGATATTTAATTATTACAAGGCTATCTGTGAAAAGGTTTCGCTACCGGTTATGCTGTACAACAATCCTTTCACATCTAACGTCGACATGTCAGCATCACTGGTCGCTCAATTAACAACATCATTTGAACAAATACGGTACATCAAAGAAGCCAGCATGGATGCTGCACGGGTTTTCGACATTATCTCTGCTACAGATGGCGTTATGAATGTTTTTGCTGGCGAGCGCATTGTCGAATCCTACCTTATGGGGGCAGTCGGCTATGTTAATCCGTATGGTAACTATATTCCTCGGGCTTCTTCGAGAATCTGCCAGCTAATCGTTGACGGAAATATTGATGCTGCCAAGAAAATACAGCATTTGATTGACGAAATGCAGGAAGTGATTGAAGAAGGCCATCCTACCTATGGACATCAATGTTATTCAAAAGCACTGGCGGCATTAGCTGGTTACCCAGTTGGTGATGTTCGCCCACCTCTTACAACCTTCAAGGAGCTCGGCGTTGAAGGTCAACAAAGATTGGAGAAGCTCGGGCTGATAATGTCCAAGTTAAATGATTTGGTGGATAAAATCGACGGGAAATTGGCAGCCTGAAGTTATTCACAGTCAAAAGAACCTGGCCTTGTACACGAAAATTTCTGTCGGTTATCGCTTAGCTGCCATACCGCAAATCTTTTGAAAACACCTCGTCTCTTTACCGAGTTAGAACTGCGGGGTCTTCATCTCAAGAACCGTATCGTTGTTTCTCCTATGTGTCAGTACATGGCCGTCGACGGTCATGTGCAGGATTGGCATCTCGCACATTATGCGAGATTTGCGCTGGGCGGGCCGGGGTTGTCGTTTGTCGAAGCCACTGGGGTTACTCCTGATGGTCGAATCACCCATGGGTGCACAGGAATTTGGGACGATGGTCACGTACCAGGTCTACGAAAAATCGTCGACCTATATAAATCACAAGGCATAGCAGTCGGCATCCAAATTGGACACGCTGGTCGAAGGGCCAGTGCTACCAGGCCATGGGACGGCGCCCAACCAATCCCAGAAGGCGGAATCGAAGCTCCCTGGCAGTCTATTGGCCCAAGCGCTATAGCGGAACAGGATGGATATCCTGAACCCCGAGGCATGAGCCAGCAGAACATACTGGAAGTAGTCGATGCATTTTCCTCTGCTACAAAGAGAGCGTTGGCTGCCGGTTTCGATACTGTCGAAATTCACGGTGCGCATGGCTATTTAATACATTCTTTTTTTTCACCGATTTCGAATCTCCGCGATGACCGGTATGGCGGAAGTCTTCGGCAAAGAATGGCTTTCCCGCTAATGATCGCCGAAGCTGTACGTGGAATCTGGCCAGATGACTTACCCGTTTTTTACAGGGCTTCCGTGGTCGACAACGTTCCCGGTGGGATCTCTATCGAGGATACCGTAGCATTAGCGAAAGAGCTGAAACAAAGAGGAATAGACGTTATTGATTGCTCATCTGGCGGCATGTCAGGTCCTGCCACACTTAGCCGAGAAAAGCTATCGCTGGGCTATCAAGTGCCATATGCGGAAAGAATTAAGTCTGATGCACAGATCAAAACAATGGCTGTAGGGCTCATCATTAAGCCCGAACAAGCTGAAGGCATCCTTGATAAGCAGCAAGCAGATCTTATTGCCATTGCCCGAGAGATGATTGCCAACCCAAACTGGGCATATCATGCAGCGCTTCGATTAGGACTGGATAATCCACATGATGTCCTACCGCCGTCATATTCTCTTCACCTACAGCGCCGCTCCGAAATTTTTCGCGACGATCCCAATACAGGCAACGAAATCTGATTTTACAAAGCTAGGGAAGTTAACGGAGGTAGCTAGCGCCGTTCACGTCTAATGTTGCCCCAGTTAAATGCCGACACTTTCCAGTTGATAAAAAAGCGGCAAGATCTGCCAGATCTGATGGCGGGACCCACTCTTTCATCGCCAATGTTTCAGTCACAGCTTCCTCGCCGCCAGCTGCCTGTGCAAATTGCTCTGACATCCGGGTTCGAACAACTCCAGGTGCTATGTTGTAGGCGAGGATATTGTCCTGCGCATAATGTCGAGCAACCGTTTTTGTTGCATTCAGAACGGCTGCTTTTGACGCCGCATAAGCGATCATAGCCGGCGTGCCAGGGGCGCGATGGGCAACCCAACTTGACATGGAAATTATTATGCCTCCCCCCTTTTTCCGGTAATGAGGTACCGCGCGCCGCATGAGTGTGCATGGCGCTACAACGTTGACCGCTAGCGTTTCTTGCCAAGTCTCGTTCCACACCTGATCCGAATCATCAATTCCCCCTACAAAACGGAGAATAGCGGCGTTATTGATAAGCACATCAATTCCGCCCCGCCATTCGATCGCTTTCTGCCAAAGCTTTTCCACCTGTTCTACAGACCTGAAATCAGCCTGAAGTGAAGTAACACTCGCGTTACCAAGCGACTTTAAGACTCCCTCCATGCCAGTTGAATCGGAGCAGTAATGGGCTACCACGTTCGCGCCTTCAACTACAAGAGTTTTCACAATAGCTGCGCCAATTCCCTTTGACGCACCAGTTACCAATATCGTTTTGTTCGATAAGTCATCCATTCCATTCGCCTGCGACAGGTGTTCAACAACTGATCATTTAAGGGTCTGCTATGATAGGGTTAATCGAACCTGCTGCCAAGTAAAATACCTGACGATAAATCAATTCGATTCTATGCGACGGGTGGGCCCGCACAAGCAGTTCCTCTCACCATCTTTCACTTCCAGCTTCAATGCACTAACAACTTGTATTATCTGATCGCCGCTTTTTTTCGAGACTTCGGCAGTTAAATCCAGGCACCTCAACTATGGCCTTAACCATTCGACAGTTTTGAGATAATTCGATTTACGGACGCACAACCACATCATCTTATCCGGGACAACTACAGTGCGCACGAGAATTGCTACAAATAAAGAACTAGAAAATATTGAAATTGAATTCGAAGGAAAGTCATTGTCTGCCTTTCCGGGAGAAAGTATCGCCGCAACTCTCGCTGCTAATGGAATACTTGATTTGCGTAGGACGCGCGCCGGCAATCCGAGGGGTCTTTTCTGTGGAATGGGAATTTGCCACGACTGCTTGGTCGAAATCGATGGCCAACCCAACCAACGAGCTTGCATGACTAAAGTAGACCGCCCAATGAAGGTACGCCGACAGGAGTTTCTCGGGAAACTAAGCCCTGCCCCTTTACACACTAACGAAACACCTGATAAATCCGCCCAATTTGAACCCGTAGAGCTACTCGTCGTTGGCGGCGGTATCGGAGGCATGTCGGCTGCTGCTACGGCCGCCGAAGCAGGTACAAATGTTGTGCTCCTAGATGAGCGTCCACAACTCGGTGGTCAGTTTTGCAAACAGCCCACGCCTTTTCATTTATCCGCGGCAAAAGCTACAACAGATAGGCAAGTCCGGCTAGGACAGGATCTGATAAAACGAATGTCCAATGCCGGGGTAGAAGTTGTCACTGAAGCGCAAGTATGGGGAGGCTTTCCTCAGCGCGACATACTCGTAGCGTCCAGCGGTCGAACCCGTTTCTTTCGGCCTGATCAACTTATCGTCGCAACCGGAGCGTACGAGCGTGGACTGCCACTTCCTGGGTGGACGCTTCCGGGAGTCATGACGACCGGAGGCGCCCAGAGCTTGTTCAGAAGCTACCGCGTCATTCCAGGCGATAGGATTCTTGTCGCGGGAAATGGTCCATTCAATCTTCAGGTAGCCCTGGAACTTGCAGAGGCAGGAGCTACGATTGTTGCCATCGCTGAATCATCCCCCAAGCCTGGCTTAGGCTCTCTGGGGGCGCTATATGAAATGTTTCTTGGTTCTCGTCAGTTGTTGTTTGATGGGGCACGATATTCTTTAGCAATCAAGCGAAGGAAAATTCCCCTCCTATATGATCATCAACTGATATCCATTGATCAAACTACCGGGGGTTTGCGAAGCCAACTGGCATCATCAATAAACGAGGCACTGGAGTCTGCTTACTCCTTTGATAGCGACATTGTATGCATGGGCTACGGCTTTTTTCCGGCAAACGCGCTTCTCCGCGCACTCGGATGCGCCCATTACTACGACAAAACTCGTGGATATTTAGTAGTCAATCGATCGAGCGTCTTCGAGACCACCGTTTCCAGGGTTTACGCCATCGGTGATTGCGCCAGTCTAGGCGGCGCCTATGCTGCAGGTGAGGAAGGTGTGATTGCCGGGCTCCATGCAGCTGCACTGGCCGGGCATCAACCCGGAAGGGCGCTACTTAAAGAAGCTGAATCAGCAAAGATAAGGCTCACGCAACATCGGCGATTTCAATCTGGACTTTGGCGTTTATTTGCAGCACCTCAAATAAATACAGCTCTTGCAAACTCGGAAACAGAAATCTGTCGGTGTGAATCAGTAACTATGGGGCAAATTGATAATGCCATCCAGTCTGGATGTGCTTCGATCGCTGAAGTGAAACAGCGAACCCGTGCCGGCATGGGTCGATGTCAAGGAAGATACTGTGCGCCATTGCTCGCAGAGTTACTTACTGATAAATCTGAATCTCCGATCGATGAAGAGAGTTTTTTTGCACCACGTGTACCAGTCATTCCGATACGGGTCGGAGACATTACTATGCTCTCGAAATCCTAGTGATTGAGCAATTATCTGTTGTTTATAATTTACAGCGGTTTCCAGATAAATTGTGGTCGCGTTCGGATAAGTCCAGGTAGTTAGGAACCCCAAAACAACGAGTAATTTTGCACTGCCCCTTTTGATATCCCTAGTTTGGAAAGTTATAATTTGCCCTAATCGATACACCTTTTTCCACCCCTAATTGTTGAGCGTAAATGTGAATACCGCGTCAAAGAGACTGAAAAAACTACGGATAAAAGCAGGACTAAATCAGAGTCAACTAGCCAGGAAAGTCGGCGTAACGCGTGCCGCAGCTTCTCGCTGGGAACAAGGAGATATAGAATCTATCCTGGCGCGAAATGCCCTTAGCGTTGCAAACGCTCTAAAAACTGATGTCAAATATCTATTTACCGGCAGGTGCAATACCAATCCCCTTGATGTTGAATCACTCACTCGCGCCATCAAGATCGTGGAACAGAGTCTTGACGACCTAACTCCTACTGGGAAAGCAAATATCATTAACTTGGTATACCAATTAATGACTGAAGGTCGGCAAGTCTCCAGAAAAGCGGTACGTGAACTACAGAAAACTGCGTAAAACGTTTTTAATTTACTCAAATAACGAATAAAGCGCTCTACTGAAAAGGCCCAGGCGGCCACAGGCTTGCCAAAGCCTCTTTCTTAATATCGGTAAATTCGCCCTCGCCCGGGGATCAATGCCTGTGATTGGCCTTTGCCGGAAGAAAATAAACCTGCCCTTTTGATCCATCGGGTAGTTTTCCGATGTCGAAGGCTTCAACAACAAATGACGACAAAAAGAGAGCTCTGCCACCAAGAGCTACGATCTGTAATTCACAGGTGATGCTGTGTATTTTCCCATCATAAGCAAGTATTGGTCTTCTAAGTCGTGCAAACCCTGCGTCCTTCGCCTGTTGAATCTGTTCATTGCCCATTTCTTCTATAAATCGTGTTGGACAACGCTCAGCAAAATGGGTTCCAGATAACTCGCTCCGTGCAACCAGGTCACTAAACGCAGCATTGCAATCCAATAGGCGCCCGTTCGCCGCGTGTATCACATAGGGTGAATTCAACTCATATCCGTCGGGCAGCCCACCCGCCCGGAGAGCTGATTGCAGCATAGAAATTACCCGGTTTTCTATCGACATCGATTTTCGACCTCAGTGCCATATTACGCCCAACTTTCAAGAATTTACAGCCACGGGACCCCCCGTATACTGAATACACTTGTGCTTGGTGTCGAAATTTCCCTTTCTTGGAACCTAAGTCTTTGAAGTTATGTTTGAATTTTCTTATCAAATGCAATCTCAAGGCCTTAAAAGAACAGGATAAATAAGGAAATGATACCCCTTTGGACAATACCGGGGAGGCGTTCTACCGAGGCAGAAGCCAGGCAACTATGTGGATAACCCCCTGGCAACGTTCCACATGACGGAATCAGTCGAATGCCTCCGTATTCGCCGGGCGTGCTGTAGATAAACCGCCACAGTTGCAGGGGGTGTCATGCCCAAGCAAAAAAAAGGGCTATCGACCGATAGCCCTTTTCCCTTGTACGACTGAATCTATTAAAACTTTATATCGATCACTTATAAAAGGTGGGCTCGATAATCGCAGCATACATCGCGTCAATTGTTCCTTTAGCCCGATAATATCTGATCCAGTTGTTCAAATATTGTAGCCACCGATAATCGCCTGGTCGAACCGCCCAAGTACCAAACGCATCAGAGAAAGGCGTACCAGGATTAAGAACCCTTACTTTGCCTGGATTGTTGGCTACAAATGGTAGAGCAAGATATTCCTCTAACACCACACCATCCGCACGATTAGAGGCTACTTCCATCATCGCTTCTTGTTGCTGTAAGCCAACGATCTCAGCATTGGGGAATTTTGATTGCGCTAAGTTCTCAGCTGTAGATCCCAGAAGTGCAGTGATCTTCATGCCTTCCTTATTTAGGTCCCCTATTGCTTGGTGCGCGCTATCCTTCTGAACGACTACCACCTGGGAATACGGAACATATCCGTCTGTAAACTCAAGTGACAATGCTCGCTCCGGAGTATTTACTAATCCAACACTCAGCATATCAACTTTGCCCGCAAGCAGTGCCGGAATAAGTCCAGGAAAATCCATGTCAACCACTTCCAGTTTGACATGCATATCGTTAGCCAACATTTTCATGAGCTCAACGTCATAGCCGGCAGGTTCCCCGTTTTCATCCCGATACATCTGCGGAGGATATTGGAGCGTGCTGCCGATCTTGATCGTTCCGCGATCGATGATCTCATCCAATAGTGAATCCCCCGCGGCAGCCTGCAAAGGCGCTAACAATACAAAAGGTAATGCAACAGCTAACAATTTAGTTACGAATTTTTTCCACATAATCGGATCCTCCCTTTAATGGAAATTTCTTTTGAAAACTCAGTGTACCACCAAATACGACCTTGCTCACCTTGAGATACTATCACATTGTAAACTCTGCGTAACATCACTATTCATCAGATCGATAGCTCGAATTCTATTACATGCATGTAACTATTTTCTATTATTCCGATGCAGTGTGATCTATCTCCCACTGCGGAGAAACTATGATTTTCGCCATTTCAGTTGGCTATTTCATGCGGTCTTCCGTGAGTTGTGCAAGCTGCGATAGCATTATCGCCAAAGCGATGTAGATTAAGGCAGCGACTGTATAAAACTCGAACGGTCGAAACGTGTTTGAAGTAGCAATTTGCGACTGCCTCATAAGCTCGTTCACTCCGATTATTGAAACCAGGGCTGAATCCTTTAGCATTGATACACCCTGGTTTGCTGTTGGTGGAATAACGATCTTGAACGCCTGAGGGGCAATTATCTTGATAAAGGTTCGCGAAGTGGAATAGCCCAAAGAATAAGCAGCCTCCCACTGCCCCTTTGGCACCGCCTGTATACCAGATCGATAGATCTCTGCCAAGTAGCCACCGTGCTGCATGGTAAGACAAATAACGCCTGCCATTATCGGTTCGAAATTAATGCCAGTGGCCATGGCAAGCCCGTAATAAAACCAAATGATAAACACAATAAGTGGAATTGCCCTAAAAAACTCGATATACACTCGCCCAAAAAGCGCCAAAAGTAGCCATTTTGAGATTCGAAATAGAGCCACCAACAAACCAGTGATCAAGGCAAAAACCATGGACAAGATTGATATGTACAAAGTAAGCCCAAGGCCTTTGGCAATCCACGTCCAGTAGGTACTAATAACTTCCCAATGAAATTCATATCCCATATGTGTATTCCTGTGAGCGCTACACGCGCGACAATTTAGGTTACCTATTGGCTTTCAAGGGGGTCGCAACACGTAACTGATATGCTCATTCTGCCCTGAACACTGTAGGTAAATGACGCGAAATTTGGTGCCAAGATCGCTCCATCAGTGAGAAATAATCTGGCTAAGAAATTTTCGCGTCCGTTCTTCTCGAGCATCGCTAAAAAACTCTCCAGGCGGGCGACCCTCAATGATCTGGCCCTCATCCATCATAACCATCCAATCCGCTACTTCCCGCGCAAAACCCATTTCATGGCTTACTACGATCATCGTCATTCCGTCACTGGCTAGATTTCGCATCACATCTAACACTTCTGTAATCATCTCCGGATCCAAAGCAGAAGTCGGCTCATCGAACATCATAAGTTTGGGATTCATAGCAAGACCTCGCGCGATTGCGACCCTCTGTTGTTGTCCACCGGACAATGAACCCGGTAAATCATCTTCTTTATTGAGTATGCCGACACGATCAAGCAGGCCGCGAGCTAAGTTTTTGGCCTCGGACTTATTCATCCTGCGGATATCGACCGGCGCAAGCATCACGTTTTCCAATACCGTCTTATGGGGAAACAGGTTAAATTGCTGAAATACCATTCCTGTTTCGGTACGTAACTCCCTTAATCGATTTTTTTCCTTTACCGAAATCCCCCCAACGATAATATCTCCTGAATCAATCGGCTCGAGACCATTTATGCAACGCAGCAGGGTGCTTTTCCCGCAGCCACTTGGCCCGCAAATTACTACGACCTGGCCATTTTCTATGGTTAGCGATATTCCCCGAATGACATGTAAACTGCCAAAACTTTTCTGCACGTCCCTGATCTCAACGATAAAGGAACAATCTGACTTGTTTTCGTTTTGCTCAGTATTCATCAGCCACTGATTAATCCATGGTTGTGTCTAAGGTGTCAACTACATTTAGCATGCTCATTTATCCTCAACTGCGCCATCTGTGCCATATATTTATCAGACTACTTTTGGTAAGTTTCCGAATCTGGCATTAAGCCGAGGATAGATATTGTCCCACCCAATCGACATAACCAACCTCTATTTGGTAACGTGTTCAGATAAAATTAATTGCAAACTGGCCCCTTTTTTATCTTTACCCGCCAGTTGCAGGGTAGTGCATAAGGCAGGTCATTTGATGCTATAGCTACGTTGACCGACAATATCTTACAGAAAAAACAGCAATCTGATCTAACTTTGCCAGTGTACTACGAACAAGTTGTGGAATACCGATCACATTTAGGCATTACGACAGCCAGTCGATAATTCCTCAGACATGATCAATGACTCCGGTTGAGATAACTGCTGAAAGGAAATGAGAAGGGTTAGTTCATGAATTGTGTCACTGGGCATGGCATTCCACTTATCTCAGAAACGGAAGTTGTTGTGATCGGTGGCGGTATCGTCGGTATGTGTGTTGCTGCCTTTCTCGCAGAAGAGGGCAAAGAAGTAGTCTGTATTGACGATGGCCATCATTCCGGCAGTACTGCAAACGCCGGTAGCTTGCACGTACAGATGCAAAGCCGAAATATCAGGCTCTCCCCGCATTTAGTTCCTACCCTGGAACAATCATTACCAATGTACACAAGAGCTGTAAAAGCCTGGGAACAACTGGCCCTTCAACTCGATTCCAACATTGAACTCACAATCGAAGGCGGATTAATGGTCGCTGAAGATGCTGAGCAACTCGAATTTCTCAAAAAAAAATGTGCTCGAGAACAATATTTAGGCCTAAATGTCGAGATGTTCGATCGCGGGCAGATTGAACGAATCGCCCCTTATCTTGGCAAGTCAGTTATAGGAGCTGAATTCTGCGCAAATGAAGGCAAAGTTAACCCTCTGCTGGCTAATTCAGCGATAGAGCGATTGGCAAGAATATCAGGAGTTCACTTTTTCAGGCGATTACGGGTTGATCGCCTGGAGATTTCAGGAAAGGCTATTCAAGCTCACACAAAGATCGGCATTATCCGTGCATCCCAAATAGTCATTGCTGCTGGCTCCGGATCTGGCCGTCTCGCAGAACAACTTGGCATTCATATTCCAACATTGCCAGAACCCCTGCACATGAACGTCACCGAGCCAGCAACACCGATGATTCCTCATCTCGTCCAGCATGCAGAACGCTCGATAACTATGAAGCAGTTGCCCGCTGGCAATATCGTCATAGGTGGTGGTTGGCCAGCCGATATCTCTGGGCCAAGAGAGCATCCTACAGTAAGAATGGATAGTCTGATTAGCAACCTGATTCTCGCGAAAAATATTGTCCCTGCAATAAATTTCCTCCACCTAATTCGAACCTGGGCCGGAATAAATTCAATTACAGATGGTCGATCTGTTCTGGGACACGTGCAAGGAAAGGAACAGGTCTTTTTTGCGCTACCGGGTGATGCTGGCTACACACTCGGCCCTCTTTGTGCCCGCCTGATTGTAGATATCATGCAGGGTCGAGTTCCAGCGATACCCGTTGAAGAATACTCACCCATGCGATTTTCAGGCGATTACGAGCGGATGCATAAGGAAGTAATTTGAATAATCAATATCATCCTACACAGTTACGTCGTACAGGTGTATTATATAGTTGACACACTAATTGGCTTTGAGATTCAGATCGGATTTCACCTTTTAGAGCGCTATTAATGTCACGCGTAGCCACATTAACAGCCGTGATAATACTTGATTAAGTTGAAGGTGGAGTGGGAATTATGAATAGAGAAAACATAGATTGGCATGGCCCAATGGTAGCTGTAATTACCCCCTTTGACTCGAACGGAAATATTGAGGAAAACGAATTCGAAAATAATATTCAGCGAATGTTTGATAATCGGGCGACAGGTATTATCGTCGGTGGCTGTACAGGAGAATTCTGGGCTCTTTCAAACGAGGAACGCTGCCGATTATTCCAACTTGGTGTTAACGCTGCTGAAGGCCGTGGAACGGTTATCGTGGGTAGTGGCGCAGTTACAGTCGAGGAGACGATTGAACTTACATTAGAGGCAGAACGGGCAGGTGCTGATGGAGCGCTTATTCTGCCTCCGTATTTCGTAAGATTAGCGGAAGACGAGATATTTCATCATTTCGAAAAAGTTTCCGCATCTACTCAAATGCCAATCATGCTCTATAACATTCCAGGCAACGCTGTAAACGCAATTACTCCTACCCTTGCAGCACGCCTGGCTACTTTAAACCAAGTCGTAGCGATTAAAGAGAGTTCTGGAGACTGGAATAACTTTTACGCAACACTTATTGCTGTTAAGGATGACATACGTGTATTCTGCGGGCCGGCGTCACTATTCGGCGCGCCGGCAATATCATTGGGGGCTGATGGCACAATTGATTGCTTTCCAAACGTCTGGGCGCCAGGCGGGATGGATCTCTATTACTCGGTTATTGGAGGTCGGACTGACGAATCACAGGACTTGCAGGTTATTGGTCAGAAACTTACTGATTTATTTACCAGTGGAGGTCGAACCCTTTACCCAGCAACCAAGGCGGCGATGGATTGTATGGGTTATTACGGAGGACCTCCTCGTTCTCCCCTGATGTCACTTAATGAAACCGCCCTGGAAGGACTAGAGAGCGGTCTAAAAAAACTGCAAGTGCTGAAATAGAAAAACAAACCATTTTTATGCTTTTTACTGGAGAACGATCATGAGTGACCTGAATTCAAAGACCAATGGGTTGCCCTCAGTGCCAACTCTCGACCCGAAATCTTACCAAGTCACCTTTGGTGAATTTATTGGGATCGGCAATAACGGAAATCTTTGGGTCGAAGACTGTGACGTAAAGGAGGTGGTCAAAGAATTCGGATCACCTCTCTTAATAATCAGTGAATCGCAATTTCGCTACTGCTATCGCCAATTCCGGGATGCATTTATTAAGCGCTATCCAGGCGAGGTAGAAATTCTGTTTGCAAATAAGTCGAACAACAGTCTTGCTTTGCGCCATATCATGAATCAGGAAGGTGCAGGAGGTGATTGCTTTGGCGTGAATGAAATGTACATTGCTCTTCTGGCAGGGACTAACCCAAAAACATTAGTTCTAAATGGCTCAAATAAGCAAACTGAAGAACTCGAAATGGCCGTGGCGAATGGACTTTGCATCAATATTGATGCCATGGATGAACTTGATCGTATCGATGAAGTCTGCCAACGCCTCGGCAAGGATGCTGACATCGGCATACGATTAGCTCTTGATCTAGACCCGCTTGCAGACAAGCACGGTGTAGCCATGCATGGGCCCGGAACCATGAAAGAGCAGAGCGATAGCACTAAATGGGGCATGACCCGAGAGCAAACTGTCGAAATCGTAAATAGCGCTCTAGCAATGCCGCACATTCATCTTAAAGAAACACACTTTCACCTCAGTCGCATGACCAATGAAACTGGACCATTTGCAGTGATGGCCCGTGAGATGATCACCTGGTCTTCTTATATCCGAGAAAAAACTGGATGGACTCCGCCGTGTGTAGACATCGGTGGCGGGTGGACTTTCGGGAAGTGGTACGGAACAGGCCCCAATAGCCAGATTGATGACAGCTCTGCACCAACCGCCGAAGATTATGCTGAAGAAATTAGCAAGGCAATTGAAGACGAGGCAAAAAAATTATCCCTACCAATTCCCAAGCTACGCATAGAGCCTGGCCGGATTTTATCCGGCCCCATTGGGGTCGCGGTTGGAACAGTAGGTGCGGTAAAAGAGGATGGGAGAAAAAAATGGGTGAACCTGGACCTCTCAACAAATCATCTTTCTTGGGCAGCAATCCTGGATTGGTATTATCATGCGGTTGCTGTAGAAAATACTGGGCGGGAGGAAACAGAAATCATTGATCTAGTCGGCCCACTTTGTAATTCGGATGAACTTGGAAAACATAGAGAAATGCCGACCCTGGCCCGTGGAGACTATGTGGCTTTCCTGGATGCCGGCGGATATGTCGAGTCTCAAGCGGCTCGTTACAATGCCCAATGCCTTCCGGCAACGGTCCTGATCTGTGGAAACAGCTGTGAGATCACAACAGAGCGAGAACAGCTTCGCGATGTATCCGGTCGTTTCCGGGTCCCCCCGCGCCTGCTGGAAGCCTCATTCGCTTAGATGACTCTTCTACGGCCTCACAGTTTGTCGGCGTCGCCCTAACAGCAATGTAAATTACTGCTTGCGCTATCTCGATCCCGGAATCTCGATGACCGACCAATCACTACTCAAACCGGACAATCGAGTGATCATGATTTCCGGCGCCTCAAGAGGCATCGGAGCAGCGATCGCTAAACGGCTTGCGGCTGATGGCTATCGACTATCACTTGGTATGCGATCGCCTGAAAAAATGGACGAGGTATTAAAAGGAATTCAGCAGGATAGAGTGTTATGTTGCCCTTTCGAGGCGAAGAATCCCCAAACAGCGATCCGCTGGGCTGAGGAAACCAGCCGAACATATGGGCAGATAGATGCACTAATCAACAATGCGGGCATTCTTCGTCAGGTAGATTTTGAAACTGGAAGCGAAGAGGATCTCGACGAAATGTGGGAGGTCAATGTTAAGGCACCATTTCGCCTTATTCGGCTTTGCCTGCCATTTTTGAAAAAGTCGAAGAACGGCCGCATTATTAATATCGCATCAACAGACGGGAAAAGATATCGAGAATCAGTATCTGTTGGCTATACCATGTCTAAGCACGCTCTAGTGGCGATTAGTGATGCCGCCAGATTTGCCGGGTGGAGTGACGGCGTTCGAGTCACCGCGCTCTGTCCCGGCGCTGTCAATACGGACCTTATCGCCGGCATCCCTGGCGTCACGCCAGTTAGCGAGCGATTACCTCCTGACGTCCTGGCTTCTGTGGTGTCTATGCTATTAACCCTGCCAGATACGGCTTCCGTATCCGAAATGCCGATTAATACTCGACTTGAATCTTCCCTGTAGGAGTCGAGATTATTGTCATCTCCAAGGTGCTTCCATCAATCGGCATTGGTGCATAGAAATGCATGCAAAAGAGAACTTGTAGCGCGCAATTCAATATCAGGCTAAACCCGCATCGACCACGATAATCTGCCCTGATATTCCTGCAGATAAGTCGCTAGCAAGAAAAACTGCAGTACTAGCTACCTCTTCCTCCGTGGCTATTCGGCCTAAGGCGGTCTGGGAATCAAATTCTGCCAATGCAGCCTGTACCGGCAATCCCCCCTGTTTCGACCGTGCTGTAATTCTTGTCATTAATGCTTCCGTTGCAATCGGTCCTGGCCCAATCGCATTAACACGAATACCGTGGGAGCCAAGATCTAAAGCAGACGAGCGAACAATGCCCAGGACCGCGTGTTTGGTAGCTGAATAAAGGGTTTGGCCTGCATGCCCTCGACCAGAATTAATAGAACCCATTAAAATGATCGACCCTCCATTCTTTTTCATCTGTGGCACCGCATGTTTTATGGTAATTACAACACCTCGTACATTGACAGCAAATACATGATCCCACTGCGACATTTCCAACTCTTCAATTTTCGACCAAGGAGGTACCAGGCCAGCATTAGCCACAACAATGTCTAGTTGCCCGAAGTGTTGATCGATAACGTCCATTGCTTTGGACATACCGTTTTCATCCGAAACATCCGCTTGGTGATAAATCCAGCCTTCTCCTGATCTTTCGCCATCGGCAATTTGATCTATACCAAGCCCTCTCGCACCAGATGCCTGAAACTGGTTGATTATCTGCCTACCTAAACCGCGTGAGGACCCTGTGACGAGGGCGACTTTACCTGCTAAGAATTGTTCCATAAGATAATTTCTCAACTAAAGGTAGATTATTGAGAGGATGCACTATTTTGAACATTGTCTTCCCTTTCATCATATCACTCTACTGTAGTCGCCTGACTCAGAATTAGGTATAACTGGGTATTACTGAACTTTATGTCAATTATAGTATGCATTTTAAAAACGACATGCATGATAACATTACTGAGGATCTATACTTGCAACACTGACATTTTCTTAATTTCCCATGCAGGCTAAATATAATTATCAGTAACCGAGCATCAGCATGGCCATTGATATCGGTTGCACTTCCATTGAACTTCGCTGCACAGGCACTATGCTATGAGTTTGCTCAAACTATTGTCACTGACTTTTTACACTCATGAGACTTGAGTAATGAAAAAACTTAATATCGGAGCGTGTATGCCAAGCTCTGGAGACTTTCCATCAGAACATGGTGTGGCACAAATGGCCGGTCAACTTGAGCAAGCCGGCTTCTCATCTTTATGGGTATCGGATCATGTTGTTATGCCTTCTCAAATCAAAGCAGCATACCCCTTCGCAAAAGACAAGAAGGCTACATGGAGAACAGATATCCCGTGGTATGACGCCTTGACGATTCTGGCAATGGTGGCAGTTGTAACTAAAAAGGTCGAACTCGGCACGGCAGTTCTGGTACTTCCACTTCGCCATCCTGTGATTTTCGCAAAACAAGCAGCTACTATCGACGCGCTTAGTGGTGGGCGCCTAACCCTCGGGGTTGGTGCTGGTTGGCTTTCTGACGAATTCGAGGCACTGGGAGTACCATTTAAAACACGGGGGCAGCGACTTGAAGAATGGATTATGCTAGCAAGAAATTGTTGGACAGGCGCACCTCAGCCATTTCAGGGCACTCACTATAGTCTTCCTTCAAATCTTATGTCTTACCCAAGACCAAAACACACCATACCCTTTCTGATTGGTGGCCATAGCCCAACTGCGCTCAAACGCGCAGGCACCCTCGGCGATGGGTGGTTACCTCAGCAATCTGCTCGTTCAATCAATCCAGCCGCTCTCAAGGACCCTATCGCCCTGATGAAAAATTCTGCTGCTGCTGCCGGCCGCAACCCGGACAAGTGCCGAGTCGTCCTTCGCATTAATCAATCGGCTGATCGAACAGATACCGTGGCTGAGAATCTTGATGCGCTGAATGCCGTAGGCGTGGACGACATCATAGTCGATATCGACTGGAGTACATCTGATGGGCCAAAGAACGTTGCTTCAATACTTATTGATTAACTCGAAATCTATATATTAGTGATTACCTTTTTCTTCGTTCAAAACTGTTCTAAGGCATTTAACCCAAATAAATCATTCGCACCTTGCGCGAAGATCTTGAATATCGCCAAATTTCTATGGTAAAGAACAAGTTTTGACTCTATACCAAATCTAATCTCACCAATTTCTCCGCCACAACACTAATATGTCTTAATGTTGACGGGAGATTGTTCTCCCAGTCTCTTGAATACCTCGTGTCCATCTTCAAAATAATCAGATTTTTGAGTTTCTCGTAACTTTTTGCCGTGCAGCTACCAAGCCCATCAGCATGCGGTCGCGCCAGTGAACTCGCTCGGGCCATTGCTCTAAGGGTAGATTTGCCCGCCGCTCACTTGTCACCTTAGAAACCAGTTGCTCTGGCCAGGATAAATTGATACCGCGGCTGGCAGCAATTCTCTTATAGGCTGGCCCCATTTTCTGCGCATGGGCACTGATACCACCTCGGGTGTTGAGATCAACGGTTTCAAATGGCCCGATGACCGACCAACGCAAGCCGAGACCATCTCGGACGACAGCATCGATTTCATCTGATGATGCCACACCATCTTCCACCAAAGCATAGGCTTCGCTGAGCAGGGCTCCCTGCAGTCGATTAAAGACAAATCCGTCGACCTCCTTGCGAACGATCACAGCCTCCAACCCGAGCCTCTCCATTAATGCAGTCGATTGATTTATTGTGGACTGGGAGGTGAACGAAGCAGGCACGATCTCTACAATCCTAAGAAGGTAAGGTGGGTTACCAGGATGAATGACCAGGCACCGTTCGTAATGCTTAACGTTATTTGCAAATTTTGATGCCGGCATAAATGAGCTGGAACTTGCAATGATTACATTCCGAGGTGCAAAGTTTGCAAGCTTCGAAAAGATCTCGCGTTTCTGGGTAAGAATTTCTGGAATGCATTCCTGGATATGTTCAGCACCACTAACCGCAGCTTCAAGATTTGTCTCCGTAGATAGGCGAGCTAGCACCTGCTCCGGCGGCTCGTCGACCAGCGAGTAAAATTTTAAATCGGCGAGACGTTCGGTGATCTCTTCACGGGCCACTGCTAATCGCTGCTTGCTGATATCATGTAGTCGCACAAAAAAACCAGAAATAATGAATGTAATTGCCCAAGAAACACCGATACTTCCAGCGCCGACAATTGCGACTGACGGTCCTCTGCTTGGCTGATCATGCATTGGAATAACTCTCTCTCATGTGAGTTGGATATACCCCTTTAAGGGCAGCAAGGTGAATCTTTTCAGCCCTGTTGGAATCTGATAGTCTGACATCAAACCCTGGGTAGTAGAAATCACATACCTGACCCATGCGCCATTACCGTGGTAATTTCTTGTTTTGCGCCAGTAAATGGGAATACCTCCAGCATTTAACAAAGGAATAGGCATGTTCAAACCAGGTGACAAAGTAGTATCCGGCGAATGGCAGCCCGAACTCGATGCCGGTAAGCACTGGCGGGCAAAACTGGGCTTCATCCTGATGTCCACCGATCTTGCAGCAGAGTCAGATTTTTTTGCCATGGCGCCCGAAGCTGTGGCCGTGCACATCACCCGCCTCAAGACCGACGACTACACGACCAACGAAACCCTGGCTCGTCATATCGAAGCGATGGCGGATGCGGCTGCGCGCATCCAGCCGGATACCAAGCCCGATGTGATCAGCTACAGCTGCACCAGTGGCTCCATCGTCATCGGCGAAGCACGGGTGATGGCCGAGATCAAAAAAGGCGCTCCGTATGCACAGCCGATGACACTGGTCACCGGCGTAGTCGATGCACTGCGCGAACTCGGTGCGCACAAATTGGTGGTGGGTACCCCCTACCTCGATGAAGTCAATACCGCCGAGGCCGAGTTCCTGGTGAAGAAGGGCTTCGAGGTGCTCGATATTCAGGGCCTCAACCTTGCCACCGGCACTGAAATGGGCCGGGTGACCCCGGACTACTGGAAGCGCTTTGCCCTCGAGATCGATACCCCAGAGGCTGATGCCATCTTCCTCAGTTGCGGCGGCATCCGATCGGCAGAGGTGGCCGAAGAAATCGAGGCGGCAGCCGGTAAGCCAGTTATCACCAGCAATCAGGCCCAGATGTGGAGTTGCCTGCGCCGCGCCGGCATTACCGACACGATTGCAGGATTCGGTCAGATCTTTTCACGACCAGGCACCGGCCTGTCGTCACAGACCTAGCGCCCCGGCCAGCAACACTGACGGCACCGGTAACTGAATTCTCCGGTGCCGTTGCAGGCAGC
>Ga0208642_1000033_pt1 | contig 65267 bp, 58 predicted proteins | sample ETN02SmetaG_4_FD_185790 | JGI IMG/M metagenome (GOLD analysis project Ga0208642, IMG submission 185790) | Marine microbial and viral communities from oxygen minimum zone, Eastern Pacific Ocean - ETNP2014F10-02SV251 (SPAdes) (version 2) | ecosystem: Environmental > Aquatic > Marine > Oceanic ...
AAGCCAGGCTCTTTGGATCGTGTTTAGCAAAACTAGTTGCTGGGATATGGTGCGTGGGGATTTTATCCGAATATCGAAATATCGTTTCGTGAAGATTGCGTATGAACGAATGCTGCGTGGCCGCTACCGGTAATAAACTGATCTCAAGTGCGCCGAATTTGGCGCATTAGCATCAGCGCCCGCCCAGCAACTGCCCCCAGTACCAGCGTGCCACCGGCAATCGCAACAGTTGTGGGGCGCTCGCCGAATCCAAGCCAGACCCAGATCGGGCCAAGAGTGAATTCGATCAGGGTAATCAACATGATTTCGGCACCAGCTACGTGGCGAGATGCCTGGGTGAACAGGTAATGCACGATGCTAACGATGATGCCGCCCCAGAGCAGGCAGATCAGTCCATCGTGCAGTTCCAGGCGGTAGTCGAAACCGGCACCGATAAAACCGATTGACGCACTGATGATGCCTCCCAGTACGCTCGCTGGCAGCATATTGCGCTCTTTGCCCAGGCGCAGAAAGATCACGAACAACGAAAAGAAAAGAGCACACAACAAAGCCAGTAGATTACCCAGCACCGAACCACCGCCGAGACCGTCTGCCACCATGATAGTAATACCGGCCATTGCAACCGTGATGGCAACGAGAGTGGCTCGTGCCAGGGGTTCTTTAAGGAAAATTTTTGCCAGCACGGCGGTGATCAAGGGGCTGGCGCTTAAGGTGAACAGTGCGTTTGCCACCGTCGTATGCGTCATGGCCAATATGATCATCGGGTTGGCAAGACCCAGTGCGATGCCAGCGCCGATGCCAGGCCAGCCAACATGTAGAAATAACCGCAGTAACTGCCCCCGGTACTGCAGTGCCAGCAGCAGCAGGATGGCAGAGGTAAAAAAGACCTGGCGACAAAAGATCACCTGCCATTCGTTGGCGCTATCGATGCTGCGCAACATGAAACCGTTAACAGATATCAATAGACTGCTGACAATAATTAGCAGCACTGCGTTACGTTTTGAGAGCGCGCTAACCGGTACGGCGGCACCTTTCATCTTGCAGCCTGGGCGCGTCCTTTTAGCGTAGCGGCCGATAACAACACCAGCGTGCTGATAATGATGGTGCCGCCAAGGAGAGTCTGCATAGTGGGCACCTCACCCAACACCAGCCAAACCCACAAGGGGGCGAGCAGTGCCTCGAGCCGCATGATGAGCCCCGCTTCCGGCGCTGGAATGTAGCGCGGGCCGAGAGTAATCAGCGTCAGGCTGACCGGGACAACAACAAGGCCCAGCAACAACATTAAGTGCATACTTTGCCCGCTGAGACTGGCCGGGGCCGCAAGCGGCAGCACCGCCAGCGCCACGATGACACCACTCCAGGCCATGGCGGGTACCATGCTCACCGCCTTTTGTTTGCGGATGATGACGAAGTTAATGGCGAGTCCGACACTCACGCCGAGCGCAGCCAGATCCCCAGCCAGGCCATCCCCGCTCAGGCTGCCGGCGAATACCAGCACCAGCCCGGCAATGATGGCGAGTGCTGCCAGCCAGGTACGCAGGGGAATTGCTTCGCCGAAAAAGAAATGGCTCAGGATTGCTGCAAATAGTGGCGAGACGCTCATGATGACGAGCGCGTTGGCAACCGTGGTGTGCAAAATGGCGAAGACGAAACACACAGACCCCATGGCAAAGATAACGGCGACCAATGCGCCGCTGCGCCCTATACTGAAAAACCGTTGCCAGCCCCGGGGCCTTTCCAGGAGCAGCGTGATAGTGACTAAGCTAAGGGCAGAGAGCGTCCCGCGCCAAAACAGCAGAGTCCAGTGATCTGCACTTATCAGGCGCAGCAGCAGGGCGTCGGGGCTCAGTAGTACGACACCGAGTAAAACCAGGACTATCCCTTTAAGGTGTGATTCTTCATGATCCATGGCCGCGCATTCTAGCGGAGGCGCGCCACGCACCAGTGGCCTCTAGCGACTTCAGATATACCGGTTTTGCCAGAGCAGGTGCGAAATGGCGTGGCCGGTTAGCCTGCTCTGCGTCAGTTACGGACACCTTTTACGGGATCAGGTGACTTGATTTTGTCGGTATTGTTGCCGTTGACCAGGCTGGGATCGCTGCCGCCCAGAAAGCCTCAACGTCGGCACAACCCTCGCCCAGATCTGCTTGGCCGAGAAACCGCCAAGCGGCTTTAAGTGCCGGCAGCGGTGCCTCCATGCAGACTGGCCAGGCGCTGTCCTGCTTGCTGAGCTTTTGCCCACCTGCATCCAACACCAGTGGCAGGTGCCCGTACTGCGGGTTAGGGTAGTCGAGCAGTTCCTGCAGGTAGATCTGCCTTGGGGTAGATTCCAGCAGATCAGCACCTCGGACCACGTGGGTAATACCCTCGATCTGATCATCGACCACCACAGCCAACTGGTAGGCGGCAAAGCCATCGGTACGGCGAATCACGAAATCACCGATCTCTGTGGCAAGTTTTTGCCCGATAAGACCGCAAAAACGATCGTCAACCACGATCGACCGGGTCGGAGTGCGCAAGCGAATCGAGCGGTTGGTCCGGCCGACCGGTAGGCCTGCCCGGCAGGTGCCCGGGTAAATCATGCCAGCGGCGCCACGTCGGCCCAAGCGTTCGATCTCGCTGCGGCTACAGCCACAAGGGTAGGCGAACCCCACGGCCACGAGTTGATCGACGATTGCCAAGTAGTGGTTCTTGCGTCGTGACTGCCAGCTGACGGCCCGGTCCCACTCGAGGCCAAAAGCCTCCAGAGTCTTCATGATGTGGTCGGCGGCGCCGGCCACGGTGCGAGCCTCATCCACATCATCGATTCGCAGCAGCCATTCCCCCTGGTGGTGCCGTGCGTCGGCATAACTTGCTACTGCCGCGACCAGCGAGCCAAAGTGAAGCGGCCCAGTGGGGGACGGGGCGAACCGACCGGTATAGTGGGGGTTGCCTCGGTGCGCGGCTTGCAACTGTTACCCCACAGACTTAGTCATCAGCGGCATGATGCCACCAGTGTGAGTTAGCCAACGCCCGGCGCAGGGGGGTGTCGACCCGCTGTGGGGTGTTGTGAATGTAGCGACGAGCCTCTGTGAGCGATTCGCCGGTCAATTCTCGGAGGTGATCGAGTGCAGCCTGCAGGCTGAAGGCGTGCCCGGTCAGGGACTCAAAGTTGCTTTCACCGTCGGTCCATACGACTCCGTCGAACATGGATCGATTGAGCCAGTCCTGCATGGTCCGCAGCGTTGTACTGGAGCGGGAATGCCCGGTACCGCTTACCCGGTCAAAAAAACCGATTTGGTGTTTTGCTGCGCGCTCCCTTCGTGCCAGGTCGATGACTGCATGCTCGAGCAGATGGCGGCGGCTGGTAATCACGCAGGTTGGACAAGACAGTCCATCGACATGATCGATTGCCAGTGCCAGTGCCCGCTTACGCTTTTTCGAGATCAACGAGAACTCCAACGGCAGGTGTGGCCCCTGGTACATGTCCCACTCGCCCTCAACGTAGGGCGCAAGGTTGTCCAGGTCCCAGATCAGCGAGCCATAACCGATTATCGCGAACGTTGCCATGGCGGCATTATGCCGCGTAGCACTGGTAGCGCGATTGCTCAGTGGCTAGTGTCCAACAGACCCTCGGCAAGTAGATTAATGAACTCGCGGTCCGGCATCTGGTCCAGTACCGGGTACACAAAGCGGGTTTCACGTTCGGTATGATGTTCGAGGATGCCCTGCAACCGGCCAAGGCGCGACAGGTTTGCTACCAGTTCCCGGCGGGGCTGGGCAGAGCAGAATATCGCCTCAACTAAGTTTTCGAGTAGCTCCAGGGTATCTCCAATCACCTGGTGGTCTCCTGTTACTCGGGCCAGTTCCTCGGCGGTAATGTCTTGCCCAGCTTGCAGGCAGGGTAGAACGCGTTGGTCCTCGAACAGGCGATGGCGCTCCAGGGAGCCCCGTAACTCGGCGAAAGCATCACGGGCTGCTGGTTCATCGAGCATCGTTAACTGTTCAAGAAAGACGGTATAGCGCTCCCCCAGAAACTGGTGGGCTTGCAGGTTGAGGTCGGTCAGGCTAGAGCTCATTGGTCTGTATTATGTCCGTCACTGTTATGCTCTGCCAGGGTCGCGACGCCGGTGGCCGGCGGACCAGGTGCGAACCAGGCCAACTGGTGGTGCAATCGCACCACCTCACCGATGATCAGCAACGTCGGCGCCTTAACGCCGGCATCTGCCACCTTTGTCGACAGGTCATTCAAGGTGGCGGTGATCACCCGTTGATCAGTTGTGGTGCCCTGTTCAATCAGTGCAGCTGGGGTAGTGGCCGCTAGGCCATGGGTGACCGCCTCCCGGCAGATGATCTCAAGTCCGGTTAGGCTCATGTAGACGACGATGGTCTGATTGGGCTGGCATAGCGCATCCCAGTTGAGATCCACACTGCCGTTCTGAAGGTGACCGGTGACAAAAATGCACGACTGCGCGTAATCACGGTGGGTCAACGGGATGCCGGCGTAGCAGGCGCAGCCGGCCGCTGCTGTGACGCCGGGAATTACCTGAAAGGGGATGTTCTCCTGCATCAGGCCCTCGATTTCCTCGCCACCGCGGCCAAATATGAACGGGTCACCGCCTTTGAGGCGCAGTACCCGCTTGCCCGCAGCCGCAAGCCCTACCAGCAGGCAGTTGATGTCCCGCTGAGGGATTACGTGATTGGCTTTTTCCTTGCCCACGTAGATGCGTTCGGCATCACGCCGCACCAGGTCGACGATTGCAGGTGCCACCAGCCGGTCGTAGAGCACCACATCGGCCTTCTGCATGAGACGTAAGGCCCGGAAAGTGAGAAGGTCCGGGTCACCGGGCCCGGCGCCGACCAGGTAGACTTCACCCCGGGCATAACTTTTATCCCCTGCGTTAGTGATCATCTGCGACAGTGCCGCCGCAGCCTGATCATCTTTGTTCGCAAAGACGAGTTCGGCAACTGGCCCCTGGAATACTTCTTCCCAGAAGGCGCGCCGTTTAGCACTTGTGTTTAGCGCGGCTTTTACGCGGCCGCGGAAGTTCCCGGCCAGGCGGGCAAGGCGGCCATAGGCTGCGGGTATCAGGGTTTCAAGGCGGGCTCGGAGCAGACGGCCGAGTATCGGTGAGGTGCCGCCAGTGCCGATGGCGATTACGACCGGAGAGCGGTCAACAATTGATGGCACGGTAAAGGTACAGAGGCTGGGTTGGTCGACTACGTTCACGGGTAGTTGTCGTGCCTGTGCTGCTTGTGAGACCGCAACGTTCACTGCCTGGTCATCGGTAGCGGCGATCACCATTCGGGCGTTGTCGAGCTGACCAGGCTGGAACTGCGCTTGCAGCCAACTGATGGTGCCAGCAGTGCATAATGTGTGCAGGCTGTCGACCAGTTGTGGCGCCACCACGGTGACACGGGCGTCCGCGCGCAGCAGCAGGTCAACCTTGCGTTCAGCCACGCCGCCGCCGCCTACCACTACGCAGGGACTGTCCTTGAGTCTCAGAAAAACCGGGAAAAAGTCCATCCAGTATTCGTCGCTATCTGCCGTGAGCGGCAATTTTGCGCTGCCTGCTTGGTCGGATGCCATACCCTGATAGCGATACAGTGGCTGCAGCGATCGAATGTCACCTGAGCGGTCATCACCCCAGCCTGTTATAAACTCTATCAGTCAGAGTCATGACAATGAATAAAGGAAGGTAACGGAAAGCATGCGGCCGCTACAGATCCTGAAGGTTTTAGAGTCGGAGATTCAGAGCCTAGCGCAGGGGCAACACACCCCCGTCATGTTATGGGGGCCACCCGGGGTCGGCAAGTCCCAACTGGTAGCTCGGGCAGCGGCTGGGCAGGACTTGCCCCTGATTGATATCCGCCTGTCGCAACTCGAGCCCAGCGACCTGCGGGGCATTCCGTTCCGGGTGGGCGAGTGCGTTGAATGGGCGGTTCCGTCGATGCTGCCGACCGAGGCCCGCCACGGTCCGCGTGGCATTTTGTTCCTGGACGAGATTACCTCGGCCCCGCCGAGCGTCTCAGCAGCCGCTTATCAGTTGATCCTTGATCGGCGGTTGGGCGAATATCAGGTGCCTGGCGGATGGGCCATCGTCGCTGCCGGTAACCGCCAGGGTGATCGCGGCGTGACCTATGCCATGCCAGCACCACTCGCCAACCGATTCAGCCATTACCAGGTAGATGTCAACCTAGATGACTGGGTATTGTGGGCATTTGGTGCCGGCATCGACCAGCGCATCATCGGTTTCTTGCGCTTTCGACCGGACTTGCTGTTCGACTTTGATCCAGCGCACAACCCGATGGCGTTTCCCTCGCCGCGGTCGTGGGAGTTTGCCCACCGCGCGTTGCAGAAGTTCGCCCACGAGGGCGAGATGCTTTCGGGGGCGCTACAGGCTTGCGTAGGCCCGGCTGCAGGTATCGAACTGCATGCGTTTATCAGGAACCTGGGCCAGTTACCGGATATCGAAGCGATTCTGACCGGCAAGGAGAACACCGTACCGCAGGACTTGGATTTGCAGTACGCGGTCGCAGCGGCACTGGTCGGCCGGGTCGCGCGGATCGATGCTGAGGCGGATACCCAGGCACTGTATTCTCGGGTACTCGATTACGCTGGGCATTTTCCCCAGAAGGAGATGGGGGTCATGTTGGTCTCGGATTTGCACCGGGCTGTCGGGGCCGAGCTTTTTTCGGCACCTGGTTTCTCCAGCTGGGCCCGGCACGTCGCGGACGTGATGCTGGCCCAGGACTGAATCCCGAGCAGCGCTAGAGCGCCGTGACTGAGGACATTGAGGCCCGGCTGAGTGCGGCCCGCACACGGCTGATACTGGACCGCCCTTTTCTCGGGGCGCTGGTGCTACGACTGCCGCTTGAAACCGCGCACCCTACCTGGTGCCCGACCATCGCAACCGATGCGCGCAAGTTGTACTACAACCCCGAATACATTGCGGGGTTGAGTCTGGCCCAGGTGGAGTTCACCCTTGCCCATGAGGCCCTGCACTGTGGTTTGGCCCACTTTGCCCGGCGCGCGCACCGCGAGAAGCACCGCTGGGACAATGCCTGTGATTTTGCTATCAACCCGCTGCTGGTTGCCGAAGGTATGACTCCGCCGCCCAAGGCGCTGTTCCTGGCGGACTACGAGGGGATGAGTGCGGAGGAGATTTACCCCCTGCTTGAGGACGACTCGGTTCAGCAGACCCACGATCGCCATCTCTACGATGACCCCGATGACCGTGCTGGCGACGCTGACAGTGGCCACGATAGGGGAGGCGAACACGATGACAGCCCCGGCGGCAGGCCGCCGCCACTTGCGGCGGCGGAGTGCCAGCACTTGGAGCATCTATGGCGGCAGCGGCTGGCCGGGGCGGCGCAGCAGGCGTTACAGGCTGACCGGCTCGGTGGTGTCCTCGCCCGCATGATCGATACCCTGCTGCAGCCGCAATTGCCTTGGCGTAGCCTGCTGGCGCGACACATGGCGCTGCGCGCCCGAGATGACTTCACTTACGCTCGACCCGGGCGCCGTGAAGGAGAGGCGATCTTGCCTTCGTTACGCAATGCCGCGATCGATGTGACGGTCGCCCTCGATACCAGTGGCTCCATATCGAAGGAGGAGATCGACCAGTTCGTGAGCGAGATTGATGCGCTCAAAGGGCAAGTACGGGCCCGGGTCAACCTGTTGGCCTGCGACGCCTGCCTGGCACCGGGTTCGCCGTGGGTATTTGAACCGTGGGAGCCGCTGTCTTTACCCGAGACCTTAAGCGGTGGCGGTGGCACGGATTTTTTGCCGGTGTTCGACTGGGCCAAGGGCTGCGACAGTGCGCCGGACCTGCTGGTTTATTTCACCGATGGCCAAGGCCGCTTTCCCGGTGAGCCGCCCGCTTTCCCGGTAATCTGGCTGGTCAAGGGCCGGGCGGATGTGCCCTGGGGTGAAAGAATTCAGTTGAACTAAAACCAGGCAGTGCCCGACCGAGGGGATTCAGAAGCCGGCCTGTGTGTACCACTGACGCGCTTTTTCTGCGTTCTGTTCGACTCCCCGGCCCTGTTCGTACAGCTGGGCGAGCGCCACCATCGAACCCTCAAGTCCGAGGTCAGCGGCGGCCTGGAACCAGTGGACGGCCTTGTGGTCGTCACGTTCTACGCAGTCGCCGTCCATGTACATAAAGCCCAGGCCATGCAGGGCCGGGCCGTGCTGTTGCTCGGCTGCGTGTTGCATCCATTGATAGGCCAGCGGTTCGTTGCGCACACTCCCCAGGCCGTTCTGGTAGATGATGGCAAGGCGGTACTGGGCCTCGGCCTCACCAGCTTCAGCCAGCGGCGTAAGCAATTGCAGGGCGCGCGAAAAATGTTTGGCCTCGAAAGCGGCAATGCCGCTGGCGAGGTCCATGCTGAAATCATCGCTCATCGGTGTTGGTCGAAAAACCCCTGCCGGGGTGTGTTGTTAGCGCATCAAAGCCTAGCAATAATTCAGCTGGCCGACACTATCCAATTGGATATGGAGGCAGATAATCAGCAGGGCTAGACTCGGGCGCTGCCAATCGCAATGTGACTCGCAAATGACAACATCCGTGCAAGCTCAGGCTGAAGCCGCGATGCGCGCCTGCCTGCAGAAGATTGCAACAGGTCCTGAGTTCAGCAAGGATCTGTCAATAGAAGAGGCTCATGCTGCCATGTCACATATCCTGGCTGGGCGAGCCGATCCGGTGCAGGCTGGGGTCTTTCTAATCGCGCTGCGAATGAAGCGCGAAACCATGGATGAAAATCGCGGCATCCTGGATGCTTTGCTACAAGCTTGCGTCTGTGTGCAGGCAGCGGTGGCGGATGTGGTCCACCTTGCCGATCCTTTCGACGGACAGACCCGGGGTTTACCAGCAGCACCTTTTCTGCCGGCGGTGCTTGCCGCCTGTGGCGTGTCCACGGTCAGCAACGGCGCCGAGTCCGTCGGGCCGAAGTTCGGCATTACCCATGCCAAGGTACTGCGCAGTGCCGGCGTCAAGGTAGATCTCACTCCTGGGCAGGCTGCAGCTCAGTTGGCAGACTCGGCCGTTGGCTGGGCCTATGTCGACCAGCGCCAGTCGTGTCCCGCCCTGCACGACCTCGTTGACCTGCGCAGCCGCATCGTCAAGCGGCCATGCCTGACCACGCTGGACGTACTGTTACCACCCGTTCGTGGCCGCACACAGACGCACCTGATGACTGGCTACGTGCACAAACCGTATCCGCCTATTTACACCATGTTGGCGCGACAGGCGGGCTTTTCTTCAGCTATGATCATCCGCGGCGTGGAAGGCGGCATCATCCCGTCGCTCAACCAGCCGGCAAGACTCTTCCGTTACCAGGACGACGGTCTCGACCAGGAGTTACGCCTTGAGCCGCTGGCGTTTGGCATCCAGTCCAGTGTTCGAGCGGTGCCGCTGCCACCGAAGGTGGCAGCACCCGTCGGCGGGGAACTAACCGCCGCGATCGATGTCGACAATCTTTCGACTGTGGCGGCCACAGCCGGTCTGGAGGCCCTTGCCGGTGTGCCAGGTTCGATGCGCGAGAGCTTGGTCTATGGCACCGCCGTCTGTCTGTACCATCTTGGCAAGGCGCCAGATCATGCCGCCGGGGCGATGCTTGCCCGGGATGCGCTGGATAGTGGCGCGGCGATGCGGTGTTTCGAGGCAGCAATAGATTGCCGAATTTAATAGTCGGTGCGTCGGGCGCTGCGTTCTAACTCCCGTTTTCTGTCGATCAGATTGTCGACGATGGGTGCCAGGATGATTTCCATAGCAAGGCCCATCTTGCCGCCCGGAACGACGATAGTGTTGCGCCGGGAGATGAATGAATCGTGCAACATTGCGAGCAGGTAGGGGAAATCGACGTTGAACTTGGTCGGATCGCGGAAACGGATGACGACGAAACTCTCGTCTGGCGTGGGGATATCGCGCGCAACGAATGGGTTAGAGGTATCGACCGTGGGAACACGCTGGAAATTGATATCGGTGCGGGAGAACTGCGGCGCGATGTAGTGTACGTAATCGTACATACGCCGTAAAATAGTCTCAGTCACCGCCTCGGGTTCGTAGCCGCGGCTGGCGGTGTCGCGATGGATTTTCTGAATCCATTCTAGATTGACAATCGGTACTACGCCGACCAGCAGGTTCACGTGCTGGGGTACGTTAATCTTGCCATTTACGACCCCGCCGTGCAGGCCCTCGTAAAACAGCAGGTCGGCGCCCTCGGGAGTATTTTCCCAGGGCGTGAAGGTGCCTGGCTTCTGCTTGTAAGGGGCCGCTTCTTCTTCGTTGTGCAGGTAGTAGCGGCGTTTACCCATACCCGATTCGCCGTAACTGCGAAACAACTCCTCGAGTTTGTCGAAGTGGTTTCCGTCGGGCCCGAAGTGACTCAGGTACTTGCCCGCGGCCTGCGCTTTGGTCACTTCCTCACGCATTTGATAGCGGTCGTATTTATGGAAGCTGTCGCCCTCAATGATGCATGGTTGCACCTGTTCGCGGCGAAAGATGTGCTCGAACGCGACCTTGACGCTACTGGTTCCAGCCCCGGAGGAGCCGGTAACCGCAATCACGGGATGGCGGGTGGACATGGTTATTCTCCCGTCCGGCTGGCCGTAAGCGGTGCCAAATTCCGGACAACCTTAATTCAATCGGCGCACTATACGGGAGCTGATGCATCAGGTTAAGCAAATTTATTTTATTTTTAAAATAAGTTTATACTTATTTATTGCTTACGCCCCCGGCTCAGCGATGATCAAGGAGACAGGATGCACATCACTTTTCGGCAATTGCAGGTGTTCGAGGCGGTTGCCCGACACCTCAGCTATACCCGTGCAGCCGAGGAGCTACACCTGACGCAGCCAGCTGTATCCATGCAGGTCAAGCAACTGGAAAGTTCGGTGGGCCTGCCGCTGTTTGAGCAGATCGGCAAGAAGATCTATCTCACTGAGGCTGGTGAAGCCATGTTAGGTCACGCCCGCACTATCAACCGGCACCTGGCTGCGGCCGCTGAAGAGATGAACGATCTGAAAGGAGTGGACTCGGGCCGCCTCAAGGTGGCCATTGCCTCCACCGTCAATTATTTTGCAACACGCTTGTTGGCAGAGTTTGCACACTCTCATCCTGCCGTTGAGATCAGCCTAGATGTTACTAACCGCGAAACTCTGCTGCGCCGGCTCGATGACAATGCCCCGGATCTGGTCCTGATGGGCAAGCCACCTACGGGCCTGGATCTCGTCGCGGCGCCCTTTATGGACAACCCATTGGTGATGATCGCACCGCCTGATCACCGATTCGCCAACGGCCGCAACATTCCATTGTGTGAGCTTGCCGGGGAGACTTTTGTGGTGCGCGAGCCTGGCTCGGGTACACGGATCGCCATGGAGCGTTATTTTGCCGAGCATGGTTTCGAGCACACAGCTGGTACCGAGCTGACCGGAAATGAGGCCATCAAGCAGAGTGTCGAGGCAGGGCTCGGACTGGCGGTCGTCTCGGTACACACGGTGGAACTCGAACTCGCGGTAAAACGCCTGATCCGATTAGATGTCGAGGGTATGCCGATCATGCGTCGCTGGTACGTTGGACACCGCCGGGGTAAGCGCCTGTCACCAACGGCCCAAGCGTTTCGGCAGTTCGTCATCGAGGCCGGAACCCGGGTATCGGCTGCAGCTGTCTGAGCAGGTCCGGCCCGACGGGGCACCAGCTCCACTTGCTGTCGAAAAAAATCAGAATCCCGCGGTGTTGTTGGCCTTTGCTGTCAATTTCGCCGCAATCGTCATAAAATTACTTTATCGAAGAGTGCGAGCCTTTGTTTGGGCCAGCGTTTTAACCCAACCCGGCGGCGGTGCGCCGCCCTCAGGACCCGGTTCATGGCGGACAGGCGACTCCAGGTCTTTACCACCGTCGCACGGCTACTGAGTTTTACCAAGGCAGCCGAAGCGCTGCACATGACTCAGCCAGCCGTAACTTTCCAGATTCGGCAGCTGGAAGACTACTTCAATACCCGCCTGTTCGACCGTACCCACAACCGGATCAGCCTCACGGTCGCGGGAGAGTTGGTCAAGTCCTACGCCGACCAGATCATCACCCACTATAACGAGATGGATAACGAGGTCCGCAAACTGACTGGTGATGTACTTGGTCCGCTGGTTCTCGGTGCCAGTACGACCATTGGCGAGTACGTGATTCCCAGTATCCTTGGTGAGTATCAGGCGAAGTTTCCGGACGTTTCTATCCGCCTGCACGTGGCCAATACTGAGGGCGTCATCCACATGGTGGAGAGTAACGAGATCGATATCGGCATCGTCGAGGGTCCGGTCAACAATAAAAATCTCGTTTCTAAAGTCTGCTGGGAAGACGAATTGGTCGCGGTGACACCACCGCAGCACCCTCTGGCCCAGTCAAAAACAATAACCCCTGACAAGGTCCTGGAGTACCCTTTCATCAGCCGCGAGGAAGGCTCTGGTACACGGGAAGTGATCGCTGAGTATTTCGCTGCCAACGGCCTGGAATTCTCTAATCTCAACCTGACCATGGAGTTCGGCAGCCCGGAATCGATCAAGAGTGCGGTCGCTTCCGGACTTGGCGTATCGATCCTATCGGTGGCAACTCTGGACAAGGAGTTGAAACTCGGCATGCTGGAGAAAACGAGTTTCAGCCCAGCTGCTACCCGGCCTTTCTCGATTGTCTACCAACGCCAAAAGTTCCGGTTGCGGGCGATTGAGGAGTTCCTCGTTTTCACCGAAGCCCACTGCGGCATAAAAAAGGCCACGGCCTGACCGCGCCGAGCGTGAGCTTGCCGGTTGGATAATCCCGCTTCACCTTTACCGTATTCCACGGCCAAAGGTGCCAGAAAGCGGCTTCTGCGGGTGTTCGATGCCCTGCCTGCTGAAGCGCGTAGCAGCCTGCTTGATTTCGCTGAGTTTCTCGCGGCCAAATACCCAGCTCAACGCGAGACCTCGTTGACGGTGGTTGATATCCCCCGCCCACAGGACGAAAGTGTGATCGCGGCGATACGCCGGTTGGTCCGGAGTTATCCCATGCTTGATCGGGACTCGTTGTTTAGCGCGGCATCCAGCCTGATGACACAGCACCTGGTCCATGGCCAGGAAGCGGCCGCGACCATCGACCAGATCGAGGCGCTGTTCCGCAGCCGCTACCAGGCGTTGCGCGCAGAAAGCGACGAGGTTTGAGCGGGTGTGAAGCAACTGCAGGCCGGCGGGTGTGCCCGGGCATGCCGGCGGCTACTGGAGTTTTCGTCTCGCAGTAACAGCAGGGTTATTCTTCTTGGTCGCCAGCCAATTGCCTGGCACCGTTGAAAATGAAAGAATGAGCGTACCAACCGGTACTTGGAGAAACCTCTATCGTGCGTCAAGACCTGCACATGTCTGTCGATCTGGACGGCTACCGTGCCAATGTAGGGATCGTTCTGTGCAATTGTCACCGGCAGGTGTTATGGGCTCGTCGCAGCCGGCATGACGGCTGGCAGTTTCCCCAGGGAGGCGTTGAGGAGGGTGAGACGGCTGAGCAAGCGGCCTACCGTGAACTGTTCGAAGAAGTGGGTCTGCGTCCGCAACACGTTGAGTTGGTCGGTCATACTCGCGAGTGGCTGCGCTACGACGTACCGGGAGTCTATCTGCGGTCAAATAAGTCATCGTTCCGTGGACAGAAGCAGATGTGGTTCCTGTTTCGCATGCTGGCGAGCGACGGTGATATCTGCCTGGACCGCTGCGACCGGCCGGAATTCGATACCTGGCGGTGGGTGGACTACTGGTTACCGACCCGGCAGGTGATTTTCTTCAAACGTGCTGTTTACCAAGTCGCGCTTAGGGAATTGGCGCCTTTGTTGCAAGGCGAGAACCTGTCTTTCTGACTCAGTTCTGAGGTTCGACCCGGCGCAGTTTGCGTATCAGGTCTGTGGTGGAGTGCTGGTAACGGACGCGAATGGAATGGACCACGCCGCCGTTCGCTTTGACGATATCAGCGCCAACAATGTTCTCGGGCAGCCAATCACCGCCTTTGACTAGGTGTTTGGGTTGGATTCTTTGGATCAACTCCAGCGGGGTGTCCTGGTCGAAAGCTGTGACCAGATCAACGCATTCAAGCGCTGCGACCAACGCCATGCGGTCCTCCAGAGCGTTGACGGGTCGGTCGGGCTCTTTGCCCAGGCGTTGGATCGACTCATCACTGTTGAGCGCCACCAGCAGGGTAGCGCCCAGGTTTGCCGCCTCTTCGAGATAGGCGACGTGGCCGCGATGGAGAATGTCGAAACAGCCGTTGGTGAAAACCAGGGGCTGTTCGATCGTGCGGAGCACTTCCCCGAGCAGGTTCGAGTCGAGGATGATTTTCCGGGCAGTGTTCACCCGAAGGGGGCCGGGCCCTGTCAGAGGTACTCGAATACCTTGATAACCCGCACGACCCCGGGCACCGAGCGGGTGACCACTACCGCAGCTTCTGCCTCGCTGCGGCTAACCAGGCCCATCAGGTACACATTGGCCCGTTCAGTCACGACCTTGATCTTGGTGGTATCAATGGTTCCGGAGGTCAGCATGGCGGATTTCACTCGCCCGGTTATCCAGGAGTCGTTGGCACGGCTGTTCAAGTTGGTTTTTCCAGCCAACTCGATCCGGTTGATGACTTGGCTGGCGTCGGGATGCGATTTGGCCAGGTCCAGAATCTGGTCTATAGCCCTCTGGTCAGGTACTTCACCGGTCAGTAGCGCGATGCCGTTAAAAGCAGTCACGCTGACGTTCGCATTGTCAATCTGCTCATTCTTGCTGATTGATTGCCGCAGGCTAAGCTCCATTTTGTTGTCATCCCAAAGAGTGCCAATCTCACGCCGATCACGGATGACGTCTATGGCCGAAACTGCCGCAGTGGTAACAAGAATAATGCCGCAACCACTGATTAGAAAAGTGGCCGTTAGTAACAGCGCCAGCAGGGAGAGTCTGTTCTTGGATAGGGATGGCAGCAAGGGAGATTTCATCATTCGGGGTGGCCAATAAAGTGCTGATCAATCAGGTCACACAGACAGTGGATGATTATAGCGTGGACTTCTTGAATATGGGCAGTGGAGGTTGCCGGTACCCGTAATTCGATGTCGGTACTGCGCAGTAATGTCGGTAATTGGCCGCCATCCTTGCCATTAAGGGCGATTATCCCCAAGTGCTCAATGCCGGAAGCCGCTGTCACCGCTTTAAGGATATTGGGTGAGTTGCCCGAGGTGGTGATCACTACCAACAGATCACCGGGCCTTCCCAGTGCCTCTACTTGGCGCGAGAACACCCGCTCGAAATCGTAGTCGTTGCCGGCCGCGGTCAGCGTGGCTGTGTCTGCCGGCAGGGCGATTGCGGCCAGTGCCTGACGCTCGCGCTCGTAGCGGCATACCAGCTCCGCGGCAAAGTGCAGGGCGTCGCTGGCCGAACCGCCGTTCCCGCAAATGAGGAGCTTGCCGCCACTGGTCAGTGTGCCCACGGCAGCCTGGGCTGCCTGGGAAATGGTGGGAGTCAGGGCCTTAGCGGCAGCGGTAATTGCCGTGGCACTGGCGTCGAAGTGTTCTTTGATGCGTCGTTCAATATCCATTGTTGGTAACCGCCATTAGCCAATCCACAGTTAGTGTCAGGGTGTCACTGAGGCCGTCCTGGGACGGTGTTCGTATAACTTTAACAGGCTGGGTGCTGTGGCCACGGCCTTGCCTGGGTAAAGCTCCCCCGTCAGGGCTATCAGAACGCATCCCGAATCCAGTGACAGCACGGCTTGGCGGCATCTCCGGTCACGGCGAAAACGTCGAACCGGCAGGCCTGTGCCTGTAGAGCTGGGTGTTGTTGCAGGAATAGTGTGGCGGTGCGGCGTAGACGCTGACGCTTGGCAGGGCTGATGGTTTCCTCCGGTCGGCCATAGCGAGTGTGGCTGCGCTGGCGAACTTCGATGAACACGAGATGTTCAGTGTCGTCCATGATGAGATCGATCTCACCGAGGCGAGTGTTGTAGTTGCGACAGACTAACACCAGACCTTGCGCCTGCAGTCTAGTGAGCGCCAGGTTTTCGGACCAGTGCGGCTCAGCCGGAGGGATCACCAGAGGGCTCCTGGCCGATATTGCTGAAAGGGGCTATCGGTCCAGGTGGTACTGGCAATGCGACGGGGGTCGCCTGCACGAACCGCAGCCAGTCAGGTGAACGGTCAATCCTGCCGGTGTCATCGATGGACAAAGTGCCGGTAGCTCCCGGGTAGGTTAGGCCAGGGCGCTGCTGCATCTGTGGGCCGAAACAGGACAGCGCGTAAGCATCCATGCCCAAGGCGAACAGCCGGTCGAGGACCGACTCCCGATAAGGTGTATTTAGAGTAAATTGTTGGCGGGCACTGGCAAAGCGGCCGCCGCGTCGCACCATCCACGGCATGTCGGCGAAGATTACCCCCTCTAAGTCGAGATCATTCACGGCATCAGGTTTACCGCTGAATACCCCGCTCAGTGTATACACGGGTAACTTGTGGGCGCGATGGAAGTCAATTTGGGGCTTTAATAGTCGAGCCTGGGCTTGGTCGGCGAACAAGAACACCACATCGATGTCTTGTCGCCGGCGGGGCGAGAAGCGTATACGCGTCTTTTTTCCGATGGCATTTTGTAATGCACGGGCTCGGGCCAGGCTGAAATTAAAGCCGAACAGTTGTTCCATAATCGTCGAGTAGTCGCTGATATCGACTGGAAAAGTTGCCCTAGCGGTGAGTGTGCCGCCGAGTTCTGCCCAGCGTGCCGCCGCTGCCTCGGCAGCACGCCGTTGCTGGTCGGTTTGTGCCTGCAGGATCATGGCCCGGCTGAAACCGGTGGCCCGTGCCCTCTCGGCCAGGGTCCGGGCATCGTTTTCGATAGACAGATCAAAGGCGAGGGCCCCGGGTTGCAAGGGTGCACCCGTCGCCCCGAGCAATACTGTAGGCACCGGAAACTCGGTTAATCCTGTCAGCGTTGCAACGGCTGCACGACCCAGCGGGCCGATCACCACGTCTGCGCCGTCACGAATTGCCTCCTCATAGTAGGCCGGCACGAGATCGATTTTGTCGCCAAAATCATAGTTACGAAGCACGGGCTTTGCTGGATTGCTGTCCCGACGGCGCAGTGCGTGGAAGCCGTCGCGAAAAGCCTCGGCTGCACCGCGATAAGCCGAGGTCAGTGGCAGCAGCAACGCAATCTGCTGTACCTCCTGTATGGTGCACTGCCCCTCTGGCAGCAGCTTTGGCACCACGTGGTGTGTGGCGGGATGGTTGGGCCATGATTTCAGCCATTGGTCGATCGAGTTGGAGAGTCCGAGAAGGTCCCAGCCCTTGTCGGCATATAACCGCGCAAGCTTCAGCCAGCCAACGTCGGTCGAGTGGGTCGTGGCAGGATCGGCAGCAAGTGCCAGTTGCTCGGTTTCCAGTTGACTGAGATGATTCCAGAGCCGGTGGTAGAGCGCGCCCACCCAAGCGTCGTCTCCGGGATTATTGGGGATGCCCCGGAGGCTTGTGAGTGCTTCACGGCTCGACCCGGTTGCAATATGTGCCTGCAGCGCGAGCCCGTGAGCCCGCAGTGCCTGACGGGAATCGAGTTGGGTCTTAACAAGCCGATCCACGATCCGCAGGGCGTCAGCATTTCTGCGCTCGAGAATCCGGACTTGGGCTTGCAACAGCTGGAACTGGTTGGCCATCCAGGCGTCGAGTACAGTCGGCTCGATATTGTCCAGAGCCGCACGGGCCGGATCGAGCATGCCGCCGTGGGCAAAGCGCTCGGCTGCCGCCAGAAAATTCTGTTGTACCTCGATACCGGTAGCGCGCAGGGCTCGATCGAGGAATTCCCAGCCGGAAGTGCCGGGTTCTCGTTCAGCCAGGTTCAGGGTAGGCTTGAGAGCTGGCTCGGGGGCAGATATTGCACGCGGGGCGGCAATGTCTGGTGCGGACGGTTTGGGTGTAGTGGTGGCGCAGCCGGTGACTGTTAGCAGAACGAGCACAAACAGGGCTAATCGGGGCAGCGCCACCGCGTGAAACAGACGCATGCTTGCAGTATAACGGATACACTTTGCCAGCACGGTGCCGATTCCGTGCGGGTGAGTGCATCTCAATACAAGCAGGCGGGCGGCATGACACAAGATCTCCCGGGTTCCGAGCCGGCAACCTTATTTGTGGTGGCGACGCCGATCGGCAACCTCGGGGATATATCAACGCGTGCACTGGAGGTTCTCGCCACCGTCGCTGTGGTCGCGGCAGAGGACACCCGGCATACACGAGCCTTGCTGAGTCGGTTCGGGATTTCCGCGGTACTGGTGTCGCTGCACGATCATAACGAGCGCCGGCAGGTGCCAGCCCTGATCACCCGGTTGCAACAAGGACAGGATATCGCGTTGGTCAGCGATGCTGGAACGCCGCTAATCAGTGATCCGGGCTACCGCCTAGTCAGTGAGGCCCGCGCCAATGGTGCCGTAGTCAAAAGTGTTCCTGGTCCCAGCGCGCTCACCGCGGCGTTATCGGTGGCTGGTTTGCCGACAGACCGTTTCGTATTCGAGGGATTCCTGCCACCTAAGACGAGTAGCCGGCGCAGCCGACTCAGCGCACTTGCCCTGGAACCGCGGACGCTGGTGTTCTTTGAATCACCCCGCCGGATCATGGCCACGTTGGCGGATTTGGCTGATAGTTTCGGCGCTGGTCGCCGGGTTGCGATAGCCCGCGAACTGACCAAGCACTTCGAAACGGTGGTCTGCGGATCGATCGAGCAGGTCGCCTCTATTCTGCTTGCTGATGAGAGCCAGCGCCGCGGTGAATTGGTCCTGATCGTGGCTGGCAATGACGATCCGATCGCGTCCACGGCCATAGATAAAGAATTTCTTCTCGAGGTTTTAGGTGAGGTGCTCTCGCCCCGTTCTGCCAGCCGGGTTGCTGCCCGGTTGACCGGTGGCGGCAAGAACGATTACTACCGCAAGTTGCTTGCCCGGGCCGGCAAAGACGGCGATCGATCGGCCTGAAAATGCTAGTTGCATCTAAATCTTCGAAGTACTAAGTTGTAGCCGGGAGTCGGCTGGACAACCGCGGTCCTAGCGTCTGTGGCCCACCCATTGGGGGTTTGCGGTGCAGGGCGGAGGAAAGTCCGGGCTCCATAGGGCAGGGTGCCAGATAACCTCTGGGCGGCGTGAGCCGACGGAAAGTGCCACAGAAAATATACCGCCCGCTTCTCAGCCTCGGCTGGTGGCAGGTAAGGGTGAAATGGTGCGGTAAGAGCGCACCGCGTTCGTGGTAATACGAACGGCAGGGTAAACCCCACTCGGAGCAAGACCAAATAGGAATCCAACGGCGTTGCCCGCGCCGGATTCGGGTAGGTCGCTTGAGGCACGCGGTGACGCGCGCCCCAGATGAATGGTTGTCCTCGACAGAACCCGGCTTACAGGCCGACTCCTTCTAGATCTTTCGCCCACAATACCTGTTCTTGCCCTGCGTAGGAGTCTGCCGGTCTCGAGGATGGCCGCCGACCTGCGAACCACCACCGGCCGGCACGCAGGCAATTATCCGCCAGGATTGCCCTTTTTCTCGCCGGTTTTGGACGCTACCAGAGGGGTAGCCGGCATCTCTGGAACGCCGACCGCCCTGATAGAGCAAGGGAGGGATGTGCGCCGGGCCGATATCTCGAGGCCTCTGCCGCGACTCGCCTGTCGGTGATGGCCGGTATATCTGTGAAATAACGCTATTTCTTCGGTAAATCAAGGCTTGACATCGAGGTTGTTTGGTACCTATAGTGGCGTTTAGTGGGAAAACGTGGGGAAAGAGTTCAGCCAGGAAACAAGATGTGTGTGTTTTTGCCAGTACAACGCTTCGATTTCTGGACCCGACGGGACCCAAAATAATGCCGTGGGTGGCGGCTAATCCACCCCAATCCTCATCCTCCTTTGGTGATTACCCGGCCCTTTTAAGGGCCGGGCTTTTCTTCGGATGGGAGTGGCCCAAAGTAGATTACTTGGGTGATGTTTGCCGCCAGCGTCAAACAGAATACCTTAAAGGTACACGATGCGATGTTTAGGGGCGCCACTTCACTCAACATGGACGCCAAGGGCCGGTTTGCCGTGCCCACCAAGTACCGTGCGGTACTTGCCGAGCGGGCGCAAGGGCAACTCGTACTCACGGTCAACAATACCCGCGAACGTTGCCTGTGGTTGTACCCACAGGATGAGTGGGAGACGGTCGAAGAAAAAGTCGTCAGCCTACCCAGTTTCGACCCGGCCGCGCAGGCGCTCAAACGCTTCCTTATCGGTTATGCCGCTGATTGCGAACTCGACAGCGCCAGTCGTCTGCGGGTGCCTGCGCCACTGCGGGAATTCGCCAGCCTGGAAAAAAACATCGTGCTAATCGGTCAGGGCAACAAGTTCGAAATCTGGGATGAATCGCGATGGAATGTGCGGTGTGATGAGTGGCTGGTGGCTCAGCCGGATGATCAACGGCTGTCGGTTGAACTTGAAACGTTGTCTCTGTAGCGGGCAACTGGACGGTGTCGGCCCCGGAGCACGCGCCGGTCATGGTAAAGGAGATCGTGGAGGCGCTCAACATTAAGCCTGACGGTATTTACGTGGACGCGACCTTCGGTCGCGGTGGCCACACCCGCGCCATTCTCGAGCGTCTTGGGCCCAACGGCCGGGTGTTGGCCATTGACCGCGACCCAGCAGCCTGCCGCTACGCCCGCGAGTGGATGGCGCTCGAGCCCCGTCTGACCATTGTCCAGGCTTCTTTCGCGGAACTCGCCCGCGTGCTCGAAGAAGTGGGTCTCGACCGCCGCATCACCGGCATCGTGCTCGATCTTGGGATGTCCTCGCCTCAACTTGATGATCCGGGGCGGGGATTCAGTTTCCTGCGCGACGGGCCACTGGATATGCGCATGGACCCGACCAGCGGTGAGTCAGCGGCCCAGTGGCTGACCCACGTTGAGGAAGATGAACTCGCACGGGTGTTGCGCGAGTTGGGAGAAGAACGGTTTGCGCGACGCATCGCCCGGGCGATCATCGTGGCTCGCAGCAATGGCATGCTGTCGAGTACCGGCGTCCTGGCCCGGGTGGTCGAAGATTGTGTGCCCAGGCGTGAGCCGGGTAAGCACCCCGCAACCCGCACATTCCAGGCCATCCGCATGCACGTTAACTGTGAATTGGACCAGCTCGAGTCGGTTTTACCGCAAGCGCTCGAGATGCTCATACCCGGCGGGATACTGGTGGTGGTCAGTTTTCACTCGCTGGAGGATCGACGGGTCAAGCGATTCCTGCGCGAAGCGGCAAGCGGGTACCCCTACCCGCCGGAACTGCCGGTCACCCACGATCAGATTTGTCCACAGATAGAACGACCCAGGCGTGCGCGCCGGCCGGCGGCCGGAGAAGTGTCCCGCAACCCGCGCGCCCGCAGCGCGGTACTGCGTTCGGCCTGCAAGTCCCGAGGAGCAAGCCCGTGAAGCAGGTTGTTTTCCTTAGCTTGATCGTGCTGGCCTCGGCACTCGCCGTGGTGGTGGTCCGACATGAGAACCGGCAAGTGTTCCTGGAGGTGCGCTCGGCCGAGATTGTGCGTGACCGATTGAACGAAGAATGGGGTCGACTGCAACTGGAACAGGCCACCTGGTCGTTGCACAGCCTGGTCGAACAGGAAGCGCGGCAGGAACTGGGCATGGTGACACCAGGTGCACAAGACATCGTAGTGTTGCAGTTGGGGAGCACGCAGTGAGAAAAACTGCGGCCAGGAAAAAAAGTGGGCAGTGCTTTCGCCAGCGCCAGTGGTTGGTGCTGGCCCTGCTTACGGCAGGGATGGTGGTACTGCTTGGTCGCGCATACCAGGTTCAGGTGCTTGACAGTGCCCGCCTGCGGGCCGAAGGGGAGGCGCGGCAACTCAAGAGCGTGGCGGTCAAGCCGTTCCGCGGCAAGATCACCGACCGCAACGGCGAAGTACTGGCCGTGAGTACGCCGCTGGATGCGATCTGGGCCCATCCAGGAATCCTGGGCGAAGCGCAAGCCGACTGGCCCAGGTTAGCGCAGGCGCTAAGGCTGTCGGTCGACCATGTCAGCAGCTTGCTGGACCACTACCAGGACCGGGAATTTGTTTACCTGCGACGCGGTCTGCCACCGGCAGAAGCCCAGCGTATAGAACAACTCGGTATTCCGGGCGTCGCTTCACTGCGGGAATACGGCCGTTTTTATCCAGCCGGACCCATTACCGGCCACGTGCTCGGTTTTACCGATGTGGATGACAGCGGCCAGGAAGGGATCGAGCGCTCTTTTGACAACCACCTGGCCGGCATCGAGGGGCGTAAACTCGTACTGCGTGACCGCTTGAAACGCGTAATAGAAGATGTCGAGAGCATCCACCCGGTCTACCACGGCCGTGACTTGCAGCTCAGCCTAGATCTGCGGGTTCAGGTGTCGGCCCGTCGCCACCTGGCGAACGTCACGCGGCAGCACCGTGCAGCCGGCGCGTCGGCAGTCATGCTGGATGTGCGCACTGGTGAGGTCTTGGCGATGGCCAACGTGCCGGACTTCAATCCCAATAACCGGGCCGATATCTCAGGCGACCGGTTCCGCAATCGCACGGTGACCGATCTATTCGAGCCGGGTTCCACAATCAAGCCATTCACGCTGTCCATGGCGCTCGCCAGTGGCCAATTCACCCCACAGACACCGATTTCGACCAGTCCCGGCATCCATTACATCGGCCGTCGTTCGATCAGGGATATCCATAACTATGGCGACTTAACCCTGTCTGGCGTGTTGATCAAATCGAGCAATATCGGTACTGCCAAGATCGCCATGAAACTTGCCCCTGAGAAGTTGTTCCAAGTATTGAGCAGCGTCGGTTTCGGCAGGCCCTCCGGCATCGAATTGCCGGGGGAGCAAAGCGGCAGCCTGCTCAAGCGTGAGCGGTGGCGGCCAATCGAACACGCAACACTGGCATACGGCTATGGGTTGTCGGCGACACCGTTACAGTTGGCTCGCGCCTACGCGGTACTCGCTTCGGGTGGCCTGTTGCGGCCCGTCACCATTCATCGTCGCAGCGGCGAAACGTCTGGCCAGAGAGTGTTGCCCACAGAGGTGGTGCAGCAAATCACCGACATGCTCGAGCGCGTGGTCAGCCCCGAGGGAACGGCACGGCGTGCCGCCATAGCCGCCTACCGGGTGGCCGGAAAGACCGGTACTGTGCACAAGATTGACCCGGCCGGGGGCTACTTGGAGAATCGCTACCAGTCGCTATTTGCCGGTTTTGCCCCGGTGTCTGACCCCCGTTTCGTGCTGGTCGTCGTGGTCGATGACCCGCGCGGCGACAAGCATTACGGTGGCGAAGTAGCTGCCCCGGCTTTTGCGCGCATCATGGCTGACGCACTGCGTCTGCATGGTATCAGGCCAGATGCCGGGCCAGATAACGGGGTTCAGGTGGTTGCCCGCGCCAACGGACAGGAGCCTGGTGCGTGATGAGCATCGCCTTGCAGCCGGTCCGGCAGCTACGCCCACTTCTCGAGGGGGTCGTTGCGCTGAATCCCGGCGATGATCGGGAGATCTCGGGGCTAAGCCTGGACAGCCGGCAAGTATGCGGCGGTGGTCTGTTCTTCGGCTTGCCCGGGGCAGGTAGGGACGGCCGGTGCTTTATCGGGGACGCCATAGCGGCCGGTGCAGTTACCGTGCTGTACGAGCAGACAGGTTGGGCCTCCGATCAATGCCGCCCGGGGTGCTACCCAGTCACGGACCTCAGCCACCGGATCGGGCATATCGCCAGCCGTTTCTACGGTTTTCCATCTCGGATACTGTGCGCCATCGGCGTGACTGGCACCAACGGCAAAACCACCTGCGCCGCTTTGTTGGCGCAAGCGCTCGGCGCCCTCGGCCGCCACAGTGGGTTTATTGGTACCGTAGGCTGGGGTATGCCCGGCTCGCTTGAGGCGACGGCGATGACCACTCCTGACGCACTCACGTTACAGGCACAGTTGGCGCAACTGGCCACACAGGGCGCCGACAGCGTGTGCATAGAAGTATCCTCACATGCCTTGGTGCAGGGTCGGGTCGAAGGAGTTGAGTTTGATGTTGCCCTGTTTACCAACTTGAGCCGTGATCATCTGGACTACCACCAGAACATGGATGATTACGCTGCAGCAAAACTGCTGCTGTTTCAGACGAACGAGTTGCGCAGCGCAATCATCAATGCCTCAGATCCATGGGGTGTAAAGTTCGCCCAGGCCGGTCTGTCGACCCAGGTTTGGACCTTTGGCACCCGGGCACCGGCAGACGTCTATCCACTATCGAGCGACCTCGGCCGTGACGGCATGCGGCTGACACTGGCTACACCCCACGGGGAAATGGCTTTTTGCTGTCCTCTGCTGGGAAGTTTCAATGTAGCCAATGTGGCAGCCGTCGTCACGACGTTGTTAGCGCTGGACTATGCCCCCGAAGTCATCTGCCGAATCATGCCGGGGTTGGCCTCGGTCCCAGGCCGTATGCAAATGTGTGCGGCCGCGGACGGGGCTGCACCGATGGTGGTGGTCGACTATGCCCACACACCTGCAGCGCTAGCACAAGCGCTGGACACGTTAGACCAGCAGGTTACCGGTGAGTTGTGGTGCGTATTCGGCTGCGGTGGTGATCGCGATCAGGGCAAGCGCCCGCAAATGGGGGAGGTGGCGGGACGCTGTGCCGACCACGTTGTCCTGACCAGCGACAATCCCCGCAGCGAGGATCCCGACCGGATTCTTGCCGATATTGCGGCCGGTATGCGTGCCACCCCAGCGGCAGTACTGGCCGATCGCCGGGCTGCGATCGCTTTCGCCATCGATCATGCCGGGGCTGATGATCTGGTGTTGATTGCGGGCAAGGGTCACGAAACACACCAGGTCATAGCTGACAAAGTCATACCGTTCGACGACCGGGTGGTCGCCGAGGAACTTCTGGGGGTCAACCGATGCTGAAACTGAGCGCTATCACAGCCGCCGTGGGCGGACGCCTTACTGGTAATGACGTCGTCTTCGAGTCGGTCTCCATCGACAGCCGCACGCTTGAAGCCGGTGCGCTGTTCGTGCCGTTGCGCGGCGAGCGCTATGACGGCCATGAGTTCATTGCCCAGGCAGCAGGCCGCGGCGCAGTCGCCATCATGGCGGAACGCGAGGCACCCGGTGGACTGCCTGTGCTCGTGGTCAAGGATACCACGCTAGCACTGGGTAAGCTGGCGGCCTTTTGGAGAGCGCAGTTCAGCATGCCGTTGATTGCCGTTACTGGCAGTAACGGCAAGACCACGGTCAAAGAGATGATCGCTTCCATACTAGAACGAAAAGGGGCAGTGCACGCGAGCATTGGTAATTTCAACAACCATATCGGGTTACCCCTGACCTTGCTGGGTTTGGGCCAGAATTACCGCTACGGTGTTCTCGAAATGGGCATGAATCACCCTGGCGAGATTGACTACCTTGCTCGCCTCGCCCAGCCCACGGTAGTAGCCATCACCAACGCGGCCTCGGCCCATCTGGAGGGGCTGGGCGACCTAGTCGGCGTGGCCAGAGGCAAGGCTGAAGCCTTCCATGGCCTGCAGCCGGGTGGGGTAGCAGTCATCAATGCCGACGATCGTTTTGCGGCCTACTGGATAGCGCGAACCCATGCTTTCCGCACGGTGACCTTTGGTATCGATAACCGCGCTGAAGTCTCGGCCCAGGTCACCGTTAGCGGCGATAGCCAGGTCATGGAGATAACGCTTCCGGACGAGTCTTTCGAGCTCACTCTCAACCTACTCGGTCGGCACAATGCGGCGAACGCACTCGCTGCAGCCGCAGCCTGTTGGGCTGTCGGCTGTGGCGCAGCGGAGATTAGCAAAGGGCTGGAGTGCATCACACCAGTTGAGCGGCGATTACAGATCAAGGCTGGGGACCGCGGTGCTTGCCTGATCGATGACACCTACAACGCTAACCCGGCGTCACTGCGAGCCGCGATCCGGGTTTTGGCGAGCCGCCCTGGGCGCCATGCTCTGGTGCTGGGTGACATGGCCGAATTGGGCGAGCGAGCAGAGCATTTTCACTACACCGCGGGACGCCAGGCGCGGGAGGCTGGGATAGACCACCTGCTGACCACCGGACCCCTGGCCCGGCTTGCGGCCGAGGAATTCGGCGCCAGTGCCTGGCACTTTGAAGCCCACGAGGCGCTTATCAATGAAGCCCGCAACCTATTGACGCCGGGACTCACGGTACTGGTCAAGGGCTCGCGCAGCGCGCATATGGAAACGGTGGCGGACGCGTTGACGGCGACCCAGAACCATGGGGCGATCGCGTGCTGAAGTACTTGTTCGAACACCTGGCAGTGGATTACAGCGTGTTCAACGTTTTCCGTTATCTCACTTTTCGGGCAATCTGCGGCGTATTGACTGCGCTCGTCGTCAGTTTTGTTGCGGGCCCGGCGATGATTCGCCGCCTCGGACGGTTACAGGTCAGTCAGCCGATCCGTGCCGATGGCCCACCAACACACTTTGAGAAAGTAGGTACACCTACCATGGGTGGTGCACTGATACTGGTGGCGATCGTACTTTCCACGCTGCTGTGGGCCGATCTTTCCAATCGCTTTGTTTGGATCACGCTGCTCACCTGTACTGCCTTTGGAACGATTGGCTGGTTCGACGATTACGAGAAGCTGGCTCACCGCAACCCCCGTGGTATCGGTGCGCGCAGCAAGTTTCTCTGGCAGACCCTGGCGGGGCTCAGCGCCGCGTTGGCACTTTACCTCACCGCGCAATCTCCGGCCGAAACCCAGTTGATCGTGCCGCTGTTTAAGGAGGTCGCACTGGAACTTGGATTTGGTTTTGTGTTGCTGACCTGGTTTGTGATTACCGGCAGCAGCAATGCCGTGAACCTGACCGATGGCCTGGATGGCTTGGCAATTCTGCCAAGCGTGTTAGTGGCCGGTGGGCTAGGTGTTTTTGCCTATCTCACCGGCCACACTGTTTTTTCAGGTTACCTTGGCATTCCATACGTGTCCGGGGCCGGCGAAATGCTGGTTTTCTGCGCGGCGCTGGTTGGCGCCGGTCTTGGTTTTTTATGGTTCAACACCTATCCGGCGCAGGTCTTCATGGGCGACATTGGCGCGCTGGCCCTGGGAGCGGCGCTCGGCACGGTCGCCGTGATCGTGCGCCAGGAAATTGCGCTGGCGATCATGGGTGGACTTTTCGTTATCGAGACTGTTTCCGTGGTGCTGCAAGTGGTGTCGTTCCGCCTGGTCGGGCGACGCATATTCCGCATGGCGCCATTGCATCATCACTTCGAACTGAAGGGGTGGCCTGAGCCCAAGGTCATCGTGCGGTTTTGGATTATCAGCCTGATTCTGGTCCTGATCGGCTTAGCCACGCTGAAGGTCAGGTAGGCGGACCGTGGAGGCAGCGCTGAGAATCGACTCGAACGGACCCCCCTGGCGCCGCGCAGTGGTTTTTGGCCTGGGCGCAACGGGCTATTCGTGCGCCCGCTACTTGTCAAACCTGGGCGTTATCGTGTCAGTACAGGACAGCCGCACTGAGCCCCCCTGCCTCGAGTCTCTTAAGCGGGCCTGCCCGGAAGTTGGCGTTCACACCGGCAGTTTCGTGGACCTGACACCGGGTGCGGCCGACCTGGTGGTGGTGAGTCCAGGGGTTGCCCTGTCTGAGCCAGTGCTGAAAGCAGCAGAGCAGCAGAATTTCCAGATCGTCGGCGATGTGGAACTCTTTGCCCGGGCCTGTACCGCGCCGGTAGTGGCCATCACCGGCTCGAATGGCAAGAGCACTGTGACAGCCCTGGTCGGCGAAATGCTGGCGGCCCGTGGTTTGGTCGTGAAGGTAGGTGGCAACATCGGTGTGCCGGTACTCGATCTGCTGAGGGATCCACCGCCCGATGTTTTCGTGCTGGAACTGTCGAGCTTCCAACTTGAAACCACATCTTCACTGGAGTCGGTCGCCGCGGCCATCCTCAACGTGTCGCCCGATCACCTCGACCGCTATGCCAGCCTGGATGATTACGTCACGGCCAAGTTGCGCATTGCCAGTGGGGCGCAGGCGCTGGTCCTGTGCCGTGACGACCCGGGTTTGGCTGGGGTGCGTACCCGTGGTGAAGCGCGGACAATGACCTTCGGCCACAAGGCACCGGCCACAGATTCCGACTATGGGCTATTGCATGATGAGAACAGCGTTTGGCTGGTCTGTGGTGAGCGACGGTTGCTGGACGCTGCTAGCCTGTCGCTGACTGGGTACCACAACCTGGCTAACGCGCTTGCCGCGATCGCACTGGTGGAGGCGTTCGATCAGCCCATCGACCCGGCCAGCATCGCAGCACTGTGCGCCTTCAAGGGCTTGCCACACCGTTGCGAGTGGCTCGGCGAAAAGGATGGCGTGGCCTGGATAAACGACTCCAAGAGTACCAACCCCGGGGCAGCGGTAGCGGCACTGAGTGGCGTTGGCCGGCCAGTCGTGCTTATTGCCGGAGGCCTGTCGAAGAAGGCCGATTTTGTGCCGCTTGCTGATGCGGTCAGACGTTATACCCGCCAGGTGGTGCTTATTGGTCATGACCGCATGGGGATCGCTGCGGTGCTGGGCGACAGTGTGCCGGTCACATTGGCCGATGATCTGGCGCACGCGGTTATCTTGGCCGCGCGCTGGGCGCAAGCTGGCGATGCTGTCCTGCTGTCTCCGGGTTGTGCCAGTTTCGACATGTTCCGCAACTTTGAGCACCGTGGGGAAGAATTCCGCCGGCTGGTCGAGGAAATGATCACGTGAACCTGGTCCAGCCTCTGCGGATACTGCCATCGGTTGTCGCCCGCCCGGTTGCAGATGGGTGGTTGTTGGGATCGGTGCTCGTCCTGCTGGCTTTTAGCATAGTGATGGTTTTCTCGGCGGCTCTTGGTACCCACGGCGGTGTTGCCGGAGGCTTGTCGGTGTTGTTCAAGCACCTGTTCAGCATCGGCCTGGGGCTGGCCTTGGCGGTGCTTGCAGCCTCGGTGCCAATCAGTATCTGGCAGACGCTGAGCCGCTTCCTATTGCCGCTCGGGGCGGTACTGTTGGCGCTGCTACTACTGCCTGGGATTGGTCGCGAAATCAACGGCAGTACACGCTGGTTCCCAGTGGGTCCTTTGCATTTCCAGCCATCGGAACTGGTCAAGGTGCTGGTCGTACTTTTTCTGGCCGATCATTTCGTGCGCAATGCTCAGGCGGTGAGTTCGTTCCGCGTGGGAATCGTAGAGCCGGCACTGGTGGTAAGCGGTCTTGGCGTGTTGCTGATGCTGGAGCCGGACCTAGGTTGCACTGTGGTGATTTTGATGACGACCTTGGGAATGATGTTTCTTGCCGGGACCCGGCTGACTTACATCGGTGGTGCAGTGTTGGCTGCGGTGTCTGTCGTGATCGTGCTGATCGGAAGTGCCGACTACCGGCTTGAACGCTTCAGGGGTTTCCTCGACCCCTTCGCCGATCCGTACGGGTCCGGATTCCAACTGGTGCAGGCGCTTATTGCGCTGGGCAGTGGCGAGTGGCTCGGGGTGGGTCTCGGGGCGAGCGTGCAAAAATTGTTCTACCTGCCCCATGCCAGCAACGATTTTTTGGCTGCGGTGATAGGTGAGGAACTCGGCCTCGCGGGCATCGCCGTGCTGGTCGCCCTGTACACCGTCATTCTGTGGCGCGCGTTCAATATTGGTGACCGCGCGGCTGGCGCTGGGAAGTTGTACGCGGCACGGGTAGCCCAAGGTATCGGGCTGTTGCTGATCCTGCAAATGATGTTTCACCTGGCGGTCAACCTAGGCATGGTGCCCACCAAGGGTCTGACGCTACCGCTGATGAGTTCTGGCGGCAGCAGTATGCTCGCCAACTGCTTTGCCGTGGGCTTGTTGTTCTCGGCTGAACGCAGCCTACCGGCATCTCGTTCGGAGGCGCGTTGACGACTGTGCTCATCATGGCGGGCGGCACAGGCGGGCACGTTTACCCGGCGCTGGCGGTGGCGCAGGCACTGATAGCTCAAGGTGTGCGCGTGGTCTGGCTGGGCAGCCGCGCAGGGCTCGAAGCCACGGTGGTACCGGCGGCCGGCATAGAGATGGAGTGGCTGGAGATCAAAGGGCTGGTCGGCACCTCCTGGCGGCGTAAGTTAGCGATGCCGGTAATGCTGCTGCGCGCCTTGTGGCAAGCAGCAATGGTGGTTCATCGGTGTCTGCCAGCGGTACTGCTCGGCATGGGTGGATTCGTCGCTGGGCCCGGCGGGCTGGCGGGCTGGCTACTACGCCGGCCCTTGCTAATCCACGAGGCTAATGCCCGGGCCGGCCTAACCAATCGCCTGCTGGGACCGTTCGCCACCAGGGTCATGTGCGGGTTCGAGCACACCGCGGGCCTGGGCCGGGATCCGGTTTGGACCGGCAATCCGGTGCGCCCCGCGATTGCTGCCTTGCCTGCACCGGTGACGCGAGGCGTGGGTCGGGCGCCGCAGTTGCGCGTGCTGGTATTGGGTGGTAGCCAGGGTGCCGTAGTGCTGAACCAGGTGTTACCGGCGGCTGTCCAGCAGATACCGCAAGTCGAGCGGCCAGTTCTGCTGCACCAGTCGGGCGGCGGTCGGGCACAGGCGCTGTGCGGAGCTTATGCAGAAGCCGGCGTCGAGGCGCAAGTAGTTGAGTTCATCGATGATATGGCACGGGCGTACGGCGAGACCGATGTCATTGTTTCCCGGGCGGGGGCGATGACTGTTAGCGAGATCTGCGCAGCGGGAGTGGCCGCCATCCTGCTGCCTTATCCCTTTGCTGCAGGTGACCACCAGAGCGCCAACGCGGCATTTTTGACCACCAGTGGGGCGGCTGTCGCTATCAGTGCAGCAGAGGTCACTCCCGGGCGTGTGGCCCGCGAGATCATGCGCCTGGCGGTGGATCGTGCGCAGGTACTGCAGATGGCGCAGAGTGCCCGGCGGTTGGCCCGACCGGAGGCAACCGAGCGGGTCACGCAACAATGCTTGAAGGCGGCGCATGCGTGAGTTCGTCAAACAGGTTCATTTCGTCGGTATCGGCGGCGCCGGAATGAGCGGCATTGCGGCCGTTCTACTGGACCAGGGTTACCAGGTCACTGGGTCGGACCTGGTGGAATCTGCCACTACGCGCAGCCTGGTCCATGATGGCGCTACCGTGATTATCGGCCACGAAGCAGCCAGTATCAGAGCCGCGGACGTGGTGGTCGCCTCGAGTGCGGTCGCTGCCGACAACCCGGAGGTGGTCGAGGCACACAGGCTCGGCATTCCGGTGGTGCCCCGGGCCGAGATGCTGGGTGAATTGATGCGGTTTCGCAACGGCATCGCGGTTGCCGGCACTCATGGCAAGACCACCACCACCAGTTTGGTGGCAGGTATTTTTGCGGTCGCGGGCCTCGACCCGACATTTCTCGTTGGCGGGCTGGTCAAGAGCGTCAAAGGTAACGCGCGTCTTGGCACTGGTCAGTGGCTGGTGGCCGAAGCGGACGAAAGCGATGCGTCCTTCCTGTGCCTGCAGCCGCACATCGCGGTGGTCACCAACATCGATGCCGATCACATGGGCGCCTATGGCGATGATTTCGACACGCTGGAAAAGACTTTTCTGGAATTCCTGCATCACCTGCCGTTCTACGGGCTGGCGGTGCTGTGTGCTGATGACCCAGTACTGTGCGAGTTGCGTCCGCGCGTCAGTCGGCCGACCGTGACTTATGGCGTGGGCGAGGACGCCGACTACCGCGCCGTCGCCGTGCGCCAAAGTGGTATGCGCATGGGTTTCGACGTGGCCCTGGCCTCTCGGGAAAAGTTGCACGTGGACCTGGCTCTACCTGGAGTTCACAACGTCCAGAACGCGCTGGCGGCGATCGCGGTAGCGGATAAGGTTGGTATAGATTCCCGGTCGATGCAGGAGGGGTTGGCCGCCTTCCAGGGCATTGGCCGGCGCTTCGAGATACTGGGTGAGTTGCCACTCCAGACGGGGGCAGCACTGCTGGTTGACGATTATGCTCATCACCCACGGGAGATCGCGGCAACCCTGGCGGCTGCTCGGGGTTGCTGGCCGGGCCAACGCCTGGTGGCAGTGTTTCAGCCACATCGCTACACCCGGACCCGCGATCTGTTTGATGATTTTAGTAGTTTGCTTTCTCAGATCGACTGTCTGCTGGTGAGCGAAGTCTATCCAGCCGGTGAAGAGCCGATCCGCACCGCTGATGGTCGGGCATTGTGCCGATCGATCCGGACGCGGGGCGGCGTCGACCCCGTATTCGTTGCCGACCTGCGCGACCTGTGGTCAGTGCTTGAGCCGCTGCTAAGGGCAGATGATGTGGTCCTCACCCTGGGCGCTGGCGACATTGGCCGGTTTGCTCGGGAACTGGTCGGCGTTCGCGGCATCGCGCGCGAGGGGACCAACGGGTGAACACGGCCATGGTTCGGGAGCACGCAAAAGGATTCGAGAACATCTGCGGTGACTTGCGCTGTCGTGAGCCAATGTCGCGGCATACCAGTTGGCGCGTCGGCGGTCCTGCCGAGTACTTTTTCGTACCTGCTGATCGTGCCGACCTGATTCGTTTCCTTGCGTGCTTGCCCAACGAGGTGCCGTTGCTGTGGCTTGGTTTGGGCAGCAACCTGCTAGTTCGCGATGGTGGATTTCCAGGTGCGGTCGTCTGTCTTCACCGCGGCCTGTCACGCCTGTCACGAGAGCATGGTAATACAGTGCACGCCGAGGCCGGAGTCACCTGTGCCCAGGTCGCCCGTTTCAGTGTGACCGAAGGCTTTGCCGGCGCTGAGTTTCTGGCCGGCATACCCGGTACAGTAGGCGGAGCTCTGGCGATGAATGCCGGTGCATTCGGTGGTGAGACCTGGGCCATTACCAGCGCGGTCGAGGTCATCGACCGCCGGGGTCGCATCAGCCGGCAGCCAGCGGACGCCTTCGAGGTGGGTTACCGTTCGGTATCGGTCGCCTCCGAGACCTGGTTCATTAGCGCAGATTTCACCTTGCACCCGGACGGCAAAACGCCTGGCCGCACAAAGATTCACTCGCTACTGGCGGAGCGGGCCGGCAAGCAGCCCGTGCAGAGCGCCAACGCCGGTTCGGTATTTCGCAACCCACCTGGCGACTATGCCGGCCGGCTGATAGAAGCGGCAGGCCTCAAAGGGCTCCGGCACGGCGGTGCGGTGGTCTCGGCTCAGCATGCCAATTTCATCATCAACGAGGGTGGGGCCACAGCCGGCGACATCGAGGCACTGATCAGCGAGGTCCAGTTGCAGGTCGCAGACCAACTTGGCGTGGCCCTGGAACCCGAGGTCAGGATAGCAGGGGTGACATCGTGACGGCCAGGAGTGTGTTCGTGCCAGCGCCTGTTACGGGTCCGGCGCTGAATCCTGTCCGGCGCCGAACCGGGCCACTGATCGCTCTGGTCAGCATGCTGCTGATTATGGCTGTTGCGACTGATCAAGTACTGCGTTCAGGCTACTTCACCATCGATCGGATCACTGTCGATTCCGCATTGCAGCAGGTGGATCGGGGGGTGCTGGAGCGGTCAGCATGGCGTAGTCTCGGTGGGAATTACCTGACGGCCGACCTGGATAGCATGGAACGGGCGCTTGAGGCTTTACCCCGGGTCTACCGCGCATCCATTCGGCGGATCTGGCCGGATTCTCTGTCGATTGCAATCGTGGAGACCGCAGCACTCGCCCGTTTCATGGCACTCGACCGTATAGGCCCGGAAGTTGACGAGTATGTGAATCTTCCCCCGACACGGCGACTGACGAGTATGCCGGTGCTGAAGGCGGCACTCGCAGATCGCCATACCCTGATTGACGCTTTCCTGGAGATGGCGCCGGTTCTCATCAGCGCAGGCCTCGAGCCGGCCGAGGTGGTATTGACCCGGGCGGGTGATTGGCTGTTGCGGGTTGCGGTGTCGCACGCCGGGGCGGGAAATTCTTTTGAGATCCTCATTGGCCGCGGCGAGCCGCTACTCAAGATTGGCCGTTTCACGGCTGGGTTTGTTCTTGCCCTGCATGAGCATAGCAACGCGATAGGCCGCGTAGATATGCGTTATGCCAACGGCTTTGCCGTGCAGTGGCGCAACGGGGGTGATCAAAACCTGCAGTTGGCCAAAGCCACGGCGCCTGCAGAGTAGAGGTAAACGCATGAGCAAAAAGTCGATGGATGATCTGATCGTTGGGCTGGATATCGGTACCAGCAAGGTGCTAGCAGTGGTCGGCGAAGTAACCGCTAATGGCGAGATCGAGATCATCGGTGTTGGCCAGCACCAGTCACGGGGACTGCGCAAGGGTGTGGTCGCCAATATCGAGTCCACCGTCCAGTCTATCCAGTGTGCGATCGAAGAGGCGGAATTGACTGCCGAGTGCCGGATCGCTTCGGTTTACGCAGGCATTGCCGGTGCCCACATCAACAGCATGAATTCGCACGGCGTGGTCGCGGTTCGTGACCGGGAAGAAGTGAGTCAGGGCGATATCGAGCGCGTTCTTGATGCGGCCCAAGCACAGGCCATCCCCAACGATCAGCGCGTGCTGCACATCCTGCCACAGGACTTCATCATCGACGGACAGGAGGGTGTTCGTGAGCCGATCGGGATGAGCGGCGTGCGGCTGGAAACCAAGGTGCACATCATCACCGGTGCAGTCAGCGCCGTGCAGAACATCGCCAAGTGCATCCTGCGTTGCGGCCTGCAGGTTGACGATATCGTGCTCGAGCAGGTTGCTTCCAGTTACGCGGTACTCGACGACGATGAGAAAGAGTTGGGCGTTTGCCTAGTAGATATCGGTGGCGGTACCACCGATATCGCCGTGTTCACTGAAGGCGCGATACGCCACACTGCGGTGCTGCCTATAGCCGGTGACCAGGTCACCAACGATATTGCGGTCGCTCTGCGCACACCTACCCAGGCGGCAGAGGAGTTGAAGAAGAAGTTTGGCAGTGCGCTGGCCCAATTGGCGCCGGAAGGGGAAATGATAGACACCCCCAGCGTGGGCGATCGGGCGCCGCGAAAGTTGGCCCGCGCCACACTTGCCGAGGTAATTGAGCCGCGGGTCGAAGAATTGTTCCTGTTGGTTCAGGCAGAACTACGCCGCAGCGGTTTCGAGGAACTGCTTGGTACCGGTGTGGTCCTGACTGGGGGCAGTTCCCGACTGACTGGCATAGTCGAGCTCGCCGAGGAGATTTTTCACATGCCCGTACGGCTGGGGGTGCCGCAATACGCAGGCAGCCTTGCCGATGTGGTACGTAACCCGATCTATTCAACGGGCGTGGGACTGGTGTTGTTCGGGCGTCGGCACCACGACCAGCGCGGTATTGGGGCAGCGGATTATTCCAAGCCGACGGACTTGATCCGGCGGATGAAGAGCTGGTTTTCGGGGCAGTTCAGACAGGACTGACCCTGTGGTCAGCGTAGCAATAAGCATGGGCAATGGAACAGAGACGGTGGAAGATGGTGTTTTAGAGAGGCTCTTTTGAATAACCACATTAACAGGAGAACGATATGTTCGAGCTGATGGAAACCTCAGGACAACAGGCGGTCATCAAGGTGTTGGGTATAGGCGGCGGTGGCGGTAACGCTGTCGATCACATGTTGTCGGCCAGTCTCGAAGGGGTCGATTTCCTCAATGCCAATACCGATGCACAAGCACTGCACCGGTCGAGTGTGTCCAAGGTGCTGCAACTTGGTGAGAGCCTGACCAAAGGCCTTGGCGCCGGTGCTAACCCTGACGTCGGCAGGCAGGCAGCTACAGAGGACCGTGACAAGATCGCGGCGGTACTGGAGAACACCGACATGGTCTTTATCACTGCAGGCATGGGTGGCGGCACTGGCACCGGGGCGGCTCCGGTGGTGGCCCAGTTGGCCCAGGAGAAAGGCATCCTGACGGTCGCAGTGGTAACTCGTCCGTTCAGTTTCGAGGGTAACAAGCGGATCGAGGCGGCTGACCAGGGGATCAAAGAACTCGGTGAGTTGGTCGACTCCTTGATTGTCATTCCCAACGAACGCATCCTTGAGGTGATGGGCGGCAAGGTCACATTGCTCGATGCTTTTGCCCGTGCCAATGAGGTGCTCCTCAACGCCGTCCAGGGCATATCGGAACTGATCACCCGGCCTGGACTCATCAATGTGGATTTCGCCGACGTGCGCACGGTTATGTCCGAGATGGGCATGGCGATGATGGGATCGGCTACGGCCACCGGTGATGAGCGCGCTATCACTGCGGCCCGGAGCGCGCTGTCCAGCCCATTGCTGGAGGAAGTTGACATCCATGGCGCCAAGGGTCTGCTAGTCAACGTATCGGCTGGCCCGGACATGGAATTGGATGAGTTCGCCCAGGTTGGCGAGATCGTGAACGAGTATGCGTCCGAAGACGGCACCGTGGTAATCGGCACCGTACTCGACCCGGCTATGGAAGGCGAGTTGCGTGTCACCATGGTAGCCACGGGTATCCGCAACCGTGCCAGCATGCCCGATATGCACCTGGTCAAGAATAGTGAGATCGAAGCTGACCCACAGGAGGCGGTTAACTACGACCAGCCAACGGTCATTCGGCGCCGACCACGCACGGCCGTGGATCTGGATAGTCGCGGCAACGCAGCAGTTGACATGGACTATCTCGATGTGCCGGCTTTTTTACGACGCCAAGCCGACTAAACCTTTTAAAAACAGATAGTTAGGATAAATCTGTGAACTAATTGACCAATTATGCAACAAAAGGGGTAAAAACCTTTCAATAAGGGGTACACAATAATGGTCTTCTAATGTAGACTTTCGTCGGGTTGCCGGTGGCTCGAGTGCACCGGGCGCCGGAAAAGTTTGAGAAAATAATGGTTGAAGCGCATCCGATGATTCGGCAAAGAACCCTGAAAAACGTGATTCGGGCCACTGGCGTGGGCCTGCACACGGGCGAAAAAGTCTACCTGACCCTGCGGCCAGCACCTGCCGGCAGCGGCATCGTTTTTCGCCGGATCGATCTCGATCCGGTCGTCGAAATCCAAGCCTCGCCCGATCACGTTGGCGATACCCGATTGTGTACCACGTTGGAAAGCGGTGGCACACGGGTCGCCACAGTCGAACACTTGATGTCAGCCTTTGCGGGTCTCAACATCGATAACGCCTTGGTTGAACTCACCGCAACCGAAGTGCCGATCATGGATGGCAGTGCAGCACCGTTTGTTTTTTTGATCCAGTCGGCTGGTATCGAAGCGCAGAACGCACCTAAGCAATTCATCCGGATTACCCGGCCCATTGAAGTACGCGATGGTGACAAGTGGGCACGGTTTGAGCCATTTGATGGGTTCAAAGTGACGTTCAGTATCGATTTCGACCATCCTACGCTGCAATCTTCCTGCCAGAGCGCTAGCGTGGATCTCTCCACGACGTCATTCATCAAGGAGATCAGTCGTGCCCGTACTTTTGGTTTCCTGCAGGACGTCGAGGAACTCCAGGAAGCGGGACTGGCCCGCGGTGGCAGTTATGACAACGCGATCGTCATGGACGAGTATCGGGTGCTGAACGACGAAGGGCTCCGTTACGGTGACGAGTTCGTAAAACATAAGGTCTTGGACGCGATTGGCGATCTCTATTTGTTAGGACGCCCTCTGATCGGTGCGTTCAGCGCCCACAAGTCCGGGCATGGATTGAACAATCGCCTCCTACGAGTGATGGAACAGCAGCAAGGGGCGTGGGAACTGGTCTCGTTCGAGGACCCTCGCGCAACCACTGCGACATTCTTCCACCCCGCTTTCGCCCACTAGTTCCCCGGGTTCCGCGACCCTAGCGCGACCCACCAAGGGGCATGTCGATCCGGCACGGTTGCCGGGTTTTCCGATAGTTTCGCTCCGTAGCGGCACCAGCGTGTCGTCGCGGCGATAGTCGCGCACGCCTACTACTGTGCCACAATGCTGAGCCGGAAAAGGGAAAGCTCGTGAGTGAGATTAACGTTCTGGGTGTGCTGGGCACTGGGGTAATCGGTGCGGGTTGGGTTGCCCGCGCGCTTGCCCGAGGGCTCGACGTGGCGGCATGGGATCCTGCCGAGGGTGCTGAAAAACGACTGCGCGAGGCCCTCGACAACGCTTGGCCCGCACTGGAGCGTGTCGGACTTTTCCCCGGCGCCTCGATAGATCGAGTACGGTTCATGGCGGGTCCCGAGGATGTGGCACAGGCAGCCGACTTCATTCAGGAAAGCGCGCCCGAACGGATCGATCTTAAGACAGAACTGCATGCGCGGGCAGACTCGGTGGCCGATGCCAGCGTCATCATCGCTTCCAGCACTTCGGGGCTGTTGCCCAGCGAGTTCCAATCCGCTTGCCGCTACCCGCAGCGGGTGATCGTGGGCCACCCTTTTAACCCGGTTTATCTATTGCCATTGGTAGAGGTATTGGGCGGGAAGCAGACTGCGACCGCAGTGATCGACACGGCGATATCCATCTATTCCGACCTTGGCATGTATCCGCTTAAGGTCCGCACCGAAGTTCCCGGGTTTCTCTCGGACCGGCTGCAGGAAGCGTTGTGGCGCGAGTTGCTGCACCTAGTCAACGACGATGTGGCCACCCCCGAGGAACTTGATGCAGCGATCTCCTACGGCCCCGGCTTGCGCTGGGCCATCTGGGGGACTTGTCTTATTTTTCATCTGGCCGGGGGGCCGGGTGGTATGCGGCAAATGCTCAAGCACTTCGACCCCGCGTTATTCCCATGGACGCGCCTGGAGCCGCCGGTAGTCACGGACGAGTTAGTCGAGAAAATGGCGACAGGCTGCGAGCGTCAGGCCGGGGTGCATAGCATCGCCGAGCTCGAGCAAGTGCGGGATCAGGCGCTGATCGGCGTCATGCAGGCTCTGCAAAGCGTCGATCTGGGGGCCGGACGGGTGCTCAACGAGCGCCGCCAGCATATCCGGCAGGCGTACGAGGACGCCGGCACTTAATCGGGCGCCATCCTGATTAGAATTAACTACGGGGGCAGGGATGGAATTCACCTTGAGCGAAGAACAACGGATGCTGGTCGACAGTGCTCGAGCATTCGCTGAGCAGGAACTTTATCCTTATGAAGTTGAGGTCGAGCAAAGCGACCAGGTACCACCGGCACTTGCCCAGCAGATACGCGAGCGTGCAATATCCCAGGGTTTCTTTGCCGCCAACATGCCCGAGTCACTTGGTGGTGGTGGCCTCGACGCGGTTTCATTGTCACTGGTCGAACGGGAACTTGGCCGTGCCAGTTTCGCTTTACAGTATCTGGTTGCTCGGCCCAGCAATATTCTGCAGGCCTGCGTCGGCGCGCAGCGCGAGCGCTACCTGCTGCCGTGTATACGCGGCGAGAAGACCGATTGTCTGGCTATGACCGAGCCTGAGGCTGGCTCTGACCTGCGTTCGATGCAGTGTCGGGCCGACCGCGATGGTGGCGAATACGTCATCAACGGCAGCAAGCATTTCATCAGTCATGCTGACCTCGCTGATTTCGTGATCCTGTTCGCCGCGACCGGAGAGGAGGACTCCAGCCGTGGCCCGCGCAAACTGATCAGCGCTTTTCTGGTGGACATGGGTACGCCTGGGTTCAGCGTGCGGACCGGATACCACAGCGTATCCCACCGCGGATACCATAACTGTATTCTTGAATTCGACAATTGCCGAGTCCCTGCTGGGCAAGTATTAGGTGAAGAGCATAACGGATTCGCGGTGGCGAATGACTGGCTAGGGGCGACACGGTTGCAGGTTGCCGCCATGTGCCTGGGCCGCGCGTACAGGGCGTTGGAAAATGCAACAGACTGGGCAGCTCAGCGCAAGCAGTTCGGCCAGTTCATCGGGCGCTTTCAAGGCGTGGGCTTCAAACTCGCGGAGATGAAGATGCGCCTGGAGGCGGCAGAACTTCTGACTCTGAAAGCAGCTTGGAAAACTGATCAGGGTACCGTCACCGACAGCGACTACGCGATGGCTAAGCTCTTCACTACCGAAATGCTGGCCTTTGTGGCAGATGAGGCCATCCAGATACACGGTGGGATGGGTTTGATGTCGGACCTGCCACTGGAGCGCATCTGGCGTGATGCCCGAGTTGAGCGCATCTGGGAAGGTACCAGCGAGATCCAGCGGCATATCATCTCGCGCGACATGCTGCGCCCCTACTGGTCCTGACCCACTTTGCGGGTACCGTGAGCCTGGAACGACTGTTCCGCCCGTCCAGCGTGGCTGTATTCGGTGGCCGCGAGGCGACCGAGGTAATCCGGCAGTGCCAGCAGATGGGTTTTGCTGGCGATATTTGGCCGGTACACCCGCAAAAAGACCGCCTGGCTGGCTATCTGTGCTATCGAAACGTTGCCTCGTTGCCCGGGGTGCCTGATGCCAGTTTCATTGGTGTTAACCGCCACCTGACGGTCGAAATCGTTGCGGCACTGAAACGGGTAGGCGCCGGCGGCGCCGTTTGTTATGCCTCTGGCTTCAGCGAAGTTAAAGACGGCGCGGCGCTGACCGAGGCACTGTTGGAGGCCGCTGGTGACATGCCAGTGTTGGGGCCCAACTGCTACGGGCTTATCAACTACCTGGATGGTGCTCTACTATGGCCTGACCAGCAAGGTGGTGAGCGGGTAGAGCAAGGTGTTGCACTGTTTACCCAGAGCAGCAACATCGGACTGAACCTGACTATGCAGGCCCGCGGTTTGCCGCTGGCCTACCTGGTGGCCCTAGGCAACCAGGCGCAGATTAATCTTGCTCATGCGCTAGAGGTGGTCCTACTGGATCAGCGAGTGACAGCGGTTGGTTTGTATATTGAAGGCTTTGTAGACGTTTGTGCGCTTCAGCAAGTGATGTCTCGTGCCCGCGAGCGCGAACTTCCAGTTGTTGCTCTTAAGGCCGGGCGCACTGAACATGGCGCGCGTCTCGCAATGACGCACACGGCATCGATGATCGGAGTGGACGAGGTGGCCGGTGCCTTACTGAAGCGGCTGGGTATCGCCCGCGTAAACGACCTAAATACTCTCATCGAAGCCCTGAAACTGTTGCATGTACATGGCCCACTGGGCGGTAACCGCCTGTGTTCCATGAGTTGTTCGGGCGGTGAGGCATCTCTGATGGCCGATGCAGCGGCCACCCGCGATTTGGTGTTTCCGGAACTCAATGCCGCGCAGCATGATGCCGTGGCCGAAACATTAAATGATCTGGTGGTGGTATCCAATCCCCTGGACTACCACACCTTCAACTGGAATTGTGAGGAACTCTTATACACGAGTTTCCGCGCCATGCTGGGTTGTGGTTTTGATCTATCGATGCTGGTGCTGGATCTTCCCCGCGCCGACCGCTGCACATTGGAGACTTGGCAGCCAGCAATCAATGCCATTTGCCGGGCGGCCCGTGACACCGGTGCGGCGACGGCAGTGGTGGCCACTCTGCCAGAGAACCTACCGGAGGTGACAGCGCGGTCATTCATGGCGAAGAGGATCGCACCGCTGTGCGGGGTTGAGCAGGCATTGGATGCGGTGGCCGCCGCAGCAACTATCGGCCGCGCATGGCAGTACCCATTGTTACCCCTACTGCCAGGTCCGACACCCTTCCAGGAGTTCGGCTTGGTACTGAACGAGTGGGCGTCCAAGCAGTACCTCGTTGCGGCGGGTGTCGCTATCCCCCGGGGTACGGTGGTAAATGATCTTAGGCAATTGCGAGGCGTGGCGCAGGCGCTCAGCTTTCCGCTCGTCCTTAAGGTTTGTGATTCGAACATGACACACAAGAGTGAGCACAGTGCAGTGGTGCTAAACATACGCAGTGAGGAGGAACTCCTCGATCACGCCACAACACTAATTCACCATAACCCTCAGTTACTGGTCGAGGAGATGGTGGCTGATGCTGTGTGCGAGTTGATCGTCGGTGTAGCGCATGATCCGTGCATCGGGCCGTGGATGATGATCGGCAGCGGCGGTGTGTTGGCCGAGCTGGTTGGCGACAGCACGGTAGTACTGGTACCGACGAATCGAGCAGAACTGGAGGCGGCGCTACGCTCCCTTAAGGTATATCCGTCACTGACGGGCTTTCGAGGCGGCCCCATGGGTGACAGCGAGGCGCTACTACAGGTACTGCTCGCGGTCTCAGACCTGGCGCTGGCCCAGCGCCAGGTGCTGGCCGAGCTCGATATCAACCCGCTGATTGTGCGTCCGCGGGGGCGTGGCGTGGTGGCGGTCGATGCCTTGTTGCGGCGGGTGCCCGGATAGCCAGGGGTATGAAAAGCGTAACCACAGATCCGGCGCAGGCGGTTGTCGCCCGACCTTTTGATGCGCTGCTTGAGTTTCTCGGCACTGGGCTAAATACCTTACTGGATATCGGTTGTGGCACCGGTGCGCTAAGTGATGAACTGGCCCAGCAGGGTTATTGCGTCACCGCCCTTGACCCACAAATCGGCGAGGGCGTTCTTGCGTCACGAGTTCGTGGTAGTGCCCACGCGCTGCCACTCGCCGATGACACATTTGACTGTACGCTGCTGCACTGGTCATTACATCATGTGCCGCAAGACTCAATGGGCCAGGCACTCGACGAAGCCTGCCGGGTGCTGCGTAATGGTGGCACACTATGTGTGGTAGAACCCGAGCCGGTGGGCAGTTGGCAGGTGGTAACACAAGACTTCCACGACGAGACTGAAGTTCAGGCGCTTGCGATACAGGCGCTGGAGAGAACACTGCTGCGTCAACCTCATACCCGCCGAAGGGGTTATTACCTGAGTGAGGATCGTTATCCTGACTTCAATGCCTTCGTTACAGATATGATGTCCCTTGCATACAACCGTTACAGCCGCGACGATATTTGTCATCCCCGTGTAGTCCGGGCCTTTGAAAGTTGTGCTGCAAGGGGAGAGTATGTGCTGCACCAGAGAATCCGGATGGAGAGTTTTTCCATGATTCCTAAAGCCGTGGGAGTAAGCAACGATGACCGATGATTGCGTTCGTACAGAAAAAAGGGGTGCCGTGCTGCAGGTAACGCTGGACCGGCCCAAAGCCAACGCCATTGATGTAGCAACCAGCCGCTTGCTGGGTGAGATTTTCGCCTCATTTCGAGATGATCCCGACCTACGGGCAGCCATCATCACTGGCGCTGGTGAGAAGTTCTTCTGCCCGGGGTGGGATCTCAAGGCAGCGGCTGCCGGTGAGGCGGTGGACAGTGATTACGGCGTGGGTGGCTTTGGTGGCTTGCAGGAGTTACCCGAGCTAAATAAACCCGTTATTGCCGCAGTCAACGGCATCTGCTGTGGCGGCGGCCTGGAGTGGGCGTTGTCGGCCGACCTGATTCTGGCGGCTGAGCATGCCACCTTCGCCCTTCCCGAGATCAATTCCGGCACTATTGCCGACGCCGCTACGCTGAAATTACCCAAGCGCATTCCCTACCACATCGCCATGGAACTACTCTTTACTGGGCGCTGGATGGATGCGGCGGAGGCCCATCACTGGGGCTTGGTGAACGAAGTGCTTCCGGCCGACGGCCTGCTGGAGCGGGCGCGGGCGCTTGCCACAACGTTGACCGATGGCCCCCCGCTGGTGTTTGCCGCCATCAAGGAGGTTGCCCGCGCCGCTGAGAGTATGTGTTTCCAGGATGCGCTTAACGGTATTACCAGCCGCCGATTCGCGACCGTGGACCGACTCTATGCCAGTGAAGATCAACTGGAGGGGGCCCGGGCGTTCGCCGAGAAGCGCAAACCCATTTGGCAGGGCAGCTAACTACCGGCGCAACCGGGCTCAGGACGAGCGGTTCTTGCTAGTGTGACGACTGAGTCGATTAAGTGACTCGGCGAGATCCCGAGACTTGAGCCCGTGGGCTGTTTGTCGAAGCAGCTCGGCTGAATCCGGGTCCAGGGGATTTTGCTGCCGGACTGGTGCTGGTGTCGACACTGGTGTGCGGGGTGGGCGCACCTCGACCATGAGGTCTACTGGCTGCAACCCTGCTTGGGTTAGCCCCTCGAGTAGCGCCTGCCGCCGTTGGCTGACGGCATGGCCCCACACCGGTGCATCGGCAACGATCCGCCAGTTCCTGTTCTCGACTTGTACCTCGGTATGGGCGGCGATTTCATCGCCGGCCACCTTCCGCCATGCCTGCTGTTGGGTCACCGCTTTGGCCCGATCTGACTCGGCCGGCAAACCTGGCAGATTACCGATCAATTGGCCGAGGTGCGTGAAAGAAGAATCGCCCATGATAAAATCCACTGTCGGCGTCACCTGCTGACACCGATCCTGTTCAGGTTGTCATAGTAGCCTCCTGCAGCCCGCGGTGACAGGGGCAGGCGTAGACCTGAAGCACGATTCTCCGATAGGGGGCCCAGGCCCGGTATACCCACAGCTAATGTTCAGCAAGGCAGCTACCAAAGTATTCGGCAGTCGTAACCAGCGCCTATTGCGCAAGATGCGCAAGACGGTTCGGGAGATCAATGCCCTGGAAACGGGTATCGAAAGCCTCTCCGACGAGCTGCTCGTCGCCAAGACTCGCGAATTTCGTGAGCGCGCGAGCGGCGGGGAAAGCGCCGACTCCCTGTTGCCCGAGACCTTCGCCGTGGTGCGCGAGGCCTCGAAGCGCACCTTGAAGGAGCGCCATTTCGATGTCCAGTTGATCGGCGGCATGGTCTTAAACGAGGGCAAGATTGCGGAGATGCGCACTGGCGAGGGCAAGACTCTGGTCGCGACGCTGCCCGCCTATCTCAATACTGTTTGTGGCAACACGGTGCATGTGGTTACCGTGAACGACTACCTGGCTCAGCGTGACTCCGAGTGGATGGGCAAGATCTACCGTTTCCTCGGGCTCACGGTCGGGGTGGTGGTGTCGGGGCAGGAGCCGCAGGTCAAGCGCGAGGCCTATGCCTGCGACATCGTCTACGGCACCAACAACGAGTTCGGCTTTGATTACCTGCGCGACAACATGGCATTTAGCGTTGAAGAAAAAGTGCAACGTTCGTTGGATTTCGCGGTAGTCGACGAGGTCGACTCTATCCTCATAGACGAAGCGCGAACACCGCTCATCATTTCTGGGCCCACGGATGACAGCAGTGAACTGTATACGCAGATCGACCGCATCATTCCCTCGCTCACGCGCCAAGCCGAGGAGGAAGGACCTGGGGATTTCTCAGTGGATGAGAAAGCACGGCAAGTTTTCTTGACCGAGCAGGGTCACGAGAACGCTGAAAACCTGTTGGCAGAGGCGGGTTTGTTGGACCAAGATTCCAGTCTCTACGACGTTGCCAACATAAGCCTAATGCATCATTTGTACGCCGCGTTGCGAGCCCACACGCTGTTCCAGCGCGACGTCGACTATATCGTGCGTGACAATCAGATCGTTATTATTGACGAGTTTACTGGCCGCATGATGGCAGGTCGGCGTTGGTCCGAGGGGCTGCATCAGGCGGTCGAGGCAAAAGAAAAGGTGGCTATCCAGCAGGAAAACCAGACGCTGGCATCGATCACTTTCCAAAACCTGTTCCGCCTGTACGACAAACTTGCGGGCATGACCGGTACGGCAGATACCGAGGCGGTCGAGTTTCAGCAGATCTACGGACTCGAGGTGGTGGTGATCCCCACCAACCAGCCGATGATCCGTAATGACCTTGCGGACCTGGTATATCGCACCCAGGAAGAGAAGTTCGGGGCGATCATCGACGATATCAAAGCATGCCAGTTACGCCAGCAGCCGGTCCTGGTGGGTACCGCCTCTATCGAAACCTCGGAATACCTCGCTGACCTGCTGCGTAAGGAAAACATCGACCACGAGGTACTGAACGCCAAACACCATGAGCGCGAGGCCCACATCATTGCCCAGGCCGGGCAGCCGGGTGCCGTGACCATTGCCACCAACATGGCAGGCCGCGGTACCGATATCGTACTTGGCGGTAACCTCGAGATGGAACTCGCCGACCTTGATGAGGTGGATGACGCACAGCGCCAGCAAGTCGAAAGCGATTGGCAGCGCCGCCATGAACAGGTGATTGCGGCCAACGGACTCTACGTGCTTGGCACCGAGCGCAACGAATCCCGCCGGGTGGACAACCAGTTGCGCGGTCGCTGCGGACGCCAGGGCGACCCCGGCACTAGTCATTTCTACTTGTCGATGGAGGACAATCTGCTACGCATCTTCGGCTCGGCACGGGTCTCCGGCCTGATGGAAAAACTTGGCATGGAAGAGGGCGAGGCCATCGAACACAACTGGGTGACTCGCGCCATCGAGAATTCGCAGAAAAAGGTCGAAGGGCGCAACTTCGACATCCGCAAGCAATTACTGGAATATGATGACGTGGCTAATGAGCAGCGCAAGGTGGTGTATGACCAGCGCAGCACCCTGATGGCGATAGATGACATCTCCGAAACCGTGAATGCCACCCGGCTGGAGGTCATCAACGAGATTATTAGTCGCCATATTCCGCCGCAGAGTCTGGATGAACAGTGGGACGTCCCGGGTTTGGAGACGGATCTGGAGTCAGAGTTCGCACTTGCGCTGCCGGTCGCACAGTGGTTGGACCAGGACGACGAACTGCACGAGGAGAACCTACGCGAGCGGATTGAAAACGAGATCAACGGTGCCTACGAATCGAAGGTCGAGTCGGTGGGCGAGCCAATCATGCGCCACCTGGAGAAAGCGGTGATGCTGAAGGTGTTGGACGAACAGTGGAAGGAGCACCTTGCGCACATGGACCACCTGCGCCAGGGTATTGGCCTGCGAGGCTATGCGCAGAAGAACCCCAAGCAAGAGTACAAACGCGAAGCATTCGAGATGTTCACCGAGATGCTCGAGCGGGTAAAGCACGAGGTGGTGACGCTGCTGGCCAAGATCCAGGTTCAAACCGAGGCACAGGTCGAGGACATGGAGATGGCGCGCCGCCGGCAGGACCAGCAGGATCGCCAGTTCCTGCATCCGCAGGCGCTGGCAGAAGAAGCGCCGCTACCGGTCGCGGCCCAGGCTGGCGGGTCGGTAGCGGGGCCACTGGCCGCACCACCGGCGGGGCCAGATTCAGCAGCACAGCCTTTCGTGCGCGCCGCCCCCAAGGTCGGGCGCAATGAACCCTGTCCCTGCGGTTCTGGCAAGAAGTACAAGCATTGCCACGGCAAATTCTAGCTGTTTACCGCGCAGCTCCCAGTGCCCGATCTCAAGCGTTCTCCTCTCGCCCCAACGCGGTTTCCGCATATGCCGGCAGTCGCCGGTGTGCGCCTGGCAATGGCACGAGCCGGCATCAAGTACCGTGGTCGTGACGATTTGCTGCTGGCCGCGTTGGACCCCGGCACTACGGTGGCCGGCGTGTTCACTCGTTCTGGTACGGCAGCAGCCCCGGTACTTTGGAGCCGCAAAGTGGCGAGCCGGGGGCGCGCCCGCGCTTTCTTGATCAATAGTGGTAATGCCAATGCTTTTACCGGTACCCAGGGTATGCGCGATGTGCGTACCACGGCTGTGCAGGCAGCGAAGGCGGTGGGCTGCCGGCCAGGTGAAGTGTTGCTCGCCTCGACCGGGGTCATCGGTGAGCCGCTGCCGGTCGAGCGCATTGTCCGGGCACTACCCGGGATTAAGCGTCGATTGAAACCCGGTCCATGGCAAGCTGCTGCCCGCGCGATCTGTACCACCGACACTTATCCCAAGGGCTGCATGGGCCAGGCATTGATTGGTAACACGCCGGTCACGATAGTCGGTATTGCCAAAGGCTCGGGTATGATTGCGCCGGATATGGCCACCATGCTGTCATTTATTTTCACCGATGCATGTGTTCCGGCGGCGATACTGCAGCCACTGTTGGCAGCGGGTACGGCAAGGTCCTTCAATTCCATCACCGTGGATAGCGACACCTCGACCAGTGACAGCGTGTTGTTCGCGGCCACCGGCAAAGCGTGCAACCAAAGACCCTGTTCTGCGAATGATCCCGCTCTCAAGGCCTTTCGGCTTGCACTGAACGAGGTTCTGCTTGATCTCGCCATCCAAGTCGTGTGTGACGGTGAGGGGGCGAGTAAGCTCATCACCGTGACAGTGCGCGGGGCGAGTTCCTCTCAGGCGGCGCGCAAGGCGGCGTTTGCGGTCGCCAATTCACCACTCGTCAAGACAGCCATTGCCGGTGAGGATGCCAACTGGGGACGGGTGGTGATGGCTGTGGGCAAATCCGGCGCCAGGCTTGACCAGCACAAGCTTTCGGTAGCGATGGGTGGCGTGGTGATTGCCGACAAGGGCGAGCGGGTCGTGCAATATGACGAGGCCCTAGTGACCGAACACCTTAAAGGGGCCGATGTCTCTATAGAGTTGGACCTGGGTGTAGGCAAAGCTAAGGCAAGGGTCTGGACGTGTGACCTCACGCACGACTACATCCGCATCAATGCCGACTACCGCACCTGAGGGATACCTGGTCGTAGCAGTCGGCATCGCAGCGGATGCCAGCGGCCGCCTGCTGGTTGGTCAGCGCCCCCAGGGCAAGGACTATGCCGGCCAATGGGAGTTTCCCGGTGGCAAGCTAGAACCGGGCGAGACCGTGTTCAGCGCGCTGGTGCGCGAGTTTCGCGAAGAGCTCGGCCTACAGGTCAGGGTTGCCGAGCCACTTTTTACGGCGCGGCATAGCTATTTGGACCGGCAGGTGGAACTGCACCTATGGTTGGTGACTGACTTTCATGGCGAGGCGAAAGGCCTCGAGGGTCAGTCCCTGCGTTGGGTGGCCCCCAAAGACCTTGCCACGTTGGATTTTCTGGAGGGCAACCGCGCCCTGCTCGAACGGGTCAGCGCCCTTACTGGCGCTTGAATCTTGATCGGGGTACGCAATGTGGAGATCGGCTGGGCACCGGCCAGCAAGGACCATGGAGATTGCCTCTGCCTAGATGGAAAAACATAAATGTGCATGCAAAATGTAGCAGTGGGGGAAACTCAGTGGGCAAAAAGGTTATTGGTGTTCTCTATACTCCGTGACACTCCTTGATCGGAATGTTGACCACCAAGTGCATTGTGTGTTCGGGAATCGGGTGTGACTCTAGAGATTAAGAGCGCTGGTAATGGAACGCAAAGACTATATCGATACCTTCGGGGCCGCGTCGCTGATCGGCTTTTCCCTGCTAATGGCCTTTAATCAAGTGGTCATCAAGGTTGTGAACGATGGGTTGCAGCCGGTTTTTTTTGCGGGCGTACGTTCAGCCGGTGCTGTGTTGTGCATCTGGCTTTGGTTACGGTTGCGCGGCCAGCGTCTGGCGTTTGAGAAAGGAACAATCGGGGCCGGCTTCCTGATCGGCTCGGTGTTTGCGATTGAATTCGTCTTTTTATTTCTGGCGCTCGACCTGACTACTGTGATCCGTACATCGGTGATCTTCTATTCCATGCCGGTCTGGTTGGCGCTGGCGGCGCATTTCCTGTTGCCGGGCGAACGGCTCACCGGGCCCAGGGCGCTGGGCCTGGCACTGGCCTTTGGCGGAGTATCATTGGCGATCATTGATCGCGGCGCGGATGGGGGCGAGGCTAGCCTGGCCGGTGATCTATGTGCCCTGGCCGGGGCCCTTGGCTGGGCGGGCGTTGCATTGTGCGCGCGCACCACAGCGATATCGCGCGTCAGACCGGAAATGCAGCAGTTCTGGCAGGTTATGGTTTCGGCACCCGTCCTGCTGCTGGCGGCGGTCGTTTTCGGCCCACCCTATGTGCGCGAACTCGAGCCCATTCACCTTTGGGGCCTTGCCTTCCAGATCGTGGTGGTGGCTTCGGCCGGCTTCACCTTCTGGTTCTGGTTATTGTCGATCTATCCAGCTGCCGGCGTGGCATCTTTCAGCTTTCTCTCGCCCCTGTTCGGGGTAGCGCTCGGCTGGCTGATACTGGGGGAAACGATGAGGTCCAGCCTGATTGGGGCGGTGGTCTTGGTTGCGGCCGGGCTTATCCTGATCAACCGGACACAACCCAGCTCTGCATCCACAGCAGTCTGAAACTGGCCTGGGCCAACAGGCGGTCCGGAGCACACGGGAGGCAGTGCGAGAGCGGGATTTTTCAGGGCCTCATGTGGCTCAAGCCTGCGAGCCGTCCACAACGTAGACCTCGACCGGGTCGGCAAAACCCTTCAACGCACGCTGGCCGAGGCTGGTGATGTGGTATTTGTCTTTGATGAAAAAGCCGGTGTCTTTTTCTATGACTACACTGCCTGGTTCGCCCCCGCTCTGCAAGCGTGAAGCGAGGTTGACCACGCTGCCGATCACCGTGTAGTCGATCTTTTCCGCCGGTCCGATATTACCCACCGAGGCATAGCCGGTGGCAAGCCCGATTCTGATGGCGAAGGGGAAGCGGTTCTGTGACCGGTAGAGGCGGTCAAGTTCAATGGCCCGTTCCTGCATGCGCAGGGCGCAGCGGGTCGCGCGCACTGCGCTGGTCAGGTTTTCGCCGTCATTTTCGAAAAACGCCAGGATGCCATCACCCAGGTATTTGTCCACGATACCGTCTTCGGCGAATATGATCGAGGCGGCATCACTGAAATGCGTCTCCAGCACATCCTGTATCTCCTGTGGATCGGCTTGGTCTGAGAAAGACGTGAAATCGACGATGTCGCTAAACAGCACCGTGATACGTTTTCGGTTGCCACCGAGTTTGAGCAGGCCCGGGTCGCTCTTGATCCGGTCCATGAGTACGGGAGAGAGGTAACTTTTAAGGCTGCCCTCCAGAACCCCTTCGTAGTGTTCCAGTTGGGCATAACGATAAATGCTGGAGAATAGATAAACACCGACCAGCGGCAGCAGTACTGATAATACTGGTAACAGCCAGCCCGCCACCGCAAATGAGCCAAACGCGATAGCACTATAGAACACTAGCGAGCCGAGTGAGATAACGCCAAACCACACCGTGTTGAAACGCCAGGCAGCAAGCACCACCAAGGTGCAAAGCAGCAGTGCAGTAATAACCCCAAAGCCGTAGCCTACCGGTGTAACGAAGGCGCCGGCTAGTAGCGAATTGGCAGCGTTGGACCAGATGTAAGCACGCGGAAACGCATTATCTAGTGGCATGGGACTGATGTCGCCGTATTGGCTGTTTTGCGGCGAAGTGTCCGCTAGAAACACCAGTTTTCCAGAGAAGTCTGGTCGTGCGGGTGTCTTTTTTAATAAATCCCACGCGCTGTAGGAATGCGGGTAATTCTTAAGGCTCAGTGGGCCAGAAAAGTTGACGATGAGATTGCCATCTTCATCCAGGGGCAAAGGTAGGTCCCGGGGCGAGCCGCTGCTCCCGGCAGGAAAATCCCGCAAGATGATATGCGAGCGATCTACCAAGCTGATGTTTTCAAGATCGTAATCGAGTTGTATCGCAAGTGCCTGCAGAAAAAAAGATGGCACCAGCGCTCCAGACATTTCAACAACGACAGGCACCCGGCGAATTACTCCGTCTGCATCGGGGGACAGGTTCACGAACCCCAAACCAGCTGAGTGCTCCATGAGGTCCTCGATGGGGCCGACCAGTACGCCGGTGGCATGTCGGGCACTGCCCGGCGCGAGGCGGGGATTGATAGTCAGCCCCATTGCCTGTGGTGGCGGTTGACTGGCGGCATCGGCCGTTTCGCTAAAAAGAAAAGGGCTCACTAGATTGCCGGCTTCGATTACGGCATTGACCACCGATGCATTGTCTGCTTGGTCAGCCCATTCTACGAACATGATATCGCAGGCAATGGCCTCTGGGTAACCTTTGGCAATTTCCTGAATCAGCTTCGCATAGACCTTCTTCTCCCAGAGTGAGTCACCGGATTGGTCCTTGGAGTAGCTGTCGATATTGATATGAACGAGTTGCTCACTGAACGCAGGCGCGAGGCCGAGGGCCTGACGTGCCTGGAAGCGGCTGTCCAGAATCTTCAGTTCAAAACCGAGCAGCGCTGTCGGAAACAAAGCGTGTAAGGAGTAAACGAGCGCTAATACCAGTGCATTACCAAGAATAAGCGTTCGTAAAGAGAGGATGCGCCGTTCCAACTAGGGCTACTGGTGATCGATGGTGAATGCGACGTGGATGATATGCGTGCCGGTAGCCTCATGGCTGAGGCTATGTTCAGACAGGCCATCGTCGGTAAGTTCACGAAAGGTGGCGCCACCTATGACTGGTTTTTCCAGCCTTTTTACGAACTGTATATTGGGTGCCTCGGCCAGTTGGCTGGGCAAGTTCTCCAGCGCCTGGCTGATTCGTTTGGCGAAGCGTTTGCGGCTTTTGCCATTTGCGCGGTCGTAGTTGCTGATCAGTTTTTCAAACACCTGCAGGCGCTCTACGGAAGCGATTAGGAAGAATGTCTCAGTGCCCGTGTTTTGGTCCAGCGTCAGCCAGCCCAGTGAGCCATAGACAGACTCCGCATCGGTATCCTGTGCAGAGGTGAGCGACAGCGAGGAAATATCCCGGTAAGCGATAGAGGTGAACAACAATGAATAGATGCCGTTACTGGAGAGGTAACAAACATAAAGCCAGGCGCCGGCTGGGTACTCGAAGTTGAGTTTTACTCGTACACCAGACTTCAACGGCGCACCTTCGTCAATGACAAAAAGTGCGTGGTCCTCGTGCTTGCCGACGAAACCATAGCGCATGGAGATATCCTGGGCATTTCCGCTGCTACACAGTGTTAGCAGGGCAACAAGGCCGATGATACTTTGGACTGTTGTTCTCATGTTTGAAAGAATCTGCTCGATGTGATGCTTTCTGATTCCACTCACTCAGCAATTGCTACGTACCACTTGGGGGGTTCTACTCTATAAGCGGATAAGGAACTTGCTCTGCGAAAAATGGCTTTATTTTGGCCAGCCCCGCGCGCGCATAATGAATAAGTCGTATGCAACTTTGCATTGTCGTAAAGATCGATAGTGAATTTGCCCTGGTTCCTGGGCCTTTTTTTGGATGAGTCAAAAATAGTTCGCATGCGTGCCTTCCAGGCAAAACGTCGATCATAATTTGGCACGGGGGCTAATGTGATCTGCATGCTGCCGCCAGACGTTCCCCAAGCGGCGCCGGTGAGTTCCCCGGTGGCGTTTCGCGTAATCGAAACATGGCACTTATGCTTATCAATCCAAAGGCCGGTAATACCAGGAGCCTGGTCGGTTTGTTGTTGCTGGCGCTGTACCTCCTGTTGTTGTTTTGCCAGTTCGGCGTTACGTTTTTGTTCCTCTAACTCCAGCAGTTTTTGTTCTGCCAGTCGGGCAAAGGCGCCATCGGGAAATTGCTCCAGGTGGGCCCGGTACATATCGGGGTTGTTGCTGTCCTTGATGCTCTGCCAGAACTCGAGCTCCAGCACTTTGGCATCGACGGTAATCAAGGAGTTGTCAGCATTGCCAGCAAGGGGGCGCAGTTCGGTGTCGCTGGGCGCCTTGGCGAGCCGCACCCCGGGCAGCACGAACACGAAATCTCCACGTGAGAGTTCATAGTCATTGATCTTGCCGAATTGTGGGGTTTGGTTAACGTATTTGGGTACTTCTTGCTGCAAGTACAAGCCTAGTTCTGTGCCACTGACGTAGCCGTCTTCGTTGAGGTCGCCGCTGCCGTGTTCGAGGGCATCGATAAAAGCCGGGGTGAAAGTGCTTTGGGCCGGCACCGGCTCGCCAGCTGAGCCGGCGGTAATGAACTGGCGCACTGGCAGAGAGACCGCACTGCTGATTGCGGGCGGATGATCGGGTAGAGCCCGGCTTTTGAATATGGTGCCCGAGAAGCACGAGTCGAACAGGAACAGCGAATGCTTGGCCTCGCTTTCTCTTGCCCAGGTGAGGATTCGGTCCATGGACAGTGCTTTTCGCAGGAAATTCTTCTCGTCCTCCAGTGGGCTGGGCGCATCGACCGGCACCAGGTAGCCTTTGTTGCCGTCCTTGCGGGTATAGCCATGGCCAGCGTAGAAGAACAGCAGGCGGTTACCCTGGTCGTAACCGTACTTATCGACGAAATCCTCGAATTGGTTCTGCATCTCCCGCTTAGTCGGGTCAAGATGTTTTTCCACCGAAAACCCCTGCGCCTTGAGAATTCTCTCGACGTTGTCAAGCTCTCGCGGAATGCTGCCGATATCGGGCCACTTGGGGTCCTGGTAATCGCTTGCGCCAATTAGCAGCGCATAACTGCCCTGGTACAGGTCGATCGACTGACCTGTCGGATCAAAAACAGTTAATTCTGTCAGCCCACGGGTTTCCGCCATAGCTGAACTTGCCATGGTAAGCAGCAACAGCAATGGCCAGATGTTTTTCATGGTTCGGTCAGTTGCAACAGGTTCCTCGCGTGGTTAATCAGGATCGCCTAAGGCTCAGTGTTGCCCAATGAGAAGTAATCAGATATTACGATCAGGATTTAAACCTTGCCAGAATCGCCCAGGAGTTCAACCACCGGGACCTCCGGGGTTGGCTGCCAGGTTGTTGTTAGTGGAAAGTACATTAAGCAATTACCTGAATTTTCAACTAAAAGGCATTTGTGGCTTACTTTATACCATTGGCCGAGTAACAAGAATGTGACCGCTATCACCACGTTACACAATTAGTCATTAGAGTTCATCTCTTAAATATCAATGATTTATAATAGTATACTGAATTAGATTATGAAGATAACCGGAGAACAGCATGACCCAAGGCCTGACCGGCACCCAATGGGTGTTTATCGAGCCAATGAGCCGAGCAGGACTTTCCAGCTTACGGCCGAGGTTGAGTTTCATTTCCTCACCAGATTTCAGCGGTGCGTGCTCGTCAATGACAAAAAGTGAGTGGCCTTTGTACTTGTTGCACTAAACCATAGGGTGCTCTGGATTCAGGCCTGGCTCGGGGAAATGGGGTAGGTAACAGGGAAGTCTAGTGTGGTCAGGTGAGCGCGCTCAAAAGTAGTGTGCGATCTGCAGAAACATCGACTTACCGCCACCAATATATTCCCCCGATGCGGCACCTTCGATACCGCCATATTCTGTGCCCTTGGCGCCAAATGGCAAGTTAGTCCCTGCTAGCAATGTCCAATTTTCTTGCCAGTCGAAATTGGCGACCCACTGGGCCAGCCAACTATTGTCATTCATGTTGTTGATCAGCACCGCGTTAAGCAGCCAGCGCGGTGTTGCCTCTATGGTAATACCACCGGCTACATAATCTTTGCCCAAGGTAAAGATTTCCCTGCGTGAGATACGGCTCATCAGGGCAGCGTTAGCCGTCAAGGCGAGGGCGCTATAGTTACCGTCAGAGATGCCATAACCGTTGCGGAAGTATTCACCGTAGCCACTCATATTATGGCCGCTCCAAACCCATGAGTAGTTAATGCTGGTGACACCGGATACGGTAGTTCCAGCGGTGGCCCAGACATTGACCAAATCGCCACGGATCACCGCGCCTTGCCAGTCGATGGCAAAACCAAAGCCGGCAAGGTTTTCGCCATAATGCCTGGCTGCCAGAAAATCCATATCCGCGCCGCCACCAGTATAGTGGTGATATTTCATCGCCAGTGAAGATTCATCTGCACGTAAGTCGCCACTTGCTATATCACGGCGAGGAATCAGCACGCTCTGCAAATCATTGCCACTAGCCAATAGATTTTGCAGGTAGGCCATGTCGTCGCCCGGCTTATATTCTTTGTCGATAGTCGTCGGTGAAAATGGATTGAAGATGTCCATGGGCTGGAAAATCATTCCATTTCCCCAGCTTACCGCATGGCGTCCAAAACGAAACACATACCCGGTTTCACTGTAACCAACCGATAAGCGATCGAATCGATGAGCCTGTAGGTTTTTCCCCTGGTCGCTCACCACTGAGGTGAGGTTGAATAACCGGGCATCATCATTGGGACTGTCGTAACTCGCCAGCGTGGGCAGGGCAGCAACACTGCGGGCGGCTTCGATGGAATCGGCGCTAAGCGCACTAGCAGTGTAATGAATAACAGTATCCCACCGGTTCCCCCAACGTTGACTGGCAGATAAACGTAAATTTAAGTGATGATCAGTCGGAGACCGGCTGGCAGCCGCAGCAAAAACGTTATCGACATCGTAACGGCTGTGGGAGAGAAAGTACTTCGCCTGGCCGCTGATATTCCAGTTTTCGGCCCAAGCAGGGGACGAACTCAGGATAAGGGGGGCTACCAGGCAGGCCAGTTTGCTAATTAAACTGGCAGCACGGCTAACGCTGCTGGATATCATTAATAATCTGACCGTCCTGCATTTGCAGTAGGCGTCGGGCGTGACTCATAACGAGTTTGTCATGGGTTGCGATCAAGAAAGTAATGCCACGATCGTCGTTCAGGTGGCGCAATAGATCCATCAGGGTTTGGGCAGTTACCGAATCCAGGTTAGCTGTCGGTTCATCGGCCAGTATCAGGGCAGGCTCTGAGACCAGCGCACGGGCAACAGCGACACGTTGTTGCTGGCCACCGGAAAGCTCCGCCGGCTTACGCTCTTCAAGGCCATCCAGCCCGACTTCATTCAGTATGTCACTGGCTTTCCGGTGCCGCATGTCCGCTGACATGCCTTGCAGCTGAATGACAAATTCAACGTTCTCGCGTGCAGTGAGCACTGGTATCAGGTTATAGGCCTGAAAGACAAAACCAATACTGTGTAAGCGCATCTCAGCAAGTTTGCCCTTGTCCATAAGGTCAACGCGTTTATCGATAACCGTGATCTCACCGCTGCTGGGGCGATCCAGCCCACCCACCATGTTCAATAGCGTGGTCTTACCCGAGCCCGATGGGCCAGAAAGGCAAATGAAACCGCCTGCATTGATTTCCAGATCAACATCGGTCAGGGCATTAACGGCGAGTTCGCCTTCACCAAAGGTTTTGCAGACGCTCTTAAGAGTGACCGTAGGCATGATTAATTTCCTGCAATCGCTTCAACAGGGACATAACGGGCGGCTTTTACGGCCGGGTAAAGACTGGCCAATAAGCCCAACACAATCACCAGCACATCGATGGTTAGCAAATCTTCTAGTCTCCAGATGAAATACATAGTGCTGCCTATCTTGAACTGTTCGGTACCACGGGCAAAAGCAGATAAATCTACCCCGTCACGAAGAATGATATCCGTGGTTAACCAGCCGATCAGATTCCCTAGCAATACACCAAGAAAAAGTAGTATCAGCGATTCCAGCATGACCTGCCCGACAATGAAGCGGGGCCGCATGCCCAGTGCCTGCAGTAGGCCGATTTCACGGGTGCGTTCAAAAACTGCCATAAGCATGGTATTAGTCAGTCCGAATGCCATGGCAACAAAAATAATCAAGTACCAGATAAAGATAAAGTTCTCGTAAACGGCCATCGCCGTTACCACTAATGGCTCCAGTTCCTGCCATGACAGGGACTCAAACTGCGGTGTAGCCTTGCGCAGGCGCGCTACCAGAGGATCGAGCTTTTCCCGAGATCTGGTAACCAGCGAGATCTCGGAGATCTCGTTGGCCATACCAACGAGTGTTTGTGCCGTGCTAAGGCCAGTGAATACATAGGCGGTTTCAGTGGCTTCCAGTTCGGCCTTAAACAGCCCGACAATACGAAAGCCCCGGTCGGCCACTTCACTGGTTTTGTCCTGCAACATTATGACAATCCGCTTGCCAATCCGGGTTTCCAGTTTTTCAGCCATGCGCTGCCCGATGACAATACCGTTATCTTCGACCGACTCGAGCGATCGACCCTCGACGACCGGGTTACCAATAAACGACAACCCTATCTCACGTGTGGGATCGATGCCCACTAAAGTCACGCCACGTGACTCCCGCTCACTCATGACGATCGCCGGCAGGCGTACACGGGCACTCCATTGTGTGACCTCACCACCGTCCAGAGTCTCGAGTAATTTTTTGTTGGGCAGTGGCATCGAATGCTCAACCGCGGGATCATCGCGAAATTTGGGATGGTGAATCTGGGCGTGGCCGGTCAGATTGAAAATGGTGTCATTAAGTTGCTGCTCTATGAGGCCTATCATCATGGCAGCGCTGATGACCATGAACCAGACTCCCAGGGTGATCGCAAACAGAATGATCAGTGTGCGCCTTGGATGGCGCCACAGATTGCGCCATCCAAGAGTGCCCAATAAAGACAGACTGCTGGCAATCATATGGTGCGCATCGCTGCTACGGGCTCAAGTTTGCGAATCCGCAAAATCGGTATCCAGGCAGCGAGATTGGTGCAGATAAAAATGGCAACCGGTCCTAGCAGGAAATTGAATAATTTTATTTGCGGATAGATTCTGGACAAACTAGGTAGGCCGAACTGCTCGACAAGCTCTTCCATGCCGGGGTAAACCAGCCCTACAGCATTTGCCCAGTAGACCAGAGCAGAACCGATAACAACGCCAATAATCAATCCAAGCAAGGTAAGTAAGCCTGATTCAAGCATCATCAAGCCGGCAATCTGTTTGGGTCGTGAGCCAAGTGCTAGCATCAAACCAAATTCACGGATTCGCTCCAGCACAGACACCAGAAACGTATTTAGAATACTAAACACAACGATTGCGATCAGTATGCTAAGAAAAATAAAACCACCGGTTTTATCAACCTGAATTGCTTCTTTCATTCCAGGAATCAGTTCTTCCCATCCGAGCACCACAACATCATCGCGCTTGACCAGGGCGCGAGTTAATTGAGCAAGCAGTTGCGGCTGTTGTTCAATGTTCCTGCTGGTCACAGTGATGCTATGGGCCGTGTTGCCCATGGCGAATATTTCCTGAAATGTACGTAACGGAATCTCGGAAAAAAAGCGATCTAAATCATTGGAGCCACTTTTGAAGATGCCTACGACCGGCAGAATGGCTGCCGCAACTGAGCCATCCTTGCTGCTGCCAAGCAGGATCACCTCATCTCCGACCGTAATTTTGAGATTGCGCGCTAAGGCGCTGCCGACAACGATCTCTTGTGCATCAATACCCGAGAGATATCGCCCCTGCTTAACAAGGGTTGGGATAGTGGAAGTGCCGCCTTCGTATTCTGGCTCAACACCGACTACTTGTGAGCCGTAACTGCGGGAGCCAGATGAAAGCAGAACAAAACTCTGGGCGCGCGCAGAGACGCCGGCATACTGATTGCTGTCGCGCAAACTTTTCGTCAACAGCTCTGCATCAGTTATGGCATTTTGAATCTTCGGTTTAGCCAAATAACCGGGGCGCTGTATCTGGGCATGACCCGGAAACACTTCCAGGCTGGCGTTGATCATCATGTCATAGGCGCCAAACTGAATAGGCACCCAGGCAAACAGCAGTGTGGTTGAAAAGGCTATGGCACCAGCCGTCAACCAGGTGCGCCGGCGATTCCGCCAGAGATTCCGCCAGGCAAGACGAAAAACGATCCCCATCCCTTAGAGCCGTGGGTTTCTCAGATTTGAGAGGGTAAACATCTCCAGTGGAATTTCGATGTCGAACTCCGCTGAGATCAGTTTAATCTCGGTGTATTGCTCTGGTGTTGCAAGTTTGACCATGCGCTGTTCAATCGCCACCATCCGCTCCCCCATCATGCCAACCGTGGAGGTACGTATGCGTTTTACCGGTTTCATGTCCTGATCATAGAAGGTATGTTCCAGCAATACGTAGTCCTCACGAATTCGTAATACCTCTTTGCCCCAGACTACCGGTGCATCTTCTTTAGGCACCGATTGAATGACGAATACCTTGTGTTCGTCACTTTGTTCCGTATCTATCAGCGTGTGGACGTATTGCTTGATAATGTCGGCCGATCTGGCAACGTCTTTGTTGGAAAAATCGGACCCCATCCAGCTTTGATTCATCATGCTCGATGGAATCTTGATGACCCGGTTCACCTTCGGTGAAAAAGCCCACATTTTGTTATCGAGCAGCAATGTGCCGTTGCCCGCATCTTTTTTCGGCGCCAGTACTCGTACCAATGATTCCGTGTCACCAGCGGTCCAGGCCTTCATAGTCATAGTTCGTTGCCAGTCCGGGCGATGGATGGTCATCGACATGATCGAATGCGAGGTCGTGCCACGCCATTGATCCATGGCGGCCTGAATGATAGCGCCGGCATCAATGGCTTGCGCCGGCAGAGGCAGGGAGAGGTTTAGGCTGCAAATGAAGAAAAACGCGATGGCAGTTGCCGCTGGTTTCCGGAGCATCTCGTTTATGCCTTCTATAGTAAGTATCGCGGGATTACTGCAATCAAATCATAAACCATCGCAAAAGCCCCGTTGACGTGAGTCAATATCTGCATTGGCGATCTGATCCACTACGGCCACTATGATTAAAGCACTACTGGACCCAGTCGCCCTAGCACCCCTTTACGCCAGCAAGTTCCAAGTATCTCCGGTGTAGGGTGTCAATCTGTGCGTGCAGGGCTGCCAGCGAATCGTCATTAATGAGCAGGTCGTCTGCGGCCTGTCGGCATTGCTCGGCTGTGGCCTGGGTTTTGCAGATGGCGTCAAAGGCCGCTCTTGACAGGCCGCTGCGTTCTTGCACTCGTTCACGGCGCACTGCCACGGGTGCTTCGACCACCAGCACCCGGTCAAAATCGGCGGCTTGCCCAGTCTCCAGCAGCAGCGGAATCGAGAACACACAATAAGGTGTGGTGACTGTTAATGCAGCCGCCTGCATGCGTCGCCCGATCTCCGGATGCAGTATTGCTTCCAGTCGATGGCGGGCTTTGGTATCGGCAAAAATGATCTGTCGCAAGGCCTCTCGGTCCAGGCTGCCATCGGCGGTTAACACTTGTGCACCAAAGGCATCAGCAATTGCCGCAATCGCTGGTTCTCCTGGCTGGGTCACCTGGTGGGAGAAATCATCAGCGTCAAACACTGGCACGCCGAGCGTGATGAGGCGATCACTGACGGCTGATTTGCCGCTGCCAATACCGCCAGTTAAGGCAATACGCAGCACGGCCTAGAGCCCAAGCCCGGTAAATTGCAGGTACGCGCGGGTCAGCTGATCACCCCACAGTAGCGCGATCCAGCCGGCAGCGGCAAGGTAGGGCCCGAAGGGCAGTGGTTGGTGACTTTGATGCCGGCGCGCGAGTATTAGCAGTGTGCCGATGAGCGTGCCTACCACGGCGGCGAGCAGTACGATAAGCGGCAGCAGTTGCCAGCCGAGCCAGGCGCCGAGCGCAGCCAGTAGTTTGAAATCACCGTAGCCGAAGCCTTCACGCCCGGTCAGTAGTCGGTAGCCATGGTACACGGCCCACAGCACCCCGTAGCCGGCTACCGCACCGACGAGGGCAGATTGAAGATCGGTGAAGCCAGCCGCGGCATTAACCAGCAGACCGGCCGACAGTAGCGGCAGGGTAAGCCGGTCAGGCAGCAGCAGGTGTTCGAGGTCGATAAAGGCAAGTGCGATCAGGGTCCAGGTCAGCAGTAGCGCGGCAAGAGTTTGCCACTCAAGGCCAAGTTTCCAGGTGACGATGACCGATGCCACTGCGGTCAACGCCTCTACCAGGGGGTAGCGCAGGGAGATAGCAACTCCGCAGGCGCTACACTGACCCCGCAGCATGGCGTAGCTGACGAGGGGAATATTCTCTCGCCAGGGCAGCGTGTGCCCGCAGGCCGGGCAGTGCGACCTTGGCCGGCTGATACCGGGTGGTACCTGGCCGGAGCTGTCGTCCGGTACTGCGTCCCATTGCCCTTGCAAGCGGGCCGGCAGACGCGCTATCACGACGTTGAGAAAACTGCCGATCGCGAGCGAACCCAGCAGCGTGATAGCAAGCGCCGTGGGGAGATCAAGCACAGACACATGTACCGGTCATCGACTGCTCGGCTTGGCGCCGCAGTCACATCACCGAGGCCATCTTGAATATGGGCAGGTACATCGCTACCACCAGCGTGCCGACAATGCCGCCAAGCATGGTGATCATCAGCGGCTCGATCAATTTACTCATGTTGTCGACCGCCTCGCGCACCTCGCGCTCGTAGAAGTCGGCCGCCTTGTTCAGCATGCTCTCCAGTTCACCGGAGTCTTCGCCGGTGGTGGTCATCTGCTGGACCATGGCCGGGAAGAGGCCGGTGTCGGCCATGGCGGTGGACAGCGCTTGGCCCGTGGTGACTGCTTCGCGAATCTCCAAAGAGGCGTCGTGGTAAACATAGTTGCCGGTGGCGCCGGCAACCGAGGTCAGACCGTCGACCAGCGGTACACCGGAACCGAACATGGTGGCTAGTGTACGCGCGAAGCGCGCGATGGCCGCCTTGCGCAGAATGGTGCCGAAAATCGGCAGGCGCAGAGACACTCGGTCCACCAGGTGGCGGATAGCCAGTGAGCGGCGATAACTGGTGGTGATGACTATGATGGTGCCGACGAGCACGCCGGAGACTATCTGCCAGTGACTCCGAAAGCTCCGGGACAGGCCGATGACGGCAGCCGTCAGCACTGGCAAACTGGCGCCGAAGCCCGAGAACAGCTCCTCGAATTGCGGAATGACCGCCACCAGCAGCAGTCCAGTGACGCCAACAGCCACCAAGATAACTGCGGCCGGGTACCACAGTGCACCTTTAACCTTAGCCTTGATTTCCTCCAGGTTCTCCATGTACAAGGCGACCTTGTCCATCAGGTTATCCAGGTTGCCTGAGCGCTCCCCAACCGTCACCAGGCTGATGTACAGCGAATTGAACTGGCGGGGAAACTTGGCCAGCGCTTCACTCAGACTGGTGCCACCCTCAACGTCCGTGCGTACTGCGCTGAAGATGTTGCGAATGCCCGGATGATCCGTGCCCTCAGCTATGGCTTTGTAGGACTGGGCAATCGGAATGCCGGCACCGAGCATGGTCGCAATTTGGCGGCTCGCAATAGTGATGTCCTTGGGCTTGACCTTTTTTTTGAGTAGAGGGTTCGGCTTTTTACGGACGCTCTTGATCTTTATTCCCTGGCGCCTGAGCATGCTGCGCGCAAAAGGGAGATTCGGGGCGTCGAGTTCACCGGTCGCTTTTTTGCCGCGCCGGTCGGTACCAGACCAGATAAAGGTGGTGAGTTTTTTCTGTGGGGCCTTAGCCACGGGAATCAGATATTAGTGACTCGCAGGACTTCGTCCAGGCTGGTTATCCCGGCCCGGACCTTCTGCAGACCGGCCTGTCGCAGGGACAAGGTCTTCTCTAAATGCGCTTGCTGCTCGATCTTATCCTGGCCGGCGTTACGGATGATGAGCCCGGACATCTCGTCCGAGATGGGAAGCACCTGGAAGATGCCGGTGCGACCCTTGTAGCCACTGGTGCATTCTTCGCAGCCAACCGGGCCGTACATTCGCAAATCGTCCAGGTTACCGGACTCAGAGAACCCCGCATTCAGCAGTGCTTCCGGCGGATATTTGGCCGGTTTCCTGCAGGCCGGGCATAGGTTACGGACCAGCCGTTGCGCCATGATCAGGTGCACCGAGGAGGCAACGTTGAAAGGCTCCACACCCATGTTCAGCAGGCGTACGATGGTGGACGGCGCGTCGTTGGTATGCAGCGTGGACAGCACCAGGTGACCGGTCTGCGACGCCTTGACTACGATATCGGCGGTTTCGAGGTCGCGAACCTCGCCAACCATAATGATGTCCGGATCCTGGCGCAGGAACGAGCGCAAGGCGGTGGCGAAGGTCAGGTGGGCTTTTTCGTTGATATTGACCTGGTTGATACCCGGCAGGTTGATCTCTATCGGATCCTCAACACTGCAGATGTTGACCTCGGGCGTGTTCAGCATTGACAGCGCTGAGTAAAGTGACACGGTTTTGCCGCTGCCGGTGGGGCCAGTGACCAGGATCAAGCCATAGGGCTTGCTAACGGCTTCCTGGTACAGGCGTAACTGGTCGGGCTCGAAACCGAGCTGCGCAAGGCTCAGATCGGCGCCGCCACTGTCGAGCACTCGAATGACCACTTTCTCCCCGAACTGCGTTGGCAGGGTGCTGACCCGAAAGTCGATCTCGTGATCCCGCGCCAGGCGCAGTTTCATGCGCCCATCCTGGGGCAGGCGCCGCTCAGCGATGTTCAGGTTCGAGAGTATCTTGATGCGGGCGACGATGCGCCCCGCGAGTGACAGCGGCGGTGCGGCGATCTCGTGTAATACGCCGTCCAGTCGGTAGCGGATACGTAAATTCTCTTCATACGGTTCTACATGGATGTCAGAGGCGTGTTGGCGGATCGCATCCATGAAAACTTTATTTACGAAGCGCACCACCGGCGTGTCGACCTTTGCCGCCTCGTCACCCTGGCGGCTTTCTTGCGGCACCGCACTGATGTCGTCGAGGCTGTCATCCTGGTCCAGTTCCGCCAGTTCGGAACTGATGCCGGTAGCAAGTTCATGAATGGTGCGGGACAGCGCCTGGCGGTCGACCAGGATTGCCTCCACTCCTAAGCCGGTTTGGAAGGTGAACGCATCGAGCCCCGATGTGTCGGCTGGATCGGCTACCGCGAGAAACACCTTGGACGCGCGCCGATACAAGGGCAATACACCGTGGGTATCCAAGAAGCCGGCATCGACCAGCCCTTGGGGGCTTGCTTTAGGGTCATAAGCGGCCAGGTCGAGAAACGGCATGCCGAATTCCTCCGATGCCGAGCGGTACAGCCGGTGCCGCTCAATGCCGGAACTGGCAAGGGCCTCGGCGAGAAAGCTACGACTGTTTTTCCCGGCAGCATCCAGCGTATCCCGGGCCTTTTCCGCACTCAGCAACTCGTCCTTGACCACGCGCCGCGCCAGGCCGCTCAAGGTGGTGCCCCGGACCGTGATCGAAAGGGAAGACTCACCGCTTTCCATGCTGTAATATTACCGCCTTTCCAAGAGCTGTACCCGAAAAATGCCCGGTTTTTCCCCGCAAATGTGATGCCGGTCACAATGGTGATATGCTGTTACTGCTATTTTGTGGCGGTCACCGGGGGTAGCCCCGCCAATACTGGGAGATACATAATGACAGAGAGATTCATAATGCACAAAAGACAAACCGGTTTTACTTTGATCGAACTGATGATCGTGGTTGCGATCATCGGTATCCTCGCCGCGATCGCTATACCGCAATACACCAGTTATGTCGCGCGCGCCCAGGTAAGTGAGGCATTGTCACTAAGTTCGGCGCTAAAGACAGCGATTGCCGAATACCGCCAGACGGCGGCAGCCTGGCCTGCCACTAATGAGATAGCGGGCGCTCCAGCGACGATCACGGGTAAATATGTGGCCACCGTCGCTACGACTGGCGCTGGTCTTATTACCGTCACGATGGGCGCCGCGGCCCCCGTAAGCACCGACCTTCAGTCCAAGACTCTTACACTACAAGCAGCTGATGCTACTGGCGTAATCGGTTGGACATGTGATGGTGCGCCTGCGGGAACAGCAATCCCCGATAAGTTTCTGCCAAGCTCATGTAAGTAGTAGGGTTGGCCAAAGAAGTCTGAGCCAGTCGAGAGCCCCGGCAATGCCGGGGCTTTTTGTTTGGCACATCGGTGTTGGGCGGTTAGACGCCATCGCCGTGGCTGGAGGGTACAGGCCCGGGTTGCTCGGCAGGGTCGTGGCATCACCTTTGCAGTACGGTGCACGGGCCAACTCTGCGCTGGCCCAGACTCTCCCACCCCGTT
>Ga0208642_1000036_pt1 | contig 64360 bp, 56 predicted proteins | sample ETN02SmetaG_4_FD_185790 | JGI IMG/M metagenome (GOLD analysis project Ga0208642, IMG submission 185790) | Marine microbial and viral communities from oxygen minimum zone, Eastern Pacific Ocean - ETNP2014F10-02SV251 (SPAdes) (version 2) | ecosystem: Environmental > Aquatic > Marine > Oceanic ...
CGTTGCCGCCTGTTATAAGAGCGACCCGACCACTTAGATCAAAAAAACTTCCCATGACAACACTCCCGTTTGACAAGTATTGGACCATAGCAATAGCTGGCTGGTTGAACCAGCCGCATAAGTCACGGATATTTATTGACTTCACATTTTCCTATTCCCGTTTCTCCCCAGGGTCGCAGGAATGATCGTTGGTCACCAGGATTCAGGCTTTTTTGATTCTTTTACAGAGGTTACTATGAGGCCATAGACGTCGTTAAGGTACCCGATTATGCCAAACGCCAAGTTAGAAGGTTTTTACAAGGATTCCGAGCGCTATCCGTCCGCGATGGTGAACGTTACCAACCACTGTAACCTGAGTTGTCGGCATTGTTTCATCTTCAGAGAAGGCAACCCGAATGAAGTACCGCTTTCGATTCGAGATGAAATGGCTGATGACGCCATGTTGCTGACCCTTAAAGAGCTGAGAGACAGGCACGGCATAAAATCCATGATGTGGATGGGTGGTGAGCCGATGCTTCGCAACAAATTGTTGAGGAAAGGTATTAAGCTATTCAAAAGTAATACCATTACAACAAACGGGACGGTGCCGTTGATCGATTTTGGTCCTGACCTTTTGTATGTGATTAGTCTGGACGGGCCAGAGGAATACAACGACTCAATTCGAGGAGAGGGAGTTTTCCGGAAGGTAATCAAAAACCTTGAAGGTTTACCGGAGGGCTTTAAGTCACCTTTTCAGGTCCAGAGTGTCGTCACCAAGTTTAATCAGCATATGCTTGAAGAATTGGTGATCCAATTGATGGAGACGCCGGTGCGCTGGATGACATTTTCATTCCTTGTGCCTACTGCCGGAGGAGAGAGCAGCCCCGATGCCTGGCAGACCAACGAGGAACGTGAGGAAGCGGTAAGAATCGTGATGTCACTTAAGGAGAAATATCCTGGATTTGTCCGAAACACAGGTCGAAGTCTCGAACTGATGTTATCGCCTTATGCCGAACGAGTGACCAATGCTTGCCTAGCCAGAGCAAACATTCTACCGCTGTATCTTGAAGGTGATCATTTCACGACCCCTTTCTGCTGCTATGGCAATGATGTTGACTGTAGCCGATGTGGTGCATGGGCCGTATTTCATATTGCCGCAAAACAGGAACGCAATGGCGTCGTATCCTGGGAGGAGTGAGATCTGCCGGTATCTGATTACTTTGAAGAAGGAGAGTGTAAATGGCAACGAATGCGGTAGGTGAACCCCGTCGGTTCTGGGGAATAGTGGCTGCAATGGATGCATCGATCATCAGCATGCTCGCCAATCAGTCCGAGGAGCAGGGAATGGAAGGATTGTTTGCTGCTCAGGTTTATGGACCACCTTTTATCCCATTGGCAGCAGCAGCAACAGCAACCCAGCGTATTAAGCTTGCGACCGGGATTGCGATCGCCGCAGCCAGAAGCCCAACAGAAACTGCAATGGCAGCGCTGGATATGGATCGCGTGTCCAGTGGCAGATTCATACTCGGTTTAGGCTCCTCGGTTTCTGCCTGGACGAGCGGCGTATTCGGTGCGCCGCATATAAAACCACTCACGCATTTAAGAGAGACCGTGGCCGCGGTGCGACATATTGTCGCCAATGCCCACACACACCTTGAACCCTTTCATGGCGAGTATTTTTCAGCTGATTTTGCAGAGATATCACGAGGCGAACCACCAGTCAGGGAAGTGATCCCAATCTGGATCGCAGCCTTGAGAGAGAAGTTAACAAGACTTGCGGTAGAAATTGGTGATGGCGTAATCGGACATCCCATGTGGTCTGTTGAATGGACGACTGAAGAGATGGCACCGGTCATCCTGGATCAGTTGGAAAAATCAGGTCGAGATCGAAAAGATATTGAAGTCAATATCTGGCCCTGGGTAGCAGTGAACCCCAATGAAAAAGAAGCACTGGATGATGCTCGACCGACGGTTGCCTTTTATGCCGGAATAAAGCAATACGAGTCCTTCTTCGAGGCTCACGGATTCAAAAAAGAAGCTCAGGCCTGTCAGAAGGGTGTGCAGAGAGCTGATTTCATGTCGGTGGTAGATGAGGTTCCCGATGAGATGGTGAGGTGTTTTGTCGCCATTGGTGACGTTGACAAGGTACGAGAGCGTCTGGAACCAATATGGGGGGTTGCCGATTCCATGTGTATTGTTCCACCGATATACAGCATGACACCTGAAAAGCAGATGTATTATGCTGGTCAAATTGGTCAGCTGCTGGAATAAGCTGGAATAAGATGTCTGCTGGCCATTTATGTTTCGTGACGATATTGTGGACCGTTGCAGGCAGTAATTGCTAACCAGGATGGTGATACGAAAGTGAATGAATACAAACATTTTGAGATCATCCCCGCGTCACCCTGCATCGGTGCGGAAATCTCATCTCTGGATCTTTCGACACCTCTGCCGAAAGCCGTTATCAGCGAGCTTGAACTCGCGCTCAATGAGTATCTGGTATTGTTCTTTCGTGATCAGGAATTGACAACTCTCCAGCACAAGCAATGTGCTGAGCAGTTTGGCACACCGGAACCCTATCCTCTGGTCAAGGGATTAGACGAGTGTCCTGAGATAGTGCCGATATTGAAACTGCCTGATGAGTTGGTTAACTTTGGCGGGGTATGGCATTCGGACACAGCCTACCTGCAGATGCCGCCCAGGGCCGCTTTACTATATGCCAGAGAACTTCCAGCGGTAGGAGGCGATACCCTTTTTGCCAACATGTATGCAGCTTATGATGCGCTGTCTGACGGTATGAAAAATCTTCTTGCTGATTTGAAGGCTGTTAATGAAGCCGGGAAACCGGAGATAGCAGATACAAGAGTGCATCGGAATCCGGACCCGGCAAAACAGAAGCTTCGGGCGGTACATCCGGTTGTTCGAACGCATCCTGACACGGGTCGAAAACTGCTTTTTGTTGATCGGGCTCATACCACCAGATTTGAAAACATGACAGTGGCAGAGAGTGAAGGCCTGTTGGAGTATTTATTTCAGCTTCAGGTTCGTTCTGAATTCTGTTGCAGATTCAAGTGGCAGAAAGGCAGTCTGGCTTTTTGGGACAATATGGCCTGTCAGCATTATCCCCTTAACGACTATCATGGTCAGAAGCGATTGCTACACCGAATCAGTCTGAAGGGTGAGATTCCCGTCTGACCCGAATGGCAGTGACTTAAAGAACAAGTTGCTGCTAATAATCCTTTGCTTAACATGGTCGCGAGTGTAGAGCCCGGGTTTCTCTTTTTGCATTCTCTTTTCACATAGTTCTGCAGCGTGCGAAGGCAGGAGCCGCGAAGCTGTCTGAACGAGTGGAGCACAGGGATGGGTTGAAAGGCAGGCGTAAGCAGCTACAGGATGTGGTCAATCAGTTGATGTGATCCGCCGAATTTATCGGCCACTCTGGTGAATCTGTATCAACGCCGGAAAAATGGCAGGCAATATTCTTTACACTTGCATAGAGAACCCGGGATGGGAAGGGTACTTGCCGACATGGTGAAATGCTGACGACAGGCCATCCGGACTCTGTTCAGAAGGATAATCGGTATCTGGTGCGGGTGCCGCGTTGAAAGTTGATTGAAATCTGAGTTTGATAATCCGAACATAGTGAAAGGTAGTTCAAGCTATCAGTTGAAGAAGCCGTTGATTTGATCTGTATAATGGGGATTGTGATGGGGACAGACTACCTGATTGTTGGCAGCGGATTATCGGCTTTGGTATTTGGCGCATTAATGGCCAAAGCAGGTAAGCAAGTCTTGATACTTGAGGCACATGAGTATCCAGGAGGCTTCGGCCACACTTTCAGTATGGGAAAGTACCACAGGTTCAACGCGCAACTGCACTACGTCTGGAATTGTGGTGAAGGGCAGACTGTCAACAGGATCCTTCGCAAACTTGAACTCGAAAAAGACGTCACTTTTGAACCGTTTGACCGCAATGGTTTTGATCATATGCGGATGCCGGGCTATGCACTGGATATCCCTGCTGACAGCCAGCAGCTAAGTGATCGGCTGTGTCAGCTTTTTCCTGGCCACATGAAACAGATTGCGGGCTTCCTTAGAGAGGTTGAGCGTACCGCTTCTGGTCTTGGTGTACTGTCATCACATCAACCCTTCAAGGAGGTGTTTGGTCATGTTGGTGATACCTTAAGTTCGCTGAGAAACCTCAACTGCACCCTGCAAGATGTATTTGATCGGCATGGCCTGCCGCTTGAAGCACAGACCTTATTGGCATTGCAGTGGCCGGACTTTATGCTGCCGCCCGATCAACTCGCGTTCTACTCATGGGTTCTGCTTTTTACAGGCTATCAGGAGGGAGCCTGGTACCCCACGAAACACTTTGAACATGTCGTTGACTCTTTAGTAACCACGATAAAGTCTGCCGATGGTGAGATTATGTACGGGCAACAGGTAGATAAATTCGTGCTTGCAGGGAACAGAGTAGTGGGTGTTGAGGCTTGTGATCTGCAAACGGGAGAAAGTATTCGTTATGAAGGCAGTCATACAATCTGCAATATGGATCCTCAAAAAGCAGCAGGAATCATCGGTTTGGAGAAGTTTTCATCCGGGATTCGTAAACGATTGGATTATCCATATTCGTATTCAAATTTCATCGCGTATTGCACGGTAAAGGATATTGATCTGGAAGAATATGGATTCGGCAGATGGAATATTTTTCATGCCAGTAGCAGCGATCTGAATGCCGCAATCAACAAGATGTACGTGCATCACGATTATTCTGAGCCCAGTTTTGCGATCTCAACTCCGGGATTTCTCACAGATGACATCTCGGACAGACCTCAGGGACAGCAGATAGTTGAGCTGCTGACCATCGCTGACTATGATTATTTTAAGCAACTGAAAGAAACCGATGGGAAGGCATATAAGAGAAAGAAAAAGGAAATTCTGAATGCCATGCTTGATCAGATTGAAGCGAATTATGTACCTGATTTCAGAGCGCACATTGCCTTCAAGATAACCGGCAGTCCGACAACCAATGAGGATTATTGCTGGTGTCCCAGGGGTAATTCCTACGGATCATCCATGACACCGGCGTATTTCGGTCTCGGCAGGCTGACTCATCAGTCTTCACTCGAAAACTTCCATTTCTGTAATGCATCGAGCGGGTATCCGGGATTTGCAGGTACTTTCTGGACCGGCGCGAAGCTTTATCAGACCCTGACAGATGACAAGGTGTTTTAGATGAGTACCTTGTCATGAAGATAGCGGTCATCGGGGGTGGCGCAAGCGGCATGGCAGCCGCCTATTATCTGAGTAAGAACGGTCACGGGGTTACAGTCTACGAAAAGCAACCCATGCTGGGTGGACATATCCGCACTATCAACAGAAATGTTGAGGTTGATAGTCTTGATTCAGGTATTGTGCTGGAGGGCGGTGTGGTGGAGTTTTCCTCCAGGTTTACCAACTTCATCGAACTGATGGATGAACTTGGCGTGGAATTGGAATCCATGGAAATAGGCACCGCTATCTTAAAGCGCGATGGCAAACGTTACCTTTCCCGGTCGATGATCGCCTGGAACACTGGTGGTCTGTCAGCCTTGTTGGAGATATTGAAATTAGGTGCCGTCTACATCTCCGCCACCTGGGTCTGGTTAAGAACGTTCATCAATCGCTCTTCACATTTTCATGACCAGTCATTCTCGGAATATGTAAAAGAAGAACATGTACATAACACCTGGATGAAGCTGCTCGCCATGTACTGTTATTCAATTCCCTACAGAAGTATCAGCAAGCTACCGGCTGAATTGGCGATTTCGGCACTTCAAGCTTATATGTGGGCAGATTGGATGAGGATTAAGGGTGGGGTTTATAGCTATATTGAAAAGATTGAAAGTTTGCTGAACGGCGAGGTTGTGCTTAACGCGGAAATCAAGACCGTCACACGGTCCGATGAAGGAATAGATATAACTCTGCAGGAAGAGCAAACAGAGCATTTCGATAAAATCGTATTCGCGGTGCCTCCCGACCAGGTATTGAAACTACTATCTGACCCTTCGGAGAAAGAGAATTGTTATTTTGATCGGTGGCAGGAGAATATGGCCACAACTGTCGTACACATGGACCCGCTGACATACCAACAGTTTGAGATTACTCAACCATCACAGTTTGATTTCATCCAGACTGACAGTGGCTGGGGGTACAACGCATGTCTTAACCAGATTTGTGGTTTATCAGATAAAATAAGATATCACCTGGCCTACAATATTGAATCTCTCATCGATCCGGAAAATATTGTCTACAAGGTTTTGCATCATACACCCTTGTACACAGTGGAAGCCCTTCACTGGCGGGATGGTGTGTTAGCCAGCAATGGTGAAAACAACACCTATCATGCGGGTGCTTATCTCTATGACGGTCTGCATGAGGGTGCAGTGATTTCAGGTAAACACGTGGCAGAACTCATAGGATCGCAGGTCTAAATCCATCATTTCCATTCAACGTAAAATAAAGAGGAATAGGAGAAGATTTCAAAGCTGGCGTGAACCTCTGCACGGATTGCTCCGTATATATCATTTGGGACAGGAGAATCGGTGAACAAAAGGGTCGATGAAGAGTATCTGGTTTTAAAAGCCCAGGCCGGAAGCGAAAAAGCCTTCAGTATCCTCTTTCGCAGTTACAACCCGTCTTTACTGCGGTCGGCTTTCAGACTATGCCGCAATGAGCAGATGGCTCTCGATGCGGTTCAGGATGCGTGGCTAACCATATCAAGAACCCTGGGAGCTCTAACCAAACCGGCAATGTTTCGGGCTCGCGTTTTCAAGGCCGTGCGCTGGCGCACAATAGACCTCATGCGCAAGCGGGATAATAACCTGGAAACTCTCGACGAGGATGTCCTGGATGAATCAGCAGAAGATCAATCCTGGGCGACGACCAATCAGATCGTCTCGATGGTTGAAAGGTTACCGGAAGTAGAAAGGCAGGCAATCTATCTTTTTTATCTGGAGGAAATGAGCATCAAGGAGCTTGCCAAGGTGTTTGACGTGCCAACTGGAACCGTGAAATCCCGCCTTAACCGGGCGAGAACGCGACTGAAAAAACTTGTGGGTGATACAGAGTAAAGGAGAAGAGATGGTCAGTATTGATGAACGAATCAAACAGGAACTCGAGCAACAGGATGGTGTTTTGGATGAGTTGTTCCCTGAAACCGCGATGGCGGAACTCTTGAATTCCATCAGAAAGTCGAGAGTAGCTGTAATTTTTGTCATAGTTTTTGGTGCCTTGTTATTCTGTACAGTCATCTGGTGCATTGTCGAATTAGTTGCCGCCGAGAATGTACTGGATGCCGTCAAGTGGGGTGTATGGGTTCTACTTGCGTTTAGTTTCTCGGCATTTGTGGAGCTGTGGGTCTGGGTTCAGATTGACAGAATTGCTACCCGTGGTGAAATGAGACAGATGGAAACGAATATTATGAAAGCTCTTGAAAAAAGTCAGCATCTGCCTGGGGGTTAAATTTTTGCGCGGAGGTTAGCCTCGTGCCTGGCACGATCAATGTTGTAGTAGCGCAGGGCATACCATGACAGAAGGTACATGGTGATGAGAACGGGCAGGTACAGGAGTACAAGATTCTTCACGATGTCTTGATTCACTTCTCCAGGTATCGCATTTTCCGGGAAGCTCACGATCCACAGCAGCAACCCGGCAAACATAATACCGGCACCGGAAACTGCCTTGTTGGCAAAGTTTCGAGCAGCGAAGATCAACCCCTCACTGCGCCGACCTTCATTTTCTACTTGCCGGTCTTCAACAACATCTGCGTTCATTGATGCGAAGATAACCTGAGTGGTTATGATAGCGGTTGTCTCGATTGAGAAGTTTACCATTAGCAGAGGAAGAAAAACGCTGCTCTCGCGAGACGGAAATATTCCCAGAAATTCAGCGATAAATACCAGGGGTAAAAACAGAATTGCGAATAGAAATGTATTCATCGCCGCGGCTTTCTTGCCCAGGCGAGTTGCCAGGCGGGGAGCGATGAAAAATGCGGTCGGAACGGCGATCAAGCCCAGCATTGGAATGAGGCCAAGTTCCTGGGTCTCAAGCCGCCAGAAAAAGCTGCCGATATAAATTGAAAAAGCTGTCGACATACCCGCCGCGACCCCAAAGAACAACGCAGAGATCAGCATCGATACGAATGACTGATTCTTGAACAACCCGAACACTTCTCCGGTAATGATTTTTGGTTCAAAAGAGAGACTGCCCGGAGGTTGATAGAGTTGGGGAATGTGCCGGTGAGTACCGGTGGCTGAAACAATCATGGCAATTCCCATTGCAATTGCACCGATAATGCCGAACATCTCATAACCGGTTGGTCCTACCTGCTGAAGAGGATCAAGTGCAAACAGAACCATATAAGCCAGTACTGCCATGGTTAAACCTCCCAGCCACCCGAACAGGTAGCGAAATCCCATAAGACGGGTGCGGTCATCATAGTCTGTGGTGAGTTCCGGCCCCAGCGCAGCATTGGGTACTTCAAAGAATGTGATACAACTTCGGACCAGTACTGCCATGATGAGAAGGTACAGAAAGAGTGTTAACTGGCTATCTGCCGCCAGCGCAGGTGGATTCCAGAGCAGAAAAAAGGTCAAAGATACGGGTAAAACTGCTGCATACATAAACGGGTGTCGTCGACCTAGGCTTGAATGCCACTGGTCAGACAGATATCCCGCCGCCAGATCTGACAGTGCATCGACTACAACAGCAATTGCGAGCGCCAGTCCCGTCAGAAATGGGTCAAGTCCCAGAACCTGGTTATAGTAAATAAGCAGGAAGTAGTTAAAACCAGTATCCTTGATTCCAAAAGCGGTGGCCCCGGAACCATAAAACAGCTTAGTCGAAAAAGAGGCTTTTGCTGACACAGGTTTAATCTGCTTTTGCGGCATAGTCGTGCTCAAGTGCGGTCATTCGTTCTGTCTGACCTTCGGGTATTGCAAGTCCCAGAAACAATACATTTCTGACTGCTTGTTCAACATCCGCCGGATCGACGTGTTTACTGAGTTTTCCTGTGAGGCCGAGTGAGACCACACCATGGACAGCTGACCAGATCACATGGGTTTGAATGTCCGGATCTGGAGCAGCCTTGAAGGTTCCCTGATTAATCAATTCCACCACAACTGTATGCAGCGGTTTCATTGACTCATTCTCCGCTTCTCTGAGTTGAGGATAGGTGACAGGATCTGGCTGAAAAAACTCAAACATCAAGCGATATTGAAGGGGATTTTCTCTGGCATATTGAAAGTATGCGACCCCTATTTCGACTAATCGTTCCAGGGCGCTGGTTTTTGAAAAATAGGCCTTCTGCTGCGATTCGGCGAATGACAGGTATGCGGCAGTCCTGACCATCATGAATATTTCGTCCTTATCACCGAAGTATCGATAGGCTTTCATTGGACTGCACTTAAGTTTCTTGGCAATGGCTCTCATGGTGACGCCCGCATACCCGTTCTTCACGAACAGGCGGGTCGCTGCCGTCACCAGCTGCTGCTTGAATTCAGATATCTGCTCATCGGTGAGTTTTACTCTAGCCATCAGTTGCACACAGGTTAGTCGTAATTATCGATAGGTAGATCCATCGTTGCCTGACTGCTGTCATGCGTCCTGGAGTACTTCCTTGGCGGTATTGAATCCCGAGGCCATGGCGCCACCGAATCCCGGGCCAGGAAATGTCCAGGCTCCTGCCAGATAAAGGCCCGAGACACTGGTCCTGGGCGCAGGTCTGTGGATGGTATGGCTGCCCTGTTCGGAAGCGTAACCATAGATCGATCCTTGAGGGTTTTGTGTATAGCGAGCCATTGTATGGGGTGTGCCAACCTCGCAGACTTCAATCCTGTCTCTGACATCAGGGATTGCTTCCTCGAGTCGATCTATCAGGTATTCCTGCAACTCCTTTTTACGCTCTCGATAAAGCTTTTTGTCGAGATCCATCCAGAGGGCACCATTGGCAAGTTGGGTAGCGTGCAGGATGGATCGACCTTCTGGATGGTGGCCGGGGTCAGCGAGATTATGGTTACCCAGGCCGTAGGACTGATTTCTGAAATCACCTTTTTTAATTGCTTCCCACTGGGCATCATAGTCATAAGTGATTTCACAGAACCGGCCCCTGTCAGCAAGGCCCAGTTTGCTGGCGTCTCCCTTGATACCGATGTAGGCCTGGCTTATAGAAACGGCGACCGGCAGTGTTTCATCCAGCTTGCGTTCCGACTCACCCAGATTTTGATTGTCGAGTAGTTTATTAAATGTAACCGGGACGGCAGCATTGCTGATGATCTGGGGAGCGAAATATTTGAATCCTTTCTTTGTCTCAACACCGGTAATCGCACCGTTGCTGTTGGTCATGATAGTTTCGACCTCGTTTCTGCGTCTTACCTTGCCTCCGTTTTCTTCAATTACCTCGACAAATGCATCGGAGAGTGACTGGCCGCCACCCTCAAAATAGAAACAGCCACCGAGATGATAACTGCACCACATCTGGGCGAATAGAAATGCTGACAATCGAGATGGGATGGAACCGAGATATCCCCACAATGTACAGATAATGCCGACGACTCTCTCATCGGTGATGTTGTGCTGACTAACAAGTTCAGCGAGGCTCATATCAAGAGCGGCAATAGCTTCTGGAGAAAGCTCTTCACCGCCAGACTGGATACGAGCGAGTGTTTCAAATAGATCTGTTATCCCTTTTCGTTCGTGGGGGTAAACGGCGCTCAACTTTTCCAGCAGTTTATCTGCCGCTGCTGGTACTTCAAAATCATGATCCGGGCCGACGGTTCGGTAGGCGACATCAAATTCCCTGAGTACCAGTTTGTCCAGTATGCCCAGTTCCTTGAATCGCTCATAGGTGCCCCGGCCAGGTTTCAGATCACCGGTTTGATGAAGAGCAACGTCGAAGTCATAGATAATTCTCGTTCCGCGAACCCGGCGTGGGAAGTGATGAGCATATCCGCCTGCGAAAACATGCTTCTCAAGAACCAGCACTTTCTTTCCTGATGTTGCCAGTCTTGCTGCAGCAGAGAGCCCGCCCAGTCCAGATCCAACTACGATTACGTCCCAGTGTTTGCCTAGGCTCGCCATATCTGCTCCTTTTTATCTGCCAGACTCACCCTTGGTAGGGAGGTGAATTGGAAGAGTAATTTGTATATCTTTATAACATACAATGTATATTAAAAAAATTCCATCCTGAAAATACCTGTGTGATTTTAAGGAATAACTCCTTTCTTAACAGCTATCTTAACAGCTTTAATATCAGGCTGCTTGACTAAATAATATAATATACAAAGTATTATATAATCACCTGGAAGGTACCTGAACCAATCCGGCGTCAACACCCCGAGGGCAGCCGGATTTTGTCAGTGATCATTCAGTCCTCAGTTGGTCTAACTAGTCGCCAGTAATGGTGATGCGTTGATTTGTAATGTACCGGCCGTCTTTAGAACAAAGGTGGGCAACCGTTGCTGCAATGTCAGCAGGGGTACAAACGAAGCCAAAAGGCATTCTTGCATCTACCTTGCGAATATCTGACCCGCCGCCGGTCGCTTCAACGATGCGACGTCCCATATCGGTGTCTACCAGGCCCGGTGCAATCATGTTGACGCGCATCCCGTGAGATTTCTCTTCTCTTGCCAAAGTGTGTGCCATTGCTTCAAGTGCAGCTTTACTGACGGCATAGACACCGAACCCGGGATTCAGCGCCTGGGCAGCGATGGACGAGATCATGATGACATCGCTTCTGTCAGCCTCGCGCATATGTGGTACCAGACTTCGGCAGAGATATATTGGGCCCCAGAGGTTTACATCCAGCAGTGTATTCCACTGCTCATTAGTCGCATCTGCGATTGCCGGTCGATTCACCGCAGCGGAACCAAGTCCGGCGTTGTTAACCAAGACATCTATCTGACCAAAATCACTGATAGCCTGCTCAACCATCGCCGAGCATGCTGTTTCATCACCGACGTTCGCCTGATAGATGTGTGCTTTGCAGCCCAGTCCTGTCACCACCCGAGCGACTTCCTGTGCTGCAGCCTCGTTGCTGCTGTAGTTAATGGCAACATTAGCACCTTCTTGCGCAAAGCGTTCTGCGATGGCACGTCCGATGCCACGGCTTGCACCGGTGATCAGCGCGGTTCTTCCTTCAAGTTTACTCATCTTCACTCCTTCTCCTGGTTGCTTTTTAAAATACCACTGTGATGATTGCTGATATGCGGGCTGATGGTCACACTTTTTGATAGTTGAGTCGAGAACAGCAAGATCTCTGAATTTTTGTTAAATGGCTCAACCTGCGCAGACTGTCGAATACGATTTTGGTGATTGTCGCAGCGGAAAGAAAAATTTTAACTTTATGGAAATTTTTTCTGACGAAACCTCAATTATCCGGTAATGGCAAACTATGGCATGATATAGCCATGCTAAGCCCATATAGAATTCTGGACCTGACTGACCACCGGGGTGAACTCGCCGGTATGATACTGGGTGATCTTGGTGCAGATGTCATCAAGGTCGAACCACCGGGGGGATCTTCAGCGCGGCGTGAAGGACCACTGATTGAGACTGGTTCGAACCAGCAGATCAGTCTGCAGTTTCTGGCTTTCAATCGGAATAAGCGCTCAATTGTATTGGACCTTCAAAATCAGCCAGATCGCGACACCCTGATGGCGATGGCAGCTGGTGCTGATTTCATCCTGGAATCGGGTGATCCGGGAGAACTTAACCAACACGGGATCGGTTTTGAGGAGTTGCGAACTGCAAATCCGAAAATCGTGCACGTAATGATTACACCCTACGGCGTGAGCGGTCCGGCTGCAGGTCGACTTGCCAACGATCTGACCTTGTCGGCGATGGGGGGGCAGGCCGCGCTGCAGGGATCACCTGATCGAGCACCGATAAGAGTGAGCGTGCCGCAAATCTGGCGGCATACGGGCGCTGAAGCGGCTGCCGCAGCTCTAATTGCCCATGCTCGCATGCTGGTAACCGGCGAGGCACAGTTTGTTGATCTTTCTGCCCAATGCTGCGCTACCTGGACCACGATGAATGCCATGGATGCTTATGCGGTTCAGGGTTTTGACTTTGAGAGAATGGGCTCAACTGTACAGATGGGAACGGCAAATATTGATCCGGTGTTCTCCTGTGCTGATGGTCATCTTGTTGCCCTGCCGGTGGGCACTGTGATTGAACCGTTACTCGGACACCTGATTGGTGATGACATCATAGACGCAAGCTGGCTTGAAGAAGACTGGTCGACCCTGCATGCGCGCTTGATGCTTGGCGAGCAGACAATGATTTCTGCTGAACAGGTGCGGGAGGCACTGACAAGTTTCTTTGCCTTGCACACCAAAGCAGAGTTGTTTGAATGGGGCCTTGAAGCCGGTGTCACACTTGCCCCGGTGAATACAGTGGCTGATCTGTTGCAGTTCCGCCAGCTGGCGGCTCGTGACGCCTGGGTTAGTATGGAGTTGCCGAAAGGCAGCGAAGTCCTTGCCCCAGGAATATTTGCTCGTCTTAACCTTTCGCCGATGTCTATACGAAGATTCGCGCCAGAACCCGGTGAACATAGTGAAGAACTGTTAGCTGAATTGGCCAGTAATCCTCGCCAACCTGCAGACGCCACAGAATTAGACATTCGCGGTGACAGACCCTTTGCCGGTTTGCTGGTGATTGATCTTACCTGGGTTATTGCAGGCCCGGCTTCTGTACGCTATCTGTCGGATCATGGTGCAACCGTGATCAAAGTGGAATCAGAACTGCGTCCCGATGGGTTGAGGTTCCTGGGTCCGGTAGGTGGTGATGAACCTGGTTGGAACCGGTCTCATTTTTACGGTGAATTCAATGCAGGGAAAAAATGTATTCAGCTGAATCTGAAGAAACCAGAAGCGGTCGCAATGCTAAAGCAATTGATTGAAAAGGCTGATGTCCTGATAGAAAACTGGGCACCCGGCGCCACTGAACGACTGGGTATAGACTATGAGGCTTGTCGAGAGATCAACCCTGCTCTGATTATGTTGAGCACGAGTTTGATGGGACAGACAGGGCCGGCCGCAGAAGTGGCAGGTTTTGGGTATCACGCGGGTGGTATGGCTGGATTTTATGAAGTGACGGGATATCCTGATTTGCCACCCCATGGGCCCTGGCTCGCATACACTGATGTTATTGCGCCGCATTTCATTGCGGCCATGTTAGCTGGTGCTATTGATTATCGTCGCAGGACAGGACGAGGTCAGTACATTGATGCATCACAATTTGAGATGGCGCTGCAGTTTCTTGCCCCGGAGATAATTGAATCCCAATCAAACGGGTACACAGCAACACGCCTGGGTAATCGTGCGCGAGATGCAGCACCACAGGGGATATATCCATGTAAAGGTGCAGATCAGTGGTGTGCAATCGCAATAGACACAGATGAACAGTGGCGCGCCTTGCGCAATGTGTTGGGCGAACCCGACTGGATGCAGAATTCAAAGTATGACTCGACGTCCGGTCGGCTGTCTGACCATGACTTTATCGATGCGCAGCTATCAAGCTGGACTCGAACTCAATCTCCCATGGCGATCATGGACAACTTGACAAGTCACGGAGTTCCCGCAGGTGCTGTGCAGCGCAGCAGTGATCTGAGCCGCGATCCTCAGTATGCTCACCGTGGGTTTCAGTGTTTTTTTGAGCATCCGGTGATGGGACAAGTACCGTATGCTGGTAATCAATTTAATATACCCGGGTATGCTGCTGGTCCTTACAGCTATGCGCCCTTGTTGGGCGAACACAATGTAGAAGTGTTAAAAGATCTGCTGGGGATGAGCGATGAGGAAATAAGTGAAGCTGTTGAGACCGGGATTATTCAGTAGCACTTACTCAAATAGGTAGAAGCAAGAGCCGTATCCAGTCCAAACCATGTTATGGATATAAATTGCCTGAATCCTCAGACCTGATGGCAAAGGATTAAGACATTAAGACTCCTCTTGCCATAGCACCCCTTTGCTTGTTAGTGATGCCACCTCATCAGATGAATATCCCATGGCCAGCAGGAGTTCCTCGTTGTGTTGCCCCGCGAGTGGTGGGGCACCGAGTGGATGCCGCTTGTCGTCAAACAACACCATTGGGCCCTGACGCCGATAGGTCCCCAACTTGGGATGCTCGATCTCGGCGGTGAGTTGCATTGATTGGGCATGATCGTCCTCAATCCAGAATTGTCCCTGTGGTGCCCTGTCAGCCCGGACGCAGCCGATGCCAGCGGGTACAAAAAGCTGTTCCCAGTAATCGCCATCTTTGCTGCTAAAAAGCTCACTTAATGCGGTAGTGGCAGCTTCACCACCTTGAAGCAGCAGTTCTTCACTGGGTCCGCTGATACCCGCCTGATTCAAGGTTGATAAAAAGCTCTGTCTCTCTCGACGGTTGATCAAGGCGAGAAAAATCCATTGGTCTTCTTTACATTGGTAGAGTCGATAGGTTGCCGATAAGCCATGCAGTTTTTCGTCAGGCATTGGACGAGGCCGTTTGCCGGGATACGAGAGGAAATCATCGTGATTCGCATAGGCATTGGCACCGAACATATCGATAAGAATCTGCTGCCCGATTCCGTTCGTCTCACGAGCGACCAGTCCGAGCATCGCCGAAGTCGCAACGACAGCGGCAGTGTTAGGATCAGGGTTCACTTCATTGGCTTTCATCAGACGCCTGGTCCAGAGACGCAGCCCGTCTAAATCCTGCAAGGCTTTGGGTACGCGCTCACCCAACTGATACATGACGCCGCCCATGGCAGCGCCCGGTATCGGGTGGGTGCTGGGACGAAGGGCGCTGGGTCCATCCGGACCATAACCATTGCATTGCAGATAAATGATTCCGGGATTTGTTTTTGAGACTTCCTCATAACCAATGCCGAGTCGTTCGGGTACTCCCGGACGGTAATTGTGAATAAGTACATCTGCATCATTGATAAGATTCAGCACAATCTCTCGACCAGCATCTGACTTTAAATCAACGCTGATGCTGCGTTTACCAGCATTGACCTTGGCCGCCCCGATACCAAGGAACATGGCGCGAAACGGATCACCGCCAATCTGTTCAACCTTGACGACATCAGCACCCATGTCAGCGAGGAAAGAAGCACCGAGCGGCGCGGCAATAATCGTTGCCAGTTCAACAATTTTCACACCCTTCAGGGGTAACTCCCCTGAACTCTTCACAGTAGGTGCATGGCGGGGGCTTGCCTGCCACTTATTAACAATGCCGTCATCGAGTGAGATTGCACTGCCCGGCTTTGCCGGTGTCTGCTTCAAACGCGCGACTGGGCCTAGCTCTACACCGCCTTCCTGGCGAGGAATGACATGGCCATTTGCAACGATGTCCGGGTCTTTGAGTGCCGTTTGCGTGGTCTGGTAGGTTGTCGCAACCACGCCACCGTCTGCAATGAAATCCTTCATCCAGTCAGTGGCTTTGCGTTCCTGTATTCTGGCAAGCATGCGTGCACGAAATGTCTCGTGTTTTTCTCCTTGCAACAGCATCTGGGTTGGATTGAAATCAGGATCAGATAGTACGTCCACAAGATCTGTCACAATCAGAAAGTTATCAAACAGATGAGGCAGCAGGTTGCCAAACTGCATCCAGCGTCCGTCACCAGCTTGGGCCGGATGGTAGTACAGACTTGGCATAGGTGGTTCGTTAGATGTCGGTGGCGGAGGGAATACATCACCGAACCGTTCTCTTAGCTGTGCGCCAATTGATGCACCCATATCATATGGCTGCATCCCCTGTAGCAGGCTGGTTTCCACCAGACGTCCTTCGCCTTCATTGCCCCGTTCAAGCAAAGCAGCGAGGATGCCTGTAGCGGCAGATTGTGCCGTTGCATGAATGCCTACCTGCACGGCTGAGAATACTGGTCCTGGTCGATCAGTAATGCCTTCAAATACCATCATGCGTCCGCTGTAAGCGGCAACAATATGCTCGTATCCTGGACAGGCCTGCATCGAGCCACGATTGCCGAAACCACTGATATGGCAAAATATCAGGTGCTTGTGGCGTGCATGCAGACTGTTCCAATCAAGCCCTTTCTCAACAAGTGAATTGCTACGCCAATTACACACGAGCACATCTGCTGCTGCGCAAAGATCGTGTAACGTATCGATATCGTTAGGTGACGTGAGATCAAGTGGCAGGCGTCGTTTGCCACGACGCCACATGGGTGCGGCGGGAAGTTCTGTTAATGGGTCGCCATCTGGTGGTTCGATGGTTAGTACTTCGGCGCCGAAGTCCGCGAGTATCATTGTTGCGATGCCACCGGCAGGGCCCCGGGTGAGATCCAAAATGCGAATTCCTTCAAGTGCCTGTGGCATGTGTTACTCCGTTTAACGAGTGTCGTGTCGTACGAGTATTGACCTGGTTAGCCAGCAGTTGCGACTTTGCAAAAGAGTCAGAGCACTCACCTCTGGATTCGCTAATTTCATCCGACCAGTCACGCCGCATATTTTCCTGGGGTGGATTGAGGCGGCAGGTATCAAGATTTTCTTTTCATATAGATTGGTATTTCCCATATTATGAATGAGTTTCGTAATAATTGCGTCAGCCATACAAGATACTACCTGCCAGCGATATTGATTCACATCCAGGCAGTTTATTGTTGCAAGTCAGAAATTTTCTTTATACGTTCGAAGGTCAATCTCATGTGTCCAGGCTGTTCTGGGTTGTTTGTACAGGTACATGAACGCCTGTGCAATTCCATCAAGGCTGATCAGGCCGTCTTCACCAACTCTCTCGGCAAACTGTGGTACGCCTTTGATGATCTTGTCACCGGCTATTCCACCATCAATGACCACATGACCAACATGAATGCCTCTCGGTTGGAATTCTCTCGCGAGACTTTGAGCCATGGCGCGAAGTCCGGCCTTTGCCGCAGTAAATGGTGCGAACATGGGTTTGCCTCGCATCGATGCACTGGCCCCGGTAAAAATCAGCGTACCCCTCTCACGCGGCCGCATGGCTTTAAGTGATTCCCGGGCGAATAGAAATCCGCCCAGCGTACATACGCGCCATGCTTTCTCGAACAGGTCAGCTTCCATGGTCAAAAAATCACCGTTGAAGTTGTTGCCTGCATTGTAGATGGCAAGATCAATCTCTCCGATCGTCTCGGTTTTGCTGATGAGATCAATAATCTCAGATTCAACGGTTGCGTCGCATATAATTCCGGTTGCGTGACCACCTGATGATTTGATGGATGCGGCGACCGTGTCCAGTTTCTCCTGGGTTCGACCCGCGATAATGACATGTAAACCCTCTTTGGCCGCGTATTCACACAGATAGCCGCCCACTCCTTCCTGAGGTCCAACACCAATAACGACTGCAGTTTTCATTTTCTTCTCCATGTAAGACACTATGACCGTTTACGATGCTTCGCTACCAGGTTTCACCAAAGGGTCGAATAACAGACTCAAAGGTCCATGCGGATCTGGGTTGATGGGCAACTCCCCAGATATGTTCAGCAATATCCTCCGGGTAGCAGAAAAAGTCATCAGGTTTATCCGGGAATCGTTTTCTTGTCCATGGCAGGCTGATGACGGCATCTATTGCAACATAGGCCACATGTATCCCCTGTGGCCCTGCCGCCCTTGCGATTGATTCAGCAAGGATTCTTTGCGCCGCTTTCGTTGGCGCGAACCCGGAGAAGTTTGGCTTACCTCTGAATGCGGAAGTATTGCCGGTACAAATGATTGCGCCCTTACCCAGATCTATCATGTCGGGGGCCAACTGCTGCGCAAGTTGCAGCAGGGACAGGACATTCACTTCAAAATTGCTCTGCAGAGTATCTCGTCCGATACTGAGGTAGTCGCCGAATGCGCCACCGACAGCGTTGTGTACAACGACCTCCGGATTACCCAGATCCGATCTTACCTTCTCGATTGTAGCTGAAAGTTGTTCAGGATTTGCGACGTCACAGGGATAGGCATGGGCATGGTTAACTTCCTCAGCCAGATCGGCAATCCGTTCTTCACTTCGAGCCAGCATCGCTACTGCATAACCTTGAGCAAATCGCTGTGCTAACGCCTTACCAGTACCGGGACCAACGCCGGTCACAAGGCAAACTGGTCTCATAGACAATTCCTCTGAATTGAAACTGGTGAAAACTGACCAGACGACCTAATCTTTGCCTGGCCGGAATGTTTGTTTGGGATATAAGTTTGTAAGCGAAGGATCTCCCATCCCTTTAATATCGTCAACGTGCTATTGATCACAATATGGGAATAATTCATATTTATTCAGGCTGCAACACCCCGGATGAAGATGCGACGATGAGTATTGAAAAAATGATGAATCGAAAGTTTATTATCACAAATGTTTTTTTTGCGAAGGGCCATACAGTGGTAACCAGTGAGCGACGGTCATCGAGGTAGATGGGCTAAGTGGTGAAGAGATGCAGAAAATAGTCCTGGAATTCAATTTTTCTGGAACTACCTTTGTTTGTGGAGGTAACCTAGCGAATGGATTCGATGTGTGAATTTTTTCGCCGATGGATGAATTCCCTTTCGCTGCTCACCCGGCTCTCGGAACAAATAACAGAAAACCATGGGAGATGTTGAATGCCTCTAAAGCTGATAGGTGCGGGATTCGGCCGCACAGGAACACTGTCTATGAAACTGGCGCTGGAGCAAATCGGATTGGGCCCTTGTCATCACATGATGGAGGTCTTCGGCAAACCTGATCATATTGCGCTTTGGCAGGCTGCAGCAGATGGTGAATCTGTGGACTGGGAAGAGGTTTTCGAAGGTTATCGGAGTGCAGTTGACTGGCCGGTATGTTATTTCTGGAAAGAGCTGGCCGAGCTTTACCCGGATGCAAAGCTATTGCTGACGAGGCGGGATCCACAAAAATGGTACGACAGTGCCTCTAATACGATATTCAAGGGCCTGGCAAGTACAGGTGAAGAGAACGATCGAGAAAGCCTGGATTCACAGCGAAGGATGGTAAACAAGTTGATTGTCGACAATACGTTTGACGGGGATCTGACTGACCGGGAAGCAGCCATTGACGTTTTCAACAAACATAATCAAGAAGTTATCGATACAATAGATCCTAAACGTCTGCTGGTATTTGAGGCATCGCAAGGATGGGAACCGCTTTGTGAATTTCTGGGTGTTGATATACCCGATACAGCATATCCCCGGACCAATACAACGGAGGATTTTCAGAAGCGATTTCGTCAGGATGCCGAGAATAAGGGTTAGGAGATGAAGAACAAACCCACTTTTGATTTGCCACCTCATGCGCAAGCAATTGGAATCGAATTGGTGAATTTCGGAGATCGTCGATGCGTGCTGAAGGTGCCCTATGCAGAAGACCTTGTGGGTGATCCTGACACAGGCGTGTTACACGGCGGTGTGATTACAGCGACGCTGGACAATGCATCGGGGTGGGCTGTGCGAGGGCATGAAGACTGGTTTGAGGGGTTGAGCATGGCGACATTGGATATCCGTATCGACTACATGAGACCAGCTGAGCCCTTAAAAGATCTGATTGTACAGTCCGAATGTTACAAGATGACCAAGACCATAGCATTTGTCCGCGGAATGGCTCACCAGGAAGATTTAGAAGATCCTGTCGCCACATCTGTTGCGGCTTTCATGCTCGGTACTCCCAATACTTCAGGGAGAAATCTGTGAAGATACTGGAAGATTTGCGAAAGGCTGAAGGTGAACTGGACCTGCAGGCGGTTATCGAGCACATCCCTTACACCCGTTTCCTGGGTATCCAGATAGATCAGAAAGGGACTGAAATTACGACGATATTACCCTTCCAGGATATGCTGGTTGGCAATGTTAATCTTCCAGCAATTCATGGTGGTGCCATAGGTGCCTTTCTTGAGGTGACATCGATAGTGCAGATCCTGTCCGACACTTCTCTTTTAAGGTTACCCAAGACTGTTGATCTGTCGGTTGACTATCTTCGTTCTGGTCGACCGGTTGCTACCTATGGACGGGCTGTTGTCACCCGTCTTGGAAGAAGGGTCGCCAATGTCAGGGCGGAGATATGGCAGGAGGAGACGCATAAACTCATCGCTGCTTCTCACGGACAGTACTTGCTTGCACCGAGCTGATCTCGTTATGCTACCGTCCTTGAATTCATTATCACAAAATCCAACGAACGAAAAAGGAGCCCGCTATGGGTGATGTATATATTGTCGAGGCTTGCCGAAGCCCCATTGGTAAGCGAGGAAAAGGGCTGGCAGGACTTATGCCTGCAGATCTCCTGGGAGCAGTCCAGAAGGCTGCATTAGATAGGAGCGGCATTGCGCCTGAGAAGATCGATCAGGTTATTGGTGGCTGTGTCTCTCAGGTTGGAGAACAGTCCTTTAATATTGCGCGAATTGCCTGGTTGTCTCAGGGATTGCCACTCGAGATTCCAGCGACCACTGTTGATTCCCAGTGTGGATCAAGCCAGCAGGCAACCAGCCTGGGCGCTTCCATGGTTGCTGCCGGTATTGAAGATATTGTTATGAGCTGTGGGGTTGAAATGATGAGCCGGGTACCGCTTGGCTCCAATATGAAAGATGGTGTGCCCATGGGTGAAAGCTATATGAGCCATTATCAACCTACCAGTCAGTTTCAGGGCGCGGCAATGGTTGCTGAGGAATATCAGATTACCCGCGAGCATACGGATGCTTTTGGTCTGGCAAGTCAGGAGAAAGCTATCCAGGCCTGGGAAGAGAATCGATTCGATCGTGAGGTGGTGCCCATCGAAGCGCCGGTTCTGGGTGACGATTTCAAACCCACCGGCAAAACCAGGACGGTGACTAAAGACGAGGGGCTTCGGGCGACCACGCTTGAATCGCTGCAAGGTCTCGATCCCGTTCCGGGCCAGGAACTCCATACGGCGGGAACATCCTCGCAGGTCTCAGACGGTGCCGCGGCGGTTATTATGGCTTCCGAATCTGCCGTGAAGGACCTGGGTCTTCAACCAAGAGCGAAAATAGTGGCGACCACGCTGGTGGGAGTAGACCCGGTGACAATGTTAAAAGGCCCGATTCCTGCTACACGCAAGGTCCTGGATAAAGCGGGTTTGACTGTAGATGATATCGATATTTTTGAGGTCAATGAGGCGTTTGCATCCGTGGTGCTAGCATGGGAGAAGGATCTGGGAATTGATCCGGCAAAAACGAACGTTAACGGTGGCGCTATTGCACTGGGTCATCCCACAGGAAGTACTGGTGCGCGTTTGATAACGACAGCGTTACATGAACTTGAACGTGCTGGTGGTAAATATGCGCTGATTGCCATGTGCTGTGGCGGTGGATTAGGTACTGGCACCATCATTGAGCGTCTGGATTAGTTAAGGCACCCGTCGAAAAACAGTATCCAGGTATTGAAGAAGGGGCCAACAGCACTGGCACTTACTTTAGGAACAACTTGCAGCTGATAGTCCTATCTTGACAAGGTCGTGAGCGGTTTCTCTTTTCGCGTTCTCGTTTTACATCGTTCTGCAGCGTGCGAAGGCAGCAGCCGGAGCCGCGAAGCTGTCTGAACGAGTGGAGCACAGGGACGTGTGAGACGAGTAAGCGAAAAGAGAAACCTGGGATCGGTAACGTCGTAAGAGCATCTCGTAAGAGCATCTCGTAAGAGCATCTCGTAAGAGCACCTCGTAAGAGCACTTAGGTAAGTGCCATTCAGGTCAGCGGCGCGTTTTTTGTGAATGCCTGTGCATCGAAAGAGGGCGTAGTACTCATATGCGCCTCATAAATGTGCGTTGAGCTGGTGCCAATATAAGCCACCAGCATTCGGCGAACACCTCCAATCCCACTGTATCTGGGGCTTCCACGGCTACCTGCTGATCTGGCAAACGAGCTTGGCATCATGTTTGCTCCTGCACCGTTCATGGAAATTGCCTACTCGGAAACCAAGTGGGTGAAGACGCTGTGGTAAGCAGCAAACATGTGCAGATGCTAAGAGGATTGATAATGAAAATAAGTATTACCACAAAAAGATGGCAGGGGTTATTTGCCGTATTGCTCTGTATGTTGCCTGGATTGGCATCAGCCGATGGGGTGGATACCGGAGATACCGCATGGATGATTGTTGCAACCGTACTGGTGTTGTTTATGACCATACCAGGATTGTCTTTGTTCTATGCGGGTATGGTTCGAAGCAAGAATGTGCTCTCAGTTCTGGTCCAGTGTTTTGCGATAACTGCTCTGATGAGCGTCTTGTGGGTCGTCTATGGTTATAGTTTTGCGTTTGGTGATGGTGGCAGTTTGAATTGGTTCTTTGGTGGATTTGAGAAGATGTTCCTTGCCGGGGTCACGGTTGATTCGGTTTCCGGCACCATTCCCGAGACGGTATTTATGACTTTTCAGATGACTTTCGCAATTATTACCCCGGCGCTGATCGTTGGCGCTTTTGCAGAGAGAATAAAGTTTTCCGCCGTGTTGTGGTTTATGACCATCTGGCTGACGATTGTCTACACACCGGTTTGTCATTGGGTCTGGGGTGGTGGCTGGCTTGGAGAGCAATTCAGTATTTTCGATTTTGCCGGTGGTACTGTTGTACACATCAATGCGGGCGTTGCCGGGTTGGTAGCGGCAATCGTTTTAGGTAAGAGAAATGGTTTCCCTCAGGCACCTATGGTTCCACATAATCTGACCTTGACGATCATTGGCGCCGCCATGCTTTGGGTTGGCTGGTTCGGTTTCAACGCGGGTAGTGAACTTGCGGCTGACGGCACAGCAGGAATGGCGATGGCGGTGACTCAAATAGCAACCGCAACCGCTGTGTTGGGATGGATGTTTATGGAATGGATAAGTCACGGCAAACCAAGTGCACTGGGACTTGCGTCTGGTGCAGTCGCAGGTCTGGTTGCTATCACACCAGCATGTGGCAACGTCGGGCCGATTGGCGCGCTCGCAATTGGTGCCGCAGCAGGTATTGGCTGTTTCTACGCGGCGACGAAAGTGAAGCGCACTTTTGGCTATGACGATTCACTGGATGTATTCGGCGTCCATGCAGTAGGTGGAATTATTGGTTCGTTGCTGGTGGGTGTATTTGCAGCAGAGTCCTTTGGTGGCACCGGTGGTCTGGATGGTGGTATTGGTGGTCAGGTGTTTAACCAGGCAGTCGGCGTCCTGGTCACAGTCGTCTATTCTGGCGTGCTTAGCCTGGTGATATTGAAGGTCATCGATAGGGTGATTGGACTACGAGTAACTGGCGAAGAAGAAGAGGAAGGTCTGGATCTCGCATCACATGATGAGCGAGGCTATGTCCTGTAATAGACGGCCTGTAACAGAGCTGTTCAGAAGCATCTCACTCAACTGAAAAAGCCGGGCTTGTCCCGGCTTTTTCTGGCTTCCAGCCTGGTTAAATCGAATGAAAAGCCTAACGTCTATACTTTAAGTTCTCCCTGCTCAACGGCTCCAAGTGTGACTTCGTGATGACGCTGATTATGCAGGATCGGGTGCAGAGTAGCCTTGTACTGCAGTGCAAGGGATCAGATAAGCTCATGATTAATCGCCTGTTAAGATCGGTATTGCAAGAAATCAAAGAGAACAGCACGACTCAGGCAGGCCGGTCAAAGCAGGGATTGAGCCCCTGATCTGATGATAATAAAAGGTCGGTCAGCGGATAGATGGGTATTGTTTGCTGACAGACATGAATGTTTGCTGACAGACATGTATGGTTGTGTTGGAATTGATAGATATCCCACTAAACAGGAGTGAAACATGATTACCGGCATGCCTCGCATAGCAATTGCAGTCAATGATTTTCCTAAGGCGATTGATTTTTTCAAAGAAAAGCTGGGCATGCCTGTTGTCGATATGTCTGCAGGTAGCGTTGATTCGCTGGGTGCCAAACTTGCCATGTGTGTGCCGGAGAACGGGAGCAATATCGAACTTATGTCACCTGCTGATCCTGATGCGCCGTTGAGTCAGAGTCTTGACAGATTCCTGGATCGACGTGGCGAGGGCTTGTTTGCACTGATGCTGGAAGCCCCGGATCCGAATGCCGAGGCTGAAGACCTGTTACAACGTGGGCTGAATGTTCTTCCTCTGATGGCAGGCGCAGGTGGTCGAGATATACACCCAAATTCAACTCACGGTGTTTTGATTCGCGTCTATCCAGTTAATTCATTTCAGGGATCGAATCAAGAATCCTCGTCTGACGCTGACTCCCCGGGAATATCAGGTATTGATCGGGTGATTATTGCGGTCGAGGACATCGACCACGCTGTGGCAGTCTATGGCGACAAGTTGGCGATGGACATCTCGACGGCTCAGGTGGACAGCGAAAGAGGTGTGAAGTCGGCGTTATGCAGCCCGCCTTCCGGCGGGCAAATCGAGCTGGTCGCGGTAATAGATCAAACCCGACCATTTGCGCAGTCAATCGCTGAATTTCTGGAGGGCGGACGGGAAGGTATGTATACACTGGTTTTGAAGTCAGCCAGACCGGAAGCTCTGGCCTCAAGGGAACTCGATGTGCGAGCTTCCAGTGATTCGTCAGAGATCCAGGAGATCCATACCGATTTTGGCGTGTTGCTACGTATTGAACAGGACTAGTCCCCTTGAGATGGGTGGCAGGGATGATGCCCTGATTAATGTGGATTTCAGATTAAGGAGCGGATAAACCAGGCTGTCCCTAATTGCGTCAAATTACTCTCGTGTCAGCATTGAACCAGGCTTACTCTTCTCCGGGTGATCAGGTTGATCACTTCAACCACACAAACTGGAGCTGGAAGAAGATCTGCAGGATATTCTCGAAGGTGGAATCGATGATCTTGAAGATGAGGTTTACCAGCTGAAGCAGGAAATAGCCAACCTGAAGTCAACCGAAGATCGGGACGCATTAAAAAACGTACGCGCGATCTGGAATCGCAACTCAGAACCCACAATGAACCGTGATATACACGCGCTCGATAGGTTAAGCTGCAGCCTGCTTAGCTTGCTCTAATCGTTCCTGGAGTTGACTGAGTTCTTCCCTGAATACGACCGGCAGGTGATCGCCATACTGGTCAAAATATTCACCGATCAAGGGAATTTCGCTGAGCCAGCCATCAATTTCAACTCGAAGCAATTCAGCTTTTTCCGATTCAGACAGATCAAGACCATCGAAGTTGATGCCGTCAATGGTCGGGAGATTGCCAATCGGCGTCTCGACAGCGTCAGCGCTTCCATTGCATCGGTTGAAAACCCATTCAAGTACGCGGCTGTTGTCGCCGAAACCTGGCCACATGAAATCGTCGCCATCATTTTTGCGAAACCAGTTCACACAGTAGATTCTGGGTAGAACAGCGCCAGCCTTGCTACCTATTTTGAGCCAGTGTCCCCAGTAGTCCGCCATGTTATAGCCGCAGAATGGCAACATTGCCATTGGGTCACGACGCAGTTCGCCGATTTTACCGGCTGCAGCAGCCGTCTTTTCTGATGAGACAATTGCCCCAAAGAAAGTCCCCTGTATCCAGTTACTTGCCTCATTGGCCAGGGGCACAACAGTTGCTCGCCGACCACCAAAAAGAATGGCACTGATAGGAACACCCTTCAGGTCCTCCCATTCATCTGCGATTACCGGGCACTGACTGGCGGACACGGTAAATCGGGCATTTGGGTGTGCGGCAGGGGTCTCTGTTTCTGGTGTCCAGTCTTTACCGGTCCAGTCTATCAGGTGAGCAGGAGGTTTGGCCGTCATGCCTTCCCACCAGACGTCGCCATCATCAGTCTCAGCAACATTTGTGAAGATGCAGTTCCCTGTGAGGCTCAGCATTGCGTTAGCGTTCGAATCCATGCCGGTGCCCGGCGCAACACCAAAGAATCCTGCCTCAGGATTAATGGCATAGAGTTGACCATCCTCACCAAACTTCATCCAGCAGATATCGTCACCCACTGTTTCGACGGTCCAGCCTGGAATACTGGGAATCAACATGGCCAGGTTGGTCTTGCCACAGGCGCTCGGGAAGGCACCGGCGATATACTTTGAGTCTCCTGCCGGATTGGTGAGCTTCAGGATAAGCATGTGTTCTGCTAGCCAGCCCTCATCTCGTGCCATCACGGAAGCGATGCGCAGTGCAAAGCATTTCTTGCCCAGAAGGGCGTTGCCGCCATAGCCTGATCCAAATGACCAGATTTCTCGGGTTGTGGGGAAGTGAGCAATATAGAGGTTGTCCGGATTACATGGCCAGGCAACATCTTGTTGGCCGTCTGCCAGTGGTCGTCCGACTGAATGAATGCAGGGCACGAATTCACCATCTTCACCGAGTTCTTCCAGGATCCTGGTACCCACTCGTGTCATGATATGCATGCTGGTTACCACATAGGGTGAATCGGTTATCTCAACACCAATGTGGGCGATTGGTGAGCCTACCGGTCCCATGCTAAATGGGATGACATACATGACACGGCCGCGCATGGCGCCCGCGAACAGACCATTGAGGGTTGATCGCATTTCCTCCGGATCTATCCAGTTATTATTCGGACCCGCTTCAGATGCGGTTTCAGTGCAGATATAAGTTCTACTTTCTACTCGAGCTACGTCAGCCGTGTCAGACCGAACCAGGTAGCTGTTTGGACGCTTGCTTTGGTTTAGTTTTTTTGCGGCGCCTGCATTGATCAGCAGTTCCCACATATTGTTATATTCTTCTGAGCTGCCATCACAGATGATAACGTCTTCGGGCTGGCAAAGGTCCACCATTTGGTCAACCCACGTCTGCAATCCCTTATTGTTCAACATCAAATTAAGCCTTCTAATTGGTTGATTTTGTTAGTGCCTGACTCAGGGCAAAAAAAGGGTCACTGAAGAGAGCAAAGGATAACTGAATTGATAGGGTAAATCGACGGTGCAACTATTGTAATTGCTACCCGGATGCATAAACGTTCCGGCAACCTCGGAACTTAGGATGACTTAGCTTCGGAACTTAAAGTAACAACTGAATGTTAGACAGCTCATTAAACCCTGTATGATAGTCAGGAATGGTCAGTTAAGAGAAATCTCATGCCAACCTTAACCTTATCCTCATCATTAAATGTTGAATTGAATTACAGTGTCGATGGTGATGGTGATACGACCTATTTGCTTTTTAATGGCGCGACTCTGCCGCTGGAATTCTGGGGGAGTCTCGCGACCAGTCTTGCCGAATACGGACGAGTTATTCGATTCGATCAGAGAAATGCAGGGCAGACGAAGTTCCAGGGTAGGTTCACCCTGCTGGATGTTGCAGCTGATGCTGCTGATTTGCTGGCGTATCTTGAAGTTGAATCGGTGATTGCTGTCGGGCATGCCTGGGGTGGGCGAGCAGCACAGGTATTTGTAAGAGATTATCCGCACCTGACAAGAGCGATTGTGATCTGTGCCAATGGGGGTCAATTTCCTGCGGTGGATATGTCAGAAGCGAATCTGGCCGCTCGAGAAGCCCGAAAGAAAAGGGATAGGGAGGCATGGGATATTGAATATGAAAGGCTGTGGTGCGCAAAAGGATTCGCGCAACGCGACCCGGCAACGTTTAAGGAAATGGCAGATCTGATCTGGGGAATGAAAATCAACCGGGAAGCCAGATGGAACACTCAGGTTTCACCCAGCGTGAGCTACTGGGGTACAGCAAAGGTGCCTGCACTCTTGCTCTATGGCGATCAGGACAAGAATGGGACACCTCAAAACGCACAGGATCTGCATGCCAGGTTGAAAGGCTCGAGGCTGGTCAATTATCCGGATGCTGGTCACTATGTCATTCGAGAAAAGGAAGCTGATGTGCTGAATGAGATTCTCAGTTTTGAGCGCAGCTTACACTAGTCTAACTTTGTCCTGTGAACCACATGTCTGGTCCTGCTGATATTCCCAAACGACTATTCGACTACCGACCCTATTGGGCGGAGTGTTTTGGTGTTGCCCCTTTTTTAGCAACCACACGCGAAGAAATGGACCAACTAGGTTGGGACAGTTGTGATGTGATAATTGTGGCCGGTGATGCTTATGTGGATCACGTGAGTTTTGGCATGGCGGTTATTAGCCGGGTTCTCGAAGCTCAGGGATTCAGAGTCGGGATTATTGCCCAACCGGACTGGACTTCGAAAGCAGCCTTTCAATCTCTGGGGAGACCAAATCTCTATTTTGCTGTAACCGCTGGCAACATGGACTCGATGATTAATCGCTATACAGCGGACAAAAAACTTCGTCACGACGACGCCTACACGCCAGGTAATGTTGGTGGGAAGCGACCCGATAGAGCAGTCATCGTGTACTCGCAGCGATGCCGGGAAGCATTCAAGAAAGTATCCGTTGTCATAGGTGGCATTGAAGCCAGTCTGAGGAGAGTCGCTCACTTTGATTACTGGAGTGAGAAGGTTCGCCGGTCTGTCCTTTTGGACGCTAAGGCGGATATGCTGCTCTATGGAAATGCGGAGCGCGCCATTGTTGAATTGTCTCATCGACTTGCCAGCGGTGAAAAACTCTCTGAGATAAAAGATATTCGAGGCACAGCCTTTGCCATAAGCGATTTACCGGCGGACCATGTTTGCGTTGATGCATCCAGCTTGATTGATGACCGGCCTCTGCCGAAAGGGGACGTTGAAACACAGGTAATAAAGATTCCTGGTCATGACAAGAAATCTGAATATGAAGAAAAGGTGTTCCTCAAATTACCGGACTATGAGCAGGTCAGGGACGATGAGGTCTTGTACGCGCATGCTTCTCGGCTGCTGCATCGTGAAACAAATCCTGGAAATGCCAGACCGCTGGTTCAAGGTCATGGCAATCGCTATGTCTGGATCAATCCACCTCCCATTCCTTTGTCGACTGAAGAATTGGACTGGGTATTTGAGTTGCCGTACCAACGATTGCCGCATAAGTCATATGGTGCAGAGAAAATTCCTGCTTATGAAATGATCCGGTTTTCAGTCAATATCATGCGAGGCTGTTTTGGTGGTTGCAGTTTTTGCTCGATAACAGAACATGAGGGTCGGATTATTCAGAGCCGATCCAGGCAGTCTGTTTTTAATGAGATAGAGAGTATCCGGGATAAGACACCTGGCTTTACGGGTATTATCTCAGATCTGGGTGGTCCAACAGCGAACATGTGGCAGCTTGGATGCCGGAGTAAGACCATCGAGAGTAACTGCCGTCGTTTTTCCTGCGTCTATCCTGGAATCTGCACAAACCTGCATACCGATCAGACACCTTTGATTTCTCTCTATCGAGGAGCGCGTGAGATAGATGGGGTAAAGAAAGTTCTGATTGCGAGCGGAATTCGCTATGACCTTGCCGTAGAGACACCCGAATATATCGAGGAACTGGTGACACAACATGTGGGTGGCCAGTTGAAAATAGCACCTGAACATACTGAGCAGGGACCCTTATCCAAAATGATGAAGCCGGGGATGGAAACCTACGATAGATTCAAAATGATGTTCGATAGGTTCTCAAAGAAAGCAGAAAAGGAACAGTATCTAATCCCCTATTTTATTGCCAGCCACCCGGGTACGACAGACGAAGATATGCTGAACCTGGCGCTTTGGTTAAAGGTCAATGGATTTAGGGCTGATCAGGTTCAGAACTTCTACCCATCACCCATGGCAACAGCAACAGTAATGTATCATTCTTCCCGAAATCCCCTGAAAAGAATCTTGAGGCGTAGTGAAATTGTTAGTGTGCCTCGCGGCGCGAGGCAGAGACACCTGCATAAAGCATTTCTGCGATATCATGATCCAGGGAATTGGCCATTGCTGCGCAGAGCACTGAAGAGAATGGGTCGCAATGATCTGATTGGCAATGGCAAGAGACAACTGGTGCCGTTGTCGCAGCCTGTTCAAAAACCACGGGTAAATCGGAGTTTTCAGACTCAGCATACGAGACGGCCTGCCGGTTCTGGAAGAAATCCACAAAAAAATTAGCATGAGTGATAGATTTGTTCTGAGATCTGCGTAGGGAAGGGGGCGATATGTTATTGAAAGATCTTAAGGTGATTGATGCGGCATCTTATGTTGCAGGTCCTGCTGCGGCGACAGTGATGGGAGACTATGGTGCAGATGTCATCAAGATTGAACCACTGGGTGGTGATGGTTATCGGGGGCTGGCTGCCAGGTACAGAACTGATTACAACTGGATGCTGACCTCCAGGAACAAGCGTTCCGTTGCTCTGGACATTGGTCAGGCAGAAGGGCAGGAAACACTGCTGGCGTTGCTTGATTCTGCTGACGTATTGCTGGTGAATTTCAACTCGGATCAATTGAAGAAGTACCACCTGCACTATGAAGACCTGAAGGCAAGAAATCCGCGTCTTATTTTTGCCCACATCACAGGTTATGGTACCCGGGGCCCCGAAGCGGGTCGACGTGCGTTTGATGTGGCAGCCTGGTGGGCTCGTTCGGGCATTGTGGATATGATGAAACCCCTGGGCGGAGCCCCTGTGAACGGGGTTTCAGGTGTGGGAGATCATGCCAGTGCCATGTCATTGTTTGGTGCAATCATGCTTGCGTTGTACCAGAGAGAGAAAACCGGTGAAGGTTGCTATGTCGCAACTTCACTGGCTGCCAATGGTGTCTGGTCGAATGGTATGCATTTACAGGCGGCATTGGCGGGGTATGACCTGAGTGTGCTTCTTGAAGAAAAAGGTTATCGCTCACCTTTCTCTGTTTCGTACAAAACCAGGGATAACCGCTATGTCATTCTGGTGGGTGCTAATCCCCTGAGGGAATGGCCGAGAATCTGTCGGGCCCTCGGACGTGAAGAATGGATAACAGATGATCGTTTTACTGATATTGGTGCGATCATGAAGCAGCGAGACAACCTGAGGCAGATGTTTGCGGAAGAATTCTTGAAGCTGCCACTGGTAGAGGTCGTACAGAGATTGGATGAAGAGGACGCCACCTATAGTGTGATAGAAAAGCTGGCGGATGTAATTCAGGACGCGCATCTAATCGAAAACGATATTTTGATTAAAACCAGTTCGGAAAATACCGACTATCAATGGACGGTCAACAGCCCGATTGAGATGCGAGGAATCAAGAAACGAGCCGCTAGTGAAGCACCTTCTGTCGGTCAACACACTCAAGAGGTATTGATGGAAGCGGGTTTTTCAGATGCCGAGATAAGTAAATTACTGAAACTGGGCATTATTAAAAACTGAACGGTCGAATAGATGGGTTAGTTTTTGTTTAGTGAAACACCTCACTACCCTGTGTATATTGAGCATCTTCTTGATCAATCAATGTTTCCAGGAAGTTTATCAGCAAGGAAAGAACAATGACCAAAGTAGAACTGTCTATAGGGAAACTACAAGGACTGGAATCTGACCATCATGTGGCTTTCCTGGGTGTGCCATTTGCGCGTCCTCCGGTTGGCCCTTACAGATTCCGTGCACCAAGTGAAGTTGAGCCATGGGAAGGTACGCTCGACGCAGCGGAGTACGGCTACTCTTGCCCCCAGGGGCATCATCCGATTCCAGGGATGGCGGCATCAGGACCAAGAGACGAGAATTGCCTGTTCTTGAATATATACACGCCGGCAGCGGATACAAAGAAGCGACCCGTGTTGTACTGGATTCACGGTGGTGGTTTTCGTCTCGGCTCGGGCTCGGAGCTTCTCTATCGCGGTGGTCCACTTGCGGAGAGAGGTGATGTCGTCGTCGTTGCTATCCACTATCGCCTCGCCTCTCTGGGTTATGCCTGTTTTGGTGAGGCAGGAAAAGGAATGGGAATGAGCGCTAACTGTGGCCAGCTCGACCAGATTGAAGGTTTACGCTGGGTTAGTCGTCATATCGAGAGATTCGGTGGTGATCCAAACAATGTAACAATCTTTGGGGAATCGGCTGGGTCAGCCGCGGTTGGTACTTTGCTGGCGATGCCAGCAGCGAAAGGATTGTTTCACAAGGCAATCATGCAAAGTGGTGTAGGGCGGGCGTCATCCTTTGAGACAGGCAGCGAATTTGGCCTGAAGCTACTGGACGTTCTGGGTGTTTCTCCAGGCGATAACGAGGCAATTTTGGCGCTTGCGGCAGATGACATTGTAGATAAGACCAACGAAATAAGTGGTGATCTTGTTGCCGCCGGGCTGGGCCCGGTGATTGATGGTGAAACTCTGCTGCAGTCGCCCATGCAGGCGAATGAAGAAGGCTTCTCAAAGGATATTCCTTTGTTGATAGGGACAAATCGTGACGAAATGAAGTTGTTTAACGCCGTACCGGATCGAAAAGTGATTGATGATGAAGATCTCGTGAAATCAGTTGCTGCCTCCGTACAGGTGCCTGAAGAAGTGGCAGTGGAAATCGTCGATGTGTTCCGGGCGGTCAGGAAGAAGAATAATCTGCCCTCTGATAACAATGATATTCTGGATGGTGTACAAAGTGTCGGCAGGTTCAGAAACCCTGCCATACGTTTCGCTCTCAATCATTCGAAACACCAGGTGGACACTTACGTTTACTTATTTACCTATGAGTCACCTGCGCGAAGGGGTGCGTTCGGCGCCTGTCATGCACTCGAAATGCCTTTTGTATTCGGTACATTGGATGCGCCCACCCAGGATCGTTTTGCCGGGAAGGGACCTGAAGTGGAGACCCTGAGCCACAACATGATGGATGCCTGGATAAACTTTGCAAGAAGCGCGAATCCGGGGCATCGGGAATTGGGTGAATGGCCTCGTTTTGACGAATCAAGACGAACTATGATCCTGAACAGGCGGTGCCAGATAGAAGCTGACCCCTTCTCCGAGGAAAGACTGGTCATTGAAAAACTGACCTCTTGAGGTCAGATCTTTGAAGTCATCCTGGTTTGAAACGAACCTGAGCTGATGGCAGACTGTCGGTCCCGTTTGACAGGAGATATACATGGTTGACGGCATCAATGCCAACAGTGTTACGGGCTGGTTGCTGGACGCGATTCCAACCATAAAACCGCCCATTGAGTTTTCACTGATAACAGGTGGACACTCCAACCTTACCTATAAGTGTACCGATGTGAATGGCTCAAGTTATGTCTTGCGGCGACCGCCTTTAGGTCATGTCCTTGAGAGTGCCCACGACATGGGACGCGAACATAAAATTATTTCAGCATTGCAGGATTCAGATGTACCCGTACCCAGAACCTGGGGTCTATGTGCAGACGGCGAGGTAAACGATGCGCCTTTTTATGTGATGGACTACGTCGAGGGCATCGTGCTCAACGATGCGAGCATTAGTGCTCAAGTTCTTGAAACTGATCGCAACAGTATCGGTCTTCGTGTTATCGATATCCTGTCAAAACTCCACGCGACTAATCCGGACGATGTTGGGCTTGGTGATCTGGGTCGCAAAGAGGCCTATCTCAGCAGGCAGTTAAAACGTTGGACCAAACAGTGGGAAGCAACAAAAACTCACGAAATACCAGCCATGGAAGAAAGCGCGAGGATTCTACAGGAAAGAATGCCGGATCAGATCGGCGCAACCATCGTCCACGGTGACTATCGACTCGGTAATATGATTGTAAATGGCGGTGATGTACATGCGATCCTGGACTGGGAATTGTGTACTCTTGGCGATCCCCTGGCAGACGTGGGCTATCTGTTAAACAACTGGGTTGCTCCGGAAGAAGTTAATGAGGAGCAATTGCCGGGCGCACCGCCAACCGCGGTCGGTGGTTATCCGGGTCGGCAAGATCTGTGTGAAATATACGGTCGTAATACGGGTCGTGATCTGGCCGATATCAAGTACTATCGTGCCTTCTCTCACTGGCGACTTGCAGCGATTGGGCAGGGTGTCTACAAACGGTATTTAGTGGGTGCCATGGGCGAGAATCGTGACGTTGATCTGGATCTGCAGAAACAGGGTGTTAGTCTTCGCGCAACATCAGCGCTGGCATTACTGAGTTAGAGGTATCGGCTTGGGCCATCGAAAAACCTTTGCTCCTTAATATCTATTAACATTAATATTAGTCACTTTCTGTATCGTCGACCTATTCAGGTGATCGAGGAATTTTCACATGCCACAGACAAACATTTCAGAACATGTACTTGAGACTGAACGACATCGGACATTTTATTTGAGTGCGGGGCCGGAATATGGACCCCTGGTCATTCTTACCCATGGGTGGCCCGAGTTGTCACTGAGCTGGCGACATCAACTGCCGTTCCTTGGCGCAATGGGATTCAGAGCTGTCGCACCGGATATGCGTGGATATGGTCAGTCATCTGTCTATCCGCACCACGCTGATTATTCTCAAGAACTTGTTGTTAAAGATATGCTGGAATTGATCGACAGTCTTGATCGCGAAAAGGCGATCTGGATTGGACATGATTGGGGGAGCCCGGTCGCGTGGAATATGGCAAGTCATCATCCCGAGAGATGTTATGGTGTCGCCAGCCTGTGCATACCATATTCGACGATAGAACTCGGCCTGGAATCATTGATTAACATGGTCGACCGTTCAGTTTACCCGGAGGATAAATATCCTGCAGGTCAGTGGGACTACATGCGTTTCTATGAAGAGAATTTCCAGAAAGCCACAGAGCAAATGGACGCCAATCCTTTCAACATGGTTCAATTGTTGTTCCGCAAAGGAAGTCCCGAAGGTATGGGACTCCCAGCTGCAACCGCTTCGATAAGGCAAGCGGGTGGGTGGTTTGGGGGGTTGCCAGAAGCCCCGGATTTCCCCCGGGATGAGGATGTTGTTAGCGAAGCAGATTTGAATTTCTATGCTGATGGGCTGAAGAGAAATGGCTTTTTTGGACCCAATTCGTGGTATATGAATCACGAAGCGAATGCGGTGTTCAATCATGAGGTCGTCAATCATGGCGTTATTGAAATACCTGCTCTTTTTCTTGCGGCGAGATTTGATTACACCTGTGAGTCAGTGGCCTCGGGACTGGCTGAACCCATGCGGGATAAATGTGTAAGATTATCTGAAAAGATTATTGAGTCGGGTCATTGGATGGCTCAGGAGAAACCAAGAGAGGTCAATCGTGAGCTGGTGAAATGGCTTGTACGAGAGCTCCCTGAACTGTTGGCCTGAGTTATGTCTGATCAAAATGAAAAAGAGATGCAGGAGATAATTTTAAGTATCCCGGGTATGTTTCTCATCAGCTGCAAGACTGTCTGGAGGATGAAAACAGATACTTGCTGTTGGTGAATTGGCAGACGTTGGAAGATCGTACAGTTGGTTTTCGTGAGTCTCCCTGTTATCAGGAATAGCGATCTCTGCTGCATCATTTTTGTGAACCCTTCCCAGTTGTACAGCACTATGAAACACTATTCGCAAATAATGATTAGCCACTAGTGAATTGTTGGGCTGCCTTGCATCGCCAATAGTCGTTTACTGGCGATATTCCTCAGTTGCTCGTCGCTGGTTTCCTGAAGGACTGTGGTATAGGTGTGCTGTGCCAGATGCAGATTTCCCTGCATTTCGTATACCGCACCGAGTTGGACAGAAAACTCATCATGAGTAGGACGCAGAAGCATCTGGCGTTCAATGCAAGCTTTGCTTTCGTCCCAGGATTTTTTTTCCCAGAAGATCTTTTTTAGATTGTCGAGAATTCGGATGAGAATGTCTTTGTTGCTGGCTATTTGAAAATAATACTGTTTTAAAACTGCCTTGGATCCGGCGATCTGTTTGAGCAGAGTTGCGCAATCGGGTTCGCTGAGTATTCGACCGGAAAAAGGATCGACGATAAGATGTGGCTCGTCGCCATATCTAACTAAAAAGTGGCCAGGAAAATTGATGCCTTTGACGGGAATACTCAGTCTGGCACCCAGTGATATGTGGATCAGTGCTAATGTGATTGGAATGCCGATTTTGGTTTCAATGACCCGGTTAAGGTAGCAATTCCGTGGATCGAAGTAGTCTCGGACATCTCCTCTGAACCCTTCTGCATTATGGATGAAGTCGTTCAGGCTGGCGACTGAAATACCGAATCCAGTCGTGGTATCAAAAGCTGTCTCGAACTTGTTCGCCAGGCTATCTAGTCGATGCAGGAAGTATTCAACATCAAGGTCTTCCTGGGTCTCGGCGGCAATAACCAGTGCAGCTTCATCCAGGTGAATCTCGTCATCTGCCAGATTGGCGATTGATTCGAACCTTGCTCTGTTGTTCGATTTCTGCATATGCACTTCCTCGCATTTATCTTTGCAAGGTTGGTGCTGAGATGCAATGCTGATTTACCTGTGCAACGATGCCAGTCTAAAATCGACCTTCAGTTAAGTCATCACCAAACAGCATTCTTGAGAAAGGCTCGACGTTGGGTCCCCGCCTTAGATGGTGGCCGCCATCAACACTTAAATTGACACCTGTAATCCAGCTGGAATCGGGCCCACAGAGAAATCTCACCGCACCGGCAATATCTCCCACTTCACCGGTTCTTTTGATGGGCATGCAGTTAAGATAGTCATTGTGAACTTCTTCTGTCGTCATGAGGCCGGTGGCTAACTCGGTATCGACCAGACCGGGGCAGACACTATTGACGCGAATGTTGGCGATGCCCAGTTCATCGGCGCTATTTCGGATCAGCATATCGATGCCTGCTTTGCTTACGCAATATGGGCCCATGAATCGATGGGTTCTGACACCGGCAATGGATGATACGGCACAGATGGCGCCGCCGCCGGATCGAGCCATGGCGATACCCGCATGTTTGAGAGTATAGAAAGTTCCAGTCAGATTGGTTTGCATGATCTGCTCCCAATTCTCTGACTGGGTTGCCATGATAGGTCCGAGCCCGCCGGTACCGGCATTAGCGACAGCGATATCCAGATTGCCATTGATCGCGGCGGTATCCACAGCCATCCTGATTTGTTCTTCATTTCCAACATCACCTTGGTAGGATGCAACTTTGTTATCTTCGGTGAGTTCTTCAAGTTCATTCAGGGCCGAATCTAATTTTTCCTGATTCCTCCCCATTATCAGTACGTTGGCGCCATCTATGACGAAGCTTTTTGCGCAGGCCAGTCCTATTCCGCTGCCGCCGCCTGTAATGAATGTGTTCTTGCCCAGTAAGGATTTCATCAGTACTCCTGTTTTGCTATGGAAAAACGTTTGTGTCCATCGGCGATGCCAATGGCGTCCGGATCCCATTCTTGCCAATAATATTGCACTTTGGCGCACATGCGTGTCCACATTGGCCAGCATGAAATCGCTGCTGTGGATTTTGATAGATTGTATTAATATGAGGGTATCCCGATTCTGGAAATCAAAGGATTGGTTACACTTGTTATCGGAGTCTGTTGACTTGGCTGGGTGTTTAAGGTTTGTGGTGAACATGGTATCGACACCGATGCGGCTATGAAGGATGTTGGATATCCGTCGGAGCACCTTCCACAGCGATCATATGATACTAAGAAAACCCTCAAGATCTGGTGGTGCGTTGTGTCAGTGGAATTATTGAGGAAAAACCTCTGTCGAAAGCGAGCTGCCAGATCTTTAGTACATGTTGTGTTTATCACTGCACGGCGTTTTGAATCTGACGTTATTGAATCCCTGTCGTCGCGTGCGCAATACATGCATAGAGGTTAGTATATCTGCCTGTATTGAACTCTCGTATGATGTTGTCGGTAATGAAAGCATCGTCGACTGAGTACCGGGATGGATAGAATATTGAGTTAGTTTAGGCGAATAGGTTTTTCAACAAAGAGAAGGGGAAATATTGTGGCGATTAATCCAGATGCTGTTGGCGCAAAAGGCCAGCCAGTGAAAAGAAAGTGGACCTCAAAGGACGCATTAGTCTATGCCGTCGGTGTGGGTGCGGGTTTAGATGAACTGCAGTACACAACTGAGAACACCAAGGATACTCCTCAGAAAGTACTGCCGACTTTCGCAGTCATAATTGGTGGCGGTGGCGCACCCATGGACAAGGTGGGGAGTTTCAATCCTGCTATGATGGTCCACGGTACGCAGAGCATTGAGCTCTTCGGTGAGATTCCGCCAGACGGTGAAATCGAAAGTGTTGGTGAGGTCACGGGTATTTATGACAAGGGCTCGGCGGCGGTTCTTGAATTCACCAGTGAATCAAAAGACGTCAATACGGGAGAGTTACTAATCCGTACTCAGATGTCTTTGTTTTGTCGGGGTGAAGGGGGTTTCGGTGGCGACCGGGGGACGACGGAAAAGTTGCAGTTTCCTGATTCAGCGCCCGACCACCAGACCGTTTATAAGACACGTGACGACCAGGCACTGACCTATCGATTATCCGGTGATCGAAACCCGTTGCACTCGGATCCGTCTTTTGCTGCACTGGGTGGCTTCGAAAAACCCATTCTGCATGGCCTTTGCACCTATGGATTCACCGGTCGAGCGCTGCTCCATGCTTTGTGTGATGGTGATGCAAGTCGCTTCAAGTTAATGGCTGCCAAGTTTTCGAGGCCGGTTATTCCGGGAGACGAGCTGACGATTTCCATGTGGGTTGACGGAAATACTGCGTTGTTTAGGACCAGCGATCAGAATGGTGACATTGTGATCGATCAGGGTAAATTTACCTTTGAATAACGGATACCCAACGTTCAGTGATTGCGCGTTTATGACGGATCAATTTTCATAAACGTGCAATATCCGGTTGATATCGATGAGATCACGTCGGAATTGAAACAACACAGACGATTGGATTGAAGATAGGCAGAACTGTTGGATTGTCTTTATCTGACTCAGATTTATTCACAAAGAAAAACCGACCAACCACCAGGTTTTTGACGGGTCCGGGTGTTGAAGGTGATGTGCACTCAGGCGAGTCAGAAATCGAAATTACTGGTTTACGTAATCCGTGTAAACGGCCTGATGAATTTCAGGAGGGATTGTTGGATGCCCTCCTGATTCGAACTGACACAGGTTTGATACGCAAGGCCGGGATTATGGGGATTGTCAAAGCAGGTGGCGAGATCTCGGTTGCTGACGAGATCGAAGTCTGTCTCCCCGAAGAGCCACATAGAAAGTTGATCCCGGTATGGAACTGATCAACCTGCCTTACTGAAACAGGTCCTCAGTTCATTCACGAAAGAATCCGGCTGCTCAAAAGCTGCAAAGTGACCGCCCTTGTCCAGCACATTGAAATGGACAAGGTTTGGGAATTGCTTTTTAGCCCATCGTTCAGAGGTTCGAAATATCTCCTTCGGATAGATGCTGCAGCCAACGGGTATGGACACCGGATCCTGATTGGTACTTCCGAAACTTTCCCAGTAAATTCGTGCACTTGATGCGCCGGCATCTGTTAACCAGTACAACATCACATTATCCAGAAGCTCATCTCTGGTTGCGATGTTTTCTGGATGTCCATTGCAGTCCATCCACTGGTAAAACTTCTCCAGAATCCATGCAGCCTGACCAATGGGGGAGTCCGCAAGACCGTAGCCCAGGGTCTGAGGTCGGGTGCTTTGTTGTTTGGAGTAACCGGAATCATGTTCCTGATAGAACTGCATGCCTGCCAGGGAAGCCTGTTCGAGTTCGCTCAGATCATTCATGGTCTCCGGGTCTGGTCCAACAATAGGCATGTTGACGTGAATTGCCTTACAGTTTCCCTTGTTCTGTACACCAATCATCGTCGTTACAATTGAGCCCCAGTCGCCGCCTTGGGCAAAGTACTCGTTGTATCCCAGTCTCAGCATGAGATCGTTCCATGTGCTTGCGATTTTCTCAATGTTCCAACCTGGTTTGTCCGGCTTGCCTGAAAATCCAAACCCGGGCAGTGTTGGACACACAAGGTGGAAGGCATCATCCGCGTTCCCCCCGCATGCCTCCGGGTTCGTGAGAGGTTCAATCACTTTTTGAAATTCAACGATGGAACCGGGCCAGCCGTGAGTCAATATCAAGGGTCTGGCAGAATCATGCTTGGACCGAATGTGCAGAAAGTGAATATCCAGGCCCTGAATATTAGTGATATAACCCGGCCACTGGTTCAGTAGGGACTGTCTGTTTTGCCAATCGTATTCATTTAACCAGTATTCGTTGACCTCTTTCATATAGGACAAAGGTATACCCTGTGACCAGTCATCAGGCGTCTCTGCATCGGGAAATCTGGTGGACTGCAATCGGCGTTTCAAATCGTCGATGTCGTCCCGCGGGATGTCAATTTTGAACTCATCTATTTGGGTCATGATTTTGACTCCATGGTAATTACCGTTTTTCCAATCGCCTTTCGATCTAACATTTTCATCATTGCGAGCCCGGACTCATCCAGGGAAAAGCTCTCGCCTGCCTTCGGATTGAGTTTACCCTCAGCGATCCATTCAAGTAGTGTGTTTAAAACTGGTCGGGACTTATAAGGGTTGGCGGCGATGAACCCACCCCAGTTAATCCCGATAATCTGGCAGCGTTTCAACAATGGAAGGTTCAAAGGTATTTTCGCGATATCACCGTTTGCGAATCCAACGACGAGAAAACGACCATCAGGACCCAGGCAACGAAGCGCAGGTTCTGAGTACTCGCCACCCACTGGATCATAAACGATGTTCAGTGGCTTTCCGTCTAAAATCTCCTTAACCTGGTCTCGCCAGTTTTGTTGGTTATAGTCGACAACGTGATTAGCGCCAAGTTCTTGACACGCATCACGTTTTTGCCTGGTCGATGCTGCAGCGATAATTTCGGCACCTGCTGCATTGGCAACATCTATTGCTGCAACACCAACACCACCTGCTGCACCGAGTATCAAAACGGTTTCGTTTGCCTGAAGATTTCCGCAGTCAATGAGGCCGTGATATGCGGTACAGTAATTGATTTGAAAACTGGCAGCACCTTCATGACTTAATGCATTCGGGATTGGAATACATTTAGTCTCTACAATGCAGACCTTGTCAGCCAGACCACCCTGAGAAGGCATCGCCAGAATGCGTTGGCCCACACGCAAGTGTTTTACCTTGCTGCCAATGTCCTCGATGATCCCTGAGATTTCACTGCCGGGGATGAATGGCAGGCTGGGTTTGATTTGATACAAACCAGCGACGGTTAGCGCATCAACGAAACCTAAGCCAGTTGCCTTCACGTTAACCAGTACTTGATTAGGTAGCGGAACTGGTTCTTCAATCGATGAAACCTGAAGATTACCAGGACTCACAAATTCTTCGCAGATAATGGCGTGCATACAACTACTCAAAACCTATTGGCTACAGATACTAGCACAGACACAAGGATGCTTTTTAGCTGCCAATTGCCCTATTGTTAATAACCAGCTTTATTGGAAGCCGGGCCATGGATGAACAGATACCTTAAATGGCCCCCGCAAGGTTTGGATGACATACTGAGAAACGCCTTCGCCGCGAAGGATTGGATCAGCAGCAAATCTAACGAAATAGAGATGTCGCGGAAACTCTCTGATGATGTTGTCAATCTGCTGATCCGGATTGGTGCATTCCGGGTGAACATACCACCAGAGTGGGATGGTCCTGAACTAGATTCCATCGAGCAGGCAAAATCATCGAAGTGCTGGCTCGGGCAGATGCACCGGCTGGCCGGTACACAATGCAATCTGATACCGTCATCAGGCACAGAATTCTAGGGAAAGATGGTGTCACAGCTACTCTCGATGGATTGTTTTTCTTCCAATCACAGCACCATCAGCTGATATTAATAGAACATGCTGTGGAAAATATGAATAAAAACAATCGTTTAGAGCGGATATCTAAAGGAAAACCAGACCCCGGGTTCAAGGTCTGGTTTCCGTAGGTAATGCAGAGACCTATTTCCAGAATTGAGTCTTAAGTTCAGCTTCAGACAGATCGAGCACATCGTCCACTCTGCCAAGAAAGTCCTCTTCTGTGGCATCGGAACCGAGATCGACACCTGCATTTGAATACACTGCATCGGATGCAAAACGCCCCCCGGCGGCCTGGATGATACGGCCGTTAGGCGCGTCTTCGGATGCAAGGTATAAGATCGCCGGACTGACCAGACCCGGGTGATTGCCCTCATCTGGGTTGTCTACATCAATGCTGCTGCCTGGGACACTCGCGGTCATTCTTGTCGCAGCCCCTGGCGAAAGACAGTTTGTGTGAATATTGTGTGATGCACCCTCGCGAGAAAGATTGTTCATGAGTCCAACCATACCCATTTTCGCGGCACCGTAGTTCGCCTGCCCGAAGCTGCCGAGAATGCCGGAAACGGAGGAGGTGAATACCACACGACCATAGTTCTTCTCATACATTATCGGCCAGGCATGCCAGGTTACGTAGGCTGAACCATTCAGGTGAACATTTATCACGATATCCCACTCATCGAGAGTCATCTTCTTGAACGATTTGTCTCGAAGAATCCCGGCATTGTTGACAATAATGTCCACCGTTCCGAATTCACTCACTGCTGTATCGACTATGCTCTTGGCGCCATCGCGATCTGAAACGGATGCTTTGTTTGCAACTGCTTCACCGCCAGCGGCTCTAATCTCTTCAACCACTACATCGGCTGCATCACTCTGGCCTGTACCATCCACGGCACCGCCGAGATCATTGACAACAATTTTCGCGCCGTGTTTTGCCAATAGAAGTGCATGTTGGCGACCAAGACCACCCCCAGCGCCAGTAATGATCGCTACCTTACCCTCAACACTCATGATGTTTCTCCTGATTTAAATTGCTAGAACTGTTGAATATTGAATTCACCTGCTGATGGCGAAATAAATCATCTTTAGCCGCAGAAGACAACCGTAATCACCTTTGGGAATGTAGACCTTCTCTATAGGGTGATCCATCCAAAGGGATAAGGAATCAGGGCGTGTATTGATCCTGACCTGAAGTCATTATTCGTTGAGGTTAATCTGATCTATCGAGAATGGCCTTCAAAGGCGAATTGCCAGGGCCAATGAGTTTTGTAATGTCTGTTTTTGAGATCCTCCATAAAATAAGCTTGTCGTTGGGGTCTGAAGTTTGCTTCCAACGGGTTTTTGTCCTGGCATGGCCTGGAACAAATACCACCTTGCCCTTTTTGGATTGAATATCAACAGCCTTTACTTTTGTGTAGCATGAATGCGACTTGAAATAATTAGACAGCGGGATCTGCCTCCTGATTAACCGTTTGCTGTCTGAGGCGCATTAAACCTTCCTGCATTGAGGAAGCGATGAGTTTGCCATCGCGAGTGTAGAAAGATCCCCGGTTATATCCTCTTGCCATGCCCGCATTGGTGCTGCTTTTTACGTAGACAAACCAATCACAGATATCGAATTCATGATGAAACCAGAGAGCATGATCAAGGCTGGCCATCTGAATATTAGCTCGATGGACTTTGTGGTGGTGGGGTATCAGGGCGGTTGATACAAAACTTATATCCGAGGCATAGGCAAGTAGGTGACGTTGCAGCTGATGACCAGGTGGTACCTGCTGCTTGAATCGCATCCAGATAGGATTCTCCAGAAGATTCTTCTGTGTTTGGATGTTCTGATTCACTGATCTAAGGTCAAATGGTCTTTCTCGAGTATCCCGGTGACTGGCCGAATTACCTGCCCGGCGCGCAACCGCGGCGTCATCTTCCAGATCATCCGGATCTGGAATGTCGCCTAAATTGATTTGATGTTCCAATCCCGTCTCTAACATCTGGAACGAGGCGTCCATACTAAAGATTGCCTCACCGTTTTGAATAGCGACAATCCTTCGTGTTGTGAAGCTTTGGCCATCTCGAATTCTTTCAACACGGTAAACCACCGCGATATCAGAACGTCCAGGGCGGAGAAAATATCCGTGAAGAGAGTGGCAGAGTCGATCCTGTGGGACTGTTTTATCTGCAGCTGCTAATGATTGTGCCAGAACCTGTCCACCAAACAGGCGGCTATGGACGACGGTCTCATGTTCACCGCGAAACAGATTGACGTCTATTTGCTCCAGGTCCAGGATGCGGATGAGATCTTGTGCGATATTTGGTTCAGACATTTGCGGAAGAGTTGCCTTTTAAGGCGCGCTAGTCTAGCAAAGTAAGCAGGTTATTGTTGGCGAGTGTCTGGCCTGGTTTGCTATCGATCCACCGTCCAATGGTCCGTTACATCGTGTCTCGATTAATCGGTTTTGAGATATAGTTGTCCATTCCAGCTCCCCGACATTTTTCGCGATCACCTGTTCACTAGTTTCAGTAAGTGCCAGGCATAAAAGCAGCGTGCCCGCTACGCGAACCATGAGGGTGACTCATTTCTAGGATATCCTACGTTAAAGAGTAGTTGCTTAAGCTGTCTGTGGGGCAGGGTTACTGATACAGATTGAAATTGTGTCGTTTTCAACCCTGACCGGATAGGTCTTTATGGGTTCGTCAGCCGGTGGTGCCTGTACCGAGCCATCCTTAAGGCTGAATTCAGCGCCGTGGTATGGACAGGTAATGCAACCGTTTCGCAGAGTACCCCCCTCGAGTGCGAATTCCCCATGACTGCAGAAATATGAAATGGCATAGAAGTTACTTTTGTGCAGGCATAACAGAATTTCATGCCCATGCAGTTCAACGTACATTTGCTGACCATCCGAAAACTCGGATCTACTGGCAACCACATGAAAATTATTCGACATAATCAGTCTTGAAAACAGCAAAAAACGTATCCTATAGAGTCAGTATTAAGAAATCATCCTTGATCTCGACGACTTGACGCGCATTGGTTTCCTGTCAGTTCTGTCTGGATTAGAATCATTGAGTCACTTTAGGCGGAAATTGTGGTAATGAATGAACCCTTGTGGATACCGGGTGAGTATCAGCGTGCCGATACGCGAATGTGGGAGTTTCAGCAACATGTTGATGTTAAAGGCAGCTATGATCAACTGCATGCATTCAGTGTCAGAGAAAAGGAGCTGTTCTGGTCAAAATTGTGGGATTTTTGTGATGTCATCGGGGAGAGGGGCGATCAGATTCTCAATAACCATGATCGCATGCAAGGTGCCGAGTGGTTTCCGGAAGCAAAATTAAACTTTGCGGAAAATCTGCTCCGCTTCAATGATGATCGAATTGCGCTTGTTTCCTGTCTGGAGAATGGATCGAGAAGGAGTCTGAGCTACGCTGAAATTCGTAAGCAGGTGGAATGTGTCGCCTGTTGGTTGAGAAATGCCGGCGTTGAACCAGGTGATCGCATTGCCGCACTGATGCCAAATGTACCGGAGACGGTAGTGACAATGCTGGCAGCAACCAGCATAGGAGCAACATTCTCCTCATGTTCGCCGGATTTCGGCGTTAGTGGCATTCTTGATCGATTTGGTCAGATCTCACCGAAGGTGCTGCTGACCTGTGATGGTTACTATTACAATGGAAAGGTTCTGGATATCTCGGGCCGAGTGGGTGAAATCGTCGCCAGTGTGGATTCAATAGAGCAGGTGTTGCTGGTAAGTTTGATTGGTAAAGAGTCCTTAGACCTGCCCCGGGTAACCGCATATGACATTGCGAGTACAACGGATGCCGAGGGATTCAATTTTCTTCAAACTTCTTTCGATCATCCGCTTTATATCATGTATTCATCGGGTACAACCGGGACACCGAAGTGCATCGTTCACGGTGTCGGTGGAACATTGCTGCAGCATCTGAAAGAACATCAGTTGCATGTGGACCTGCGACGGGATGATGTACTGTTCTTTTTTACGACCTGCGGTTGGATGATGTGGAATTGGCTGGTCTCCGGGTTGGCTAGTGGTGCTACTTTGGTTCTGTATGATGGCTCACCTTTTTACCCTTCACCAGCGGCAATGATGGACCTGGCGGAACAGGAGAAAATTAGTGTCTTTGGCACGAGTGCCAAATTTCTGTCCAGCCTTGAGAAATCTGGTGAAAAACCCCGCGAGAGCCATGATCTTTCAAATTTACGCAGCGTACTTTCAACGGGGTCACCGTTGAGTCACGAGAGTTTTCGGTATGTCTACAGGGATATCAAGCAGGACATCTGTTTAGCCTCGATTTCTGGTGGGACGGATATCATCAGCTGTTTTGTACTGGGTAATCCTTGTCTGCCGGTTTACGCAGGAGAATTGCAATGTGCCGGACTCGGTATGGATGTGCATATTTTTAATGATGAAGGGGAAGGTATCTCCGAGAGTAAAGGTGAAATGGTTTGCACCTCTACATTTCCGTCAATGCCGGTCGGATTCTGGAATGATGCTTCAGGAGAAAAATACCACAACGCCTATTTTGCCAGATTTGAAAATATCTGGGCTCATGGCGACTATGGCGAACAGACTCAGAACAACGGATACATCATCTATGGACGATCCGATGCTGTGCTTAATCCTGGTGGTGTTCGAATCGGGACGGCAGAAATTTACCGCCAGGTTGAAAGGATAGAGGAGGTTGTTGATTCGATTTGTGTTGGACAGGACTGGGACGACGACGTGAGGGTGATCTTATTTGTGGTCTTGAGGCAGGGCATTCAACTGACGGAAGACATCGAAGCCAACATTAAAAAAACCATCAGAGAGAATACATCACCCAGACACGTACCGGCACGAATAGTCGCTGTACCTGATGTGCCGAGAACGATTAGCGGAAAAATTGTCGAACTGGCGGTCAGAAACGTCATACATGGTTTACCCGTAACCAATACGGATGCGCTGGCCAATCCTGAATCTCTGGCATTCTACAAAGATGCCTTATAGATCTGGATCGTCAATTCAGTGGGGCTGCAGGTACACTCTGGTGGTCAGGACCTTGCTGTTGATGGGTTTTGGTGTGTATCAACAGGCCAATGCAGAGATTTCCGCTGGAGCGGAAAGTTTTTTTGCCTACGAAATCAGTTCAGCTTGTGGAGTAACCAACGTCAAATCAATCGCTGGTGCCAGTGTCCCTGCTACATGGCCAGAGCTGCTGAATTATGACGAATCACAGGATTTTGTTTTCGTTGCTGGCGTGCGACGCAGGGTAAAGCGAATTGATGTTATGCTGTATCGAAGTGATACTAAGCCGAAATTACTCACTTGTCGGGTTGACTATGCAGGTGTAGTCCTGTCCGCGGCTATCACAGCCGAAAAGACTAACAAGCCCGGTCGCGGTCCTGTAGATAGGACGCGGCTGACGATCCGCGATGGGAAATTACCGGATCTTGGGACTTTTACCCGACGAATAAACTAATTTTGGGGTCAGAGTAGAACGGCATTTCACTCTGACCCGAATGGTCTTATCTGCCAGGATTGACTACCAAACGCACAACATCAGTATTTTGACTGGCAAGCCTCTGCAGTGCTTCATTGATACCGGATAAAGGATAGCTGGATGAAATAGAGCGACTGAGATCCAGCCGCTTTCTTGCGATCAGAGTCAACAGGTCTTCAATATCGCGTTTATCCATGCCAAACGATCCGATAACAGAGTGCTCCTTGCTAACGAACCTGACCAGGGGTGGCAGTTGTGGTGATTCCATTCCAACACCCACGACCACGGCCCGCCCGCCCGTAGCCAATACGCTGATTGCAGTATCGACAGTATTTGCCCGCCCAACGAACTCCAGCGAAACATCAACACCGTCACCGAGATACTGGTGAATAGCCTTGCGTGCGCCAGGGTCAGCGGTTGGGTCAATAGCCAAATCCGCACCGAGTTCCAATGCCCTCGATCTTGCAGCTTCCTGAGTATCAATTGCGACGATGAATCCGGCTCCCATCATTCTTGCAATCAGAATTGCATGTGTTCCGAGCCCGCCACAACCTACTACAGCAACCGACTCCCCGGCTTTTAGCGCAGCGCGAGAACGAAGCGCATGAAAAGGAGTTGAAACACCATCGGTGACAATCGCGGCTTGTTCAAATGAGACACTGTCTGGAATTCGAATCACCGACCAGACAGGTGTGGTGACATATTGGGCAAGCGATCCATCACGGACCATACCGTAGACCTTGGCGGATGCGCAGAGTGATTCTCTGCCAGCCATGCAGTATCGACAGCGGCCGCAGGTTGCCGAGGGAAAAAGCGCCACTCGATCACCAACTGCATACTCACTGACTTCAGGACCCAGTTCAGCAACAATCCCTGCCGCCTCGTGACCCAGTGTAATGGGTGATTTTTGAACCGGGATGTCGCCATCGACCGCCAGGTGAATGTCAGTCCCACACAGACCACAGGCTTCCACCTGAACCAGGATTTCGTTGCTTGCTGGCACCGGTATGGGAATGGATTCGATCTTCAGGGGTTCACCAGGTTTGTAAAGGCGCGCTGCTTGCATGTTGTTCATTTTGAAAGTCCGTTATTCACTTGTTTTCTAAAAAGCCGTATTTCAGCCAGTCAAAGGCAGTTTTTCGATCCAGTTTGGTATTTCTTACGTCCCCGTGTCCGAGGTTGACGCGGGATTCACGAAGTAACATCAGCCCCAGAAATGTTGCCCACATGGTATCTGCCATATGACGTCCATCATCGTGACCGGTCGTCTCTTCAAGCAGGTTCGCCAGACGTTGAAAATTGTCACCTGACTGCTGAACGATTCTTCCCTTTATTTCTTTTGAGACGCCATCCAGCGAGTTTGGTTGGGCCAGGTATGCGGAAATAAGATAGTACTCCGGGTGTTCATCATTAACTTTCTCATGGAAGCGCCAGATCTGATTGAGTTTTTTCTCGGAATCGATGCTGGATCTGGCAATCTTGTCGAGTCCTTCCCCCCAGAAGCCGATGCTTTCGAACAGCAACGAGGCGAGGATCTCATCCTTGTTGTTAAAGTAAAAAAATAGAGTTGCCTCCGAGAGCTCACAGCGCGCCGCAATCGCTTTTGTTGTGGTTCCGCGAAATCCTTTCTCGAGTAGTATTTCTCTTGCAGCATCCAGTACCGCATCCTTACGGGCTTCTCTTTCTCGTTCGCGACGTTCCTGGACCCCCATTAACTCAGCCCCATCTGTCTGAATATGGTTTCTCGCTGTATTTCGCTGGTCCCCTCACCAATTTCCAGCACCTTGCAGTCACGGTAAAACCTTTGCACAGGGCTTTCTTTCATATAACCCTGTGCGCCACACAGGTGCAAGGCACGTTCACAAGCCCAGGTGCACGTCTCAGTGGCGAAAAGCTTCGCCATTGAGGCTTCCTGATCGTGCGGGTGACCGGCATCAGCCAAGTGTGCGCTATGCAGACACAGTTGCCAGGCAGCCTCAAGTCGGGTTGCCATATCTGCCAGTGTGAATCTTATAAATTGATTGGCTGTCAGAGGGCCGCCAAACTGGATGCGTTGGTTGCAATAGAGCTGTGACTCGTTCATCGCTGCTCGTCCCAGGCCGACACCGAATGCAGCGCTTGCAATACGTCCTAAAGTCAATACTTTTAAGGCTCTAATAAATCCTGCTTCTTCCGGGCCCAGCCTGTTTTGGGCTGGAACTCGACAGTCCTCGAAGACAATTTCGGCCATCTCTGACGCACCCATGCCCAATTTCCTCAGGGGCGTATTGACTTTTACCCCGGCAGTATCAGCATCCACATAAAACACTGACATGCCCTTTAGTCCCAGATCAGGATTAGTCATTGCAACCACAATCATGAAATTCGCAAAGGGTGAGTTGGTGATATACATTTTGGTTCCGTTAATGACATATTCGTCGCCGTCACGAACAGCACGAGTCTGTACCGTGGAAACATCAGCACCTGCATTAGGCTCGGCGTACGCCCAGCAACCAATCTTCTCACCGGATACGGTACCAGGGAGCCAGCGTTTTCGTTGAGTCTCATTGGCGAGATGAACGAGTGCGGAACTTGCCAGTGCAGTGTGCACATAAAAACCAAGCGCTATACCAGCCGAACCCCGGGCCAGCTCGGCGCATAGCAGTGCGTAGAGAACCGATCCACCACCCGAACCGCCGTAAGCTTCTGGTACAGTGACTCCCAACCAGCCCAGATCGCCGAAACGGCGAAGCAGGTCCTTTGGATAGGCTTCTTTAAGATCCCAGGCAGTTGCATTGGGAATAATTTCAGTGTCGACAAAGCTGCGAACAGATTCGGTAAATTGGATTTGCTCAGGATTCAGCAATAGACCAGTCAAGTTCATCCTCCCCGTTTTTCAAAGAATGCAGCAACCCGTTCACGATGGACTTCGCTCTGCAGGCATTGGACCTGTGCGAATATCTCGTAATCAAATTCACCGGTGATATCGTTGTCCATGGATCGTCGAATGGCGCTCTTTGTAAACGCAAGTGCACGCGCCGGACCAGAAGCGAAGTTCTTCGCGAGTGACATTACCGTGCCGTCCAGTTCATCTTCACTGACCAGTCGACTTAACAGACCCGTTTCAAATGCTTCCTTCGCATCGACAAATCGTGCCGTCATCATCATATCTGTCGCCCGACCCATCCCTATCAGTCTCGGCAGAAAATAACCCGATGACATATCACAACCGGCAAGCCCCAGGTTCACAAATGGCGTGCAATAACGGGAGCCTTCGGCGCCCACTCTGAAGTCACAGGCAAGAGACAGTCCAAGCCCGCCGCCTATAACATCGCCATGGCAGCGGGCGATAATCGGTTTTTCGATTGTTGAAATGAGACGAATGGGATCCAGGTAGTGATCAACTATGTCCTGCCAGTCGGCGGGCGTTCGATCGATCATCTGACCAATATCAGCGCCAGCACAAAAAACGCGCCCGGCACCTTTGAGAACAATGGCGCCAATTTCATCATCTTTTCCGCCCTCGTCTAATGCACTGACGAGCATATCGAGCATATCGATGTCGATCGCATTTAGCCGATCGGGTCTGTTCAGTGTCAGTGTCAGGACGCCGTCCTGGCGTTCGCTAAGTAGTTTGTCAGACATTATTTTCTAGGCCTCAATGCGTGGTTGAACGTTCCATGAAAAACAGATTGATCTTCATGGTCTGTAATATCGACTTCGACAGAGAAATCAGCGCGACTTGATTCACTGAAAAGCTGTCGGGCTATCTCCTCTCTCCGGACAGACACAAATCCTCTGGCGGCAAGATCACCCAGAGCCCGTTGCGTGTATTTTACATCAGCGCCCCTTAAGAGAATAAAGGCATCCATCGACTGAGCAAGACTGTCTGCCTTAACCCCGGCGGCTGTCTCTGCCAGTGTATAAATCGCACCAGCATGACCCGACCCCACGTAGTTCAGCATGTCCTCTCTCGCTGACATATGCATCATCACCGCGTTTGTGGTGTCGTCGTTATCAGTATCCAGGTGCTTTATGTCATGCCAGGCGACATACTTGATATTGTCAAGTGTTTCCTGAATTGACGTTGTTCGCGTTGGCATTGTTATACGTCCAGTTTCAATGCTCTGACGACATTATCCCGGACAAGCTTCCTGTAGATCTCATCCGTTACACCAAGTTCTTCGAGTTCAGTCAATGTCCGATCAAAACTCAGTAACGGATAGTCTGTTGCCCAGATGAGTTTGTCCTGTCCCCATCGGGTTGCAAAATCAACCAGTGCAGCTGGCCACTGCCTTGGGCCCCTGGCTGAAGTCTCGAGGTACACGTTTGGGTGTTTCCAGGCGAGAATCATCATTTCCTCGTGCCAGGGTTGACCCACATGACAACCCAGAATCACAAGATCGGGAAATGCCAGAGCAACTTCGTCAAGATAGATGGGGCGGCCACATTCAGAAGGTAAAAGCGGCCCTGTGTGCCCAACCTGAATCGCCACTGCCACTCCCAGTTCAGAGCACTTCATATAGACTGGCCAGTAGTGCTTGTCGTTAGGTGGGAGTCCGGTTGTGCCGTCTCCATACATATAGGGCTCAAGTCGGATACAACAGAGATTCAGATCCTTCACCATGTGTTCGATTTCTGCCGCTACTTGCATGGGCTTCTGCATGATGTTGACAGTTCCTGCCCCGGTAAAACGATCGGGATACTGCCTGACCAGGTCGGCGACCTCTTCGTTGCTGAGAACCCACTCTCCCTTGTAGTGAAAGGCAGAGAGGATAATACGATCGACGCCAGCCTCGTCCATTTCGGCAATCAGGGCATCAACGCTCTGACCCTCGGTCATCACTTTTGGAGATCTGTATTTGTCGAAGATATGCTTGAACTCTGCCGGCCACTTCGTTGCACCTTCAGGTGAAATGTGAGTTGCCCAAGCATCAATGGCGATTTTTGGCCTTGCCATAATGGATTTCCTCGATTCCGTAGTTTAAGTGTGGATTTTGATTTCTCTAGTTTATTTGCCCTGGAAGCGGGGTGGGCGCTTTTCAATAAATGCCTGGACACCCTCATTGGCATCCTCGGATAAGCGAAGCGGCTCTGCATGGTACTGCTCAAGATTCAGAGCTTCGTTCAGGGGAAGTGTGATGCCCTGATAAACGGCGTCTCTGGCTGCCCGGACTGCCAATGGACCATTTGCCGCAATCAGTTTTGCAATTCGAGTCGCCTCCGTCAAAAGGTCTGCAGATGCAACGATATGACTGACGAGTCCCCAGCGAAGTGCAGATTGACTGTCTATCGGCGCGCCGCTCAAAATCATTTCCAGTGCCACACCCTGAGGCAGTGAGCGGGGCAGTCGTTGCGTACCCCCTGCACCAGGCAGAATGCCTCGAGTTACCTCTGGTAATCCAAATGTGGCATGTTCGACCGCAATTCTGATATCGCAAGCCAGTGCCAGTTCGAGTCCCCCTGCCAGGCAGGGACCGTTGATTGCCGCAATGATGGGCTTGCGGGGATCAAAATTTCTGGTGATGGCGCCAAGACCTGGTGTGCGCACGCCCAGTTCTCTTCGTTCAATGGGCGTCATTGACCGGTAGTAGTCTCCGATCTCCTTGAGATCAGCGCCCGCACAAAAAGACCGGTCTCCCGAGCCGGTCAGGATGCCGACTCTCGCATCGTTTGAATCCCTGAGCTCTTCCCAGACGGCCAGAAGCGTTTCTCGCATCTCTGAATTAAGGGCATTTCGCGCCTCGGGTCGATCCAGGGTAACGGTAAGTACACCGTCGACCAAATCAGTTTTGATAGACATGTTGTTCAACCCACCAGATCGTTGCTTCGCGCAATGATGTTGCGCATGGTTTCACTGGTTCCCGCACCAATAGTCAGAGCGAGTGAATCCCTGTAGAGGCGACCGATCAGGCATTCCTCCATATGACTGAGACCACCTTGTATCTGCGCACATTCTCGAGCGGTATCAAGAGCCATTTCTGTGGAGAACAGTTTTGCCATTGAAATGATGGAGTTTGCGGGTTCACCTTTGACATAGGTATCGATGGCTCTGTAGGTGAGAGTTTCTGCGGCTTCTATTTGAGTCAGTATATCGGCTAATCGATGCTGCCAGACCTGAAATCCCAGGATTGACTGACCAAATGCTTTACGATCATGGCCCCACTGCCTGGCCTCTTCAAACATCAGGCGGGCCTGGCAACAGGCCATCACCGAGAGTACCAGCCGTTCACTTTCGAAGCCTTCCATGATCAGACGAAAGCCTTCATTTTCCTTGCCGACCAGGTTTTCAGCAGGAACCCGGCAATCCTCAAAAAAGAGCTCCGCCGTATCGGAAGAGTGAGTGCCTATTTTCTGTAAGCGTGAACGGGTTAACCCCCTGGTGTCTGCAGGTACGACAATAAGCGAAATACCCCGATGACCTTCATCACTCGTGCGAACCGCCGTGGTGATGTAATCGGCAATTGTGCCGTTGCTGATATAGAGCTTGGACCCATTGATGACATAGTCGTCACCATCACGCTCAGCCCGTGTTCGAAGACCGGCAACATCGCTACCGGCATCCGGCTCGGATACGCCAAGTGCGCCAATAAGTCTACCCTCGGCGGCAGCCTGAACATACTTTGACTTGAGTTCGTGTGAACCACCACGCTCAATAACTTTGGTCGCAAACTCGGCGTGCGCCATGATTGCAACTGCCACACCAATAGAACCGCTGCGCATGAGCTCCTGCACCAGAACCGCTGTGAACCAGAAATCCTGTCCGCTGCCGCCATACTCCGGTGGCAGTCGAACGCCAAGGAATCCGAGATCAGCAAGTTTGGTGAATATCTCCCTGGGAACTTCGCCCTGCCGTTCCCAGGTAAGGGTATTTGGCTTAATTTCGCGGTCAACAAAGTCTCTCAGCGTACGGCTCATCGCCTCATGTTCTTCTGTATGTTTAAGGTCCATCAGTCTGCCTTTCAAGATTTTTCTGAATGGCGACAACTTATGAAACTATCACTTGATTGTCAAGTAACACTCAATATAATTGTGTTATTCAATTTATTGCCTGATTTGCCGGAGAGATTAACTGGATGACTGATAAAGTACTGATCGCAGGTGTAGGAAACTCACCCTTCGGGAAACTCACTGGCAGAACTGCTCTGGATCTCGAAGTCGAGGCTGCCGTGAAGGCGATGGAGGATGCGGGACTTAATCCACAGGATGTAGATGGACTCGTGACTGATCCGGGCCCTGCACAAGGAATTGTTAATGGGATTACGCCACACTATCTGGCACTGGGGCAGTTACTGGGTCTGGATCCCAGCTATACCGGATCCGAGATTCTGGGGGGCGCTGGCAGCGTCGCGATCATTCAGAGAGCCGTGATGGCAATTGAGGCAGGGCTGTGCTCTGTATGCCTGTGCGTCTATGGGGATGCACCTCTGTCTTCACCTGGTTCGTTTGACTATGCGCGAGGTGATGAAGCAGCGTATGGGTTATTTGGTGCCGCAGGAATGCATGCACTTGCAGCGAATCGTCATCAGCATCTTTGGGGCACCAGCGAAGATCATTTTGCCGAGGTTGCTATTGCTGCCCGGGCTCATGCTGTCCGGAATCCCGGTGCTCAGTTGCAGGATCCCTTAACTCTTGAGGATTACCGTGAATCGAGATATATAGTCGAACCGCTAAGACGTCCTGACTGTTGCCTGGTATCCGATGGCGCTGCGGCTGTTGTCGTCACGTCTGCTGAGTACAGGGGAAGCCTGCGCAAGCCCCCGGTTGAGGTGCTTGGCTATGGTCAGGCACATAGTTTTGGAACCTGGTCATCTCCGGATCATTTTGACAGTTCACCAGCAGTCAGATGTGGACCCGCGACCCTCGCCAGAGCGGGCTTGGCTCCTAACGATATTGATGTGGTGCAACTCTACGACTGCTTCACTATAGTTGTCCTCATGCAACTTGAGGCATACGGATTTTGTAAGCAGGGTGAATCAGGATCCTTCGTAGAAGGAGGCCGTATCGGCCCTGATGGAGATTTGCCGGTTAATACCAGTGGGGGATTGCTGGCAGAAGCCTATGGAGGTGGTATGTTACACGTCATCGAGGCGGTACGTCAGCTGCGAAATGAGGCTGAAAGTCGTCAAATAACTGATGCTGAGACCGCTCTTGTCAGCGGTCACGGTCTCGGGATGAACACACATTCAACCCTGATTCTTGGGAAGTAGGAGATATCAATGGATAACGAAAATCTCTACCCGCTACCTCAGCCGAACGCTTTTACATCGCAGTTCTGGGATGCCTGTCAGCAGGAATCACTTGAAGTATCCGTCTGTTTAACCTGTGATCATGGCTTTCTGCCAGGTAGTCCGGTGTGCCCCGAGTGCTGGTCCCAGGATCTTGGGACAAGACCTGTTTCCGGTCTGGGCAAAGTATTCAGTTTTGTCGTTTACCACCGCACCTATCATCCAGCCATTCCCGCACCCTATGTCGTCGCCATCATTGAGCTTGATAGTGATACTCATCCTGGCGTCAGGCTGGTTTCCAATGTGGTAGGCTGCCCTCATGAGAAAGTGACGGTAGGGATGCCGGTACAGGTGGTATTTGAGAGGGAGTCCGACTTCGTATTACCAAGATTTGAGCCCGTTCCATCATCGGTGGCATAACAGAGGAAAGAATAATGTCAGAAGAAACTAAACGGCGACATATTGGTCAGTATGTCGCGTCCGGTGACTGGAGTGACTACTGGACGACTCGAATCAGTCAGGCTCAGAGTGGAAAAATCAATGTGCGTGGTTATCCGGTTGAGGAGTTAATCACCAACCTCAATTACAGTCAGGCTGCCTTTTTAATACTATCCGGTGAACTACCTGATGAGCGTGAATCGGCATTGTTCGATCTGGTTCTGCGCAGCGGTATGGACCAACAGTTCATCAGTGCTGCGGCTGGTGCCGCCAGATTTACTGCTTCTGCGTTTCCCGAATCAGCTATCCCGGCACTGGCGAGCGGTATGTTGGCCAGTGGTTCGATCACGGGATCTCCACAGGAACCAGCAGAAATGCTGATGGCATCAGTTGCGCAGGACCTGGATAGCGTTGCTGCCGTCAGAGCAACCATACAACTCTGGTTGGAAAAAAGAGGCGCTGTACCTGGGCTTGGGCATCCGGTACATAAAGAAGGGGAGCCTCGTGCCATTGCAGTGCGACGCATCGCGATTGATCTGGATGGTTGGCGGAGCCATGGTCAGCGCCTGGACGAGATTGAAGCTGAACTGGCGAATCAGAAAGGGAGGAAGATTCCGGTCAACCTCGCAGGAGCCATCGGTGCGGTACTGGCTGATCTTAATTTCGACCCACTGATTATCGGTGGGTTGGGGGCTCTGGCCTACGGCATGTCACTGTTGGCTCATATAACCGAAGAGATTCGTGAGGGCGTACCTTTGAGGATTATCCCGGATGAGTTGGGTGGCCACTATGCCGGTCCCGCTGAACGTCATCTTCCGGACGAGGATAAATAACCATGATTCATCCCTATTCGCACTATCCTGCAAGAGCTGGTCGACATTGGCCAGAGCAGGTGGCACTGATTGATGGTGATCGCAGTAGAACCTACGCTGAACTCAATACAAATGCAGACATTATTGCCCGTGGGCTGATTAAGCTGGGATTAGAGCCAACTGAACGCGTTACTCTGATACAGAGAAATTGTATTGAATATGTCGAATCAGTCATCGGCATAGCAAGGGCAGGCGGTGTGCTTGTGCCCATGCTGGGTGCTCTCACTGAAGCTGAACATGCTTTCATGCTGAATGATACAGAAGCCAGATTTATTATCGTGATGGCAGCCGATGATGATGCCCGTGCCCTGGCAATTGCTGAAGATCCGGTAGAAGTTCTTTCGTTTCATTCAGCGGAAGGTGTGATCGATCTTTCTGAGCTGGATGAATCCGGTGACGAAGACAGCCCCTTGATTGATTTGCCGCCCTCGTCACTCGCTCACATCCTGTACAGCTCGGGTACGACCGGACGACCCAAGGGGATTACTCACAGTTATTCAGGTGTGTCTGCGGCAATGAATTTCTGGGCCGAAATATTTGACCTGCAACCAGATGACAATCTGCTGGGTCAACTTGCCTTAAGCCATTTCTGCGGTAGGGCCATGGACAGCTGCTGGATAGCGGGGGGCACCCTGGTTATCCTCCCCGAGGCAGATCCAGAGGCGATTCTCGGTGCCATTGAAGAACACAAGGTGACCATGATGCTGGCCGTGCCAACATTGCTTCGAATTCTGCTCGATCATCCTGATGCGGATACCCGGGATCTCAGCAGCCTGCGAACAGTTGTGTATGCAGCGTCTCCGGCAGCACCCTCATTGGTGAAAAGGGCCCGGCAAAAACTGGGATCTATCCTCAATACGGGATTCGGACAGACAGAAGCCTATGGCCTCAACACCTATATGGGCCCGGAAGAGCATGAGCTGGCTTTGTCGGAAGCTGAAGCGCGGCTCACTTCGGTTGGCAGGGAATGTACACACGCACAAGTTCGAATTCGCGATGACGAAGGGCGGGATGTTGAACCTGGAGAAGTCGGTGAAATCTGCATCTGTGCTCCGTGGACGACGCCGGGATTCTGGCGTCGACCTGATCTTGACGAGACGAGGTTGCAAGATGGGTGGTTGCGTACGGGTGACCTGGGAAGAATGGAAGCGGACGGGTATTTCTATCTGGCTGACAGAAAGGAAGACATGATTATCACAGGTGGATTTAATGTCTATCCCGCAGAGGTCGAGAATGCCTTGATGGAACACGAAGCCGTGGCTGAATGTGGTGTTTTCTCGGTGCCGGATAAGAAGTGGGGAGAGGCGATCAACGCATCTTTGGTACTGAGGCCCGGCTATGAGACAAGCCCCGAGGAACTGCTCGCCTTTTCGAAAACCCAGTTGGCGAAATTCAAAGTGCCTAAAGAGATACACGTTGTTGAAGAATTACCGAAAACGCCGGTCGGGAAGATTCTGAGGAGAGTATTGAGGGAGCCTTTCTGGAGAGATCAGTTTCGCGGCATACACGGCGCTGAATAGCATCCGGTAACGAGCCGCTCACACAGGGAAATAGCCAAAATGAAAACTCAAGCGGCAATAGCCCGTTCAAGTAATGCGGACTTCACCATTGAAGAGGTTGACCTGGCTGATCCAAAACCTGGCGAAGTGCGTGTCAAGGTGAGTGCCTGCGGAATCTGTCGTAGTGATTTAAGTGCACTTGAAGGCAAGGAAACGATTCAGTTTCCGGTTGTTCTGGGTCATGAAGCTGCAGGTGTGGTTGAAGCCGTGGGAGATGAAGTCGGATCTGTCAAAGAAGGTGATACTGTGGTGCTATCATGGACTCCAGCATGTGGCGAGTGTGCATCCTGCAAACGAGGTGAAGTGCATTTATGTCGGGGCATTAACATGACGACAGAGGGAAAGGGTCCCCTCAGTCAGGGTGGTGAGGGACTCGACCGGTTCATGGGACTCGGGGCTTTTTGTGAACATGTCGTGGTGCCAGAGGCTATGGCAGTCCCTGTTTCCACCTCACTTGAACCCATTTATTCCTGTCTGATTGGTTGCGGTGTTACGACGGGTTTCGGCGCGGCGGTTAATTCGGCAGTTGTACGCTGGGGTGAGTCAGTGGTGGTACTGGGCTGTGGTGGTGTTGGACTCGCTGCTGTTCAAGGGGCACGGATAGCGGGTGCTGCGAGAATCTTTGCGGTAGATCCGATCCAGGAACGCAGGCAAGTTGCCCTTGCGGTAGGTGCGACCGATGCGCTTGACCCTGCTGAGACTGCAAATATTGTCGCAGCAACCCGGATTGGAGCCGATGTGGCGATAGAATGTGTTGGCCAGATTTCAACCATGCTGGATTGTTTTAACCTGGTGAGAGAAGGAGGTCGGGCTGTCATTGTCGGTCTCCCTGGTTATACCGAGCTCTTAACTATCCCTGCTATTATGTTGTTGCGTGAAAAAGTGCTCACGGGTTCTGTGTACGGTTCTTCAAAACCGCATGTCGATTTTCAGAAGATTGCCGCACTAGGCGAAAGCGGTCGGCTTCAGTTCGAACCACTGGTAGACAAAACCAGACATTTTTCTGAGATCAACGATGGCTTCAGAGAAATGAGAGAGGGGAAACTGACACGTGTCGTGTTGACGTTCTGAATAGTGAGAGGTCAGTAACTGCAATTTCTTGGAGTTGATACTGTCTTAACCAACATTTTCCTTTCCAAACATGCTTCTTGCCACGATAAGTTTTGATACCTGTGATGTACCATCACCGATCTGCCAGCCTAAAATATCCCTCAGTCGTTGCTCGAAGGGTAGTTCATTCGAATAGCCGTAGTGCCCATGGAGGGTCAGGCATTCTCGTACTATTTCGAATGTAAGTTCGGGTACCCACCACTTGCACATGCCACCTTCTTTTGAGTTTGGAAGATTCTGGTCTCGCAGCCACAAGGTTTTGTAGCAAAGCAAACGAGCGGCTTCGAGTTTTGTCTCTGCTTCGACCAAAGGAAAACTCACACCTTGATAGCTTGATATCGGATTACCCATGACCACTCGTTGCTTGGCATATTCACAGGTTTCATCAACTGAGGCCTGGGCGGCGCCGATGCATTTAAGTCCAATATAGGCGCGATTGGTATCAAATAACTGGGCCATCTGAATATAAGCCTTGCCACGCTCACCAATGAGATAGTTCTTTGGTACCCGCACGTTTTCAAAACGGACTTCACCTCGAGCGGCTGCACGGGTGCCGAGATCTTCCCACATTCTGGGTGGATATACGCCTTCGGTATCCCCGGGTATAAAGAAGTTGCTCAGAGACCAGATCCCTTTCTCTGGACTCTCTGTTTGACAGGTTATCGTAAAGTAGTCTGCATCAGCCCAGCTGATCGAATTTTTTGCCGCGTTGATAACCCATTCATCTCCATCCAGGACAGCATTACTCTGAAAGTTGGCAACATCGGTACCGCCACCTGGTTCCGTAAAACCGACGGCGATGATGGTTCTTCCCTCACGCACTGCATTTCGAACTGGATCACGTACCTCGTCAGGCACACCGTCCAGACGGTTTAGTTCAAAGGGCTCCGTGCTGACGAGGAAGGGGAGCGCACAGTTGAAATCCGCATAGCCAACTTCCTCAATCATGATTCCTCGGCTCACATGGTCCATTTCCGGATCGAGCAAGCCGAGAGATATTGCTTGCTGAACCTTATCTTGAGGGCGTTTGCGTTCACGGTCCCATTTTTCTCTCATGGGTGAGAGTTCAGTCCGTGCGAACCGTCGAATCTGGTCTCTGTAGAGGCGTTGAGATTCACTAAAACCAAAGTCCAAATTCATGGGCTGCCCCTCTTTCGTTGCTTCTACTTGTGAATGATCCATGTTCACCCGTATCCTTATTTCTGCTGTTAATGTCCCTCGAAATCAGGCGGACGCTTTTCAAGAAAAGCAGTAGCTGCTTCCTTCAAATCATCAGTACCCATCGTTGCGGCTTCCAGAAACATGCCGGTATCCAGTGCCAGATTTACCTGCTCCCGGATCAGTTTATTCATGGTGTATTTAGTCCATCGGATGGCCATGGGTGCACCTTTTGCCATTCGTTCAGCAAATGCCATCGCTGCCGGTAGAACTTCTTCTGTGGGTAATGCAGCGTTGACTAATCCAATGCGCTCGGCTTCACTGCCTGTTATCCAGTCGCCTGTGAACAGATACTGTTTGGCTCTCGCCATGCCGATTAACATGGGCCACAAAACTGCGCCACCATCACCTGCTACCAGTCCCATCTTGACATGTGTATCACCAATCCTGGCTGAATTAGCGACGTAGGTTATGTCGCACATCAGAGCCAGAGAAGCGCCAAGTCCGGCAGCATCACCATTAATTGCACCGATGACGGGCTGCTCCACATCCAGCATGCTGTGGACTAACCGGCGCACACCATTAAATGGAATCCTCGGCCCGGTGGGATTAAACTCGCCGGAGTCCATCGATGTTGCATCGCCACCGGCACAGAATGCTTCACCGGCGCCTGTGAGGACGATAGCACGTACCTCATCTTCAGAGCCGATATCGGAGAATATTGTTTCCAGCTCCTGATGCATTGGATCATGGGCGGCGTTTCGACGTTCAGGTCGATTCAATGTGATCTTCGCAATTTGATCTTTAAAGTCAACAGTCAGGTACTGGTAACCGCTGTAATCCCTCATTTCTTTTCCTTGGTCTGTTTTTGTTCTTTGGGTTTTACTCTCTTTGTGAAACTCTCACAAGATCAATAAAACCGCTATATCCACTGGTGTTTTGACAGGGATTACTTCCATGCAAAAACCGGTTGATCATAGTGCGACACTCTCGTGTCGTTACCTAAAATGCATACTTCGCGAAATTGATACAACATGGCGGCAGTAGGAGAATAGATCCGATCGTTCAGATAATTCATAGATAGTACCTGACGATCACTTTCTGGAATTGTTTCCAGATTCGGTGAGTCTTTGCGAATCAACTCGCTGAATGTGAAGGCATGAATTGATGCAACCTCATCTGGATTCGGATTAAGGTTTTTAATATTGACGTCTGACCAGACCACAACTGGCGTGATAACAAAACCTGATCTTGTCGTGTAATCATCCAGCAGGCCCAGCACGGATGTACTGATCAGTTCCAGATTCACTTCTTCATGCAACTCTCTGAGAGCAGCATCAACCGCGCTTTCACCCGTATCGATCCTGCCACCCGGCAGAGCCCATTGGCCGCCATGGTCTTTGAGTCGTGGTTGTCTTTTTGTCAGAATCAGGGCAGTTTCCTCATTATGTTGGGATACTGTCAGGGCAACTGCTGCTCGTGTCAGAGACTGACTTTGGTGCCTCTGGTCCTGAAAGTCATTCAGGTTAGAACTCAGCAGTTCCCTTAGTTCAGCGGAATAAGCGATTGCCTCCAGCGATTGCATGAATGCTAGGCAGATCTTAAATCTGGGAGCTGGTAATTGTCTTCTGCCAGCTGGGCGCGAATGGTCTTCTTATCTATCTTGCCCGTCGATGTAAGAGGAATCTCTTCGACAAATATGACATCGTCTGGTAGTTGCCATCTGGCAAATATCTCTGCACAGTGTTCAAGAATCAGATCGCGTGTGACGTTAGTTCCTTCAACCAGAATGACCAGAGCAATCGGGCGCTCGTCCCACTTAGGATGGGGCTGCGCAACAACGGCCGCCTGTGATACACCCTCGAGGGCAACGATGTGATTCTCCAGGTCCACTGACGAAATCCACTCTCCACCAGACTTGATAAGATCTTTTGAGCGATCGGCAATAATCAGATACTGTTCGGGATCGATTTTTGCCACATCACCGGTGATCAGCCAATCATCGTGGAACTTGTCTGGCTGTGGGTCGTTATAGTATTCAGAGGCAATCCAGGGGCCTCGAATCAGCAACTCACCCACTGCTTCACCGTCGTGAGGCAAGGTATTCCATTCTTCGTCAAAAATCTCCAGTTCCAGTCCAGGCATGAGCAAGCCCGCCTTGGCGATATTCTCAAACTGCTGGTCTTCTGTGAGTTTTAGGTGAGATCTCTTGGCTACCTTGCGGGACAAGGTTCCAAGAGGATTGGTCTCGGTCATACCCCAGCCCTGCACCATTTCAACGCCGAGGGTTTCCCAGTACCAGCGCATCATGGAAACCGGTGGTGCTGAACCTCCGCAGGTCAGACGTGACAGTTTACTCAGGTCAAATTTACTGCCTTCATCGGATTCCAGAATTGACTTCACGCCTTGCCAGATAGTGGGTACACCAGCAGAAATTGTGACTTCTTCATCGGACATAAGTTGCAGAAGGCGATCCGGTACCATGTATTTATGGGGATAAACCTGTTTGCATCCCAGCATGGAGGCGGCAAATGGCAATCCCCATCCCATCGCGTGGAACATCGGTACTATCCCGCAGAGTGAATCCAGAGCCGACAAGTTCATTGCATCCGTCATTGCCTGGGTAACGGTATGAAGATATGTTGATCTGTTGGTGTACATCACACCTTTGGGTTTGCCCGTAGTACCGCTTGTGTAGCACAGTCCCATCGGTGCGTTCTCATCAATAGCTGGCCAGTCGAACTCTGTGGCCTGCTCGGAGATGAAGTCCTCATAGTCGACGCAAGTTTTAAATCCTGATTCTCCGCCGTCGCCATGCCCGCAGATTATCAGGAGCTCCACTGTTGGAATCTTATCCAGAAGCGGCTCCAGCAGAGGCAACAGATCTTCATCTGCAACGATGATGCGGTCCTTTGCATGATTAATGATGTATTCCAGATCATTGGGTGAAAGCCTGATATTCAGCGTGTGCAGGACCGCACCCATGGAAGGCACTGCCTGGTAGAGTTCGAGATGTCGATAGTTGTTCCACATAAAACTGGCAACTCGATCACCGACGTTAATGCCATGTGCTTTTAGCGC
>Ga0208642_1000049_pt1 | contig 58269 bp, 47 predicted proteins | sample ETN02SmetaG_4_FD_185790 | JGI IMG/M metagenome (GOLD analysis project Ga0208642, IMG submission 185790) | Marine microbial and viral communities from oxygen minimum zone, Eastern Pacific Ocean - ETNP2014F10-02SV251 (SPAdes) (version 2) | ecosystem: Environmental > Aquatic > Marine > Oceanic ...
GTCAACCTGCAGTTGTGTTTTCCTGCGTTGAGTGAGGAGCGCCGGATGCGACTGCTGAAAGAGCATCTTGCGCGTTACGGACAGGCCATCATGGACTTGGGACTGGTCTGGTGGGCGTCTGAGCGCCGGCTGGATCGGCTCTGTACGGTCTCTGGCGAGCAGGGATTACGCGCACTGCACCAGGCCGGCCGGCCGGTGCTGCTCGTCACCCCGCACACCGTCGGCATTGACATGAGTGGCGCCATACTGTCGCGGTTGTTGCCCGGGGTATCAATGATGAAGCGCGCCTCGGATCCGCTGCTCAGTTGGTGCCTGTGGCGGGGGCGCAGCCGTTTTGGCGCGCAGATATTGATGCGCGACCAGGGCTTGCGGCCTTTCCTGCGGGCGCTCAAATCGGGAAGGGTGGGCTACTTTATGCCGGACGAGGATCTCGGCCCTGCGCAATCGGTATTCGCGCCGTTTTTTGGGGTAGCTACCGCGACTCTGCCGATAGTAGGGCGATTGGCTCAACTGACTGGGGCCGCAGTGGTGCCGGTATTTACCTGCCTCGCTAACTCGGGCCATTACCACGTCAGCATTGGCGAGGCCCTGACGGACTTTCCCACTGGTGACCAGATTGCCGATACCACCCGGGTCAACGCGGCTTTCGAGGCCCTGGTCCGCGGCGCGCCCGAACAATACCTGTGGACCCTAAAATGGTTTCGCACCCGTCCATCCGGGGAGAGTCCGCCCTATGACTGAACTCAGGGCGTCGATGAATATCCTCGTCATCAAGCAGACGTCGCTGGGCGATGTCGTGCATGCGACGGCAGCACTGCGAGCAATACGTCGGGCCCATCCAGATGCCCATATCACGGTCCTGACTTCGACCAGCGCTCGTGATGTTTTTCGTCACAACCCGGATGTCGACTTGCTGTTGGCTTTTGACCGCTACCGGGTGAAGTCTCACTGGTGGCGACAGCCGTCGTGGACGCTGGCACACTTCCGGGAGACGTTCCGCGCTGTCAGGAAGCGGCATTACGACCTGGCATTTGACCTGCAAGGTAGTTGGAAAACCGTGATCTTTCTGTGGGCAGCACGGGCCCGAGTGCGCTTCGTCAAAGGGCGCTGGTGGTTTGCTCGCAAGTTCCGTCAGCCACAGTTGCACGCGCTAGCCGAAATGGCAGGCGTATTGGCGCTTGCCGGGATAGAGGCTGGTAGCCAGCAGATGACGCTGTGCATATCCACGGCCGAGGAAGCGGCAGTGACGGCGCGCCTCGAGGCACTGGGTGCGGCAGCCCGGCGCCTGGTGGTGTTTTGCCCGTTGACCCGCTGGCCGACTAAGAACTGGCCGATCGACCGTTTTGTTGGCCTGGCCGCAAAACTGCCGGCCGACTGTTTTGTTGTCTTCGCTGGAGTCGAAGCGGATCGGGCCGCAATAGCCGGGGCCAGCGCCAAGCTGCCATCGGCGCGGGGCGGCAGCCTCGCTGGCGAACTGTCGCTACTGGAGTTTTTTGCTCTTATCCACCAGGCGGACGCCGTGGTGACGGGCGACAGCCTGGCACTGCACGTGGCGCAGGCACTGCACCGGCCACTGGTGGCGTTGTTCGGACCAACCGACGAAGGCCGGGTGGGTCCCAGAGGCGAGGACTCGGTGGTGGTCCGTGCGCGAGTCGACTGCCGCCGCTGCTACCGGCGTCGCCATTGTCCGCGAAACTGTATCGATCGGGTCAGCGTTGACCAGGTGGCGGGTGCGCTCGCCCGGGTGTTGCACCCAGCCTGAAGCCGGCGTCCGGCAAAACCGCTAACTGCGCCAGAAGGCCGGGCTCAGCAGCACCAGCAGGGTGAAAATCTCCAACCGCCCCAGCAGCATCGCCGCGCAGAGTATCCACTTGCCGATGTTATCCAGGTCTTTGTAGTTGTCGGCGACGGTGCCAAGGCCCGGGCCGAGATTATTCAAACAGGCTGTCACTGCAGAGAAGGCAGTAACCAGATCAGCACCGGTTGCGGTCATCGCGATTGACAGGCCGACGTAGCTCAGAATGTACAGGGCGAAGAATCCCCAAACCGCGTTGATCACGTGATCTGGTACCGGTTTGGCGCCGAGTTTGATCGGTATGAGGGCGCTGGGGTGAATCAATTTCTCGATCTCGCGGCGGCCCTGCTTGTACAGTAACACTGCCCGTATCATCTTCATGCCGCCAGCGGTGGAACCAGCACAACCGCCGACGGCGCTCATGATGATGAGCATCACCGGCAGAAACGATGGCCACCAGTGATAGCCGCTGGTGGTGAAGCCGGTGGTGGTGCCGACAGAGACGACCTGGAACACGCCGTGCCAGAGGGTTTCGCCCACGGTATCAAAGCTGCGCCAGTAAATCAGCATCACCACGGCAACCGCCGCTACCGTAATGATAAATCCGGCAAAAGCGCGTACTTCAGGGTCCTTCAGGTAGACGCCCGGTCTGCGGGCCCGGACTGCGGTGAAATGCAAAGCGAAATTGATGGCCGAGACCAGCATAAAAACGGTCGCGATAGCCAGAATCCACGGGCTGTCGTAGTAACCGATGCTTTGGTCGTGGGTCGAGAAGCCGCCGATAGCCACGGTCGAGAAACTGTGGCCCACTGCGTCGAACAAGGTCATTCCCGCGAACCAGTAACCCAGGGCACAGGCGACCGTCAGCCCGAGATATATGTACCAGAGCGCCTTGGCAGTCTCAGTGATCCGCGGGGTGAGTTTGCTGTCTTTCATTGGGCCGGGTGTTTCGGCCCGGTACAGCTGCATGCCGCCTACACCCAGCATGGGCATAACGGCCACCGCCAGTACGATAATGCCCATTCCCCCCAGCCACTGCAGTTGCTGGCGGTAGTAGAGAATCGAGGGGGGCAGGTGGTCAATGCCGGTTAGCACTGTGGCGCCAGTGGTCGTCAGCCCCGACATCGACTCGAACAGGGCGTCGGTAAGATTCAGTTGTGGGTTCGACGACAGCAGTAGAGGGATGGAGCCGAAACCTGCCAGTACGGTCCAAAACAGCACCACGATGACAAAACCATCGCGCACCCGCAACTCGCCGCGGTGGGCTCGCAGTGGCCCCCACAGAGTGAGACCGACCAGCAGCGTGATGAAGAAGGTGACCAGGAAGGGCATGGTGGAACCATCCTCCGCGATCAGCGCAATGGTCAGCGATGGCAGCACAGTGATGCTGAACATCATGAGCAGCACGCCGAGGATTTTCAGCACGGCCTTGGGTCGCATGGATACTGGCTCAGGCTAGACGAAAGTCACGGCCACTTGGAACAGTTGCTCGACTGCGCGGATGTGTTGCTTGTCCACGAGGAACAGGATCACGTGATCCTCTGACTCGATGACCGTGTCGTGGTGGGCAATGATGACCTCCTCGCCTCGCAGAATGGCCCCGAGGGTTGTACCCGGGGGCAGGGGAATATCCTCGACCGGCTGGCCTACCACGCGCGAGTTACTGACATCCCCGTGAGCGATGGCTTCGATGGCCTCCGCGGCACCGCGTCGCAGCGAATGGACCGCTACCATGTCGCCACGGCGGACGTGAGTGAGCAGGGTGCCAACCGTAGCAACGCGCGGAGATATGATGACGTCAACTGCACTACTCTCGAGCAAGTCGACATAAGCCGAACGATTGACTAGCGCCATGGCCCGGTGGGCTCCCATGCGCTTAGCCAGCATGGCCGACAAAATGTTGGCCTCGTCGTCGTTAGTCAGAGAACAGAACACCTCGATATTGTCGATGTTCTCCTGCAGCATGAGATCTTCATCGGCTGCATCGCCGTGCAGCACTACGGTGCGATCCAGTTGTTCGGCCGCCTGCTTTGCGCGGGCGTCGCTCTTTTCCACCAGTTTGACGTGATAATGATCCTGTTCCAGCGTTTCGGCCAGGCGAAGGCCAATGTTGCCAGCTCCGGCCAGCATGATTCGGCGGCCTGGTTTTTCCACTTCGCACAACTCACTCATGACTGCGTGTATATCTTTTTTGGCGGCCACAAAAAAGATCTCATCCTCAGGTTCAATGACGGTATCACCCGCGGGTCTGATCGCGCGATTCTGGCGGTAGATCGCAGCGACTCGGGTTTGGATTGTGGGCAGGTCGTCGCGCAGAGCCCTGAGTTCGCGACCCACCAACGGTCCGGTTCGGTACGCCTTAACGCCGACCAGTTGAATCCGCCCGCCGGCAAAATCCACCACCTGCAGGGCGCCAGGGTACTCGATCAAGTGCAGTATGTGCTGCGTGATAATGTGCTCGGGGCTAATAATGACATCGATCGGTATGGAGTCGTCCCTGAATATTTCGGGATGGGAGAGGTATTCGGCCGAGCGGATGCGGGCGATCTTCTTAGGCGTGTTGTAGAGTGAATGCGCGATCTGGCAGGCCGCCATGTTGACCTCGTCTTCATTAGTAACGGCTAGGATCAGATCGGCATCGGGGCCGCCCGCCTGCTCCAATATGCTGGGGTGGGATGCTGCACCGTGGATAGTGCGGATGTCGAGCCGGTCCTGCAGGCCCTCTAATCGTTGCTTGGCGATATCGACGAGGGTGACATCGTTGTCTTCACGGGAAAGTATTTCGGCCATTGAGGTGCCGACTTGGCCTGCTCCGAGGATGATGATCTTCATGGACGTCTCCGTCGTTAGAGCAGAGCTCTTGTCATGGCCGGTATTCCTCCGACTTGGGATCTATGCCCAATCCCTTGAGTTTGCGGTACAGGTGGGTGCGCTCAAGGCCGGTACGCCGCGCCAATTCGGTGATGTTGCCGCTGCTTTGGCGGAGGTGGAAAACAAGGTAATCCCGCTCAAAATGCTCGCGGGCAGCCTTGAGCGGTTGACCGAAGTCTTTCCACGCGTTCTTCTCTGCCACCTTCTCGACTGGGCTCGCGCTCATGCCCATGGCCTCCCGCGTTTCGTCGGCATCAATCTCCTCGCTGGTCGAGGTCAACAGCAGCCGATGGATGAAGTTGCGTAGTTCGCGCACGTTGCCGGGCCACGGCCGATTGCGCAGGTAATTGACCGATGAAGTGGAGAATCTGCGAAAGGCGAGATGCTCGCTGTCCGTGATCTGCCGGGTGTAATAAGCGATCAGGTCGGGAACATCCTCACGGTGCTCCCGCAGCGGCACCACAGTGAGCGGCACTGCGTTTAGCCGGTAGTAGAGATCTTCACGGAAATTCTCGTCGGTGATCTTATCCTCGAGGTTCTGATTGGAAGTGGCGATGATCCGAACATCGAGGTCAAGGGCCGTGTTGCCACCCAGCCGGTAAAAGCGACCCGCTTCAAGAGCGCTCAACAATTTGGTCTGGGTATCGTTGTCGAGATCGCCAACTTCATCGAGCACCAGCGTGCCGCCGCTGGCCTGTTCCAGTCGGCCTGGTTGCACATTGGCGCCGTCTTCGGTGCCGAACAACTGGATGGCCACGCTCCCCGGCGGCATGGCGCCAAGGTTGACTTCAATGAATGGTCCGTCGGCCCTGCGACTGGCCCGGTGCAGCGCCCGCGCGGCCACCCCCTTGCCCACGCCCGCCTCGCCGCGGATCAGCACCCAGTTGTTGGTCGGGGCAATCCGCTCGATTTGGTGCTTGAGTTCGGTGACGGCGTTGCTGTGACCGATAAAGCCGGCTGCCGGCTCAATCCGGCTCCTCAATTGGGTGTTTTCAGTCAGCAGACGGCGGCTCTCCAGCCCCCTTGCCACTGTCACCAGCAGTTTGGCGGTAGATAGGGGTTTCTCGAGAAAGTCATAAGCGCCGATCCGGATGGCTTCGACCGCGGTCTCGACCGTACCATGACCTGAAATCATGATCACCGGCGTTTGTTCGTCCGAGCGTTGGCGCCACTCCGTCAGCAGTGCGATCCCGTCGCCGTCTGGCATCCAGATATCCAGCAGTACCAGGTCAGGCTGAAGTGAGGAGAATTTCTTACGCGCCTCGGCGGCATTGCAGGCGGTTTCTACTGAATAGCCCTCATCGGCGAGGACATCGTTGACTACCTGCCGGATGTCCGGCTCGTCATCGACAACGAGAACAGTCTGTTTGCTCATGATTCCCGGGTGTCGGGTGGGCGCGTTGGACCGATTTCTTGCCGCAGCGACAAAGTGATTATAACGGTAGCCCCACCAGCGGGCAGGTTATTGACGCGTATGCTGCCGCCGTGTTCTTCGATGATTCTGCGGCTGATGGCGAGTCCCAGCCCGCTGCCTTTTTCCTTGCCGGTCACGTATGGCTCGAAGATATTGTCGATCAGTTTCTCCGGAAACCCGGGACCATTGTCCTGCAGGCAGATCTCGACTGCCTTGTTACCACTCACCCGTCGGGTAGAAAACCGCATTTTGGCCGGATTGTCCGCAAGCGCCTCCTGCGCGTTAATGATCAAATTATTCAGCACCTGTCGTAGTGCGTTCCGATCGGCCCGAATCCGGGGTAGCTCAGGATCGAGATCCATGGCGATGCGGGTGGACTGACCTTCCCGGTGGAACAGGTCTACCGTATCGCTAATAAGTTGATTGATGTCCAGCAGTGCCGGCCGTAGCGGCGCAGGCCGGGCATATTCAGAGAAGGCGTTGACCATGGCCTTCATGGCCTCGACCTGTTGCACAATAGTCCGGGTCGATCGGTCAAGGGCCTCACGCCCGGCAGAGCCCACCTCTCCCAGGTACTTGCGACGAATGCGCTCGGCTGATAGTTGGATCGGCGTAAGTGGATTCTTGATTTCATGTGCCAAGCGCCGGGCTACCTCGCCCCAAGCGGCATCGCGCTGCGCCTTCAGCAGTTCGGTGGCATCTTCGAATACCACCACGTAGCCGGGTTCGTGACCCTCACCCTCACCCTCACCGGACAGGCGACTGCCACTCAGGATGAGCGTCTGGCGGCCGTCTTTACCAGTGATGTCGATCTCGCGTTGCCATTCGCGGGCATGGTGCCTCATGCCGTCACCTATGGCATTGAGCAGCGGTTCTGTTGCCGGCAGAGTCGCCCTGATGTTCTCAATTTCAGCGCCCTCGAAGCGGCTAAGTTCGGTGTGCAGGATTCGTCCAGCCGCGGGGTTGTGCGTACGCAGCCTGCGATCATGGTCGAACGACAGTACGCCAGCCGACAGGTGGGTAAGTACCGTATCGAGGTAAGCGTGTTCTGCCTCGGCCACTTGCTGGCTGTGGCGCGCAGCTTGCTGGGCGGAACTGATCTCGCGGGTCATCTGGTTGAAAGAACTCACCAGTACACCCAGTTCATCGCCGCTGTTGACCGGCAGTTGCTTGCGGTAATCGCCTTGGGCGACTGCACGAGTACCCTCAGCAAGATCCCGCAGGGGCGCGAGAAGTCGCTGCGCCAAGTAGATGGCTGCCAACAGCGCGATTAGCAGCGTCATTATACTGACCAAGGTTAATGTCAGCACGAAACTGAAGGCCAATGGCTCGCGCAAGTACTTGAGTTTTTCGTATTCTGCCGAGGCCGATTCCACACTCTCGCCCAAGCGCGAATAGCGCACTGGCAGGTTATGCAGGATCTGCAGTACGTGCATTGGCTGGCTAACCGTGCGACCCGGAACCTGCACTGCCACCCGCAACCTCAATCCACCTTCTGTCACTGGCTCGAACTCGGCGTAGGTTTCGCCCCGGCGAATCTTGCGTAACACGTGCTCGTTAGGTGCGTCGGGTACCAGCGAAATGGCGACACTGCTGCTCGAGGCCAGGATACGGCCAGTGGCAGAGTGCAAACTCATCTCCTCGAAGCCAGCCTTTTCGCGCAGTTGGTCGAGCAGGCTGAACAACTGAAAGGCTGAGTCGGCCTCTTCGATTCGCCGAGCATCTTGCCGCGCGCGGTGCACGACATCGAGCTTGATGGTTTCGAGCGTACTGCGGCCGAGCAACATGGCATCATCCAGGGTCTGTTCGATCTGCAGGTCGAACCAAGAGTCGATGCTGCGGCTGAGGAATTGCACCGCGAAGTAATAGACCACGGCCAGCGGAACCAGAGTCAGGATGGTGAAGGTGCCAACGAATCGAAGGGTCAGGCGTGAGCCCAGTGTGCGTGCTCGGAACTGTCTGATCAGTCGCCAAACCTGTAATGCAGTCAGTATGGCGAGCAGGCCGATACCCGCGACGCTGACCACGATCAACGCTGTGTAGTAGTCGCCGAAAAGTTCGTCGTTTTTGGCTGCCCGGCTGAGCAGGAACGACGCCACCAGCAGCAGTGTTGACAGGGCCAGCGTGAGGGCGAACCCTGGCGCTCGGCTCATTGGTGAACGACCTTCCAGCGTTGCCAATTGCTTTGTAGTTGCCAGTCGTTGGAGAAGAACGCCATCAGTTTCAGGGGTCCAGGCAGGTCGCTGCGGTCCAGCACTGTCCGCAGCCGCACCTCCAGTCGATCTTCCACAGCAACCCCTGGGGGCAGGTTGAGCTCAACCGAAAAGTCCTCAATCGCCCCCAAGGTCTCAGATAGGGTGGGAAAGGTTTCGGGTGGACCAGCGCCTGGGCGAGTCAGGGTATAGCGGTTGGACAACGCGTGGTACTCGATCAGGTAAGGATGTTGCCACGTGGCAATCTCGAAAAACCGGGATAGCAGGCTGGCGCGGTACAGTCGGGTCTCGACCAGAACGGTAAGCGGTATGCCCTTGGACAAGGCCTCGGCCGGATCACCAGTGATGCTAAGCGAAAGCCTGGCAGTGGTCGTCAGGACCTGATGTTCGATGTAGGCGCTACCGGAGCGGGTTGCAAACTCTGCTTGGGCATTGAGCGGCAGCAGAGCAATAAACGTTGCCCACAGCAATGCCAGGTGCCAGCACGGGATGAGTTTGGAGGGCATCGGCGTGACGTTTTGGGTTCGCACTTTGGTGAGTGCAAGCGTAAGTTCAGGCAGAATTATACGGCTTGGCACGAATGCCTGGCTCAGTCCTTTCTGATCCGCGCGTAATACAACCCATCGTGATAGGGTCCAGGAAGAAACTGGCAGCCTAGGTCTGTAGCCAACCCCTCGGCTGTGGTCACCAGTTCTGGCCGCGCATCTGCTTGCCGCGAGACCAGATTATGCAGTGGCCCGTCGTTTTCCTCGGGCAACACCGAGCAGGTGATGTAGAGCAGTCGTCCACCCGGTGTCAGCAGAGGCCAGAGGGCTTCAAGCAATTGCTCCTGTTTGTTGGCGTAGTTGGCGATGTCCGAGTGTCGGCGGTGAACCCGAATATCCGGGTGCCGCCGCATCACCCCCGTACCGCTGCAGGGTGCATCCAGGACGATCAGATCAAATGCCTGTCCGTCCCACCAGTTCCCGGGCACCAGGGCATCGCCGCCGGTCACATTGCAGTTAAGCCCGAGACGCAGGAGATTTTCGCGGATGGTATACACCCGTCCGGGCCGGTCGAGCGCGGTTAACGAGGTTATTGTTGGTTCAAGTTCCAGCAGTTGTGAGCATTTGCCTCCAGGCGCGGCGCAGGCATCCAATACCCGGCAGCCTGCGAGCTGTCCGCTGAAAAACGGCGTCACTTGTGCCGCCGCATCCTGCACCGAGACCTCACCCTCGGCGAAGCCCGGAAGTTTGGTTACCGGCATTGCCCGTTCGAGCAACACCCCCCAGGGGCTCAAGTTCGATGGCTGCGCCGGGATGTCCGCTACCGCTAGCCGCCGCAGGTAACTGTCCCGGTCGGTGCGTGCTACGTTCACCCGCAGGGTCATCGGCGGGTGCTGGTTAGCGCTCTGTAGTACCTGTTGCCAGTGCCCGGGCCATGCGTGCCGCAGCCGTTTGATCAGCCATGCCGGGGTTGCGTAACAGGTTTCTTCGTCACTCGTCAATGCAGCCCGGGAATCACGCAGGTGGGATCTGAGTACGGCATTGATCAGGCCGCGGGCGCGCGCCCGGCCCAAGCGTGTGGCTGCCTCGACGCTACCGGTGGTGACCGCATAGTCGGGCTCATCGAGATGATGGTACTGGTACAACGCGCAAAGCAGCAGCGCTTCGAGGCTCCCGTCGCGCCGGCGCAATGGCTGGCGCAGGTAGCGGTGTAGCAGCGGCCGGTAGCGATAGAGCCAGCGGACAGTGCCCCAGGCGATTGCGCGCGCCTCGCTGTGACGGCGCAAGGGCAATTTAGACAAGTGGCGCGCAGCGACTGCGTCGAGTGAGCGTCCCCGGGTAACGACATCGTCGACGATGCGGGCGGCCGCTGCACAGACCTCAGCTGTCGGCATGACCTTTGCCTGGGGTGGTAAATCGTGCACCGGGTTTAACGGCGTGCCCATTGAGGAAAGACCGAGCGTCGAGCACTCTGCGGCCAGGTAGCTGCAGTTCTAACAGGTCGAGAGTGCCATCGCCCGCCTGAATCCGCAGCAGTCCGGCGCTCGCTTCGAGCACAGTACCGGCAGTGGCCGTAGTGGTTGTTGGCCCTGGTCGTGCGCGCCAGATCAGCCAGTCATTGTCGTCCAGGTGTGAACGCGCCAGTGGCCAGGGGTTAAAAGCCCGGATGCGTCGATCCAGCGTTGCCGCACTCTCCCTCCAATCCAGGCAGGCTTCCTCCCGGCTTAGTCGAGGCGCGTAACAAACACCTGCAGCGGACTGTGGCTGGGCGGTGACTGGTCCACCTGCCATTTGCCCCAGCAGATCGATCAGCAGGTCTGCACCCAATTCGCTGAGCCGGTCGTGCAGAGTCTGGGTGTTGTCGTCCGGATGGATGGGCGTGTTTGTCTGAGCCAGAAGCGCGCCGGTGTCCAAGCCTTGATCCATCTGCATCAGGGTAATGCCAGTGCGGGCATCGCCGGCTTCGATGGCGCGTTGTATGGGTGCGGCGCCACGCCAGCGTGGCAGCAGCGACGCGTGCACGTTGACGCAACCCAGTCGGGGCAGGTCCAGTATGGTCTGGGGCAGAATGAGGCCATAGGCAACCACCACGATTAAATCCGGCGCCAGTTGGGCAAGAGGGCCAATCTCCGCACCGAGCGATTGTGGTTGGCGCACACTGAGGCCATGCTTGATTGCGAACTGTTTGATTGGCCCGGGTCGTAATTTACGACCGCGACCCGCGGGGCGGTCAGGCTGGGTGTAAACGGCTGGGATATCGATCTTGGCTTCGCACATAGCCTGCAGCGATGGCAGTGCGAAAGCCGGGGTTCCGGCGAAGACCGCGCGCAGGGTCACTGGGGTCAGATGACCAGCGAGTTTTCCCGGGTAGGCGCAAGCGGTCCTTCCTTGGCCTCGCGCACGAGGCGTTTGCGGATCCGGTCACGCTTCAGCCGGGAAAGGTGATCGGTGAAGACCTTACCGTCCAGGTGGTCCACTTCATGTTGGAGGCAGATCGCCAGCAGGCCCGTGACGGCCGTTTCGAACGGCTTGCCTTCCCGGTCCAGCGCACACACCCGTATGTGCTCATGCCGAGTTATCGGTGCAACAATGCCCGGTAAGGATAAGCAGCCCTCCTCGGTTTCGATACTGCCCTCAGCGTCGCTGATGAGCGGATTAATAAAGACCTGCAACTGGTTTCGTTCCTCGGAGAGGTCGATAATGACCACCCGTTGCTGAACGTTGACCTGGGTGGCAGCGAGACCAATACCCGGCGCGGCATACATGGTTTGGGCCATGTCATCGACCAGGGTGCTGATTTTCCGGTCGACCGTCTCGACAGCCGGGGCCTTTTTACGCAGCCTGGGATCGGGGTAGATCAGAATTTCGAGCAGGGCCATGGCAGTCCCCCCCGGGGGGGGTTGGGGATTTTGTGATCTGGTTCGCTTGGATCGCACTCCCAACTGGCCGTAGACTACAACCAGCCGTAGGCTACAATGGATTGCAAAGGGCGCGATTTGAATGCAGGCCGATTCTAACGGATTCGCTGGCGGCGAAGGTCCCGGTATCGGGAACTTCGGCTCGCGCACGACCGGGCGTGGCGTTCCGGGCAACGTTAGCAGGGTCGCACGGGCGGCGCTCGCTCAGGTTGTTCTCCTGCTGATTTTGGTCTCCTTCCAGGCGGGTTTTGCTGGAGCCGATGACCCCGCGGCACCAGCGTTCTATACGGTACAGCCAGGTGACACCCTTTGGAGTATCGCGTCGCGTTTTCTGGACGAGCCTGGGCACTGGCCGGAACTATTGCAGTTGAACCCGCAGTTGGCCGATGCCGGTGCCCTGCAAGTTGGCCAGGTGCTGCTACTTACACGCGGCATTGACGCTGCCACCCGGGCCAAGGTTCTGCCGGTGGCAAAACTCAGCCCGCAGGTGCGGGCCAGCACCCATGAACGTATCCCCCTCGTTATTCCGCCTCACGCAATCCGGCCGTTTTTGTCCGATCCCCAGGTACTGAATGAACGCGACGCCTTGTACGCGGGTCAAGTGATAGCCGGAGTTGATGGGAATAACTTGTTGGGACAGTTCAGCCGTTTCTTTGCCGAGAGACTGCCGCCATCACTTAACGGTTTGTACCAGGTTTACCGACCTGGCGAAGCTTTCATCGATCCGGTCAGTAGCGAATTGCTCGGTGTAGCCGCCAGGCACCTGGGAACCGCTCGGCTGCTGGTGGCCGATACCCGTGGTCGCAACTACGACCAGATCGCTAAGTTGGAGATGTTGAGCAGCACTGAGGAAGCGGGTCCGGGGGACCGCTTGATTCCAAAAAACGCAGAGATCGGCCTGCCGTCTCTTTATCCCCAAAGACCCAGGCAAGCGGTTGCCGGTCATATCGTCAGCACCCTGGGCAATATTAACGAACTGAGCTTAATGTCGGTCGTGGTGGTGTCGGTCGGCAGTGCCGATGGGCTTCAGGTCGGGGATATGCTGAACATACTGCGACCGGAAAAGACCACGGTTACGTCCGTTGAATCGGTCCGCCCGGCCTTTGCCGGGAGTTCATGCAGGCCGCCGATCGCCGAATCGAAAATTGTCCATACCCGAATTATATGCGGGGCACAGAGTTGGCTTGGCCTGAATTTGGCGAAGTTTCAGAGCGCTGGAAGCGGTTTTTCGCCGTATCGACCCGCCTATCTCAGGGGCGAGTTCAACACTCTGCCAGAGGATGTGTCTGGCCAACTGATCGTTTTCCGGGTATTTAGGCGGGTGAGTTACGCGCTGGTCCTCGAATCAATTCGTGCCTTGCACCGCAACGATAGAGTAGTCAGCCCGGGCGTTTGAACCGCTTGTTCCTGGCGGCGCAAGGATGCTGCCCTCCAGGATGACAGTGCTACGAAGGACTGCGACTAAAGCCGCAGCCTTACCCAAGCGACCAGGGAGGGTCTGTTATGGGCGCACAAAGTTTGGATTGGCTGCGTGTTGCCCGCAGCCGCCTGCCCGATGGCGCCAAGCGTCTGTTGCTGGAGCGTTACCCGGATCCTGCCCGCGCACTGACTGCCGATCTTTCCAGAATTTCGAGCGCTGGGCGGTTGCCCGGATCGGGCCGGCTGACGATGAAGAGTTTTTGTGATGCACAAGCAGTGGCGCGGGACCGCGCCTGGCTTGAGAGCACTGCTGCTACCGTGGTTGGGTTGACCGACCCACATTACCCTCGATTATTGCGCCAGATACCTGACCCTCCCGTGGTGCTCTACTGCCTGGGCGCCACTGCGTTGCTGCAGGTACCAGCACTGGCCATTGTCGGCAGCCGTAACCCGACGCCGGTTGGCCGCGAGATCGCCCGTAACTTGGCACGCCAACTCGCAGGTGGTGGTGCCGTTATCGTTAGCGGCCTGGCTGTGGGCATCGACGGTGCTGCGCACCAAGGTGCGCTCGATGCGAAAGGTGCCACGATTGCGATATGTGCTACTGGCCTGGACACCGTCTACCCGCACTGTCACCAGCAGTTGGCCGGGCTGATTGGCCATAGCGGTCTTTTAGTATCAGAATTTCCGCCCGGCACTGGGGTCAAGCGTTACCACTTCCCGCGCCGCAATCGGATCATCAGCGGCCTTACTCTGGGCACACTGATTGTTGAGGCTGCGCGGAAAAGTGGCAGCCTGATCACTGCCTTTTTTGCCGCGGAGCAGGGCCGCGAAGTGTTGGCAGTGCCCGGCTCAATTCATTCACCGCTGTCGCGCGGGCCACATCGTTTGCTTCGGGACGGCGCGCGCTTGGTCGAGTCGATAGCGGATATTCTAGAGGAGTTGCCAGCCCTGGGGATGGCGCCTGGGGCAAGCTTTTCTGCTGCTGCTGGCAGTGTCAGGGCCAACCCGGTGCTTGATGCTGTTGACTTTGCGCCGACCAGCGTAGACCAGGTCATCGAACGCTCTGGTTTGACGATCACCGAGGTTTGCGCCATGCTGATACGGATGGAGTTGGCGGGTGCGGTGCGCAGTTGTGCCGGGGGGTATGTTCGTCTGCCCGGCTGAGAGCACCCTGCGATAGCCGCTCGGTCGCATGTTTGGCCTGCCTGGCAAACACATCTTTAGCAGCAATGTCGAGACCACAATATTGTCCAATAATCTGATTATCGTCGAGTCCCCGGCCAAGGCCCGGACGATGGAGAAATACCTCGGACCGGATTTCGAGGCGCTGGCCTCGTACGGTCACGTGAGGGATTTGATCGGATCCGGTGGTCGCGGGGTGGTCGAGAAGGTCGTGGATGGCAAGACTATCTTTACCCCGGTATGGGAACTCGACGAACGCGGCCAGAAACAGATGACCGCCATCGCCAGGGCGGTGAAAAGTGCTGATAACGTCTACCTGGCAACGGACCCGGATCGCGAGGGCGAGGCGATTTCCTGGCATATCCACGAAATCCTGCGGGAGCAGGGTGTACTCGAAGCCAAACCCGTTTACCGGGTGGTGTTCTATGAGGTGACCCGCCGGGCCATACAAGAAGCCATCGATGCGCCACGTGCGCTGTCACTGGAATTGGTCGAGGCCTACCTGGCGCGGCGCATCCTGGATTATCTGTTGGGCTTTAACTTGTCGCCGGAGCTGTGGAAGAAAATTAAACGTGGTCTTTCCGCAGGCCGGGTCCAGAGCCCTGCTCTACGGTTGCTTTGCGATCGTGAGCGAGAAATCGTCCAGTTCGTGCCGCGGGAGTACTGGACCATAGAGTCTGATCTTAATGCAGGCGGTGCGGATGGTTGCTTCCAGGCCAGGTTGTCGCTACTCGAGGGCAACAAGGTGGAGCAGTTCAGTATCACCTCAACTGATCAGGCCCAGGCGATCCGGCAGCGTCTTGAGCAGGCGGCAGGTGGACACCTGCTGGTTCGCTCGATCGAAGAAAAACCGAGAAAGCGCAATCCGGCTCCGCCATTTACCACCTCCACGTTGCAGCAGGAGGCCTCGCGTAAACTCGGTTTCGGCGCCCGCAAAACTATGCAGGTCGCCCAGCAACTGTATGAAGGCATAGACATCGAAGGCAGCCGTGTGGGGTTGATCACCTACATGCGTACTGACTCGGTCAACGTGGCGGGTGAGGCCCTCAACGAGCTGCGTGAACTGATCACCGAGCGTTTCGGCAAGGCCAACCTGCCGCAAACGCCCAATCGGTACAAATCCAAGGCCCGTAACGCACAGGAGGCCCACGAGGCTGTCCGGCCGACTTCGGTTCGGCGCACGCCGGAGTCAGTGAAGCAGACGCTGACTACTGATCAGTCTCGGTTGTATGACTTAGTCTGGAAACGGGCAGTCGCGAGTCAGATGATCCCGGCAACCCTGCGGCTGGTGGCCGTCGAGTTGTTGGTCGAGGAAGATTCGGCCGACGTCTTCCGCGCAACTGGCTCTACCGTGGTTGATCCCGGCTATATGCAGGTCTACCAGGAGGATGCCGATGATGCTGGCGACGACAAGGGCCGGTTGCTGCCACCGCTGAAACGCGGGCAGGTGGTCGATCTGGAGACCATTCGGGCAGAGCAACATTTCACCGAGCCCAAACCACGCTATACGGAGGCGAGCCTGGTCCGCGAACTGGAGACGCGCGGGATCGGTCGACCGTCCACTTATGCTTCGATTCTCTCCACTCTAGTGGACCGGGAATACGCCCTGCTTGAGCGTCGGCGCTTCGAGCCGACGGCGCTGGGGTATGCGGTCAACGGGTTCTTGACCACGAGTTATGAACCTTTTGTGGATTTCGAGTTCACAGCCCGCATGGAAGAGGATCTCGATCGCATTGCCAGCGGCGATACCGGTCGCGATGGCGTGATCGAGACATTCTGGCAGCGACTGCAGGAGCATCTCGGAACGGATCACCCCAAGCCAGTTTTTAGCCTGGACAGCGATCCTGCGACTGGTCGTCAAGTGTCCTGGCGGGTCGGCCCCTATGGCGCTTATGTGCAACTGGGCGATGAGGATGACGGTGACGAGCCGGTTCGAAAAACCCTGCCGCCGGGCCTGCCACTAGGCTGGCATGCGCCAGCGATGACCCGGGACAAAGCACTGTGGCTGCTGTCGTTGCCGCGCGTACTCGGCCGCGCCAACACCGGCGAAGATATCGTACTCGACACCGGTCGTTACGGGCTGTACCTGCGCTGCGACATGCAGACAGCCTCGATCCCCCCGGGTACCGATCCGATAACTATCGATGCCAACCTGGCTGTGGAACTTTTGGACAATGCCGCGCGGTTGCCCCGGGAACTGGGCAGCACAGCCGACGGTGAGAGCGTGATCGTAACCACTGGTCGCTTTGGGCCATACCTCAAGTGTGGCTCGGTGTCGGCGTCGTTGGGAAAACGAGAAGACCCCTACACCATCGAGTTGGAGCGGGCACTGGAACTGGTGGCTAAAAAGCGCGCGGCGGATGCCAAGCGCACCATCGCCGTGTTCGATGGCGGCATTAAGGTATTACGCGGTCGCTGGGGACCCTTCGTGACCGATGGCAAGGCTCGGGCTCGGGTGGCCAAGGAGCAGGATCCCCAGGCCCTGACCCTGGAAGACTGCCAGCGGCTGCTGGCCGAGACACCAGCTCAGGGGAAGAAAAAAAAGGCGAAGAAAAAAGCGAAGAAGAAAATAATAAAGAAAACAGCTGGCAAGCAGAAAACGAAAAAGAAAGATATACCCCCGGGGTGAAAGCTCTTGCCAACTAAGGCCCTGGCAGAGACCGGTACCAACAAAACTGATGACGTGCTGGCCGGTTAAGCCAAAACTCCCTTCGGGCCTAATCGGGCAAGCCAGTTAGAACAGGCCTTCGACCTGCTGGGTCCCCTGACGCCTACCCGCCGCTTCCTCGCCGAATGGTGACTGGGCCTGTGGTTCGGTCCCCATGACGAAATACTCCTCGAAGCCGTCGGGATCATCCGTGGCTGTGGGTTCACCGCTGTCGCCATTGATAAACGCGGTGATGATGTTTTCGGGCATCACTCGCCGCGCCTCAGGTTTGTCGGCCAAAGCTACTGCCATGTAATCTATCCATACGGGCAGGGCGGCGCGGGCGCCGGACTCGCGTGTTCCCAAGTCCCGGGGATTGTCAAAACCCACCCAGACACTGGTGACGACATCCGGGTTGTAACCCGTGAACCAGGCATCGTGGAAGTTGTTGGTGGTGCCGGTCTTGCCGGCAAGGTCGTGCCGTTCAAGTTTCTGCGCAGCACGGCCGGTACCCGTGCGAATGACCTCACCCAGCAGGCTGGTCATAATGAAGGCATTCTCGGGGGCCAGCACCCGTCGGGCAAAGCGGGGATCAACTGCCCGACTAGTGGTGCTGTTCTGCGCTGGGCCGGCAACGGGCGTGCAGTCTGGGCAGACCATGGTCCGGTTGGCATATTCCATAACCCCACCAGCCTGGCCTTCCACCCGGGCAATGAAGTACGGTTCGACCAGGTAGCCGCCGTTGGCAAAAGCTGCATAGCCGCGGGCGATCTCCATGGGCGTGACAGTCGCCGAGCCCAGTGCCAGCGACAGCCCCTGTGGCAGGCGGGAGCGATCGAATCCAAACTGTTCCAGGTGATCTGTTACCAGCGGAATGCCCATAGCTCGGGTAATGCGAACGGACACCAGATTAAGCGATAGGCTCAGCGCCTTGCGCAGCCGGGTCGGGCCGAAGACCTTACGGCTGTAGTTTTCGGGGCGCCAGGCATCCCCCAGGTTGTTTTCGACCACGATGGGAGCACCGCTGACGAGGGTGGCGGCGGTGAAGCCGTTATCCAGTGCTGCGGAGTAGATAAACGGTTTGATATTGGAGCCGGGTTGCCGCTCAGCCTGGGTTGCCCGGTTGAATTTACTGGCCTGGAAGTCAAAGCCACCCACCAGCGCTAGCAGCGAGCCATCGACCGGGTTGAGTGAGACCAATGCACCCTGGATCTGCGGTATCTGGGCAAGGCGTGTGCCATCGCTGTGGCGCAGAACATAGACCACATCGCCGGGGTTGAAGAGTTGGCTGGGTGTGCGCCCGGTCCAGCGCCATCCCTGTTCCCCGATTTCAATGTAATGGCCATCACCGGTCCACACCTCCAGCGAGGCCGCACCCGTAGCGAGAACCAATGCTGGTTCAAGTTGCCAGGGGTGGTCGAAGCCTGCCAGTTGTGCGGCTCGCTCATCCACGCTGGTCAGCATCTCAAGGTCGATGTGCCCGGCGGTGCCACGATAGCTGTGGCGACGGTCGTAAGCCATCAGCCCCCGGCCCAGAGCCGCGTTAGCGGTAGTCTGGTACTGGGGGTTGATGGTAGTGAAGACACGAAACCCTGCACGATAGGCGTCCTCACCATAATGCCGTACCATGTAATCTCGGACCATTTCACTGACGTATGGCGCCTGGATTTCGATCTTGGCGATGTGGTGGGCTGCCGTTACCAGTGCGGCGCTAGCGCTGGCGTATTTTGCCTGGTCAATAATCTCCAGGTGGCGCATGCGGCGAAGCACGTAATTGCGTCGGGTGACTGCAGCTTCAGGGTTGGCTAATGGGTTGTTGCGCGAGGGCGTCTTGGGTAATCCCGCCAACATGGCAAGTTGTGCCAATGACAGTTCCTGTAGTTCCTTGTCGTAGTAGATCGAGGCAGCTGCTTGGAAGCCGTAGGCGCGGTGGCCCAGAAATATCTTGTTGAGGTACAACTCCAGAATCTCCTCCTTGTCGAGTTCGTGCTCCATGCGGAAGGCCAGCAGTACCTCTTTGATTTTGCGGGTGTAGGTCTTCTCGCGGGACAAGAAATAGTTGCGCGCTACCTGCATGGTGATGGTGCTGGCACCCTGGCTGGCGTCCCCAGAGTGCAGATTGGCAACTACGGCGCGCAATACCCCGGTGAAATCGACCCCGTGGTGTCTGAAGAACCGGTCATCCTCGGCGGCAAGAATGGCGTCTATGAGTAGTGGTGGAGCCTGTCCGATATTGATGGTGATGCGCCGCTCATTGCCGTACTCGGCCATCAGCCGGCCGTCGATGGTGTAGACCCGTAGCGGCTCCTTGAGGCGGATGTCACGAACCTCGCTAACTGCCGGCAGGTCTGGGATAAGGATGGCGAGTAGCCCACCGATGGCGCAGGCGGTAAGTAGTAGTACTCCCAGCAGGGACCAGAGGATGGTACGAACGAACGTCAAAACTGATCGCGTGGCCCGGTCCGCGCAGCTCGGCGAACCTGTTGAAAAGGAAATGCAAACTTCCGGAGCTGATTCTAGCAGAGCAGGGTCGGCACCCGCGCATACAGGCCGCCCGTTGGTGCCCCAAGAGCGCAGCTGCGCGGCTTCCGACAGCAGGCGTCGCCCACCTTGGATACAGGCGACAGTATCCCGCCTCTAACAGGTTAAACTTGCCTCATGCCGGGAAAAACTATCGCCAAGACTGGGCCTTGTCGCCTCACGTTTGGATCGCAAAGGACGGGTTCAGTCTCTATACCTCGAGCCTGTACAACATGAGGTTGTTCAGTCGCAAGGGTCACCGGGCCGTTGGTATCGACATCGGTAGCGGCGCGGTCAAACTGCTGGAGGTCACGGTGGCCCGTGGTGGCTATCGGGCCGAGCGCTGTGCTATCGAACCGTTGGCCCGCAACGCGGTGGTCGAACATGGCATCAGCGATCTCGAGCAGACCAGCGATGCACTGCGTCGCGCGCTGCGCAATTCTAGGACCCGTAGAAAAAAGGCAGTGGTGGCGGTGTCGTCTACACACGTTGTCTCGAGGAAGATCAGCCTGCCGGCAGGGCTCAGCGAAGCGGAAATAGAACAGCAGGTGATGATCGAGGCGGCTCAGCACATTCCCCATCCGCTGGAAGAGGTGAATTTGGACTACCGCGTGACTGGCGGGGCGCGTTCCGGCAATGATGACGAGATCATGATCACGGCTTGTCGCAAGGAAATAGTTGAGGATTACGTAGCCGTGGTGGAGGCTGCTGGTTTGAGCGCGGCAATCGTGGACGTTGGTGGTTTTGCGGTAGAGCGGGGATTTGCCTTTGTCGCGCCAACGCTAGCCCAGTCCCTAGAGGGCAAGGTTGTGGCACTGATAGATTTCGGAGACGTCACCACTCACCTGGACGTTTTCCATAATGGCACTGTCATCTACAGCCGAGACCAGAATTTTGGCGGCCGTATTCTGACCGAGAATGTGCGCGCGCGTTATGGTATCGGTTATCCGGAGGCGGAAGCAGCCAAGCGTTCCGGTGAACTGCCACAGAATTACGAGGTGGACCTGCTCGAGCCTTTTCGTTCTTCCATGGCAAGGGAGGTCGCCCGGGGCATCGAGTTCTTCCTTTCTGCCGGCCGTGGGTACGGTAGTGTCGACGCCCTGTTAGTTTGCGGCGGCTGTGGCCAGTTACCCGGTGTTGCCGAGGTAATAGAGGCGCACGCCGGCATACCCACGGTTATCGCCAATCCGTTTGCGCCGGGCAGTCGAATCACGGCCGGCAAGGCTGTCCAGAGACAGGCGTCGTTGCTGCTCAAGGCCGCCGGGTTGGCAGTCAGGGGGGCAGGATGAGCGAGGGCATCAATCTGTTGCCTTGGCGGGAAGCGCGGCGCTCGCGCCAGCAGCGCCGCGCGCTGGCCACGGCCATTATGTTGTGGGTACTGAGCCTGGCCACGGTCGCTGCCAGTTGGTGGTATTTCGAGGGTGAGATTCGTTTCCAGCGTACCCGTAATACTTTCCTTGAAGGCCAGATTGCAAAGGTTGAGCGACAGTTACAGGAAATCAGCGAGATACGCCAACGTAAGGACGAACTGATTGAACGGATGGGTGTTATCCACCAACTGCAAGCCGAGCGGATACGCCTGGTGCGTGGTTTGGATCACCTGCCGCGCGAACTTCCAGAAGGTGTATTCTTTTCCTCACTGGAACGTGACAACAAAGGCATCAACTTGACCGGGATTGCCCAGTCCAGCTCTCGTGTCTCGACACTGATGGAACGCCTCGACCAGACCCGAATCTTCGGCCACTCGGAACTCAACATCATCAACGTAGGTGATACCCACCAGTTCGAGTTATGGGTGATGTATCCGTCCTTGGCACCGACCGACGCCGATGCAGACTCGGACAACGCCCAGTGAATACCCCTGAGGCTGAGGCAGTGACAGCATGAGTCGGCTCGACGAACTGCGAGACATTGAGATCGGCCAACCAACCAGTTGGCCAGCCTGGTTCGTCGTGGTTGCGGCGCTGGTGTTGGCTGCGCTGCTAGCGTTTGGTGGTTGGCAGTTCCTAGTCCAGGACCAGTTGCAGATGCTGGAACGCGAGCGAGCCCGGGAAGGGGAGTTGCGCAACACCTACAACAGCAAGAAGGGTATGGTGGTGAACCTGCCGGCGTACCAGGCGCAGATGGTGGAGATAGAGCAGATGCTTGCTGCCATGGTGCGCCAGTTGCCGGACAGTGCCGAGGTGCCCTCGTTGCTGATCGATATCACCGAGGCTGGCACCCAGCGCGGCCTGCACTTTGTGACTTTTGATCCACAGCAGGAAGAAGTGGGGGATTTCTATGCGGTTTTGCCCATCCGTGTCGAAGTGAGTGGGGGTTATCACCAGTTGGCCGGATTTATCAGCGACCTGGCAAGAATGCCCCGCATTGTCACCGTCGGCGACCTGACCATCAGTGCGGACGACAGCGGTGGACTGACCACTTCCGTTATGCTCCAGACGTACCGTTACCTGACGGAGGAGGGCGGCTGATGGTCGGCCGTAACTGTCTGGCAGGTAGGCCTTGGCCGGCGCTCGCGGTCGTCATCGTGGCTCTGCTTGGCACCTCATGCAGCCGCGAGCACTCGCTGGCGGATCTCGAGCATTTTGTGCGATCGGCGCACAAGAACACCACGCCGCGGGTGGAGCCGCTCCCGGAACTGCCGCCGGTGGAATCCTACCTGTACACCGCCGACACCCTGGTCGATCCATTTGCCCCGGAGAACGTCTATGGCAAGGTCGAGGAAGTCGAGGACGAGGAGGTCGCCGAGGTGGTGCCCGACCCGCTGGAGCCCGATTCGACGAGACCCCGCGAAAAACTAGAGAGTTTTCCGTTGGATTCTCTGCGGTTGGTGGGTACTATTGTGCGCGAGGGCGAGGTCAGCGCGTTAGTGACGGCGCCTGACAACCAGATTCACCAGGTCATTGAGGGCAATTACCTCGGTCAGAACAACGGCAAAGTGGTAGCCGTAGACCTCGCTGCCGGTGCATTGGACCTGGAAGAAGTGGTAAAGGGCCCGACTGGCCAGTGGGAGATCCGCCCATACCGGATGAGCACCGGGCAGTAAGATGATTCGGATTACGGTACATTCAGGGCCATGAGTAAAAGTGCGGGCAGGCGAGGTTTGGAATCAACCAGGATGGTGTGGCTCGCCGGGCGACGCGTACTGGCAACGACCAGCATCTACCTGGCTTTACTCGGCGGTTTGCACGCGACCGCTAACGCCGATACCGAGTTACTCGAGATCAAACATGTGATGCTCTCGGGTGGACAACTGCAACTGGATATTGGCGCCTCCGGGCCGATGCCCAAGCCGGTCGTTTTTCGTACCAGCGGTCCCGACCGGATCGTGCTGGACTTCTTTGGCGTGACTAGCCGGGTCGAGCCGCCACTGATCAAGATCGGCCGGGGCTCGGTCGAGAGCGTCATGGTGGTGGCCACTGCAGAGCGTTGTCGGGTCGTCATTAACCTGATTGCGTCGGTGGCGTTCGAGAGCCGGCCACGGGCACGGGGCATGACTCTGCTGATCGACCAGGCTTATGTCGCCGGGGAAAATGATGCAGGGCGGACGCAGTCGATCATGGGTGAGGTCGAGCACAGTGGCAGTAGCCGGGTTGAGCGGGTCGATTTTCGCCGTAGCCCGGACGGGGCGGGCCGCGTCATGGTTTACCTGGATCGGGAGGATGCCGCCATCGACGTGCGAGAGCGGTCGGGTGAGATCGTGTTGGAAATTGCCGACGCCATGTTGGATACTGTTTTGGAACAGCGACTCGACGTCATCGACTTTGCTACCCCGGTACAGTTTGTGGACGTTTTCGACGTCGACGGTGCTGTGCGGATAGTGGTCAGTCCCCGTGGTGAATACGACTACGTATCATTTCAGTCAGGGGGGTTATTCACCCTGGAGGTGACGGCACGACCGGCAGCGGGGCAGGGGGATACGGCCGGGACCGGTTACACTGGCAAGTTGATCAGTTTCGATTTTCAGAACATCTCGGTGCGCGGCGCACTGCAGATGATTGCCGATGACACTGGACTCAACTTCGTCATCAGCGACAGCGTCTCGGGGGACCTGAGTCTGCGCCTCAAGGAGGTGCCCTGGGACCAGGCATTGGATACCATCATGCAGGCCAAGGGGTTGGCTCGGCGCGAGCACGGCAAAGTGGTATGGATCGCGCCGGCGGAGGAGATATCCAATCAGGAGCGCCTGGCCTTAGAGGCATCCCGGCAGGTCAGCGAACTGGAGCCGCTGATATCCGAACTTATCCAGGTGAACTACGCCAAGGCCGAGGACATCGCTAGCTTACTGAAGTCGGTGCGGGCAGTAGAGCCCAACGTGCAGAGCACGATGTTCGGTAATGTGTCCGTCGCCGAAGTTCAAACGGAAGAGAACCGACTGCTTTCCGATCGCGGCAGCGTGACCGTTGATTCCCGCACCAATTCCCTGCTCATCCAGGATACGGCCCATAAAATCCACGAGATTCGAAAGCTCATCAACGAGTTGGACCGGCCGGTCAAGCAGGTCTTGATCGAGACCCGGATTGTTGAGGCAAACGAGGATTTCAGCCGCAATCTTGGAGTCAAGTTGGGCTTGACCGGCATCAACAGCAATACCGACCTGGGCACGGTAAGCGGGTCGGGTTCGGTCGACAACACTGGCACCATCCGCAGTGATGGAGTCAACGCCAGCGGTGATGGTTCGCTCGGGGTCAATTTTCCCGCCCAGTCTATTGGCTCAGTAGCTCCCGCATCCTATGCCTTGAATCTGGCCAAGGCTGGTGCCGGCTGGGCAGCGTTGATAGATCTTGAGATCTCGGCGCTGGAAGCCGAGGGTACCGGCAAAATCATTGCCAACCCGCAACTCCTTACAGCCGACAAGCAGGAAGCGTATATCGAGCAGGGCCAGGAGCGCATCTTTACCACCAGCACGGCTGGTGTAAGCGAGATGGTCACCAAAAAGGCTGTGTTGAGCTTGACGGTTACCCCACAGATCACGCCGGACGATCGGATCATCCTGGAGGTCAATGTCACCAAGGATTCGTTCGTCTCGCCGACCGAGGAAAACATCAATACGTTGCAGGTGCGCACCCAGGTGCTATTGGACAATGGTGAGACAGTGGTCATTGGCGGCATCTACACCCTGGAATCATCAGTAAGCGTTTCGAAGGTGCCGGTACTCGGTGATTTGCCGATTGTGGGGGTGCTTTTCAAAACCCGGGGAATCCACGATGATCGGAAGGAATTACTGATATTCCTGACGCCGCGCATCATCAATCCAGCGCTGACTGCGGGTTAGCCGGCGTCGCCACACTCACATCACCAGCTGGTTGAATAGACCAGCCCGGCGCCCGATACGGGCGGAGTTTTTCCTAGCATGGCAACGCGAAGCAATATCTATCTAGTTGGCCCAATGGGTGTGGGTAAGACCACCATCGGCAAAGCCCTGGCGAAAAATCTTGGGATGGATTTTGTCGATTCCGACGAGAGCATCGAAGAGCGTACCGGGGTCAGCATCTTGACCATCTTTGATATCGAGGGCGAGGACGGGTTCAGGCAGCGCGAGGCCCAGATGATCAGTGAATTGACCGGGCGAAAAAACATCGTTCTGGCAACCGGTGGCGGGGCAGTGATCCGTGACGATGTGCGTAAGACGTTGCGGCATAACGGGTTGGTCATCTACCTGCATGCCACCGTCGACATGCTGCTTGAGCGGACCCGCAACAGTAAGAACAGGCCGCTGCTTAACAGGGGCGGGGACCGGCGAAAGATTTTCGAGGATCTGATGAGCGAGCGTGAGCCGTTGTACCGCCAGGAGGCCGACATCGTATTCGAGACCGATGGCCGTTCGCCGCACGCCGTCGCCCGGGATATCCTCAGTGAGGTAAAAAAGCGATGGTTGTGCTAAACGTCGACCTGGGCGAGCACAGTTATCCCATCCATGTCGGCGGTGGCCTGCTGCGTGAGGCGGAACTCCTAGGTAGCCACATCACCTCGAGCGAGGTGATGGTAGTGACTAACGAAACCGTGGCGCCGTTATATCTGGATACCCTGCTTGGCTGTCTCAGCGGCTATCAGGTAACCTGCCAGGCGCTGCCGGATGGTGAGCAGTATAAATCGCTCGAGACCCTGGCCGGGTTGTTCGACACCCTGCTGGCTGCTACCTGCAGTCGTGACACTACCTTGATTGCGCTCGGCGGCGGGGTGGTGGGGGATATCGCCGGATTTGCCGCGGCCTGTTACCAGCGCGGCATTCGTTTTATCCAGGTGCCCACAACCCTGTTGGCGCAGGTTGATTCAGCGGTCGGTGGCAAGACCGCGGTCAATCACCCGCTTGGGAAAAATATGATTGGGGCGTTTTACCAGCCTGCTTGTGTATTTGCCGATACCGATACCTTGTTAACGCTTGCGCCAAGGCAGTTGGCGGCGGGTATTGCCGAGGTGGTCAAGTATGGCTTGATCCGCGACTCCAGTTTTTTTAAGTGGCTGGAAGACCACATGACCCGCCTCCTTGCTCGTGATCAGGATGCACTGCAGCACGCTGTCATTGAATCTTGTCGGCACAAGGCGGCGGTGGTCGCTGTTGACGAGAAAGAGACCGGTGAGCGCGCGCTGTTGAACCTGGGCCATACCTTCGGCCACGCTATCGAGGCAGTGTTGGGTTACGGTGTTTGGCTGCACGGTGAGGCGGTAGCGACCGGCATGGTGATGGCTGCTACGATGTCCCAGCGGCTAGGGTGGCTGGATGCAGTAGACGTTCAGCGCATCCGTGACCTGTTGACTACTGCCGGCTTGCCGGTTGATCCGCCGGCCGAGCTGACAGTGGCGAATTGCCTCGAACACATGGCAGTGGACAAGAAAGTCACGGCTGGGCGGGTGCGGTTGGTGTTGCTTGAGGAAATCGGCCAGGCTCGACTGGTATCCGATTATCCCGACGCCTTGCTGCACGAGGTACTCGCCGGTAGTACTTGATTTCGCCCTATCAGCGTCACGCTAAAAAAGCTCGTATTGCATTACCCTGCATCGGTCTGACCGCTGTAGTGTGAGTGTTCGGTTATTGTTGGCGCCGGGAAAGAACTGGGCTGGCTCGGGCTTTAGCGATGAGTGCTGGATCTTGCACCAGGATCGGGCACAACAATTTTCTCTTTAGCCGGGCTTTTGTAACCGTAACCCGTACCAATTTGAACCCCCATGGCGCTCTCGCTATACTCGTTCGGCCGTCGGGTGCGCGTTGGCGTATGGCGGCCCCTGCCACCCGCAGTGTTGTTGGTCGGCTGACCCCCCGGGAAGATTATCAGGCTCTGAGCCTGATCCGCGCGCGAACCAGTTCTGTGCACTGGGGCGCGCTGCGAATGCCCGTATCCTCGAACCCGGAAATAGTCAAGTAAATGAGTCGACCACAACCACAAGCACAGCCACAACGCTATGGTCTCTATGACCCTGTCTTTGAACACGACAGTTGTGGGGTCGGTTTTGTTGCACATATTCGCGGTCAGCGCAGCCGCGGTATCATCGACGACGCCTATACGGTGCTCCAGAATATGGATCATCGCGGCGCCGTCGGGGCCGAGCCCAACAGTGGCGATGGTGCTGGTATCCTGACTGCGTTGCCGCACGAGTTTTTGGCTCGGGTTACCCGCGATGAATTAAGTACTACCTTGCCAGAGATCGGCCGTTTTGGCGCCGGCGTGGTGTTTTTCCCGCAAGACAAAACCGAACGCGACCAGTGCAAGCGGGAGGTTGAGCGACTGGTTGCCGAGTGTGGCCAGCACCTGGTCGGTTGGCGGCCGGTCCCGGTCGAGCCCGAGCGGGCGGATCTTGGTGCGACCGCTCGGGCCTGCCAGCCGCGCATCGAGCAGTTGCTGGTGGCTGCTGCTGCTGCATTCGACAATGACAGCTTCGAGCGGCAACTTTATCTGATCCGCAAGCAGGCCAGCCGTCTGTTACGAGGCAACGCAGCTCTTAGCCACCGCAAGATGTTTTACATCTGCTCGTTGTCCAGCAAAGTAATGATCTATAAAGGCATGCTGCGCACCTTGCAGTTGATGGAATATTTTCCTGACCTGCGTGATCCTGACTACACCAGCCACCTGGCCATGGTGCATTCCCGGTTTTCCACCAATACCTTTCCCAGTTGGGATCGTGCTCAGCCGGGGCGGTTCATGGCCCATAACGGTGAGATCAATACCCTGCGCGGCAACATCAACTGGATGCGTGCCCGTGAAGGCGTGATGAAGTGTTCGCTTTTCGGAGATGATCTTGCCTCGATCTTTCCGGTTATCGAGCCGGATTGCTCAGACTCGGGTAATTTTGACAACGCCCTGGAGTTTTTACTGATGACCGGGCGCACGCTGCAGGAGGCCATCATGATGATGGTGCCGGAGGCTTGGCAGAAGCACGACACCATGGATGAAGCCAAACGTGCCTTCTATGAGTATCACTCGGCCTTGATGGAGCCTTGGGATGGCCCGGCCTCTATTGCCTTTACCGACGGCCGCTACATTGGTGCGGTCCTGGATCGAAACGGCCTGCGTCCCAGTCGTTATTACGTGACTACCGATGACCGGGTCATCATGGCGAGCGAGGTTGGGGTATTGCCCCTTGATCCAGCCGGTGTTCGGGAAAAGGGCCGTCTGCAGCCGGGGCGCATGTTCCTGGTCGATTTTGAGCATGGCACTCTGATACCCGACGCCGAGCTCAAGCAAGAGTTCGCTGCTGCTCGCCCCTACGCGGCTTGGTTAGGCGAGCAGCGCATTGAACTATCCGAACTTCAGGTAGCAGGCGAGATTCCGGGACTTGTTGCCGCTACCCTTTTACCGCGGCTACGCGCTTTCGGCTACACCCGAGAGAGCTTGCAATTCATGTTGATCCCCCTAATCCATGAGCAGCGCGACCCGGTGGGTTCCATGGGTAACGATTCGGCGCTGGCTTGCTTGACCGTTCAGCCGCGCCTGCCCTATGACTACTTCAAACAGTTATTTGCCCAGGTTACCAATCCGGCGATCGATTCGATTCGCGAAGATGTGATCATGTCGCTGGAGTGCTACATCGGTCCGGAGAGGAATTTACTGCAGGCCGGCAAGGAGAATTGCCATCGTTTGCTTTTGCGTCACCCGATCTTAACTAATGCTGAATTAGCTGCCATTCGGTGCATGGATCACCGCGGTTGGCGTAGCCGACTTATTGATATCACCTTTAATCGTGCACAGGGTAGTGCAGGTTTGCAGCGGGCGTTACAGCGCATCTGTGACGAGGCGGAAGCTGCGGTCGATGCTGGCGACAGCGTGCTGCTGCTGTCGGATCGAAATATCGGTGCGGAGCAGGTCGCCGTTAGCACGTTACTGGCGGCTGGTGCAGTTCACCAGCACTTGGTGCGCAAGGCCAAGCGTACCAGGGTGGGGCTGGTAGTGGAGACTGGAGAGGCCAGCGAGGTACACCACCAGTGCTTGTTGGTGGGTTTTGGAGTGGACGCGATCAACCCATACCTTGCTTTCGAAGCCCTATGGCAGGCTCGACGTACCGGTCGACTTGACCCAGACCGGTTTGACAGCGACGACGCGGTAGTTGGGGCTTATCGCAGGGGCGTGGCCAAGGGCATCCTAAAGGTCATGGGTAAGATGGGCATCTCAACCCTGCAGTCCTACAAGGGTGCGCAGATTTTCGAAGCCGTAGGCTTGGCCGAAGAAGTCATCGACCTTTGTTTCTCCGCGACCGCGAGCCGAGTACAGGGGGTGGGTTTCGACGTGTTGGCTGAGGAACTGTTACGTCGTTATGAACTGGGTTACCCGCAACAGCCAGACGACAATGTAGTGGCATTGCCGAACCCGGGCGAGTTTCAATGGCGGGCCGGTGGTCACAAGCATGCTTGGGAGCCAACCGCAATCACTAGTTTGCAGCAAGCAGCGCGGTTTAACGACCACCAGGCCTATAGCCGATTTGCCGAGACGGTCAACTCCGAGGCCACCGGCCGCTGTGCTCTGCGTGGACTGATGCAATTGCGTGATGGCGCCAACGGTGGGCCTGTACCGCTGGCCGAGGTCGAGCCCGTAAGTCATATCGTCAAGCGCTTTTGCACTGGTGCGATGAGCTTTGGTTCCGTTTCACAGGAGGCCCACGAAACGTTGGCTATTGCCATGAATCGCTTGGGCGGCAAGAGCAACACCGGGGAGGGTGGTGAGGATCCAGGGCGTTTCCAGCCCTTGCCCAGCGGCGACTCAAAGCGTTCAGCCATTAAACAGGTGGCTTCGGGTCGTTTCGGAGTGACTGCCTGGTACCTTGCCAACGCCGATGAAATCCAGATCAAAATCTCCCAGGGTGCTAAGCCTGGTGAAGGTGGTGAGTTGCCGGGACTAAAGGTGGATGAAAACATTGCCCGCATCCGTTACTCGACGCCCGGTGTGGGTCTTATCAGCCCGCCACCGCACCATGATATCTACTCGATCGAGGATCTGGCTCAACTGATTTACGATCTCAAGAACACCAATCCGGCAGCGCGGATCAGCGTCAAGTTAGTTTCTGAGGTGGGCGTGGGCACCATCGCCGCCGGCGTCACCAAGGCGCACGCCGACCATATACTGATTTCGGGTGACAGCGGTGGTACCGGCGCATCTCCTTTGACCAGCATCAAGCATGCGGGGCTACCTTGGGAACTCGGTATCGCCGAGACCCACCAGACACTGGTGATGAATGATTTGCGGAGTCGGGTGGTGCTGCAAACCGACGGCGGTATGAAAACCGGTCGCGACGTGGTGATTGCGGCACTGCTCGGGGCTGAAGAGATTGGTTTCTCCACGGCACCACTCATCACGCTAGGCTGTACCATGATGCGTAAGTGCCATCTCAATACCTGCCCGGTGGGTATTGCCACCCAAGACCCGGCGCTGCGCGACAAGTTCCAGGGCAAGCCCGAGCACGTGGTCAACTACCTGTGCATGGTTGCTGGCGAGGCTCGCGAGATCATGGCACGACTGGGTTTTCGTACCTTTGACGAGATGATCGGCCGGGTCGACGCACTGGAAGCGACTGGCGCCATCGATCACTGGAAGGCCCAGGGAGTCGACCTTACGAGTGTGCTGGCGCCGGCCCGCAAGCCACACCCGCGCGCGGGAGTATATTGTCAGAATCTACAGGACCACGGTCTGGACCAGGCTCTTGATAACATCCACTTGATTGCGCTCAGCAGAGCGGCGCTCGAGCGGGGCGAGCGGGTCGATATCAAGTTACCAATCGTCAATACCAATCGCACCGTCGGCACTTTGCTGAGTCATGAGATTGTCAAGCGCTGGGGTGAGCAAGGCCTGCCGGAGAATACCATTCACGTGCGTTTCACCGGTTCGGCCGGACAGAGTTTTGGCGCCTGGCTCGCAGGCGGGGTTACCTTGGAGCTTATCGGGGATGCCAACGATTATGCTGGCAAGGGGCTCTCGGGTGGGCGGCTTATCATCTATCCATCACCGGCGAGCACTTTCCAGCCAGATCAGAACATCATTGTTGGCAATGTCGTGCTGTACGGTGCGACCGGTGGCCGCGCATTTTTCCGCGGCCGGGCGGCGGAGCGCTTTTGCATTCGCAACAGTGGCGCCTGGGCCGTAGTTGAAGGCGTAGGCGACCATGGTTGTGAGTACATGACCGGTGGCCGGACAGTAGTGCTTGGTCCTACCGGCCGTAACTTTGCGGCCGGGATGTCCGGCGGCATTGCCTACGTGTTGGCACCTGAGCGCGAGCTGTTCGAACGCTACTGCAACCTTGATATGGTGGTTTTGGAAGAGGTGGCTGGGGCGAGTGACATCGCCGAGTTACTGGAACTGATACGTCAGCACCATCAGTTGACCGGTTCCACCATCGCCGCGGAGATCATCAATGGGTGGGATCATTTTCTACCCCGGTTCGTCAAGGTGATGCCGCTGGACTACAAGCGAGCATTAGCAGAGCGTCAGGTTCATGACGTAGAACAGGGTGCCACCTTGCATGGGGAACTCAAAGCCCGCGAGATGGTCAGATGATGACAGTCAGGGTTGCTGCACCGGTACTGCCAACCGCAGATGCGGAACCGGCTTATGGGTAAAGCGACCGGCTTCAAGGAATACCCTCGTACCACAGTCGGCTATCGTGACACGGCCGAGCGGCTAGGTGATTTCGGCGAGATTTTCGCAGCGGCCGAATCGGAACAATTGCAAGTCCAGGGAGCTCGCTGTATGGATTGTGGCGTGCCGTTTTGCCAGTCGGCGGACGGTTGTCCAGTGGACAACCTGATTCCTGAGTGGAATGACCAGGTCTACCGGGGTGATTGGAGCAGGGCACTAGAGCGTCTGCACCAGACCAACAATTTCCCGGAGTTCACTGGCCGCGTGTGTCCGGCGCCATGCGAGGGCGCCTGTGTGCTGGGCATTATCGAACCCGCTGTGACTATCAAGAACATAGAGCAAGCTATCGTCGATCGTGGTTTTGCCGAGGGTTGGATAAGTGCTCGGCCACCGCGTGATCGCAGCGGCGCCAGTGTTGCTATTGTTGGCTCGGGTCCAGCCGGGTTGGCTGCGGCAGACCAGTTGAATCGCGCGGGGCACCGGGTCACCGTCTATGAGCGCGCCGACCGGATCGGCGGCCTATTGGCGTACGGTATTCCGAACATGAAACTGGATAAGACACTCATCGAGCGGCGGGTCAACCTGCTGCGCGAGGAAGGGGTTGAATTCATCACCGGCGTCAGTGTAGGTCCGCAAGAGGTGTATCCCGATGGCCATCTGGTTGCGCTTATGAAAGAGAGTGGAGCGAAGGTAGACCATTTGTCAGCACGGGCACTTATTGACCGGCACGATGCATTGCTACTGGCGACAGGTGCCACCGTGCCCAGGGATCTTCCTATTGCCGGACGCGAACTAAAGGGCATCCATTTTGCAATGGATTATTTGACCCGCAGTACCCGGGCACTGTTCGCTGGGCACGACCCTGCTGTTTCGGCCAGAGACAGGCGGGTGGTGGTGATTGGCGGTGGCGATACCGGCGCCGATTGTATTGGCACAGCGCTGCGCCAGGGATGCCAGAACGTAGTCAACTTCGAGTTGCTTGAGCGGCCACCGGCCAGCCGGGCCGATAACAACCCTTGGCCCGAATGGCCGTTGATTCAGCGCTATGACTACGCGCACCTGGAAGCACAACAGCGCTTTGGGGGGGATCCACGCAGTTATTGCCTGTTGTCCAAGGAGTTTCTCGGCGGAGCGGACAGTCACGTGACCGGCATTCGTACCGTTACGGTCGACTGGAGTCGCCCGTCAGACAGTGCACCCTTTACCGAGGTGGCAGGTTCAGAACAGACCTTTGCCTGTGATCTGGTGCTGCTGGCGCTGGGTTTTCTCGGGCCTGAGCATGCCGTGTCAGATGATGTTGGCCTTGCATACGATAAGCGTTCTAATTACCAGGCTGAATGCGGTAGCTATCAATGCGGCAATTCCGGGGTTTTTGCAGCCGGCGATTGCCGGCGAGGCCAATCACTGGTGGTCTGGGCTATCCACGAAGGCCGCGGCGCTGCACGGGCTATCGATAAATATCTGGGGTGCAAGCAAGCCCGGGCAGTTACCGGTTGATACGGTTACCCATGCCGCGCGCTAAACCCAAGAGCCACGAACGATTGATCGTGGCGCTCGATCTGCCCTCGGGTAGGGCAGCCCGGGAACTGGTTGAGTGTCTGGGTGAGGCCGTGGTTTTCTACAAGGTCGGCTTGGAACTGTTCATGAGCGGCGATGGCTTTGCTCTGGTTGATTGGCTGGTTGAGCAGAACAAACAGGTTTTCGTCGACCTCAAGTTTTTCGATGTGCCGGCAACGGTCGCGCGTGCGGTGAGTCGATTGCGTGATCGCGATGTTGCTTTTGCCACCGTCCACGGCAATGATGCCATGATGCGTGCGGCAGCCGAGGCGTCTGGTGAGGTTGGCATACTGGCGGTTACGGTACTCACCAGCCTTGATCGGGGCGACCTTGAAGACCTGGGTTTTTCTTGCGAGCTTGAGGCGCTAGTGTGTTCGCGGGCGCGGCGCGCGGTGGCACACGGTTGTGCCGGGGTGGTCGCGTCTGGCCGCGAGGCGGCTATGCTGAGGCAAGCACTGGGTGATGCTTTTCTCATTGTCACCCCTGGCATCCGCCCAGTAGATAATGACGACGATCAGAAGCGCACCGTGACCCCGACTCAGGCGCTGCAAGATGGCGCCGATTACATCGTGGTGGGTCGTCCTATACGCGATGCCGTTGACCCCTACGCGGCAGCCAGGGCGATACAGGCCGAAATAACAGCAGCCGTGGCCGGATCAGCACCATGAGCGAGAACAACAAAAGCCATCGTTTTCTTCGTGCCCTGCGCCGCCAGAGCGTCGACTGCACGCCGGTATGGATCATGCGCCAGGCCGGGCGCTATCTGCCCGAGTATCGGGCTACGCGCAAGCAGGCCGGCGATTTTCTGACTCTATGCCAGACCCCGGAACTCGCCTGCGAAGTCACGCTGCAACCGCTTATGCGCTTCGATCTCGATGCTGCGATCCTGTTCTCCGACATCCTGACCATACCCGACGCCATGGGTCTTGGTCTGACGCTTAACGAAGGTGAGGGGCCGCGTTTCGCCCGGCCAGTTCGCAGTGCGGCCGAAGTTTCTGCCCTGGGGGTCCCCGACCCCGAAGTGGACCTTGGCTACGTGATGGACGCAGTGCGACTGATCCGCCGGGAACTCGATGACCGTGTGCCGTTGATTGGATTTTCCGGCAGCCCCTGGACATTGGCCACTTACATGGTCGAGGGCGGCAGCAGCCGCGATTTCGCCCGCTGTAAGCAAATGCTTTACGGCGAACCGGCCACTGCTCGACAGTTGCTGGCTGTACTCACTGACGCGGTTGCGGTTTATCTCACCGCCCAGGCTCATGCCGGAGCCCAGGCACTGATGATTTTCGATACCTGGGGCGGGGCGCTGTCGTTCACCGATTACCGGCATTTTTCACTTGAGCCGATGGCCCGGATCGTCGAGCACCTGCAAAGCGATGCTGTCGCTGCAGCCCTGCCGGTGATCCTGTTCACCAAGGGCGGTGGTCAGTGGCTGGCACAGATGGCCGACACGGGTTGCGCCGCGCTCGGCTGCGACTGGACCACCTCACTGGGTGAGGCCCGCCGACTGGTCAAGGATCGGGTGGCCCTGCAGGGCAACCTTGACCCGGCTATTCTTTACGCCTCAACTGAGCGGATCCAGCGCGGCGTGGCTGAGGTGCTGGAAGATTTCGGGGCCGGTCCGGGGCACATATTCAATCTAGGCCACGGCGTGACTCCCGGGGTAAAACCAGACAACGTCGCGGTGTTGGTTGACACCGTGCACGAGTTGAGTCGCAGCGAAACCCGCTCGCCCGCCTGAAGCGGTAACTTAAGGGGTTTAGGAGTCTTTCACCGGGACCGTGTAGTTGAGCGCCATGCGCCCGCCGTCGGCGTAGATGCACTGGCCAGTGATGTAAGAAGAATCTTCACTCGCGAGAAACAGTGCGATGCGGGCAATTTCTGTTACCTCGCCGCAGCGGCCCATCGGCGTGCGCGAGAGAATGTTGTGCCGGGTTGCATCATCGGTCATCACCTGTTGCAGCAGGTCGGTAAGGATGCTGCCCGGACCGATGGCGTTGACCCTTACGCCTTTGTCAGCAAGTGCCACCGCCATCACCCGGGTCAACTGGTCGAGACCGCCCTTGGAGACGTTATAAGGCAGGATAGTGGGAATGGTCATTACTCCGTTGACTGAAGACATGTTGACAATGCTGCCGCTGCCGGCGTTCACCATGTGCCGGCCCACGGCCTGGCTCATCAGGAATGCACCTTTGAGGTTGACTTGAAGCACTGCGTCGAAGTCTTGTTCGCTGATCTCCAGCACATCGCCGCTGCGCAGGATGCCGGCGTTGTTGACGCAGATGTCTATGTGCCCGTGCCGCGAGATGCTTGCCGCGACTGCCTGCTCAACCTGGTCCTTGCGCGCAACGTCGCAGGCCAGGAACTCAGCACCGGCGAGACTCTCTGCTGCGGCCCGGCCGCCTGTTTCGTTGATGTCCAGCAGCATGACCCGCGCACCCTCGGCACAGAAAAGCTCGGCTATCCCGAGCCCGATGCCTTGGGCGGCGCCGGTGACGATGGCGACCTTGTCCTTGAGTCTCATCCCTTATTTCCCTTTGATAATCTGGTGCTGGATGATTGTAGCGTGCTGTTGCACCCGGCAACTGGAGGCGATGCGGTGAATCGCCTAGACTCCCGGTCATGGCAAGGTCCACCCAGTTATCGCTGGTGATCGAGGACGCGGCAGTTGACGATCTCGCTGCGGTGCGAGGTCTGTTCAGGGAGTACGAAGCCTGGCTGGACGAGGACCTGTGTTTCCAGTCGTTCGAGGCAGAACTCGCCAGCCTGCCAGGTGGGTATACGCCCCCGTGGGGCTGTCTGCTGCTCGCACGTGCCGGCGGCACCGCGGTTGGCTGTGTGGCTCTGCGCTCTTTCGATGACAACGCCGGGGAAGTCAAGCGGCTCTATGTGCGGCCGGACAAGCGGGGTCAGGGGTTCGGGCTGGGTCTGATGCAGGCGCTGCTGGTGCGAGCACGGCGTGCCGGGTACCGGCGTTTGCTGCTGGATACGTTGTCCAGGATGGGTGCCGCCAACGCGCTCTACCGGCAACTGGGCTTTGTGCAGATTCCAGCGTACTACCACAATCCTATCCCCGGGGCGCTCTACCTGGCACTCGACCTTGTCCCGGGGCAGTCAATCGAGTCATCCGTCCTGGGTTGTGGTGGCGAACTCGGGTTGATCGGTTCCGGCGAGCGGTTGCCGAGATGAAACTGGCTGACCTGGCCGAGGCCATCGGTGCTGAATATCGCGGCGACGGCGACATCGAGATCCGCTCGCTGGGCACGCTGGCGACCGCCGGACCGGACCAGGTGACCTTTCTGGCCAGTCCAGTCTTGCGCGAACAACTGGCCGATTGCCGGGCCGGGGCGGTGATCCTGCGCTCGTCCGAACTCGACGCTTGGCCGGGTGCAGCCATCATTTGTGCTGACCCCCACCTTGGCTACGCAGGCGCAGCCCGGGTGCTCGATCCCACACCGGCGCCGGCCCCCGGTGTACACGAGAGTGCGGTAATCGCCGCCGGCGTGAGCGTGCCTGGGGACGTAAGCGTGGGACCGTGCTGTGTGATAGAAGCTGGCGTGTCACTCGGCCCAGGGGTGGTGCTGGGTCCGGGCTGCGTGGTCGGCGAGGGGACAATCATCGGCGCCCACAGCCAGTTGCTTGCTAACGTTACAGTGGGTCACCACGTGGTTATCGGGGCGCGCTGCCGCGTCCAGAGCGGCACCGTTCTAGGCAGTGACGGTTTCGGCAATAGCCACGAACAGGGCCGCTGGGTACGGATTCCGCAACTGGGTGGACTCACTCTTGGCGATGACGTGCAGGTCGGGGCTGGTACGGCCATAGATCGCGGCGCTATCGGCGATACCATAATCGGCGATGGGGTGGTGATCGACAATCAGGTGCACATCGCTCACAACGTACAGATCGGTGCGCATACCGCGGTCGCGGGCTGCGTTGGCATCGCCGGCAGTGCCGTTATCGGCAGCCGCTGTACCCTGGCTGGCATAGTGGGCGTGGCCGATCACGTCACCATCGCCGACGATGTGCATCTAACTGGCATGTCCATGGTGACCGGGTCGATCAGCGAACCCGGGGTTTATTCCTCGGGTACCGGGCTTATGCCCAATCGCGAGTGGCGCCGCAGCGTGGTTCGTTTCCGTCAACTCGAACAGTTGGCAAAACGCTTAGCAGCGCTGGAGCGACTCCAACAGTAATGGTTGTAGAAGATGATTCTGCTGTGCGCGAAATGCTGCGTTTCATTTTGCAGCAAAATAATTGCAAGATTGTAGAACTGCTAGCCGCCACTATGAATAAAGGATGATGCCATGGGGTTTCCTGCAGGTATTCCCCTTGAACTTTGGATAGCCGCTTTTCTGGCGCTTTATATGGCTTGGGCGATTGGCGCCAACGATGTAGCTAATGCGATGGGCACCAGTGTTGGGTCGGGAGCGCTCACGGTCTGGGGCGCGATTCTGGTGGCCGGTATTTTCGAATTCTGCGGTGCCTTTTTTGCCGGTGGGCACGTTACTGATACTGTGCGCAAGGGAATGCTTGACCTTGGCATGATAGATCGGGACCAGCTTATTTATGGCATGTTGGCATCTCTTGCGTCTGCCGGCACCTTGTTGATCGGGGCAAGCCGGTTCGGTCTGCCTGTCTCAACCACGCACTCGATCGTAGGCGCTATTGTCGGTTTTGGTGCGGTAGCTATAGGGCTCGATGCGGTGAACTGGGGAAAGATCATGCAGATCGTGTTGTCCTGGCTGACCTCACCGTTGCTCGCTGGCGTCATCGCGTTTTTTATTTTTCAGATTACCCGTTTCAAGGTGCTTGATACCAAAGATCCGGTTGCGCAGATTAGAAAACTGGGGCCGGTATTTTTCTTTTTCGTATTTTTTATTATCGGCCTGGTAACCCTGTTCAAAGGGTTAAAGCCTCTCAAGCTCGACCTTAATCTCAGTCAGGCATTGATCGGCTCGGTAGCCTTGGGGGCTGTAGGGGCCGGGCTGGGGATATTTTTTATCCGCCGGGTGCAGTTGGGGCCAGTTGACGAGCGGCACCGGTTCAGCCAGGTCGAACGCATCTTTGTGGTACTCCAAATTCTGACGGCCTGCGCCATCGCTTTCGCCCATGGCTCCAACGATGTCGCTAACTCAATAGGGCCGCTCGCAGCCGTGGCGCATGCGGTGCAAGGCATGGATTTGGGGAGCAAGGCCCCGGTTGAGCCCTGGATGCTCGCGATCGGCGGCATCGGGATCGTCGTCGGGCTGGGAACATGGGGCTACCGGGTGATGGAAACCGTTGGTAAGCGGATTACCGAGCTGACACCCAGCCGGGGCTTTGCCGCGCAACTGTCGGCAGCAACGACTATCGTACTGGCCTCGAGAATGGGTATTCCGATATCCACAACACATACCCTGGTCGGTGCAGTGCTTGGTGTGGGTCTTGCGCGCGGGATCGGTGCCTTGGATTTGCGTGTTGTAGGAAAGATTATCGCGTCATGGGTGGCGACCCTGCCGATCGCCGCAGTGTTATCGATATTCTTTTATTATTTTTTCAGAGGTTTATTAATACCGTAGGAGGCATTTATGGCCTGGATAGACAAACTGGTTGGGAAATCCCCGATCAAGCCGATGCAAAAGCACATGCATGTGGCCGTGCTTTGTGCTCGTGAGGTGCTCCCTTTGCTTGAAGCGATGGCGACGGGGGATGATGAAGCGGTTCGTGACCGACGCGCGGAGATAGACCGACTGGAGCACGAAGCGGATCAGATCAAGCACGAAATCCGATCCCACTCCCCCAGGCGTTTTATGATGGCGTTGGATCGTCGTACCATGCTGGAGATTTTGGATTACCAGGATTCGATCGCTGATGTCACTCAGGATATTGCTGAGCTGGCAGATCAGCGCCGTATGCATTTGCCCGAGGCGCTCAAAGAGCCGGTATTGTCACTCGCCAGGCAGGTGGTGGCTGCCTGTGAGCAGGGCCAGCGAATCATTGATGAACTTGACGAACTGGTGGAAACGGGCTTTGGTGAAAGCGAGGTCGGGCGGGTAGACGAGATGATTTCTGAGCTGGGGCGCCTTGAAACCGAAACTGATGCTCAGTTGGACAAGGCTGCGCGTAAACTTTTTTCAATCGAAGAAGAACTGGGCGTCGCCACTATCTTTTGGCACCAGGTTATTCGCCAGATCGCGACTCTTGCAGATCTTTCTGAGCGCGTTGGCAACCGCCTGCGCCTGTTACTGGCCAGTTGAGCAGACCCGTAAGAATGATACAAATGGCACAGAAAGTATCGTTGCCCCAGGGTGTCTCAATAACGGCAGCTGCTGACGATGCCAGTCAGCCGGTAAAGCCCCAGGATGCCGGCAGCCTCATCATGCTGCGCCGGCAGGGAGGTCAGTTGCAGGTGTTGATGGGCCAGAGGCGCCTGAATGCGCGTTTTATGCCGGGAATGCTGGTTTTCCCCGGCGGTGCGGTGGATGCAAGTGACCGAGCACTGCGACCGGTCTGTACTCTTGGTCCGGCCAGTGTTGAGGCCATGGCGGCGTACAGTCCAGTTGCGCAGGCGCAGGCGCAGGCGTTGGCATTGGCCGCGGTGCGAGAGGCTTGGGAAGAGACCGGGCTGCTGCTGGGAGCGCCCGGGCAGTTGAGCGACGCCAGCCATCCTTCGTGGCAGGCATTCGCCCAGGCGGGGAAAGCCCCGGCCCTGGGTGCACTACGTTACGTCGGCCGGGCGATAACCCCGGTTGCCAGCCGGATCCGCTTCCATGCCCGCTTCTTCATGGTTGACGCCAGCCATCTGACGGGCAACTTGAGCGGTGACGGCGAATTGTGCGGCCTTGAATGGCGGCAAGTGGGTGAGTTGGTTGACGTGCCCATGCTGGATGTGACCCGATTTATGCTGGAGCGGGCGGTGGCGCTGCTACAAGGCACGACAACCGAGCAGCCTGCGCCATTATTCACCTGGCGCAGCGGTCGTCGCAGCGGTCGTCGCATCGTTTGGCGTTGAGCTCCGGCTGCGGTAGCGGGCATCAAGCGCTACGGTACCTTGCGATTCCACTTCACCGGCTTGTTGCAAATGCAGCAACGAGGCGAGGGTCGAGCGGGCAGCCGCACCCAGCAGCTGGGGGTTGATATCCGAGTATAGGCGGGACACCAGGTCACCAATATACCAGTCACCGGTTTCCAGCAGTTCTAGAATTTGATCGAGGCGTTGGTGTCGGTGGTTTATCAATGCTGTAATGTGGTCGTGGGGGTCGTGCAGCGGCGGGCCGTGGGTCGGCCAATAGCACTCATCGTCTCTTAGCAGCAGTTGTGCCAGGCTGGCAAGGTAATCGCTCATGCTACCACCGGGCGGGATGATCACACTGGTAGACCAGGCCATGACGTGGTCTCCTGAAAAAAGTACCCGTTGAGTTGGCAGGGCAAAGCACAGGTGATTACTGGTGTGGCCCGGTGTGTGCACGCATTCAATCTCCCAGTCTGCACCTTGTATTCGTTCACCTGGGCGTAGCCGTTGATCGGGAATAAATTTTTGGTCTACACCTTCTTCTACCGGGGCGTCGCTGTTGTCTTCAACCCCACTGTGCGGGCCATATCCGCAGGTCGGCGCACCAGTCGCTTGTTGCAATGGCTGGGCGGCAGGGGAGTGATCGCGATGACAGTGGGTAACCAGAATGTGGCTGATATGCTCGCCGCTTAAGCCTGCAAGCAGAGCCTCGATATGAGCGGAGTCGTTCGGGCCCGGGTCGATCACTGCAACTTCACCGCGGCCTACGATATAGGTACCGGTGCCGTAGAAGGTGAAAGGCCCTGGGTTGCGGGCGGTCAGTCGGCGGATGTCGGGGGCGACCTGCTCGATGATGCCGTAGCGAAAGTCGTACTCTCGGGTGAATGAGATGCTGGGCACGGCTGCGTATTTAGCCGACAGAGTGCCAGTTGTCGTTTTCCGGAAAGAACGCCTGCAGCGGCTGGAAACGGGTCTTGTAGGTCATCTTAGGACTGTCTTTGATCCAGTAGCCGAGGTACAGCCAGTCATACTCAATCCGGCGAGTGAGTTCAATCTGTTTGAGGATCGCTAGGGTACCGGGGCTGCGCGCAGCCTCTTCGGGATCGAAAAAGGTGTATACCGCAGACAGTCCGTTAGCCACGTGATCCATCACCGACACTGCCAGCAGCCGCCTGCCAAGTCGAAGTTCAACCATGAAAGTGTCTATGTTCGAGCGGGTCAGAAACATTTCATACTTCTGCGGGTCCGGATCGTCCATGCTGTCGCCGGCATGTCGGTTCGCCTGGTAGGCCCGGTACAGGGCAAAGTGCTCGTCGCGAAAGCCGACTGTGCGCAGCTCCAGCGTTACGTCATGGTTCCGGCGCAGCACCCGCTGGTGTGAGCGGCTTGGTTGGAATTCGCTCACTGCAATGCGGGCCGAACGACATTGCTGGCAACTTGGACAATGCGGTCGGTAGTACAAGGCACCGTTGCGGCGGAAGCCATTTAGAATCAGCTGGTCATACAGGGCGGGAGTGACGTTGAAGCGTGGGTCGACCAGCAGGTTTGCCGCAGTGTGCTGGTTGAGGTAAGGGCAGACATGCTGGGTTGACTGGTACAGGTCCGGTGCCGACTGCTGGCGGGTCATGCGAGTTCCGCCCCCTCAAACCGGACTGCCCAGTGTTCCGGGTTTGTGTCTGCCGCGACCGCCTGCTGCAGTTGGCGCACAAATAGTGCCCGAGGTATGTTTCTCGCACCCAGCGACAACAGGTGTTCGGAACTCACCTGGCAATCAATGAATCGGTAGCCGCGGTCCACCAGCACCCGGGCTAGTGCCACCAGCGCGGCCTTGGAAGCATCGGTCACCCGGCTGAACATGCTCTCGCCGAAAAAGGCCTGGCCGATGGCGATGCCATACAGGCCGCCGACCAACTGGTCGCCCTGCCAGGTTTCCACGCTGTGGGCATGACCGGCCCGGTGCAAGTCGGTGTAGGCGGCCCGCATTTGCGGGGTGATCCAGGTGCCGGCCTCGCTCGTCCGCGGCTCGGCGCAGCGGTCGATGACCTCAGTAAAGGCGCTGTCTGTTGTCAGTGCAAAGCCCCGCTGCCGCAGGGACTTGCGCAGGCTGCGGCGCACCGTTAGTTGTCGGGGGTAAAGTACTGTGCGCGGGTCCGGCGACCACCAGAGGATAGGCTGGCCAGCGCTATACCAGGGAAATATGCCGCGCCGGTAAGCTGCCAGCAGTCGGCCGCTGGAGAGGTCACCGCCGATCGCCAGCAGGCCCTCAGGGGTGGCTGCATCTAGCGGGGGAAAAGAGTACTTGCCTGCGTTATGTGCCATGGCGTGGACCATTCTAGCACCCGGATTCTTCGCCGCCGCCCTGGCGAAACGGCGTGTGCCGATGTAGCGCGCGCGTGTACCGTGACAGGTGATCCTGCTCTTCGCGGGTGTAGTCAGCAACCGCCTGATGGAAGCCCGGATGGCGCAGCCAGTGGGCTGAGAGAGTGGTTCGCGGTACCAGTCCGCGGCTAAGTTTGTGCTCGCCTTGGGCGCCGGCCTCGAAGCGTTTGAGCCCCCGGTCTATGCAGTAGGCGATCGGTGCATAGTAGCAGGCCTCGAAGTGCAGGTTTGGTACGTGCTCGAGTGCGCCCCAATAGCGGCCGTACAACGACTCGCTGCCTTCGAGGAAAAAAGCGCAGGCGATATCACGACCTAAGCGGTTTGCAACCAGCAGCCGCACCTGCCCAGGCATGTCCCGAGTCAGGCGTGCAAAGAAATCGTGGTTCAGGTATGCGTGTGCGCCGTGTTCCATGGCGGTGCTGTGGTAGCAATCGAGAAAAAGATCAAGCACTTCATCGCTCAACTCGTTCCCACCCAGCCAGCGGGTAGTGACTCCAGCCTGCCGCACGCGACGCCTTTCTCGTTGGATGTTTTTGCGCTTTTTCGCAGCCAGCCGGGCAAGGAAGTCACTAAAATCGGTATAGGCCTGGTTACACCAGTGAAATTGGTAGCTTTCGCGGTGGACAAAGCCTTCCTGGCGCAAGTACTCGTTATCAGCGGGTGTGGTAAACAGGCAGTGGATGGAAGACGCGCCGAGTTGTTGCGCTGCCTCCGGCAGTGCCCGCACCAGTTGAGTTACGAGTACACTGTTGGGCAGTGTTGGATCAAACAGCAGTCGCGGTCCGGTAACCGGGGTAAAAGGCACGGCGATGAGCAGTTTTGGATAATACTCCAGGCCGGCACGCTGGTAGGCATTGGCCCAAGCCCAGTCGAAGATGTACTCGCCCCAGGAGTGGTCCTTGCGGTAGCATGGTGCAGCGGCGGCTAAACGCTTACCAAGGTACAACGTTAAGTGGCATGGCAGCCAGCCGGTGGCAACGCTGCAACTGCCGCTTGCCTCCAGTGCGTGTAGGAACTCGTGGCGCAGCATTGGTGCATCTGTGGGTACCAGGTGGTTCCACTGTGCGCTTGGGATATCGGATATCGCCGTCTGTGTTGTGACAGTGGCCCTAAGCCACTTATCATTCCCACCTCCGGTCACCGGTATCATCGCTTGTTCCACACCCGTCTTATCTGTCAATGAAAAAACTCCCACTTGCCATTGCGCAGTTGAATTTTACTGTCGGCGATGTCGAGGGTAATACAGACCAGATTCTCGCTGCCTGCCATCGGGCGGGTAACGAGTTGGGCTGCCGTATGGTGGTCTTTCCAGAACTTGCCATAACCGGCTATCCGCCGGAAGACCTCCTTTTCCGTACGGATTTCCTGGTCGCCGCCGAGGCCGCACTTGCCCGCGTCATCCGTGAGGCTGGTGAGATCTGCGCTGTGGTCGGCCATCCGTGGCGCGATAATGGCACCCTCTACAATGCCGCTTCGGTGGTCGATGCTGGCCAGGTGCTGGGACGCTACTACAAGCGTGAGTTGCCCAACTACGGCGTGTTTGATGAGAAGCGTTACTTTACAGCGGGTGCGCAACCGTGCGTTGTCAGTGTCGATGGTATTTCTTGCGGCATCACTGTGTGCGAGGATATCTGGTATGCGCAACCGGTCAGCGACACTGTCGCTGCCGGCGCTCGGGTGATCCTGAACCTCAATGCCTCGCCGTTTGCCATTGGCAAGGCGCACCAACGTGAAGAACAGGTGGTGGCAGAGCGGGCCCGCGAATCGGCCGTGCCGGTGGTTTACGTCAACCTGGTCGGCGGGCAGGACGAACTGGTTTTTGATGGTGGCTCGTTCGTCACCGCTGCGAACGGGCAAGTACTGCACCGCAGCCCTTGTTTTACCGAGGACCTGGCCCGGGTTGACCTTGGTGACGGCGGCCCGGTAGTGGATACCTGCACACCTTTGCCGGGGCCCGAGGACAGCGTCTATCGAGCATTAGTGAGCGGAGTCCGTGACTACGTTGATAAGAACGGTTTCAAGGGTGTTGTGCTGGGACTTTCCGGCGGTATTGACTCGGCCTTGACTCTGGCCGTTGCTGCCGACGCACTCGGGCCTGAGCGCGTCCAGGCTGTACTGATGCCCTCTCGGTATACCCGGCAGATCAGCCTCGAGGATGCGATCAGCCAGGCCCAGGCTCTGGGGGTGGAGCATTTGACGCTGCCCATCGAGGCGTTGGTGAAAAGTTACCGCGAGCAACTGGACCCACTTTTTTCCGGCTTGCCGGCCGATGCGACCGAGGAGAATTTGCAGGCGCGAATCCGCGGGAACCTGCTGATGGCGATCTCCAACAAGACCGGGCGGCTGGTGTTGACCACGGGCAACAAGAGTGAGATGGCAGTGGGCTACGCTACCCTCTACGGTGACATGGCCGGGGGCTTTGCAGTGATAAAGGACGTTCCCAAGACGCTGGTCTACCGCCTGGCCAAACATCGTAACCGCAGCAAGGCCGTTATCCCGCAGCGAGTTATTAGTCGTGCTCCCTCGGCCGAACTGGCACCGGACCAGGCCGACACCGATAGCCTGCCGCCCTATGAGGTGCTCGATCCCATTCTTAAAGCCTTCATCGAAGAGGATCGTTCGGTGGCAGAGATCGTTGCCGGTGGGTTTGACCGGGCTACGGTGGAGCAGGTGGTACAGATGGTGGTTCGCAACGAGTACAAGCGCCGGCAGGCACCGCCGGGAATACGGATCACTAGCCGTGCGTTTGGTCGCGACCGGCGTTACCCTATCACCTCACGCTTTGGTTAACGGCCGCAACATCCTCAGTTGAGATAACGGCTGCCCGGATAGTTCAATTTGAGTACCCGGGCTGTGTCTGCACGCAGGTCCGCGAACCCCATTTTCCGGTAGGCGTCAAGCATCACCCCCAGAGCGTGCTCGACGACGGCCGAGGATTGATAAATCTCAAGCACGCGTTTGGCCCGGTTGACTGCGGCGACGAAAGCACCCCGGGAATAGTAATAGCGGGCAATGTTGACTTCGTGCATGGCCAGCACGTTGATAATATGGACCAGCCGTTCCCGGGCATCAGGGGCGTAGTGGCTGTCCGGAAAACGGTTTATCAGTTCGCGGTAGGCGTCGAAGGCCTCGCGCACCGGACTAATATCCCGCTCGCTGGGACTGTCGCCGGTGATTCTGGAGAATATCCCGCTGGGCGGCTGGAAGCCGGCCAGCCCTTTCAGATAGTAGGCATAGTCCACTCGGGGATGGGTGGGGTGCATCTGGATGAAGCGATCGGCTGTAGCTACCGCCAGTGGCCGCTCGCCATTCTTGTAGTAGGCGTAGGCAATATCGAGTTGAGCCTGCTCGGCGTGACTACCAAAAGGATAGCGACCCAGCAACTTCTGGTAAGTGGTAATGGCCTCTTCCCATTTGCCATCCTGCAATTTGCTGCGGCCCTCGGCGAGGAAGTGTTCGACCGTCCAGTTTGCCGTTTTGTCGGCCTCCAGGTTAGCGCAGCCACCTGCCAGCAGCGCGAAACCAAGAGACAGCACGGCAACGGACAAGAGTCGGGACATGGGGTAGATCGGGGTCGGGCTATCAGGCTCCATTATACTGCCCGCTGGCGCGCGGCCTGCGCAGCAGTCGGTCACTGTGATGGAGGACGAGAAACAGATATTGGAAGGCGTTGTGCCTGCTGTGGCGGCAGGTCAGCGCTTGGACAAGGTGTTGGCGCAGGTATTTCCGCCATATTCACGTTCGCAACTACAAGTCTGGCTGGAGCAGGGTCGCATCACCCTGGCCGGCACAGTGCCGAGCCGGCGCCAAAATGTGAGTGGTGGGGAAGCGCTGCGACTCGAGTTGCCACCTCCGCCCGAATCAGCGTGGATTGCGCAGCCATTACCGCTGACCATAGTGTTTGCCGACGCCGATATCGCCGTCATCGACAAGCCTGCCGGGCTGGTGGTACACCCCGGTGCCGGCAACCCGGGGCAGACTCTGGCTAACGCGGTACTGCACCGGTATCCGGAAGTTGCAGCCCTGCCGCGGGCCGGCATCGTCCATCGCCTGGACAAGGACACCAGTGGCCTGTTGGTACTCGCTCGCAGTGAACGGGCCCGAACCGCCCTTATCCGCGACCTCGAACGCCGCAGCGTCAGGCGTGACTATTTGGCTATGGTTACCGGTTGTCCTATTGCTGGCGGCACGATCGCGGCGGCCGTTGGGCGCCATCCACGCCACCGCTTGAAGATGGCGGTGACTGATAAGGGCAAGTCGGCGCTGACGCACTATCGGGTCGAGCGCCGCTTCCGCGCCCATACCCTGCTTCGTGTAAGCCTCGAGACTGGGCGTACCCACCAGATCCGGGTGCATATGGCGCACATCGGTTTTCCGCTGCTGGGCGATCCGCTCTATGGCGGTCGGCTGAAGATGCCGCCGGGGGCAACAGTCGATCTCACCGACCAGTTGCGCGGTTTCCGCCGACAGGCCCTGCACGCGCAGGCACTAGCGCTCACACACCCGGTCAGTGGTGAGAGCCTGCATTGGCAGAGTCCGCTGCCGACTGATTTCCAGGATTTGATCGATATTCTGGCGGCAGATACCGTCGCTGAGTCTTGATGGCGGCCGGCATAAAGGTGATGGAACCGCAATGGCCGGCACCGGCGCACGTGCGGGCACTGACCACCGAACGCAGCGGGGGGCACAGTGTGGGTACTTTTAGTGGGATGAATCTGGCCAGTCACGTCGGTGATGATCCACAGGCAGTGGCGGCTAACCGTGCGTTGCTGTGCGCGGCGCTCAGCTTACCCGCAGCGCCACACTGGCTGGCGCAAGTACACGGCCCGCTGGTGGTACAGGCCGGGGAGTCCGGGGAGCGGCCGGCGGCCGATGGCATCTTCACCACCACAACTGGTGTGGTCTGCGCGGTATTAACTGCGGACTGTGCGCCGGTCTTCCTCACCGACCGCACTGGTACTTTTGCCGCTGTTCTACACGTAGGTTGGCGCGGCCTGGCTGCAGGCATCATCGAGGCTGGTCTGGCCACGGTCCCAGCGGACACCAGCGACCTGCTCGCTTGGGTTGGACCGGGCATCGGCCCCGGTGCTTTTGTAGTTGGTGGCGAGGTGCGCAAACAATTGTTGAACGATTACCCCGAGGACCACGCACTTTTTGTCACCACAGGGGCGCGTTACCTGGCGAACCTGCCGGGGTTGGTGCTGGCGCATCTGCAGCGGCAAAAGGTCGGTTACGTGGCCGTTTGCCCAGTTTGTACCTACAGCGACAGCGCGCGCTGGTTTTCACACCGGCGCGAATCACCCTGTGGGCGAATGGCTTCGTTGATCTGGCTGGAGGCCGCTGTCAGCGGTCCAGTCCAGCGGTAGCCGGCCGCTTCCTGGGCAATGGTGTTACCCGGTAGGCAAAAAAAGGCGGGGTTAACCCCGCCTTTTTCAATGTCAGGAAAACCGCTTATGGTTTGGCAGTGCTCAGGCCCAGAATCTCCCAGTCCTGCATGCCGCCACGGTACCACTTGATCTTGTGGGACGGGTAGCCGAACTTCAGCAGGTTCTTGATGTTGTTGGGCGATTGACCGCACCACATGCCGTTGCAGAACATCACCGCGGTCTTGCAGTTGGAGAAGTCAAACAGGCCTTCACTCTCGGAAACGTTGAACACTTCCTGCATGATTTCGGCGATTTCGATGGGGGTGGCACCCTTGGCCGGGTTGAGCGTGGTCCACGGCTGGTTGATGGCGCTGGGAATGGTGCCTTTGGCAACCCAGTTTGGAGTGCGCGAGTCGACCAACACGATCGAGGAATCTCCATCGCTCATTTGCTTGGCGTAAGCGATGACTTCTCGCTCACCGATAGTTTCAACCCCGGGTGCAAGCGTCGAGGGCTGGATGCAAAATGGCGGGCACTTACGTGAAGTTTTGGCAAATGCCGGGTTTACATTATTGGCGTTATCCTGATTACGGACGATGTCAGTGGCTGCGCCATTGTGTTTCACACTAACAGACATCAGGTCAGGGGTAATGCCGACTGGATCACCGGCCTGTGCGCCAAGCGGCAAAGCCAGCGCTAACGCCACCATGCTGGTGGCAACTGTTTTGCGGTAAGTCATGATCTCTCCTTTCGCTTTGATCCTGATTAAACAGATTAGGTTGTTGTCTCGGCGAGACGCTAAAGTGCCTCATCGTTCCGAGTTACCAGCAAGTCTACTCGGTTACGCGGAAAACGGGTATATCAATCACATTCTGGTTCTTGACAGATCTCGGCTTCCGGGTTGTCAGCACACCATTCGCCACACGCTTCTTCATTTTCTTGACACCATGTCGCAGGGTCGGCGCCTTCGGGCGGGCCGTCAGCAAGCGTTGGCTGTAGGCTCAAAAAGCACAAGATACTGGCAAGAAACAAAAATCTGCGCATGGTTTTTCCCTCAATACATTCTAATATTCAAACTTCATGGTCACATAGGGTACTCTCGGATCCCGATCTGGGCCACCATCACGTTACTATCTACCAAAAAAATCCCTTAATGAAATTGTCCCACATCAGGTTTTCGTGTTGGCTCCCGGGGCTGGTCCTGCTGGTCGGGTTGCCGCTAATGGCCCCTGCCGCTGCACCGGTCGATTTCGAATTGCCCGACCTCGCGGGTACACCCCACCGGCTGGCCCAGTACCGCGGCCAGTGGGTGTTGGTCAACTTCTGGGCGACCTGGTGTGGTCCGTGCATTCGGGAGATTCCAGAGTTGGTCGCTTTCCAGGACCGCCACCGGGAACAGGCAGTGGTGATCGGCATCAATTTCGAGCAGACCCCACTAGCAGAGGTTCGCGCTTTCGTCGCCGAGGTCAATATCAACTACCCGGTACTGCGTATCGGCGGTCAGCCGTTGTTGCCTTTCGAGCCACTCAAGGGCCTGCCCTCTACTTTCCTGGTCTCACCGACTGGCGAGTACCTGCATGACCATGTCGGCCCGATCACTGGGGCTGAACTCGACCGTATGCTCGAAAGATTTGCCGCCAGCAACGGTCAGGATTCGAACTGAAGGCTAAGATCGACCGCACACACGTTTTTGGTGATTTCACCGGTGGAGATGAAGTTCACCCCGGTCAGTGCAATGTGACGAATCGTTTCCAGGGTGACGTTGCCGGAGGCTTCGAGTTCCGCCCGCCCGGCGTTCAGGCGCACCGCCTCGCGCAACTGTTCCAGTGAGAAGTTGTCTAACAGCACACGGCTAGCGCCGGCGGCGAGCGCCTCGCTGAGTTCGGCGAGATTCTCGACTTCGATTTCAACCAGCGTTGTCTCCCCGGCCTGGGTTAGGGCACTGCCCACCGCGGCGCTGACAGAGCCGGCAGCACGCACGTGATTCTCTTTGACCAGGATGCCGTCGTAGAGGCCCAGGCGGTGGTTATAGCCGCCACCGCAGGTGACAGCATATTTCTGGGCGAGGCGCAGGCCAGGCAGGGTCTTGCGGGTATCCAGTAATCGCGCACCGGTACCCTGAAGCCGTGCTGTGTACGCCCGTGCGCGGGTAGCGGTGGCCGCGAGTAACTGCAGAAAGTTGAGCGCGGTGCGCTCGCCACTGAGCAGCGCCCGGGCCGGGCCCGTGAGAGTACACCAGGTAGTATCGGCGGGCGCGTCCTGCCCATCCCGGACCTGCCAGTCGACGGCCACGGCCGTGTCGAGTTGGTGAAATACCTCGTCCACCCAGGCGCTGCCGCACACTACCGCGGCCTCGCGGCCAACCACACTAGCCTGGGCCGTTTCTTTTTCCGGCACCAAGGCGGCGGTCAGGTCGCCGCTGCCGATGTCCTCGGCGAGGGCGGCCCGTACCTGTTGGGTAATGCTTGATGCGGGGGGCAGGTTCACGGCTGTCTCCAGCAATGGGGGGCAAGAGAATCTTAACCCGAGCCCGGTTCTGCCATGGGTGTGCGCTTGCCATGGGTTGCCGATCAAGACAAGAATAGTGCCATAGTCGCGGGACGATACTCCCAGGAGAGAGTCTATGACCGACAACATCTGGAACTTCATCGCCCCCGCACTCAGGCAGCGGGGCGACAACCTGGTCTGGATATGTCGGCAAAGTGGCGCCTCCAACCGCGAGGTGCAGGCCAGCACGCTCTACGCCGGTGCCCTCAACCTGCAAGTCGGATCACGCTGACCGGGCGCAGCAAGCGCCTGATAGTCACCGACGCGGGCAAAAATGTCTATCCGGAGGAGCTCGAGACTCTGCTTGAGCGCGACAGCGCCGTGACCGAAGCCGCAGTACTGGAACTGGACGCACGACCGGTCGCGGTGCTGGCGATGGCGGGCGGCACACCCGAGACCGAGGCGCAACGGGTTATCCGCGACTTCAACCAGTTGGTCTCCAGCCATAACCAGATCAGCCGTTTTGCCCTGATTGAGGAGTTGCCGCGCACGCCGCTTGGCAAGATCGCCCTGCACAAATTGCCGCAGTTTTTCCAGCAGCACGAAATCACCCGCTGATCGTGCCATGTCCTCCAGGGCAAATCCGATGCGTCCGCTCGGTTGGCGCGGCGGGCGGTGTTCCAGCTGCGGTTCGTCTTGATTAGACGCCTTCTAACCCCCACCTTTAAGCCAGTGAATAATTGCCACGGACCTGTCCGTGGAATCATTGGGAAACACTTGGATTCAGGGGTATAGCACGCCATGCGAATGGACAAACTAACCACTAAATTTCAGCTCGCGCTGGCTGATGCGCAGAGCCTTGCGCTGGGGCGCGATAACCAGTTCATCGAGCCGGTGCACCTGATGCTGGCCCTGCTCGACCAGGAGGGTGGCAGCGTGCGCCACTTGCTGACCCGTGCTGGCGTCAACGTCAATGCCTTGCGCTCCAAACTGGGTGAGGCGTTGGAGCGGTTGCCCCAGGTGGAGGGAGCGGGCGGCGACGTACAGGTGTCGAACGATCTTGGCCGGATGTTGAATCTCACCGACAAGCTGGCCCAGAAGCGCGGCGACCAGTTCATCTCCAGCGAACTATTCGTGCTGGCGGCACTCAAGGACAGGGGCGAGCTGGGGCGACGGCTCAAGGATAGCGGGGCAGTGACCGGTGCTATCGAGCAGGCCATCGACAACCTGCGTGACGGCCAGGTAGTGGACGACCCTAACGCTGAAGAGCAGCGCCAGGCACTCGAAAAATATTCGATCGATCTTACCGAGCGCGCCGAGCAGGGCAAGCTGGACCCGGTGATTGGCCGCGACGAGGAGATTCGCCGCACCATCCAAGTGTTACAGCGCCGGACCAAAAACAATCCAGTACTGATTGGTGAGCCGGGCGTGGGCAAAACCGCCATCGTCGAGGGTCTCGCTCAGCGCATCGTCGATGGCGAGATACCAGAGGGCGTCCGTGGCAAACGATTGCTGGCGCTCGACCTGGGCGCACTGATTGCCGGCGCCAAGTACAGGGGTGAGTTCGAGGAGCGCCTCAAGGCCGTACTCAATGACTTGAGCAAACAGGAAGGCCAGGTGATTCTTTTTATCGATGAGCTGCATACCATGGTCGGCGCAGGCAAGGCAGAGGGCGCGATGGATGCCGGCAATATGCTCAAGCCCGCCCTCGCGCGCGGTGAGCTGCACTGTATCGGCGCGACCACGCTGGACGAATACCGTAAATACCTGGAAAAGGATGCGGCACTCGAGCGGCGCTTCCAGAAGGTGCTGGTCGGGGAGCCAGGGGTAGAGGACACAGTTGCCATCCTGCGCGGCCTCAAGGAGAAATACGAGGTGCACCATGGTGTGGACATTACCGATCCGGCTATCGTCGCTGCGGCGACGCTGGCGCACCGCTATATCAGCGATCGTAAGTTGCCGGACAAGGCCATCGACCTCATCGACGAGGCCGCCAGCCGCATCCGTATGGAAATCGACTCCAAGCCTGAATCCATGGACCGGCTGGATCGGCGTCTGATCCAACTCAAGATCGAGCGCGAGGCGGTGAAAAAAGATACTGACGAAGCCTCGCGCAAGCGCCTGCAGGCATTGGAGCAGGATATTTCTGGTCTCGAGAAGGAGTACGCCGACCTGGAAGAGGTGTGGAAAGCGGAAAAGGCTGTGGTACAGGGCAGCCAGCACCTCAAGGAAGCACTCGATCAGGCACGCGGCGAGGTCGAGGCGGCCCGGCGGGCCGGCGATCTCGCACGCATGTCCGAGTTGCAGTACGGGCGCATACCGGAACTCGAAAAACAGTTGCACCAGGCCAGTACCGATGAATCACATAGCGAGACACGCCTGCTGCGCAACCGGGTCACCGACGAGGAGATCGCCGAAGTTCTCGCCCGCTGGACCGGTATCCCGGTATCCAAGATGCTTGAGGGCGAGCGCGAGAAGCTCCTGCGAATGGAGAACGAAATCCACCAGCGCGTGATCGGCCAGGACGAGGCCGTCCGAGCTGTGGCCGACGCCATCCGCCGCTCGCGCGCCGGCTTGTCCGACCCTAACCGGCCCTACGGTTCTTTTCTCTTCCTCGGGCCGACCGGCGTGGGTAAGACTGAGCTCTCCAAGGCCCTGGCTGAGTTTCTGTTTGATGCACAGGAATCGATGGTGCGCATCGACATGTCCGAATACATGGAAAAACACTCGGTGGCGCGCCTGATCGGTGCACCGCCGGGCTATGTTGGTTACGAGGAGGGCGGCCACCTGACCGAGGCCGTACGGCGGCGTCCTTACGCGGTCATCCTGATGGATGAGGTAGAGAAAGCCCACTCTGATGTCTTCAACATACTGCTGCAGGTGCTGGATGATGGCCGTCTGACCGATGGCCACGGTCGGACGGTCGATTTTCGCAACACGATCATCATCATGACCTCGAACCTGGGTTCAGATCACATCCAGGAATTGGCCGGTGAGGAGAATTACGCGCAGATGAAAGCGCAGGTGATGGAGGTGGTCGGCCATCATTTTCGCCCCGAGTTCATCAACCGCGTGGACGACATCGTGGTGTTCCATCCGCTGGCACAAGAGCAGCTGCTCGACATCGCCCGCATCCAGGTGCGCTTCCTGCAGTCGCGGCTGGCGGCAAGGGATCTTGGTTTCGAGGTGACTGAGGCGGCGCTGGCAAAACTGAGTGAGGCCGGCTTCGACCCGGTCTACGGTGCGCGGCCACTCAAGCGCACCATTCAGGTACAACTCGAGAACCCGCTGGCACAAGAGATCCTCGCCGGGCGATTCGAACCTGGTGAGACCATCATGGTGGATGTGGCTGGCGGTAAGTTCGTTTTCTCGAATCGTGCTGCGGCTTCCGCCCAGGTGGCCTGATCTTCGAACACCGGGCAACGCCCGGCCGCGACCGGCACCGCTATACCGACTGCATCTGCGTCTCCGGTTGGTCATGGCCCCTGCCAGCCGATAGAATCCTGGCCAGCCGCAGAGGGAGCGTTTTATGAAGGCCATGATTCTTGCCGCGGGCAAGGGTACCCGCGTCCGTCCGCTGACCCACGTCATGCCCAAGCCCATGATCCCGGTGCTGGGCAAACCGGTCATGGAATATCTGGTCGAGCACCTGGCTCGCCACGGTTTTGATCAGATCATGGTCAATATCAGTCACCTCGCCGAGGATATTGAGGGCTACTTTGGTGATGGCCGGTGCTGGGATGTCGAGATCGGCTATTCGTTTGAGGGGTATCTGCGTGATGGCGACACAGTTGCCCACCCGATCGGTTCTGCCGGGGGCATCAGGCGCATCCAGGAGTTCGGCGGCTTTTTCGATGACACTTTCCTGGTGGTCTGTGGCGATGCATTGATCGACTTGGATCTCACTGCGGTGGTGCGCAAGCACTGGCAGTCAGGTGCGTGTGCCAGCATTGTGGTCTGTGAGGTGCCCCGTCAGCGGGTCTCGAGTTACGGCGTGGTGGTGTGCGATGAGGCTGGATGCATCCAGTCCTTCCAGGAAAAGCCAGCTACCGAGGAAGCGCTGTCGCAGCTCGCCAACACTGGTATCTACGTTTTCGAGCCACAAGTAGTCGACCTTATCCCGCATGCTACCGAGTTTGATATCGGCAGCGAACTGTTTCCGCTGATTCTGGAAAAAGGTCTACCTTTCCAGGCCATCGAGGTGCCGTTCACTTGGATCGATATCGGTCACCTGAGCGACTACTGGGAGGCTAACCAACAACTGATGCGCGGCAAGTTGCGCGACGTGCACATGCCGGGTACCGAGGTGCGTCCGGGGATTTGGACTGGCCTCAACGTCGACGTCGACTGGGACGAAGTCCGGGTTGAAGGACCGATCTACGTGGGTTCGGCCAGTCGCATCGAGCCGGGCTGCGAGATCTTTGGTCCGACCTGGATTGGCCACGGTTGTCACATAGAGCGCGGTGCGCGCATCTCGCGCAGCATACTGTTTGCGTACAGCCACATTGGGTCAAAGGGCCGAGTGACCGAGTCGCTGGTTTTTGGTCGCAACTGTGTGGATCAGGATGGTAACCCCCTGGCGGATGTCGATGGCGCGCTCGACTGGGTCGGGGATGCCCGGGATCGGGAAGATCCGGAAGATCAGGCATGAATCGTAGCAGTGTTGCTGCCATCGCTTAAGGCCACGGATAACTACCTGGCCATCGTCTCAAACGAATTCCCCCGCCTGCTGCAGCGAGTTGACATCCATGCGCTGCTCAAAGCAACGCCCGAGGACTTCCAGGTTGACGAAGTCCTTGGTTTTTCCCCGGCTGGCAGCGGCAGCCACTGCTTGCTGCAAATCGAAAAGGTTGATCGCAATACTGCAGATGTAGCCCGTGAACTCGCCTGTTGCCTGTTCCTGTCGCTACGCGAGATCGGTTACTGTGGTCTCAAGGACCGTCGGGCGCGCACTCGCCAGTGGTTCAGCGTTCCCGCAAGTGCGCTCACTGGTACAAAGGCAGTGCCTGCGGGCGCTGGTTGGTTGGTGCTGCAAAAAGTCCGACACGCGCGTAAGTTGCGCCGGGGCAGTCACCGGGCCAACCGCTTTTCAATCCGCCTACATGGTTTCACTGGCAGCGCTAGCGCGCTTGAGCAGCGGGTTGCACAAGTGACAAAGACAGGCTTTCCCAATTATTTCGGCGAGCAGCGTTTTGGCACCGAGCGGGCCAATATAGGCAAGGCGCGTTTGCTGCTGGCGGCCAAGGCAGCGTCGGGTAAGACGCGGTTTCGTGAGCCCCGCGCAGGGCTATTGCTCTCGGCCGCTCGTAGCTGGCTGTTTAATCAGGTATTGGCGCGCCGACTGCAAGACGACACCTGGAACACGCCATTACCATGTGACCTAATGATGCTCGATGGCAGCCGCGCATTTTTTGAAACTGCAGCCGATGATCCAGCGCTGCCGGGCCGGCTCGCGCGGCACGACATCCACGTGAGCGGTCCGCTGTGGGGGCAGTTAGCCGATGCGCCTTTACCGGCGTGGCAGCGTGAGCGCGAATGGCTTAGTGCTGAGTCGCAACTGTGTACGAATCTTGAGCGATGTGGGGTCGCGCCGGGCCGGCGGGCACTGCGGGCTCGGGCCGAAGAGTTAACGGTGGACTGGAGTGAGCCAGCTGCACCGCGCCTTGGGTTTACCCTGGCGCGTGGCAGTTACGCCACCGTGCTAGTGCATGAGCTGGTCGACACCAACGCGGCGCCCAGAGTCGATTGAAGACGGACGCAACACTGCGCTCAACTGCCGGCAAGCATCGCCCGGGTCAGTAGGTCATTAACCCGCTGCACGTAAGCTGCCGGCTCGGGTAGCGGCGCGCCCTCACTCAGGGCCGCCTGGTCGAACAGCACCCGGGTCCAGTCCTCGAGTCTCGCGTGCTCAGGGCCCAGTTGACGGATCAGGGGGTGGTCGGGATTGATTTCCATAATGGGTTTGGTCTCCGGCGCACTTTGACCCATCGACTGCAGAATGCGCTCAAGGTTACCGCCCAGGTCAGCTTCATCCGCCACCAAGCAGGCCGGTGAGTCGGTCAGCCGGTGGCTGACACGCACAGCCTTGATCTTCTCGCCCAGAATTTCCTGCATTTTTTCAGTGAGACTTGAAAGGCTCTTTTCTTTTTTCTCGCTGGCTTTCTTATCTTCTTCACTGGTGAAGTCATCCAGATCCAGTGCTCCCTTGGCAACGGATTTCAGGGGCTTGTCCTTGTACTCATTGAGTGATGTGACCAGCCATTCGTCGACCGGGTCCGAGAGTAATAGAACCTCCACATCGTTTTTGCGGAAGATTTCAAGGTGTGGTGAGGTACTGGCAGCGGCGAAGGATTCGGCCGTGATGTAGTAGATGGCCGTTTGTTTCATCGGCATGCGTTTGAAGTACTCCGCCAACGAAATCGTTTGTGCCTCGCTATCACCACGGGTGGAAGCAAAACGCAACAGGTCCGAGAGTGTGGTGCGGTTGTCATGGTCTTCGACCAGGCCTTCCTTTAATACTTTGCCGAACTGAGTCCAGAATTTCGCGTAAGTTTCCGGCTCCTTGTCGGCCAGCCGCGCCAGTTCAGCCAGCACCTTTTTTACCGAGGCTGAGCGAATACGGTCGATATCCTTGTTGTTTTGCAGGAACTCACGCGAGACGTTGAGCGGTAGGTCGGTTGCATCAACCACGCCGCGTACGAAACGCAGATAACTCGGCATCAAGTACTTGGCATCGTCCATGATGAAAATGCGCCGTACGTACAGGTTGATGCCGTGACGCTGTTCGCGGTCCCACAGGTCAAATGGCGCTTTGTTTGGTATGAACAACAGCGAGGTGTACTCGAGCGTACCCTCGACCCGGTTGTGCAGTATGGAAAGCGGCGGTTCACTGTCATAACTCAAAGATGAATAGAAGCGCTCGTATTCCTCATGCTCTATCTCGGATTTTGGCCGGGTCCACAGTGCCGAGCCAGTGTTGACCGCTTCCCACTCACCTTTACGCTCCTTTTCTTCGGAGACCATCTCGATGGGCAGTGAGATGTGATCGGAGTACTTGCCGATGATGCTGCGCAGGCGGAAACCTTCCGAATATTCTTTGTCTTCGTCACGCAGGTGTACGGTGACGGTGGTGCCGCGACTGGCGATCTCCGCGGACTCGATGGAGTATTCGCCACTGCCGTCGGAGACCCAGCGCACACCAGCGCTTGCTGGCTCACCTGCCCGGCGGGTAGTGAGTTCAACTTTCTGTGCCACTAGAAAGGCGGAATAAAAGCCGACACCGAACTGGCCGATCAAGTTGGAATCAATAGTTTCGTCGCCGCTCAATGCATCCAGAAACTGTCGCGTACCCGAGCGGGCGATTGTGCCGATGTTTTCAATCACTTCATCTCGGCTCATGCCGATACCGTTGTCCTCGATAGTGATGGTCTTGTTGTTCTTGTCGAATGAGACCCGCAGGCGTAGGACCTCGCCTTCTTCCATCAAGCCCTCGTTGGTCAGCCCAGCGAAGCGCAGCCGATCGCAGGCATCTGAGCCGTTGGAGATGAGCTCGCGCAGGAACACCTCTTTGTGGGTGTAGAGCGAGTGGATCATCAGGTGCAGCAGTTGCTTCACCTCGGTCTGGAAACTGCGGGTCTCAGTTGCGGTCTCTATGGACATCGGCATCTGCTCCTTGAATAGCGTGCTGAGCGCTTGTGCACCATCGTTAAAGGCGTGAGATGGGGTCCCGGGGCAGAAAATCAAGCGCCGCATGATATCTGCTGTGGCGCCTGTCCGGGCGTAGCAGTTGACGAGGTCAGCCAGGCTCAAGAAGATCAAATCCGTTAGAATCACACTTCTGGCGGATTGACAGATCCGGACACCGACGGGGCATGGCGCAGTCTGGTAGCGCACCTGCTTTGGGAGCAGGGAGTCGGGGGTTCAAATCCCTCTGCCCCGACCAGACAGCGAACCGTTTACTGGA
>Ga0208642_1000054_pt1 | contig 56423 bp, 46 predicted proteins | sample ETN02SmetaG_4_FD_185790 | JGI IMG/M metagenome (GOLD analysis project Ga0208642, IMG submission 185790) | Marine microbial and viral communities from oxygen minimum zone, Eastern Pacific Ocean - ETNP2014F10-02SV251 (SPAdes) (version 2) | ecosystem: Environmental > Aquatic > Marine > Oceanic ...
GTGGCTGTTGCAGGGGATTTAACAATAGATACTGATGTTACAATTGAAATGGATACACATAACCTTACAGTAACAAATGCTACAGATATTGACGGTACCTTGGCTGTTGCAAACAACACTTTGACTCTGGATGGTACAAGCGATATTGATGGCACCATAACTATTTCTACAGGGACTGTAGATGCCAATGGTGCGTTTGATGCGAATGCTGGGTTTGTCACTTTTACTGATGCTGGTAACTTGAACTTATCCTCCACGGTAGCAGACTTGGGTATGTTATCTGATAATTTTGGTACTGTGACTTATGACGGGGTAAACCAGATTGTATTTCCGGATATCTATTACAATCTTACAGCGGGAGGCGGTTCTGGTACAAAAACACTTGGTGGTGCTGTGACTGTTGACAATGATTTAGTAATAGATGCTGGTGTTACTTTTGATGTTTTCAGCAGTGAAAACTATTCAGTAAGTGTAGGGAGTGTCTTGGAGAATAATGGCACTTTTTCTGCACAAGAAGGGACGATTACTTTTAATGGCTCTTATAGTCAGGTATTCACTCCAGGAAGCAGCACCTATTATAACATAACCCTAAATAATGCAGGCGATGATAAACTTCTTGTGATTGCTGGTGACCTTGATATACAAAATGAATTAACACTCACTAATGGGGCTCTGGACCTTGATACAAATGATCCTGCTATTTCTATAGGGGGAGACCTTGCAATTATCAGCGGTACTGAGTGGATAAAAGGTGATGGAACTGTGACTTTTGATGGTGTAACACAATCATTATCAGATGCGAATACTACTCCTAATGATTTAGGTGACGCTCTTATCAATTCCTACATATCGATGACTGTAGCAACAAATGTAATATTTACTTCCTTTGAAATATCATCAGACAGTAAAAGCATTGTTGACTCAAGCGTCACCTTGATGATTGCTGGAGCCCTCACTATTTCTGGTGAGTTGGAAATGGCTGATGGTTCTGTTGTGGATGCAGGTGGAGATGGAACTGTATCTGGAACATTAGATATGGACGGTACCTCTAGACTGAATATGGAAGGGGATCTTAGTTTCAATGGGACAATGGAAGCAGACACTGACTCCAGAATTGATTTGGATGGATCGTCACTTCAAACAATTTCCGGCGCTCCAGCTTTTGAGCCTACCTTTAACAGTATTTTCAGCAGTTCCAGTGCATCAGTATTTAATTTGACAGCCACCATCAATGATACGCTTGATGCTGGAGGAGAAGATTTCACTATTTCAACTGACCAAACACTTACAATGGCATCTGGAAGTGTTACAATCCTGTCGGGAGGTATCTGGACGAGGGATGGTACTTTAACTCTTAGCACTGATTCTAAGGTTTTATATACATCAAATGACCAGAGTACCATGGACAGCCTAACGTATAGAAATGTGGAACATGATGGGGGCATTCTGAGCCAGGGTGGCACTTTTGAAGTTGACGGTATTTTTACAAATACTTCAGGTAATTTTTATGCTTCAGAAAATATTACTGCAAATGGTATTGTATGGACTGGAGGTACAGTAGGTGGACTACCCTCACAAACCTGGGATATTGGTGAAGATGGCATAGATATCAATGGAGGTATATTTGTTGCAACAAGCGATATTTTCACAGTAGCTGGAAATTGGGACATGACTGGTACTGGTTCGTTTATTCCAGGAACAGGTACAGTTATCTTTGACGGTACAGCTCCACAGAGTATTACCTCTGCAGACCAGGCATTTTACAGTATTCAGAATAGTAATATACTTGGAACTGTTAGTATTGCTGATAAATTTGAAATAGGGACGGGAGGATTTCTCACAATTGATGAAAGCGCTGTCTTTGCCACCGCGGGCAATGAATTTTATGATCACAATCCCGGATCCCATATAATAAACAATGGTACTTTTGAAATATACGGTGATGAAACATTTACAACAGATGAACTTAGTATTCCTGGAAACACATTAGTAGTGGGAAGCATTTTTGCTACTAACCTGGATTCTCTTGAGAATGTGGAGTTTAATCCTACTGGAGGGACTGTAATCCTTGGAGATGATGTAGACTATATATATGGAAATATACTGGTTGCTGAAAACACTACGTTTGATATGGATATTTATGATCTTACTCTGGCAAACAGGAAAACAATAACTAATGAAGGCATCTGGTCAGCTCCAGCCAGCGGGAGCCAATTCATCTGTTCAGGTAATGCTGCATTTCTTGGTGGGGATATGAACTTTTCCAAGTTTTATGCGGTTTCTGCAGATACTGATACAATCATCTTTAAAGGTAGTCAAACGTACACAATTTCTGATACCCTTACTCTTGTAGGTGTTGATGATGGTGGGGAATTATTAATTACAAGCGATGAGGCTCCATCCAGGGCAACTGCAATTATTGATAATACTGGAGATGCTCAATTTGTAGACTATGTAAAAGTATTTAATGTCAATGGAACAGAAGAGCATCCTATAACTGCCACAAACTCCTGGAGTATGGGAGGTACAACAGATTATTGGAATTTTGCTGTGATGTACTATACGTTTGAAACAACGGGTAACTGGGACATAGCTGAAAATTGGGAACAGAATTTTCTTCCATCAGAAACTGATAATATACAAGTGCTTTCCGGAATAACTCTTTTTATAAATGGCAATAGGACTATAAATCATATGGTTATTGACGGAGTCCTCGATATAGGTGGGGATATCCTGATTGTAAATGGCAGCAGTGTTGTTGCTGATAGTATACATATTGGAACTGGAATGTTAGATGCCAATGGACCTTTCGATGCCACGGGGGCAAAAATCACTTTTACTGATGCTGGTAATCTCACGTTAGATTCTACAGTAACAAGCTTAGGAATATTATCCAGTGATAATGGTACAGTGACTTATGATGGGGAAGATCAGTACGTTTTTGCTGATACATATCATCAACTTATTTTTGATGGTATAGGGGGAAAAACACTAACGGGCGATGTGTCTGTTAACAATAATCTTATTGTGAATACCGGGGATACTTGTATTGTTGGAACCAATACCATTACAGTTGAGGGTTTAACCGACATTAATGGTACCATAACAATTAATAGTGGTAGTGTGGATGCGAATGGTATCTTTGATGCAATAGGAGGCACAATCACCTTTAATGGAGCTGGCAATTTGTATTTGGATTCAACAGTAACAAGTCTTGGTACGTTTTCTGCAAGCTATTCTACAGTGGCTTATGATGGAAGAAGTGCCCACCAATGGGTGAAGGAAGCAACTTATCATGACCTTACTTTAGCTGGACATGGAGATAAAGAGTTGTCCGGTGATATCGGTGCAACAGGAGATATAAGAATTGATCCAGGTGTCGACTTTGATGTTTCCTACATTAATAATTATTCTATAAATATAGAGGGTGACTGGATAAACAATGGAACGTTTAATGAACAAAATGGATTAGTCACTTTTGACGGGAATGATATTCAACATATATATTCAGTCGACTCTTTAAGTGGAAGTAATAAACAACAGGATTTTTATAATTTAACTATCAACAATACTGGTGCCACTGATACTGTTGTCATGGGTGGAGATTTTGATATAAAGAACAATCTTACACTTGAAAGTGGAACGATAGATTGGGAAGATATTGATCCAAGTATCCAAATAAAAGGAAATTTAACCATAAGTGATGGGGCAGTATGGATAAAAGGGAATAAACCTCTCATATTTAACGGTAGTACCCATTTTTCTGACACAAACCTTCAAGTAAGTAATTTGGGGCGTGTTGAAGTTATGGATAGTTTATTTATTTTTACGGATATGGCAGTGGACAATCTTTTTATTCCTTCTACTGGGACCTTTGGTCATACACCATCGCTTGCACTATATAACACAGGCGATTTAGTGGTTAATGAGGAGGGAGCTTTCGATAGTGATTCAATAAGCATCACTTTTAATGGGGACACAACCCAGACTATTTCTGGAGTAAATAATTTCTATAGTCTTTATATAAAAAGTTGTGATTCCTGTGTTGTTGAATTGTCAGATACAAATGATGTAATATTTGTAACTAACGGAGTATCTATAGAGACTGGAAGATTAAATCTCCCATATTCTAGCAACTTAGAATCATTGACTATTAATGAAAAAGGTGCCCTGCAATCAGGAGATTTAATTCAATTAACGGGTTCCTGGAGCAATGACGGAGCATTTCTGCATAATAATGGAAAAGTAATATTTAAAGGAGTTAATCAATCAATTAACGGAAATACTGATTTTTATGAACTTACAAAAGAAACTTCAGTTGCTGATACGCTCACCTTTGAAAAAGAAACCCTTCAAACCATAGCGAGCAAAATTGATTTGATCGGTGGGAATGTAAACAACCGTTTGGTTCTGAGAAGTAATAGTGATGACTTAAGTCCTGTTCCGTTTGAACTTGCTTTAACTCAAGATGGTTTACAAACACTTGAATATTTACGGATCAAAGATGGTAACGTATCTAATGGCGATACCCTTGTATGTCTCTATTCTCAGGATGCAGGCGGTAATGCAGGATGGGTATTTATTAACTCCGCTCCTGTAATAAGTTTTCCAGATGAAGTTCTAAGCTATAGTGAACATGATACCCTAAAATTGTTTGGTGAAAATGAAATCATTACGGTTTCTGATTTGAATGATGATAGCTTATCATCCGCTATTGTAAGAATTTCAACTAATTATTATTCAACAGAAGACACGTTAATGTTTACTGAACAAAATGGGATTACAGTTGATTCAACCTGGGGGGAAAATGGGTTTGTCGATTCAACAGGGACACTCAAGCTTATTGGTGACGATTCCCTGGCAGTTTGGGCATTTGTATTAAAAAATGTACACTATCTAAATTTGAGTGATAATCCCATGGAAGAAGATCGTACAATTGAGATTTCTGTAAATGATGGGGAAAAGGAAAGTGCTCCATATAACCGAATAATTCAAGTAGCTAACGTGAATGACCCACTTTTTATCACATCTCAAGATTCCATATATGCTACTGAAGGTACATATTTCCAATATATCGGTACTGCATCAGACCCGGATGATTATTTATTCACGTGGAATTTCCATTCTTTTCCTTCCTGGATGGTGACCAATAGTGACAGTATATATGGGATACCACCAAATTATACAAGAGACACCACTTTTACAGCTATTTCAAGCGATGGTGAATTCTTTGATACTCTACTAGTAAATGTTTTTATTACACAGATAAACAAACCACATCCGGCTGTTGCAGTGGTACAGAACAATGCTTTCTCTAATCATTTTGAATTTGTTGTAGTTGACACTATGGCAAAAGTCATAGAGGAGCCTAGGTTGACCGTGAGCAGTACCACTGATGAAGAAGTCAGCTTGACAACGATTGCTGACTTTACTTTTGGTGGCCACCATTATTTTGAAACAATCCCAGGGATTTGGTATATCAAGGTGGTAGCAGAAGGAGATGTAGGGGTTGATAGCGTTATGCGGGAGATGGGTATAACAGTCGCAAAAGCAATGAATCCTTGGATCGGATTCAGCCCGGATAGCTTGTTGCGCATTAATGGTAGTGCTGGGGCAGTACGATCTGACAAGCCTATTCTTGTAGTAGACTCCACATTGTTTCGTATTAATTTCCGTGATCGGGCCTCTTACCGTATAGGAAATGAATCCATGATCTTTGAAAAAGCGGTTACTGTTTCTATCCAATCTAGTGATGACCTTGCAATTTATCGAATGGAAGGGGACACTTGGATAGAATTACCTTCTATGTCAATGAATGGACAAATTGTTACCTATACAAAAAAAATGGGATATTTCAGGCTTGGAGCTAAAACTATGATCATCCCAGAAATAAGCAGTTTACATCAAAACTATCCCAATCCATTTAATCCTGTCACAACAATTATGTATGATGTGGGATTTTTACAGGGTCCGAATCAAAAAATAAATATTTCGGTGTATAATATTCTTGGTCAACATATTACTACTTTAGTAGACAAATATCATGAAATAGGAAGACATTCCCTTCGGTGGGACTCCAGAGATAAATGGACAAAACCTGTAGCAAGTGGAATGTATTTAGTATATATGAGATCAGAGTCTGGCTTTGTTCAAACAAAAAAGATAACGGTGTTGAAATGATCAATAAATTCAATTTTATTTTTTCTATAATACTGATTACATACTGTTTGACATTTCCGGGATGTGGTGGTCGACCAGATTATGTTGCCACGGAAGATGATCTTGCAGAAGAAGGATGGGACTTATATCGTGATGGTAAATATTTAGAGAGTGCTGAATGGTTTCAGTATTCTATTAATACTAACCCCACCTTGGACGGCTATAATGGTTTGGGATGGTCCTACGGAAAATTATCATATCAGGATCATTTGGACATAAGCATTGTTAATTTCCTGGAATATGAGACTTTATTGGATTCTGCAATTGTTAATTTCCTGGGGTATGAGACTTTATTGGATTCTGCAGCAGCAGCAAACTTATCACTCAATGATGTATGGACAATAAGAGATATTTTTGCAGGTCTCTGTTTTGCATATAGTGCTAATGGAGAAGATTCAACGGCTATTGGCTATGGTGATTTACTTTTCAGTTTTGGATGGTATGATTGGTCTTTTTTAAATGAACCGGGATTAGATTCACTTGATGTATTAATTACAGTTGCTAAGTCCGCATATTTCATTGCTGATTTTGAGATGAGCATAAACAAAGTTAATTATATTATGGATAAAAAGGATCTCGGATCATTTAATCCAAATATCAGTACACCCCAAGGAAGATTAGCACTTATTACAAAAATAGAGGAGCTCCAGCTAATTTTAGCTCCTGAATAAATATGATATTATTAGGGCATGGATTTACTTTCAAACAGCACCCACGAACGCTTTATGAAACAGGCAATCCAACTAGCCGAAAATGCAGGCAAACTTGAGGAGATACCCGTTGGTGCAATTGTTGTTAAAGATAATAATATTATTGGGAGAGGTTATAACCAATGTGAATCCTTAAAGGATCCCACTGCTCATGCAGAAATGATCGCAATTACTGCAGCTGCAAATACAGTTGAAGACTGGCGATTAACAGATTGTACTCTTTATGTCACCAAGGAACCATGTCCCATGTGTGCTGGGGCAATAATTAACAGCAGACTGAAAATGGTCATATTTGGGACCTATGATGAAGAAAAGGGCTGTTGCGGTTCATTATATCAATTATGCGGTGATCCACGATTTGGCAATAATATTTCAGTGAGAGGCGGAATTTTTGAAGACAAGTGTAAGGAACTTCTCAAAACTTTTTTTAAAACAAAACGCAAAGAATAAATAAGGATTTAGACTCATTGAAAAGTTTCAACCTGAGCAGTGTTTACAGCATTTTCAATTAAGGGTTCCAGGTTACAGTTATTTTCAGATTCTAATACATCTTTTATTCTGGCTTTTATAGCTGGATGCTTCGGTACGAAAAGTGTGCAGCAATCTTCATGTGGCTGAATTGAAATATCATATGTACCAATTTTTTTAGCAACTTCTATTATTTCCTGTTTATCAAAGCCTACCAGTGGTCGTAGGATGGTATGTATGCCTGCATCTTCCACAACTGTCATATTTTCAATTGTCTGGGATGCAACTTGCCCTAAAGCTTCTCCTGTAACCAGTGCTTTTGCTTTTTCCTTTTTTATAATATTTTCAGAAATGCGAATCATACACCGTCTATAGTGGAGGACCAGTAATTTCGGATTTGCATTGGCAAATATTTCATCTTGTACCGGGGAAAATTCAATTATATATAATTTTGCTCTCAAATGAAATTTTGTGAGCAATTGTACCGTTTCCCGCACTTTTTCGATGGAAGCAGGGGAGACATGGGGAACTGAGTGAAAATGGATGTATAGGGGTGATGCTCCCCGTTTCATGGCATAGTATGCAGCTACCGGTGAATCAATGCCTCCTGAAAGCATCACACCAACTTTTCCGCTGACACCTACAGGCAGTCCACCAGGTCCGGAAATTTTTTGTGTATACACAAAAGTTCCTTCCTGAAGCATATCAATGTAACACGTGGCTTCCGGGTTGCTGAGATTCACTGTCTTTTTTAGTTTACTGACAATCTCTGCACCAATTTCTTCGTTTATTTTCTGAGAACTGTAGGGGAGATAGGGATCAGACCTTCTTGCAGTAATACGAAATGTGTCAAAGGTGATATCTTTCAATATTTCCAGTGCAGATAGTTTCATTGAATCCAAGTCAGGATGGATTTTAACAGCAGGAGCAAAATAAGCAAGCCCAAACCGGTTTTCCAGGGTTGATAGAATTGAATCAATAGAATTGGTGTTAGACTCTGATAAGCTGATTAAAAAACGACCGCGAAGTTTCTCTATTTTATCGATCGCATTCGGTACGGTCACATTGAGAGCATCGTGAATATTTCTTTTTAAGGTATTTTCAAAATAACTGCGGTTTTTTCCTTTTAAGCCAATTTCAGAATAGTGGCACAGGATATGAGTGGTTTTCATACTATAATTTACATGTTTCTTTGGATGACCTTTTTATAAATTATTCCTGGTAAGAAGAACAAAAATGAGCCTATTCCCACCTATTGAACCATATAATGATCTTTTCTTGAAAGTGTCTGACTTGCACACTATTCATGTTGAAGAAGCAGGAAATCCAGACGGAAAACCGGTCGTTTTTGTCCATGGAGGCCCAGGCGGAGGAATTGAATCTATTTACCGTCAGTATTTTGATCCAGAAAAATGGCGAATAGTATTGTTTGACCAACGGGGATGTGGAAAAAGTACGCCTTTTGCAGAACTGGCTGAAAATACCACATGGGATCTGGTCTCAGATATGGAAAAGATTCGGAATTATCTTCACATTGAAAAATGGGTTGTTTTTGGAGGGAGCTGGGGCAGTACTTTATCACTTGCCTATGCCCAGTCATATCCGGATAAAGTGAAAGGTCTTATACTGAGAGGCATATTCTTACTCCGTCATAAAGAGATACAGTGGTTTTATCAGGAAGGAACCAGTAATATTTACCCCGATGCATGGGAAAACTATATAAAACCAATTGATGAAGGGGAGAGGGATGATCTACTCCCCGCATACTATAAAAGGCTGACCAGTAAAAATAGGGAGATTCGTTTAGAAGCTGCCAAAGCATGGAGTGTGTGGGAGGGAAGTACCAGTAAACTTCTGCCAGATGAAAAGACTTTGCATCGTTTTGGTGAGGATGAATTTTCAGAGGCCTTCGCAAGAATTGAATGCCATTATTTTATAAATAAGGGATGGTTTGAGCCTGAAGATCAACTCTTACAAAATATTTCTGTGATTCGGCATATTCCAGGTGCCATTGTTCAAGGTCGATACGATGTGGTTTGTCCTATGATTTCTGCCTGGGAACTGCATCAGGCCTGGCCGGAAGCTGAATTCCATATAATAAAAGACTCTGGACATTCCATGACAGAACCGGGCATTGCAGAAAAATTGGTTCAGCTCACAGAACAATATGCTGATTCTTGAGAGTAGTTTCTTCGAATAGAAGTGAAAAATCAATTAAAATCAATACAAGACACACTTTTAATGGGACCGGGCCCATCTTGTGTCCATCCTTCTGTCTATAATGCTTTAGCCACAAACACTATAGGTCATCTTGATCCATATTTTATTAACCTCATGGATCAAATCAAAGGGTATCTAAAAATATTGATGAATACCAGAAATAGGTTGACTATACCCGTATCCGGGACTGGATCTGCTGGAATGGAAACGTGCTTTGTAAATTTACTTGAAAAGAACGATAATGTATTAATTCTTATCAATGGTGTTTTTGGTACACGCATGGAGGATGTAGCCAGCCGTTTAGGGGCAAATGTAGATGTGTTAAAATTTGAATGGGGCACACCTGTTATAGTGGATGCTGTTGAAGGTCAATTAAATAAAAAGAATTATGATTTACTGGCAGTGGTTCATGCAGAGACATCTACCGGTGTGTGTAATCCCATAAACGAAATTGGTGAATTGATTAGAAAGAAGAAAACATTATACCTGGTTGATTGCGTCACGAGTCTAGGAGGAATGGAAGTCAAAATGGATAAATGGCATATTGATGCTCTCTATAGCGGAACACAAAAATGCCTCTCCTGCCCGCCTGGTTTAGCCCCAGTCAGTTTTTCTGATCGGGCTGTAGAAAAATTAAACAATCGAAAAGCTAAAGTGCCAAACTGGTATCTTGATTTGAGTATGATTACCCAATATTGGAGTGGTAAAAGCAGGGTATATCATCATACAGCTCCCATTAATATGCTTTATGGATTATATCAGGCCTGTTACAATATCATACAGGAAGGAATGGAAGCAGTGTTCAAACGACATATGAACATGCACAATTTACTCATATCAGAATTAGAACAAATGGGGATCCAAATACTGGTAGAAACACAATCTCGTTTACCCATGCTGAATTCCCTGATTATACCTGATGGAGTAGATGATGGTGAAATCCGATCCAGGTTACTCAATGAATATCAGATTGAGATAGGGGGAGGATTAGGTCCGCTAACAGGGAAAATATGGCGTATTGGACTCATGGGGGAAACAGCAAGGGAAGAGAATATTATCCGGTTGATTGATGCTCTTAAAAAATTACTGTAGTGTATGACAAAAGGTACACACAGCTACATTGAGGATACACGGAACGAATCAATATTAATCAATATAAACGGCCAGCTTTTTCCAAGACAGGAAGCAAAAATATCTGTTTTTGATAGTGGATTTCTCTTAGGTGACGGTGTTTGGGAAGGCATTCGTCTTCTGAATGGCAAGCTTGTCTTTATAAAAGAGCACCTGGACAGGCTTTATGGTGGGGCAAAAATCCTGTCAATTGAAATTGGGTTTACGTTTGACAGAATGATTGATCTTATCAGTGAAACCCTTGAAGCAAATAATATGGAAACCGGTGTTCATTTACGCGTCATCGTTTCGCGAGGGTTAAAAAAAACACCGTATCAACATCCCAATGCAAACTGTGGGGCGCCGACAGTTGTGATCATCCCTGAGTATAAAGAAGCTGATTCTGCAGTCAATCAACAGGGTATCTGCATCAAGACTGTTTCCATTAAAAGAAGTACTCCCGAAGTTCAGGACCCACATATTAATTCCCTTAGTAAGTTCAACTGTATTGCTGCGTGTATAGAAGCAACAAAATTAGGTGCAGATGAAGGTCTTATGTTGGATAAAAATGGTAATGTTTCTACCTGTAATTCCACTAACTTTTTTATTGTGCGTGATGGTGAGGTATGGACATCATCAGGAGAGTATTGTCTTCCGGGTATTACAAGAAAAGTTGTGATTGACCTTTGCAAAGAAAATAATATCTTTGTGCATGAAAGGGATTTTCAATTAAAGGAGGTACATTCAGCTGATGAAGCTTTTGTTACTGGTACATTTGCCGGGATTATTCCTGCCATAGAAATAGATGAAAAAACACTGTCTCATGGGAAACGTGGTCTTCTAACGAAGAATCTACAGGAACTGTATGGTCAGAAACTCCATCAACTTTATCCAAAACAGCAATGATGGACAGTGTGCATATTGCAATGTGGTCGGGTCCACGGAATATTTCTTCAGCCATGATGCGTTCTTTTGAAAATCGTCCTGACACTATTGTCACTGATGAACCTTTTTATGCCCATTACCTTGTGAAAACCGGGATAAAACATCCCTTAAGGAAAAAAATTATTCAGAACTCTGAGTGTAATTTCGATAATATTGTCACATATCTTACCGGCTCCATTCCGGATAAGAAAAAAATATGGTATCAGAAACATATGGCTCACCATAACCTGCCGGGCATGGATATTCATTGGACTAAAAAAGTTACTAACTGTTTTCTTATTCGACATCCAAAAGAGGTCATATTATCCTATGAAAAAAGATTCCCTATTGGCAACATTGATCAACTTGGTTATAAACAGTTATGTGTTCTTTTTGAATACCTTAAGAAAGAAACAGGTAAAAGCCCACCAGTTCTTGATTCCAGGGATATTTTAAATCATCCAAGGGAGATACTCAATAAACTGTGTGATAAAATTGGAATATCTTTTATGGATCAGATGCTTTCCTGGCCTTCAGGCAGCAGAAAAAGTGATGGAATGTGGGGTCAGTATTGGTATAAAAATGTGGAAGATTCCACCGGATTTCAAAAGTATCAAGAAAATAACAAAAAGCTTCCAGATAAATTATTGTCACTTTACAAAGAATGTTTATCATATTTCGATAAACTATATTTACACCGGATCCGACCACAAATACAACCAGAGGAGAATGGATAGATATGCTGAAAAAACTATTCATTACTTTACTGATAGCGCTGAATTTTTATACACAATTTTGTTTCCCAAAATTTATGGCAAACCAAAATATCAGGTTGAGTAGTTTAAAAAACCATCAACAGGTAGTTGATTTTACTGTTGAGGCTATATATGAAGTGGATAACCAGAATCCTCTAGGTGCACGTTTTCGCCATAATCAAAGCGGATTTGTATTGGATATGCTCAGGATACAATCTGTACCACAGGCTTTTATGTGGGTTAACAGCCACCCTGTATCTGACAGGGGTGAACCTCATACACTTGAACATTTGCTCTTGGGAAAAGGTACTAAAGGACGTTATGTAGCATCTCTTGAAGAGATGTCATTGGGAAATAGCTCAGCTTTTACTGCCCAGCTGCGGACATGTTATCATTTTCATACACCTGCAGGGAGTTCCGTATTTTTTGACCTCTTTCATACAAAACTTGATGCCATGCTTCATCCTAACTTTTCCGATGAGGAAATTCGAAGGGAAGTAAGAAACATGGGCATTACCAACGATCCGGTGGATGGAAGTCTTTCCCTTGAAGAAAAAGGAACTGTGTATAATGAAATGGTTAGCTCCTTTGAGCGGCCCTGGGGAAATTTGTATTTCGAATTGGGAAAGATGATTTATGGCCATGATCATCCTTCAGCATACTCGGCGGGAGGATATCCAACAGCAATTCGTGAGATGATACCCGTACACATACGAAATTTTCATAATTCCACACACCATCTTAACAATATGGGCGCTATAATGGCTTTGCCTTCAGATATAAGCCTGGAGACTGCCCTTATCCGGATATCGGATATTTTAAAAATCGTTGAGCCTGGAGCAAAGTACGGTAATGTTCATCCCGATGACGTAAATAGTTTATTGCCTATCCCAGATGGAAAAAATACCGGAACCCTATCGCAGGTTACTTTCCCTCATATGAATCAAAATGAACCAGGACTCTTGGTATTTTCCTGGCCGGCAAACAGGACATTAGATTCAAAACAAAATATTTTGCTTGATCTTTTCTTACAGACCCTTGCCAGCGGGCAAACATCAAACCTGTATCGCAGGTTCATAGATTCACAGACTCAAATCATGGATATTGGAGCAACATCTGTTTTTGGCTGGCGTTCTGATGAAGTTGGTGAACCGATTTTTATCGGTTTGAATAGTGTACATCGTAAGACTGGAGATACCGGAATGATGGATTCTATTCGTCAGGTTATCTTGGACGAAATCCAACTAATCAGCAATTATCCGGACGGTTCTGATGAATTGTCTGAATTTAACAAAAGAATCGAAAGTAGAATTGAAAAATACAGAAAAGAAATAACTGATTTTCTTAATTCGCCCCCAAGGTTTGGATACAGGGGAACAGGCTCCTCATGGATGAAACATCTGTCTGAATTGCATAAAATTGGCGGTTTTAAACGGTCACTTACTTTTTCGAAATATTTTGACTGGGCTTCTACAATTGTAAAAAGCAATAAAAACCACTGGCGGGAAATGATTAATAATTGGAAGCTGCTGAACGATAAACCGTTTGGTGTTGTGACTCTACCGGATCCTGAGTATCTGGAACAAAAAAGAGATGAACGCGATCTACGTATCGAAGAGTATAAAATATTGCTGATGGAACGATATCAAACAAATGATATACACAATGCTCTTCTGAACTATCAGGAAGATTATGATGGGAATACAGCTGTCATCAAAAAAGCATCTCAGACGATCAATATGCCCAAGTTTATTGATCAGCCACCGTTTACCTTGGACGATCAGCTCGATTATTCAATACATAAAATGCCTGGAGGGGGTGATTTAATTTATTCCCGGTTTGATAATATTACGGGGGCTACAATCGGATTGGCATTTAATCTTCATGTTGTGCCTGAATCTCTTCTGGTCTCCCTGTCAGCTCTCCCTGTATTTATGGCTGAAGTTGGTGTCCAAATTGATGGTACCATTGTAACCTATAATGAAATGGAGGATATGCTTCGTCGTGAACTCCTCAGATTCGATACCTGGTTTGCTACGAATGAAAGAACAAAGCGGATCGAGTTGGTTGTTGAAGGAGCAGGTTCAACCATGGAAGAAGCAAAAAGAACGTTAGTCTGGATGGAGGCAGTATTAAAAACACCCAATCTCCAGGAAACGAACCTTGCCCGAATTCGGGATGCGATTGATCTAAACTTAAGTAATCAACGAAACCGAATGCGTGGATCTGAAGAATCCTGGGTACAAAATCCTGCCAAGTCTTTCAGAATGCAAGACCATCCTTTGTTTCTCAGTACAGAAAGCTTTTTAACCAAAATTCATTCCTATCAACGTTTGAGATGGCAGCTCAAAGAAATTGGACGGGAGGAACAAAATGTATTTACTACATGGATTGCTTCAATTTCAGATTATGCTCAAAAAGGAAGAAAAAACCTGTTAAAACTACTGGAAAATCAAATTCTTATCCCTGAGAATATAAATGAACTTGCCCAGGATGCACTTCAGGATTTGAAACTGAATCTGACCAGTATTCCAGATGAAACCCTTGAGCAGGATTGGCGGTATTTATGCGAACAAATCCAGAAGGATTTATTCCTTTCTCCGAAAATCGTATTGACACAAATGAAAACTATATTGGAAACAATTGTGCATCAGGATAATGTACGGGGTTATATAATATGCTCTAAGAATTCCTATGAGGAATTAGATGTAGATATTTTCAAGTTTGTAAGCAACTTTTCATCAGAATTATCCATAGTGAAACATTACACCAACACACCATTTATAACTAAGAGAATGCAGGACCATTATCCCGAAATAAAAAATCCGAAATATGTTGGATTAGTCAACATCAGTTCCAGCTCTGGCGTTCACATAAATACTGCACCGTGCGCAAGTTTTGTTGAAACAAAACCTGAAGTTTTACTGGATTTTCTTTCGGCTCGTCTCTATGGTGGAGGCGGAGCTCATAGTATGTTTATGAAGACATGGGGTGCCGGACTGGCTTATTCTAACGGATTGCGCTCCAATGAATACAGCGGACAACTGATCTATTATGCCGAACGCTGTCCCGATTTATCCCAAACTATGGATTTTGTTGTACAAACTTTAAAGGAAGCACCGTTTGATCCATCCTTATCAGATTATGCTGTTGCCCAGGCGTTCAGTGTCAATCGTGCTGGAAATCGCTATGAAATACGCGGCAGGGAAATGGCAGCGGATTTGGCTGATGGACTTACGCCTGAAATTGTATCACAATTTCGAAAGGGGGTTATGAAACTTCGTGCGAGAGATGATCTTTATGATACTCTTCATTCTCGTATGGAATCTATTTATGGCAGGGTGTTGCCAGGATATGGTCCAAAAGCTCAAAAAGTTGAAAAAGCTCAATATTTTGTTATTGCCCCCGAAAATATGCTTCAAACCTATGAAGAATATCTTCAAAGTACAGAAGGGAAAGATGGTACCCTTTATCGATTATATCTCAGGGATTATTGGCTGGTAGATTAATGTCTTTACAATACAAGAATAAAGCCCGATGTGGTTTTTCATTCTTTAGATATGGTATAAATTCAAGCCATGTATGATCCTATTATAATCCTTACAACAACATCTTCAAATAAAGAGGCAGAAATTATTGGAAGTAAATTAATTGAAAAGAAACTGGCTGCCTGTGTGAATATTATTCCCAATATCAAATCTATTTATCGTTGGGAAGGGAAGATCAATAAAGATTCAGAATATCTGCTCATAATTAAAACAGTAAAAAGGGTAGAGGAAGATGTATTTGAAAATATTCGTAAACTTCACAGTTATGATACTCCTGAAATGATTTCGATTCCCATAACAGGAGGAGAAAAAAGCTATCTAAATTGGTTATCCAAATCTGTTGCCTGATGAGCTCATTAAATGCTAAAGAATAAAATACTGTATATAGTGGCATTTTTCTTTATCCTCTTGGCTGTAGGATCCAGCGGATTCTATATTATTGGCGGAACTGAAAAATGGAGTGTAGTTGACAGCATTTATATGACGGTAATCACCTTGTCAACTGTTGGCTTTGGGGAAGTACATGAATTAACGGAAACGGGTAAAATATGGGCCATAGTGGTTATTATGTTCGGTGTTACAGGATTTGCTATATTAATTTCCCAGTTAGGATCATACTTAATTGAATTCAAACAGTATCGGAATCAAAAAATGGAAAATAAAATTAAGAAAATGAAGGATCATTACATCATCTGCGGATATGGAAGGATGGGTGCTGTAATCGCTAAGGAATTAAGCGAAAAAAATATTCCTTTTGTCATTATCGAGATCAATGAAGAAAAAACAAACTTGATGGACGATTTAGGATACAAGTTTATCAAACAGGATGCAACTTTGGATGAAACATTGATCAATGCAAATATTGAACATGCCAAAGGAATTGTAGTGACACTCAGTACCGATCAGGAAAATTTATTTGTGACCATGTCCGCCCGGAATCTCAACCAGACTGCTTATGTATTGGGGCGATGCGCCAAACAAGATACTGGTAAGAAATTAAAACGCGCTGGAGCAAATAAAGTTGTTAACCCATATATTACAGGTGGACATAAAATGGCTGAGTTATTGCTGGCACCTTACCTGGAAGATACAGTATCACTAGCTTCTCCCAATCATAATCTTGATATAGTTATTGACGAATTTAAACTGAAAGATATCGATAGATATGACGGTATAATGATCAAGGATTCCAAATTCAGGGAAGATTATAATCTTGTTATTGTAGGACTCATAGATGAAAATGAAAAAAGTATACTGAATCCGGATCCTCACACAATCCTGAACATACAGCATACAATAATACTCTTAGGGTCTAAAGAGAATATCGATAAATTTAGTGAAACTATATAAAATGTCATATAATATATATTATGTATAATAGGATGTATAAATTAATATTAACCAGATTCCCCCTATTCTCACTTTCTGCATTCGTTTTATTAACATTCTTGAGTGTCATTCTATACCCTGGCAGCACGTACAGGGATAATTCTACCTCACGATATCATTTTTTTGACAATTTCCTCAGTGATTTAGGACGGACAGTTACATTTGGAGGCGATATAAATTATTTTTCGTGTTTTCTTTTTGCGAACGCTTTATGTATTACCGGTATAATGTTCATGATCTTTTATGTTGTTTTACCATGGTTTTTTAAGGAAGATAATTATTTTAGGTTATCCATAGTTGGCTCTGTTTTTGGACTATTAGGATGTGTCTGTTTTGTGGGAACGGGATTAACCCCTGCTGACTTATACCTGGATGCCCACATATTTTTTTCGAATTATATATTTTACCTCTCATTCCCGGCAACATTGATATACAGTTATGTGATAATCAGATCACGTAAATTAAATACACTCTATGGAATTGGATACTTTGCCTTTGCTCTGACCCTGGTATCTTATATATTTATATTAGAATTTGGACCGCAACCATCTGAATCTGATTTTAGTTTAATATTTCAGGCCACATCCCAAAAGATTATCACAATTTGTTTTGTATTAGCTACCTGGATGCTTTCTAAAGGAATCAATAAGTCAATAAATAACGTAACCGGATAAATAATCACCCATTATCGTATAACAAAATTAATAAGCCGATTTTTTATATAGATCGTCTTCATTATGGTGTGATTTTCAATATGTTTATTTACTTTTTTGATTTTACGGGATTCTTCTGAAACGATTTCTTCTTTTGAGTCTTTTGCAATGATTATTGATCCTCTCAGCTTTCCATTCACCTGAACTGCAATTTCAACTTCCTCTTCGCTGGCCAATTTTTCGTCATACAGCAGCCACTCTTTATAGGCCATTGTATCCTGATTGCCCCACATCTGATTTATTTCTTCAGAAAAATGCGGAGCAAATGGAGATAATAATTTTAAATAATCCTGCAATACTTCTTCGGGCACCTCATGTAAATCGGATAAATGATTTTGAAAAATCATCATTTGTGATATTGCTGTATTCAATCGAAGCTTTTCAATATCTTCCGATACTTTTTTAATTGTTTGATGCAGTAATCTCAACGTTTCTTTTTCAGGAGGTATTGCAGTGATTTTTTCATTTGATGTAAAAAGTATCCATAATCTCCGTAAAAACCTGTCAATGCCAACAATACCCTTTGTGTCCCAGGCTGCAGCCTGGTCAAATGGGCCTATAAACATCTCATAGAGACGAAATACATCCGCACCGTACCTTTCTACCACCTCATCCGGATTTATCACGTTATCCCTTGATTTAGACATTTTTTCACCGCCTTCTCCTAAAACCATACCATGGGAGGTTCGCTTCAGGTAAGGTTCCGAATTTGGTACGAACCCACAATCATATAAAAATTTGTTCCAGAATCGTGAATACAGCAAATGGAGAGTTGTATGTTCCATTCCCCCGTTATACCAATCCACCGGCATCCAGTAGTCCAACTTTTTTCTGTCAGCAAAAGCTGAATCATTATGAGGATCAATATACCGGAGAAAATACCAGGATGAACCAGCCCAGTTTGGCATTGTATCAGTTTCTCTTTTGGCATCCTTCCCGCATTCCGGACATTTGGTATTGACCCAATCCAGAATAGCCGCCAAGGGAGACTCCCCTGTTTCAGTGGGCTCATATTTTTCAACAGTGGGAAGCAAAACAGGTAAATCCTGTTCAGGAACCGATACCCACCCACACTCATGACACTGAATCAGAGGAATGGGTTCCCCCCAATATCTTTGTCGGGAGAAAACCCAATCCCTTAATTTGTAATTAATGGCCTTGTCTCCTATCCCCTTTTCTTCCAGCCATTGAGTTGTTTTGGTCTTTGCGGTTTCTACATCCAGCCCGTTAATATCCAGGTTTGCTTCATCATTGGAGGAATTGATACACTGTCCCTCATATGGCCAGCAGGCTTTACCTGCCAAGACATCCTCCACACGTATTCCTTCATTTTCTGCCAATTCCTGAGGAGGGTGATTGATACATTGAATCTTTAGTCCATATTTCTGTGCAAAATCAAAATCTCTTGTATCATGGGCAGGAACTGCCATGATTGCACCGGTGCCATAGCTGATGAGCACATAATCTGCAATCCAGATTGGAATTTTTTCATTGTTTACAGGATTGACTGCGTAGGCTCCTGTAAAAACACCAGTCTTTTCCATCTCCAGCTCAGTCCGTTCGAGATCACTTTTCTTAGCTGAATCTTTCATATAAGATTCCACAGCTGCTTTCTGTTCTTTAGCAGTAATGACCGGGACCAGTTCATGCTCTGGTGAAAGAATCATAAAAGTGGCTCCAAATAACGTATCTGGTCGTGTCGTAAATACTAATATATCGTTAGTTCCTCCATCCACTGAAAATGTTACTTCAGTTCCATCCGATCTGCCAATCCAGTTCACCTGCTGAGTTTTGATTTTATCCAGAAATTGAACGTCATCAAGGTCTTGGATCAGTTTTTCTGCGTAGGAAGTTATTTTCAGCATCCATTGTTCAATTGACCGTTTTGTTACCTCACCATCGCATCGTTCACAACGTCCATCTACTACTTCTTCATTTGCCAGGCCTATCTTGCAGTCAATACACCAATTAATGGGTATTTTCTGTTTATATGCTAATCCCTTTTCATACAATTTTAGGAAAATCCACTGGGTCCACTTATAATACCCAGGATCTGTTGTAGAAAATACTCTGTCCCAGTCAAAAGAAAATCCCAGTGATTTTAACTGCTTTGTATATTTGTCAATATTTTCCTTCGTAATAACATTGGGGTGAATGCCTGTTTTAATAGCATAGTTTTCCGACGGAAGACCAAAGCTGTCGAATCCCATTGGAAAAAGAACATTGAATCCCTCCATCCTTTTCTTCCTGGCTAGAATATCAAGGGCAGTGTACGAACGGGGATGGCCTACATGTAATCCTTCACCGGATGGATAGGGAAATTCCACCAGGCAATAGAATTTTTCCTTATCAGAAAAATCGACAGCCTGGAATGTTTTATTTTCTTCCCAGTAATCCTGCCATTTTTTATCTACTTTTTTATGGTTATACTCATTCATAAGAAACTAGCTTAGGCTATAAATAGTCTTTTCCCCTGTCGATTACTACTCAAATAGTAATCATATTTTCTGTCTTTTTACCATCATTAATATTAGTAAGTGTTAAAAAGTAGATAGGGTAGGATAATTATGGCGTATTATTACGCCTTATATCTTGATTCATAAAGAAAAATGGCAGATATGCAAAAATCATCAAAATAACACCAATAATCATAAAATTTAGTATGTACCACGGCCATACACCAAATACGAGTGGATTATTCACATTAGGAATTTCCCTTAAATACATATAATTACCCCCTGTCTTCCAGCATATCAATCCTATTGGAATAGCAACAATGCATAGAAATATCATTGATTTTACAACTGAATATTTACTGGGAACCTTTTTATCTATAAATATATTCCAACTGCAAAATAAAATAATTAATGAATGATGAATATAAAATGTGATATAACTGGTCCAATTATCGAAATCAGTCATATCTGGAGTTAACATTGCAATTAATGTTCCAGTAAAACCCATTAAATATGAAAATTCAAAACAAAACTGGTTTTTATTGTATAAAGCAATTGCGCTCATTATTAAAGCATAGTGACAAATATGAAGTGGTAAATCTTCGGCTAAATTAAAACCTCTAACATAATATCGATTGATATAATCAATTAACTCCTGGAATACTGTAAAACTCAGGAGTAATATTATTAATATAGTTTGGTTTTTTTGGGAGAGTCTTTTCCCAAGAAATAAGATGAAAATGATACACATGATACACATGGATAAAGCCAGACAATGATAATGATCAAAAAGGTGCAATCCGGTAAGCTTTGTATTCATATCAAAAGATATTAATATTATATATGCCCTCTATGAGAATTATATATATTTATATAGAGAGATAAGTTGTGTCGGGGTGGGGAGATTTGAACTCCCGACCTCGTCGTCCCGAACGACGCGCGCTAACCGGGCTGCGCTACACCCCGAAATGATATCATTTAATTTAGTGTTGTCATCAATTAAAAGAGATACTTTGTTAAAACGAATCCTCCTACGAGAAGAACAGCAAAAATAATGCTCAAAAAGTTAAAATAGCGATCAATAAAATCTTTAATTCTTTCTCCAGAATAATATATGAGTGCACTAACAGTAAAAAAGCGTAGAGATCTTCCTAAAATGGAAGCTCCCATAAACTCCATAAAATTAGCATTAGCAGCTCCAGCGGTGATAGTAAATACTTTGTATGGAATTGGAGTTAAAGCAGCAACTAAAATGGCAATGAAATTGTGTTCTTGAAAAGTTTGTGCCAAAGCATTGTAATGATCTTCATATCCATAAAAACCAATTATCGAATTTCCTATATACTGCATAAAGTAGTAACCAATGATGTATCCGCCGATTCCTCCGAGTACAGAGAAGAGCGATGTGTAAGCAGCATATCGAAATGAGTATTTTGGAATAGAAAGTGCCATAGCGATAAGCAGAACATCAACAGGTATGGGGAAAAAAGATGATTCCGCAAATGCCAAGATAATTAATGCAGGAACAGCATAAGGTGTTTCCGCCCAGTGCAGAACCCAGTCGTATAATTTTCGTAGTTGATTCATTACCTTCTTGAATGTATCAATTATTCTTGAAATAATACAGCAATTGCTGACATAACTTCTCTTTGTATGGTTGTTCCGGTAGGCCTGTTCAACATTTTACCATTTACAACCATACCGCTGGAACCGCCTCCATCGAGATTAATTGCTTCAACACAATCTAAATCATCCATCATGACAGCCAATTCCTGGAGATACACTCCCCTGCTGGCTATCTGCCGGCCATCAACAACCATGATAATAAACCTGCCGTCAGAGGTGTATCCGGCAGCTGTACGGGGGTGAATATTGGGAATTTCAGAACCAAAAAACACTTCTTCATCAACTGTTATATTAATTTCTCCATCAGAAATTAATACAGGCCCGGCTTGTAGGGCATCCCGTACATTCCATGGAACAGCTTGCGAAAAATCAAGAGATAATTGGGGTATATTTTGCTGATTTAAAACAGGAGCTTGCCATTCATAAATACTGTCATTGCGTGATGCAATCCAGGCAATATCGATATGATTATCATCGCGAATACCTAACGCACTTCTTGTCAAAAAATATCGCGTATTGCCGCGCAGAACAGATGAAATTGCCGGTGAATTAATAATATTATTGGACATTAATAATCCCACATGATCAGTAGGATTCTTATCCATAATAAAATATCCGCCATTCACCACAATGCTTGCATTCAGGTTATCCGAAAATTCAGATAATGTTTCCTTCCTGTCAGTATCCTGTGAATGGACAACACGAATGGACATATCCTGTAATGACACATCCACTTCTGCATACCAGGCTTTTAACGGCATAATATTGTTCTTTCCTTTATATACTTTGATTCCATCTGGGAGATTTTGATTAATCCTTTCCATCGGGCGCCATTGCATTTTAACTTGACGGAAGATTTTATTTTTTCCACACCCAGAAAAAAATAAGAAGAGAGAGAATAAGAGAAGGAATTGTTTTTTGATAATAGCTTTTATTCCGATTTTGTTATGTGAAAAGTTGTTGAAGCGAATTCTATCTCATTTGTATCAGTAATAGAAATTTCCCACTTTCCTGCCCTTTCAGGATTGATCTTAACCACACTCCAGCACCTCCAATTTATTGACCGCTCAACTACCATTAGAACTTTTGCAACAGTTTTTCCCTTATACGTCCATTTGTGAAGTATCTCCTGGGTTCCACCATTCCTGTTGTCTATACCGGATAAGCAATAAAGTGTGCCGACACTATCAGGAAAAACTGAACCAGGGTCTATTGCACTCCTGTTTTTGATATCAACATCCCGTGCAACCATTATAAAATTTAACGCTAATTGTTCAGACGGTATCGAATCTGTAGGTGTTATTTCATTTTGTAAGAATGAAATTGAATCAGTAGTTCCAGTAATATCTTCAAGTGTTTCTGCTGAATCAATGCGCACTCCATTCGTCGTATCAATTTCTACATTCCCGGGAATTATGGTTGGTGTAGCTATGGATGGGTTCTTCTCCCCTCTTTGGATTCCTGAAAAATAAATGATACCGATATACATGAAATAGGTGACTATAAGAAATCCGGTTACAGAGTATAAGCGTTGGTATAGGGCAATAGAAACGAGGATCAATAATACAATACCAAGGTAAAAAATTGACGGATCATTTAACATATATGTATCATTATCTTTTCAGTTTGGAAAATTATTAATGGTATTTTGAACTGAATTTACCCTTTTCCCCATCGAAAAAGATACAGGAAACCCCGAAAAATCGGGGTTCTTATTACGATCTCAGATAATTTAGGAAAAGAAATAATATTAATAGGTCTTCCAGTATTGAATGCGCTTATCTCGATAACTGAAATATAAATCATTACCTCTGAAACACAGCCCGACTACAGTGCTGTCAGTAATGGTGGTGGTGTCAGTGACGACAAAATGATTATCTGTTAAAATTAAAATATCTGTCATAGAGGTATCAACACCAAGCATGTAGAATGAAGAACCTTTGTGTGTAAGAGCATAAATCCCATGATAGGTGGTGTCTATAAAGTCGAAATGAAAAACTGTGTCCATGCTGGAAGTGAACGTTCTATCTTTGGAAATAACCCGGGCTCTGTATTGAGTTAACGTATCCAGATTTCTATAAAGCGTGAGCAAGGAGTCCTTCTCACTGAGATATGTTATTCCGCAGGGCTGCCAGTTTGTTGAGATTGTATCCCAATCTGTATATGCATTTTCTCCAATTGGGGAGCATTTTCTGATAAGACTGGTCTCCCTTGATTGGAGATACAGATCACTTCCATCATTGGTAATTGAAATGTAGCCTTGTCCGTTCATCTCTAAATCGAATCTATCAGTGACATAGATACTATCATTAGCATGAAATTTTAACAGATCAATTTGTGATCCCGCATTACCGGACAGGTCGTAGTTTGTAGTGTAAAACGAGCCATTTAAATAGGTAATATCCGCTATATCATCGTAATAGGTATTTTTATCGGTGTCAATTTCAGAATCATTTTCGCAGTTTAAAATAAATAACGATCCTGCCAGAGTAATAACGAAAATTTTTAATAAATTCGGCATATGAGAAATTACTATGAACAAAAGAAAACCAAAATAACGAAAATGAAATACTTCACCCCCCTGATCCTCCTTTTCTTCATTTCCTGTGCAACCATAGTGCGCCAGGTTTTACCATTAGAAAATCTTCCCCTTCCCACCGGACAGTATAATGTTGGCACAAAAATATATACATGGGAAGACAGCTCCCGAAAGGAATGGTTCGGGGAGGAAAGTAATGAATTTCGACGAATTCCTGTACAGGTTTGGTTTCCTATAGAAGGTGGTACAAAACAATTACATTCACCATATCTTCAAAACCCACAGGATTATATTCGGGTCATATCTACTGATTTTGATATACCAGGCAGTTTATTGTCAAATGTAAAGAATATCAGGACAAGTACAACCATTGATGGAATTCCAAAATCTGGACTTGGGAAAAGGCCAATTATAATTTTTTCTCATGGTTTAGGAGGATTTAAAAATCAAAATACTATACAGATGGAAGAACTGGCAAGCCATGGCTATATCATATTTGCCTGTGATCATGTTTATGATGCAGGTTTTGTCCGGTTTTCAGAGGATGAAATTATTTACAGCAAATCATTTGTACGGCATTTCCCTGAAGGCATAACCGATGAAGAATATTGGGATACAAGAGAGAAACATCTCTCGATACGTTCCCAGGATATTTCCTTTATCATTGATCAAATTGAAAAGCTGGACACTATTGATCCGGCCCTTTCTCCACTATGTGATTCACAAAACATATCACTAATGGGTCATTCCTTTGGTGGAAGTACTGTTCTTTCCACTTTACTAAGGGAAAAAAGTATTAATTCCTGTATTGCCCTGGATGCCTGGACTCTTCCTATGCCATCACATGAAATAAACCAGAATATAAATACGTCCTTACTCCATCTGGGGCAGTTGAGTGATAAATACTGGGAAAATAAAAATAATCGCCTAAAGTTAGATACCCTGGTCCAGAATAACAAAAAAGAGTCTATAAGAATCAGGATATCCAAAACAAAACATTTTGATTATTCTGATTTTTCTTATTTTACCTGGGCAACCAAATTGTTTGGTATCACCGGAAAAATAAATAGAAATGAATTCAGATTGTCTTTGAATAAAATATTAGTGGATTATCTCAATTATACTGTATTAAATAAAGGCGAATTTAATGTAGAAAGAGTAAAACAATTATATAGTGGAATTGAAGTAATTAGAAATGTAAGACAATGAATGTACTTAACTTAAAAGTCACTTCAACTAATTATTTATATAAAAAAAGGGTCTAAAAAGACCCTTTTTTTTAGTCATTATTAAAAGTTAGAAACCAAATCTTAAAGCTAGTACTTGATTAGCACTGAAATACTCTGTAGGTATGAAAGCGTAATCTACACTCATGTTCATACCAATAAAAGATTTTAAATTAAGAGACCCACCAAATGAGATACCATCGAATGGATTTTTATAATCCCAATTACTTTCTGTCGTGTTAATTTCCTTTGCTGCCATGGATAACTTATATCCAGCACGAACAGCTGCCAAATCCCCAATTGAATAAGAACCTAAAAGACTCACTTCATCGGTAGCATAGTAATTGCTCTTATATGTCACACCAAGATTGATTCCTGAGAGAGCATATGTTGCTGACATGTCCATTGTGAATGGTAAGTCAAAGGATGCAGCATCAACCTTGTAATATTCCACTGGCCGATTAGCATCCGGTACTTCTGCTGTAACTCCAAGACCCTCACCACCATAAGTAACAGGACTCCCAAAATTACGGATCACAAAGCCAACATTCAGGCCTTCAATATCCATCAGGGACCGATATTGGACACCGACGTCAAAAGTAAGAGCATTAGCGCTTACGCGTCCAAAACTTTCGCTGACCCAGTTGGCATTGAACCCAACGCTGGTGCGGTCAGACAATCTCTTAGAAATTGTTCCTCCCAGCACTATGAATGTCGGTGTGAAAATCTGTCCTGTCCCGTCTGGGTAAAAGACAGTTGTTTCTTTAATATCTCCAACGCTGAATGTCCTAGCTGAAACTCCAATTTTTCCAATCTTACCAAATTCAGAGGAAACACCAAAGAAGCTATTTTTAATATCGGCAAGGTAAGACCGGTAGGAAAAGATCGCATCTACCTTGTTCTCGCTCATGGCAAGTCCAGCCGGATTCCAGTAGGCTGCTTCCATGCCCGTTGCGTTGGAAGCTGCACCACCTCCAGAGAGATACTGAGCGCCCTGGGAAATCTGCAGTTGCGTGGAAGAAGCAGTACCCATCCTGGATCCCTGTCCAAGAACTAAGGAGCACATTACAAATGCTGCAATACCTTTACTTAAAAAATTCTTCATTTTATTGTCCTCAGTTTATTAATTGATTAATAGTATTTGAGCACTTGTGTTTCCTGAACAAGTGCAAGCTTTAATATTTTCTCGCCATGGTCAGTATCTACGTGGATAATATAGAGACCGCTGGCAACGGGATAACCATACTGGTTTGCCAGGTCCCACTGTATAAACTGACCTGAATCATCCTTCTTAATCTCACGTACCATCGTACCGCCCATTGTAAAAATTCGAATGGTGGCCTTCTCGGGAAGATTATTGAAGGATATATATTTATCAGAACGGCTTTCTTCCAGTTCGTGAAACCCGTAGTATGGATTCGGATAGACGCTAATCATATCAATGTCAGCCTGCGAAACGGCTAACCCTGTTTGTGCACCCTCTATAGTAAATGACCAAGAATCTACTCCCGGTATTGCTGATTTAGAACAGAAAATATCCAAGGTAAACACTGCCTCTAAATATGTATGAGATCCACGTGCTTGGGGCCATATAGCATAGAGAACATCACTATCAGGTGCCCAATTATCATCACCATAGTCAACACCGCCATTATAATCAGAGTTATGAATAAAGATGTATTCTCTTCCACCTAAATCATAAAATTCAGCACCATTCCACCCCATATCAAAGATCATATTTGCTGTGTTTGATCCATCTCCAAAATCATTTTCAACAATAGAAATATTGAGTTGTCTCGGATTAGCTGGATCTGTCATGTCGTAGGCAGCAAAAGGAATGTCTCCAATTCCCGCGAATCCATAACCTTGATCTCTGCGATAAAAAGCACCCTGTGAAGCATATCCAGCAGCAACACCAGCTTCATCCTGAAAAACAAGCTGCACATTTACAAGAGCACTGTTTGGGAGCGATGAGCCAAAAAAGTTTCCACCAATATCAAGACCGCCAAAGAGGCCCCTGCCTCCCCAATCAACACCAGATATCCATCTAGATCCATCATAGTCCCAGCTTGAAAAATCTGTTGCTGGAGGATCCTGTACAAGAAGCTGGAAAGATTCCAATAAAATAGGAGCATCTCCTGTAAAGGCAGCTTCAGTGCTATATGGTGTCTCATTTGTCTCCAGCACTGTTGAACCTTCTGACAAATTCCATCCAATTGGCCATGCCTTTCCGTCTGCTGTTGTATCTGCAGCAGCTAATGTGTCCTTTTGGGTACCTGCGACTGGATCATAGTATTTATAATATACTGAATAATCCCCGCCTTGAAGTCTTGATGGATCAACAACGGTCACAGTAACGGATCCTGTAGAAGTTCCTGTGTGAGCTACGCTTACAGAGCTTTCTCCAGAAGAAGTTCCCGGGTTATCTGACTGGGGGGTAACGGCTATAATTGCTGGTGAAGATTCAAGTGTTTTAAAGGGACTTCCGGCATTGTCAGGAAGATAGCTGTATGACGTTACAGCAAAATAATAGGTAATCCCATTTGTCATGGGCCTGTTCCGGAGTTCATCATAGTCCGTATCATAGTATCTTTGGATACCGCTATTTGATCCAGACTGCTTAGCCTGCTGGACTATATACCCAGAGGCAGGATCAACACCATCATCAAAAATTGCCTGTACAAGGTTTATTTTATCATAGGTAGCAATTTTTTCACCCGTTGAAAGCGGTGAAGTTTCTGAGGCTATTTGATAAACATTATATCCTTCAAATTCAAATCCAAGGTTAACAGAATCCTCTGTAGCAGCAATCGCAGTGCTATTAGAACCCCAATTAAGGCCAATCTTTCCGTCAAAGCTTCCAGCCTGAACCACAGGACTTGCAGGTGGAGAAGGCAATACAAAAGCATTATCAAATGCATATTGGGCAAATGTATCATGAAATTTTGCTACAGTTACGGAAGAAATATTATCCGTACCCATTCCCCCTACTAAGGCCAGAACAACTGTCTGATCATCACCTAGGTTCATCTCAAAGGGTCCTGATGCCATAACCAAACGCCTATCACCAGGAGGTAGCTGAACACCATCCACCCAGCCCGTCCCAGTAACAGGGTCACCAGATAAGACAAACTTTGTTTCCAAACCAGTTGATAAATCTGTCCAAGGTATCTGCACAGGATATTCCGGACGGGGTAAGTATCCTTCCATTAGGTTAAAAAACTGACCTGTCCCTAAGTAACTGGAAAGATCCGGATCGGAAATAGACGAACCTGCACCAAAATAGGTAAATGAAGTCATAGGTAGTCTATCTGGTACCGTCCCTTCCAAGCTGGTAGGAGGATAGACAATCCCGAGTGTATTTTCTGGTCCTTGAAAAAAGTCGTACCCGCCAGCAGGTACAGGAAGCTGATATATCCCATTGAATACACCATCTAAAGTATTTCCGTTATAGACAAAACCAAAAGATGCATCGACATCACATCCTACATAATCGTCAGTATAGGTACCTAAATCTGGGTCAGACCATTGTGTAAAATACACGGTATCAAGTTTTGCAATCGCCGGGTCAAAATCATTATAACCTGTGGGCAAACCAGTATATTTCATTTTAGCTTTTTTAAATACCACGTTGCCAAGGGGATCTCCAGCACCATAATTATAAGCCCACATTGTCACCTGAAGTTCTACACCAATTGGGTCAGCACCATAAGCGTTTGGAGCAGTATTTGAGAATCCCGTACTGTCTCCACTTGCATTAACAATCAATGGAACATCATTTGCCACTACCCACAATGTTTGGTCTGCACCTGGATAACCCGGAACATCTGTAAGAGGATCATAACCCTCAATCCCATCATTATCCTTATAGGGCGCACCCCAAGAAATCGAATCTTTTTAAAACGGACGTAAGGGTAATACAACTATTTTACCGTTGTCAACTAAAAAATGTGATATAAATCACGTTGTAATATTACGCCTTACTCCTTATTTATTATATGTATATAAGCGAACTCCATGGAATTTTTCTCTTTAAATCTGGCCTTTATGATTCACGTCTAAATACAAACAGCCCCCTGAAAAATCAGAGGGCTGTTGAGGATATTACCCAAAAAGAAAGGAACGAGGATTGAATTGAACTCCCTCCCCTCCTGTTTTAGGCGGTTTGATTATTGAGGGATTACATTTACTGCACAAGGACCTTTTTCGCTTGAACCCACTTCAAAATCAACGGACTGGCCGTCTTTCAGGGTTTTAAATCCTTCCATTTTTATTTCACTCATATGAACAAATAAGTCTTTTCCACCGTCAGATGGGGTTATAAATCCATATCCTTTTGAATTATTGAACCACTTAACTGTTCCTTGTGTTGTTTCACTCATGTATTATTTTCCTTAACTTTATTTACTATGTATTACTGTAAGGTGGATATTTTACACACCTTCTCTTCCCTTAAGGGAGTGTGAATATACGATAATCCGTACTATCGTCAAGCATTTTTTTGCAGTGACCATAATATGCACTATTTTCAGGAAGTGAGCGGCGCATGTATATTAACAAAAATCCCCGCTGTTAGGCGGAGTTTGATGAGATTGGTTATCTCATTTTGGAACAGGAGCCAGTATTCATTAATTATGCAAATTAGACTTTAACCAACCCCTTTTCTTCTAATTCTTTTAAACATTTTTTGAATATATTTGTACTTTCGTCAGGTTCAATCCCTTCCATTGCATCATCTATCTTCTTTGAACACCTGAGTTTTACTTCAAGCATTTCTCCAGTTTCCTCATCCAGCATTTTGTAATCTTTGACTTTACTGATTACAGTATCTCCCTTTCCGAATTTTTTATCCGAATATTTTTTTTCAAGTGAAAGTAAATCATAGATAAAAAAATCGTATTTAGCTCCGTCTGTTATCGTTTTCCTTTTGGTGATATTGATATCATCATATAACATTTTATATATCCTTTATAATAATTTTTACTACACTAATATTGATACTAATTTAATTGAAATAAGTTTTAAAACTAGTAAGAAATAAAAGCAATTAAATCATGTAAAAAATACTCCCAATCCTGTAAACAAAAAACCCCGAAAATGACGGGGTTTTTTGTCAATGATCCTTAGTGATCATTACTTAAGTCGACTTGTTTTTACAACAACCTTTTTGCTTATCTTTTCCCTCAAAATTGCATTCTTTTTTTGCCTCACCGTGTTTGTGATCACATCCTTTTCTACTCTTCCAGAAAAAACTTCTCCAGGATTTACGGGAAGAACATCCCCTCTTTCCTTCTTTTTTACTGCAGGATTTCTCAACGCCGCCTTTATCACAGGTTATATTTTGTTCATACTGACATTTACCTTTAGCTGTGTTTTCCTTCTGATCTGTTTTGTCACCGGTGTCCACTCCCAGGGCCATCACTCCGCCAAACAGAAGCACTGCAATCATTGTACGTAGAAATACTTTCATATTATACCTCTCTGATAAATTAAATTCAAAATACAGTTGGAAGTTTGCATCAAAAATACCGTCAATTGCAAATTATTTTGTCTCCCATTTATTTTACTGATAGAATGAAGCATAGATTAATCATAGAATCAATTTGCAGTGAATAGGCACAAAAACTTCCGCTTGCTCCCGGACAATGGTTCGTAACTGGTGTGCCTCTCGTGCGTCCGTGTCAACGCGATTTTTTACCTTGGAAATGTCGAATATACTTAAGCCAGCCGGTAAGTTCGTTGTCATTGAGGGTATTCCACTTTTCACATCCCCCCGTGTCAACAACACGAGCCGCTATTGTCCTTTTCACTAACTCCGGATTCGAACCAGACCAGTAGCCGTAGTGGAGCCCATCCTTTGCAAGAACAGTAAAATTATATGTCCGAATGCCTGCTTCCATAGCTTCATACGAGTCTACAACCACACCCTTCCTTTGTCCCAACTTGGTGGCATAAAGGTTTCGGATCTCCCTGATCATTTTTTTACGTTTTGTCATTACATGCTCTCAGGCTTAGGGTAAAAGCTCATCCCCAGTTTAACATTCTATGGAGCGTGTGTCAGATGTAACTTGAATTTATTTTTCTTTCCTGCTGTTTAACTGAAAACCTTTATAAGTGAGCAATATTGCTACGATGAAGCCAACTATGTTTATTGCATTGGTAATCCCAAATTTCCTAAACGAACATCTACGCCAAACAAAATTCTTTCCAGATGAAGTAAGGATATATCTGCAAACACGATTGCAACAATAAAAGAGAATGATTTTAAGTTCATTTTATTATCCTAAATATATAGGGAAGATTTAATCACAGTTTGAAATATCTTGACTATCTGCATCTTCAATACACCCAGGGTAAGGTGGACAGAGTTGGTTGTATGATATATTAAAATGATTAGGATCATTCCAATTCAAATCTAAATCACATATACTATTTGGAATCTCTCCTGTGAGTTGATTATTGTATAAAAACAATTCAGTCAGATTGATCAGATTACCAATCTCAGGTGGGATTTCTCCTGTAAGACCCCTATTGGATAAATTCAAATAAGTGGTGTTCTCTATTGAATAACACTCATCCCATAATTCAACACAACAACTTCCATTATTAAAAGTTGCTTCAAGATTAAAGTTGGTGGCAGTACTGTCAGTGCACCCGCAAATATTTTTTCCACCTTCAATACCTGCACAATCCTTTGGCTCTGGTTCATCCTCACACCCAAACACAAATAACAATGCTGTAAACAAAAGTATCTTCATCTATTAAATTTGCCCACCTGTTTATAAATATCAATCATTTCATAACCTTGTCAATTTTTCCAGTGCCTTCTCATACTTCTCTAGCCTTTCCAAATTCATATCAGTAACCTGTGGTAATCGTGTTAAATCCCTATTATCTTCTAAATCAGCAAGTTTTATTTTTACTGCTAACGGATTGAATGAAATTCTTTCAATATATGAATCATAATTTTCACCAACCTGTTTGGTAAGGCATTCAACCGCAGACACTACTTCTTCACTAAATCCCTCATTCCTTAAATCGTTCAATGATATGTCTGTGTCTTCTACAATGTCGTGCAATACCGCCACTATTTTCTCTTCTTCCGATTTCATTTGATTCATTACTCGCAATGGATGTTCGATATATGGTTTTCCTGCTTTATTCGTTTGACCTTTGTGATGCTGTTTTGCTAATTCTATTGCCCTGCCTAAATGTAATTTTTTCTTTCTTTTCCAGATATTTCTCATGACAGATGCTAAAACTTACAAACATCCATCAGAATGAAAGTGGGATTATTTATTTGGAGAGAGGTTCCGAAGTGTTGTGCCCTCCGAAATTCTATTGGCTAAAGAACTCAGTCAGTTTTTTAATATATTCCGGTGTTGTTCCGCAACAGCCACCGATCACCGTGGCACCCAGATCATGCCAGTGTTTACATTCCTGCAGATACTTCTCTGCATTGTAATCGTCGGTAAACTGCCATTCGGGGGGATTAAATTTTCCTACATGGGCATAAACGCCCAGGGGTTTGTCCCAGAGTGGTGCCAGCTGCTCCAGCCCAGCTGTAATATGTTCAGGGGGTGCACAGTTTAAGAAGAGCACATCCGGTTCATTGCGTGCCATTGCATCTACCACCTCCGCCATGGTCTGACCTCCTAAAAGGCGCCCATCCTGGTAGGGAACAAAGGCGACCCATGCGGGCTTTTTAAGTTCTTTTGCCGCCTTGATCGCCACCTCTGCCTCCGAGGTTGAATTAAATGTCTCAAACAGGAAAATATCAGCGCCTGCATCGGCATAATCTGTGAGCTCCTCCAGGTATTCGTCATATATTTTCTCAACGTCCGGGTTGCGGTCCGGCCGAAAACACCACTCCAATGTGGTAATGGAAGCGGCAATGGGTGTATTGCTCCGGCCAAGCGAGGAGCGGGCTTTATCCGCCAGTGCAACAGATTCATGAATGAGTTCACCTGCCCGGTCCAGCAATCCACTGGCACCCATAGCTGCCAGGTGTTTATCATTGGCAAAATGATTCCGGAAGCTGCGTTTGCTGAGTTGAAAAGTGTTGGTAGTGATCACGTCTGCGCCAGCATTGATATAGTCCTGATGGATCTCCAGGTTTAATTCCGGTTCAGTTTTCAGCTGATGGCTGGCCCAGGTGTATCCCCTTCGCAGAATTTCCGTGCCAATACCGCCATCCAGCAATGTTACCTGCCGGTCATCTATCCTGTTTTTTAATTCCGTATAGCCCACGTCGTTACGTTATTATTTCCCGCACAGCGCGGATATGTTCTGGGGTTGTCCCGCTGGAACCGCCGATTATCTGAACGCCCTGGTCCAACCAGCCCTGTGCTTCCCGGGCATAGTTTTCCGGTGATACTTCTTCGATATTTTCAAAGCGGGGATAAAAATCCGGTTTCCAGCTTGGCGGACTGTATCTGCCAATAACCGCCTTGGCACCGGAGGGTGACCCATTTATAATATTGGGCAGGCTTTTTGTTATCATGGGCATACTCCCGGCAGAGACAAGGACAGCTTCTGCCCCCTTGCTCCGGGCAAGATCTGCTGCAGAGTGGAGGGATTCACCGTTTAAAAGATTTCCATCCGTACCTGGAACAAAACTCATCCACACAGGAAGGTCAAACCCAGAGGCTGCCTCCAGGGCTGCCTCCGCTTCCCTAGTATTATTCATTCCTTCAAAAAAGATCAGATCAACACCGCAGGAAGAGAGAATCTCTGCACATTCCCTGTGGTGAGCAAGGCAGTCGTTTCCAGGCGGTGACAGATCGGGGCGGAATACATGCATAACCGGTGAAATGGAACCTGCAAGGGGAACTGTTTCGGCCTTACCAGTCTCAGTTAATGCTTCTTTTGCCAGGGTTACGGCAGAGCTGCACAGCTCAACGGCTTTTGAGGGCAGTCCGGTGGCGCCGATCAGTTCCATGTGTTCCCCATCCCGAAAAAAGTTTATAAAGTTGCGCTTGGTTAGATTAAATGTGTGAGTGGTGAGAATATCAACACCGGCGTTTAGATAGTCTCTATGGATATCACGGATTGTATCCGGTGCATCTTCAATGCCGTGCTGGCGCCAGCGAATGCCCCGGCGTGTTACTTCCGTACCGATGCCTCCGTCTAAAAGAACGGCCCGGCCAGCCGATAGTTTTTCACGTATGGCATTATAATTCATCTATGCATTTCTCAAATTATATTTTTCAATAATAGATTCCATTCTAACTTCGTATAGGTTCCGAAAGTTACGTTTAAAGCTCAAACAGTTTCAATCGGCAAAAACAAAAAAACCCGCTCAGGTCGGGGATTAAATATCGTACACTTAAATTCTTCGATACACCTGTTATTCATTCATGATCATTATTTCCTGGTCCAATACATCGGTCCATTCCATTTGGGATACATCAGGTATTTCAAAACGTTTATCATGCCCCCAGTCGTGTTCCAAAACATTTTGCCAACCCACATGGACTTTTGTCCATAGAATGGGGCCGTTGTAAATGGGATTGTTGATGTTCCTGTACACATAGTGGTTCGCATTCTCTTTTTGATAGATATCCCTGTCCATGGAGTTGCGCAGTTTCCTGAATAACCGAACATCCCCGAATTCCTTTGCGGCCAAAAGTCCCGTCAGTGTGGCCAGGGGCGATGGACCTGCTTCCCTGTCCTCCTTTACATAGGCATAGGGACCTATCTCCCGGGTGAAATAGTCTTTCCAAATGTCATAGAGCCCTTCATTGTATGCCGGTTCATAGGGCCTCAGGAATGTCATTGTCCAAGCATTGGTATATCCCGAAAGCAAGGGATTGCAAAACTCATGCTTTGTGCTGTACATCTTCAAATAGAGCCCGTATTCCTCATCCGTCATCTTGTTTTTGATAAAATCGATGGACCACCTGGCTTCCACATCAGCATAGGTGGTGCCATATAATTTATCGTAGATCAAAAGGCTCAGTAAGGAAATGGAATTGCATTGGGCAAAATACCGGCCCGGTTCACAGTCTGCTCCCTCATGTTTTCCCTCTGCATGGTGCCTGCGCATCTCATCAATGATCTTGTCGGTGAGCCAGGTATACTCCCTGCTGAATTCCTCATCGCCTGTCATGAACTGGTAGAGCCCGTACATGAGGTTCAAATGTCCCTTGTACATCACATTGCCTTCAGAAATGGGGTCATCTCCCATGCCGTATTCGATCCAGTCACCCCAGACCTTTACGGACTTCATTTTCTTGATCATGAGATACATGGCATGTTTGGCCCTGTCTGCATGTTTTGCGCTGATCATGGCAATGGAAGGCATGGCGTAAGACGAAAAAGCAATGCCGTATCTCCAGCGCATCTGTTCAGAAACGTCCCATCCAAAAAATTCATCCCCGGTGATGTCCATAACTTCATAGGTGTTATAGACATAATTGAATTGTCCGATCTCATCTGTTTGCAGTTCCCGCTGGCCAACGGGTTTGAAATAGTTCTCTGCCTTTGGCAGTCCAAAAGGATAGATACAATAGATGGCGATCAACAGGACAGCCCCTGTCAAAAAAAGAGCTGTTTTTATCTTATTTTTTGAAAATATTTTATACACAGAACAGGACGAATCTCATGATATCGTCGTAGTCTTTTGCCCTGTACTTCACTGTCTTTGGGCTCACGGACTCCGCTCCCGGATACTGGGATGCCCGGTATGCAGCGGTCGGTTTCACATAGCGGACGGATAGCTCAAACTCATCCGGAAGTTGCCAGGCGCTGTTTTTGTCAACGGATTTCAAGGCGTCACAAACGGTTTTACGGATAGACCTGAGGGATTTTTCCGGATGAATGCTGACGGTGGAGTCCCCAACGCCTTCCATGGTGATAAAGGTGGCAGTGCCTGGGCTTACCTCGGCCACTTCCCTGCACAGTTCCCTGTCCCCGGACACGAACGCCATTGGCACTTGGTGCTTTGCCCCTACATATCCATGAAGAAGAAATTCTGACGCTTCCCTCCCGTTGATAAATATTCGTTCGATCTTTCCTGATGACATGGTATGAGCAAGAGGATTTCCACCTGAGCCTGCCCGGGAATGATATCCCACCATCATAAGAGCGTCAAAGGTCCCGTCCAGTTCCTGTACCATGGAATAAGGATGCCCGCTCCAGCCCCTGATGAGCTCCGCCTCTTCCGGCAGGTCTGCAGAGAGGATATTTCGTCCGGTGTAATGGGCGTCCTTTACCAGGATCTTTTCCGCACCGGCGTCCAGGGCGCCACGGCATGCAGAAACCACCTCTTCAGTCATCCGCTTCTGAAACTGGGCATAATCGGGCTTTTTAGGGTCAACCTCATTCCAGTGCGTCACACCTGTTATTCCCTCCATATCAGCGCTTATATAAACTTTCATAGCCAAATTAATACCTCATTATTTCTTCTTTCATCACTTCAATTTACCTTATCATCACTTTTTTTACAAAGAGATGCCCTCATTCTTCCTTGAGATCAAACACCAGTACATACTGATAAGGCAGATTAGCTGAATTCGGAACCAACCGGAAACCTACTGCTGTCAGTTCACTGACCACCTCCTCTTCCGCCAGCTTCATTTCATCCCTGGGTCCCACCGGCAATTCACCCTTCTTGAAATCAACAATGACAAGCCTGCTCTCCGGCTTAATGTATTTTTTCAGGTTCTCAAAATATTTCGCGCGGTGTTGGATATGATGATAGGTATCGCAGATGAAAACCAGGTCTACCCTTTCAGGGATTTTCGGATCGTCCGGGTCTCCAAGAATGCTTGTCAAATTGGGCAGTTTTTCCTTAACAGCCCGCGCATTCAGGTAGTCCACCAGGTTAGGCTCAATGTCAATCCCGTACACTCTCCCCTCCTTTGCGACCTGGGCAAAGCGAACCGGGAAATAACCGGTGGCTGAACCTATATCGGCGATCACAGAATGTTTTTCAATACCGATGGCCTCTATTACTTCCTCAGGTTTCTGCCATTCATCCCTCGTCGTATCCTCAAAGAGACTGGCCCATTTTTCCGCATCATCAAAGCGGTGGTGCTTGGTCCGTTCTTCTTCGGTTAGATCGTTATGCTGTTTACCATGCTGTGCTGCTGCCACCGTGACCGCTAGTATCGTAAATATTAAAAGAAGTTTAACCGTGGTCGCTTTCATCTGTCTGCACGCTTTGAAATTGTTACTTATACTCAACACTTCCATCTTCTGAAACGTGCATGGTGATCCATTCATAGTTGTCCTTGCTCACTGTTTTTTCTATGCTTTTCTGCAGTGATTTTTGGTTTCTTTCTTTAACTTCCCTGTCAAAGAGTACCAGGTTCGTAATATCATTTTTTTTCATGCCGTTAAAAATCACAAAGTCAACAGGATGGAACATCACCTTGACATCATCTGGATTGTATTTGTTTGGGTAAAATATAGTGTCGATCTTTTTAGTAGTTTTCATGGCGGCCACACGCCCCTTCTCCCTGGCAATTTCTCTTGTTTCACCTTCCTCCAAATTAATTTTCTCTTCAGTTTTATCAAGGCGGGCAGCGGATTTCTCAAACTTATCCATCCAGTCTGGAGCTGGTTTTTTCTTAATGTAGACATTGGCATCGCTCAATCGGAAGATCTCACCACAGCAGGTGCACACACCGAATATCTGCCTCTGGATGGCAAAAAATTTGATCAGTTCACTTTTCATGGTTTATAGGTTTTAAACCCAACCTTTTTATCTTCAACCACCTGTTTTATTTTTTTCTGCTTTTTTGTAAGCTGGGCACCCCCAGACTTGATATCTACAAAAACAATCTTATCGACCTTTTGCTTTTCACTAAGCCCCTCGAATATGACATAATCGATGGGGTCAAACATTGACCGACAATCGTTCTTATTAAATGTAAAACCATCCAGGGTTGGGGCAAGACGTTCCAAAAGAAATCCAAGGTTTATAGCCTTGGCACCCACTTCTGATTTTATGGGGATGTTTAATTTTCTTTCCTTTAAATTGGCTCTTCGTACTTTCTGCTCATCCAGCATTCTTTTGTACACAGCCTGGGATTCTGGGGTAAAGTTATCGAGGTGAAACAACCCGGCTTCGCTGAGTTTAATTTCTTCCTTGCAGGATGGACACTCAATGTGAAATTTTCCATTGTTGAGCGCATCAAGTGTTTCCTTTATTTCATTTTTAGAGGCCATAGTGTAAACTAGAAAACATCATATATTATAATTTATTAATCAATACACCATCTTTTTAAAGCCCAATCTACCATTTCCTTCTCTCTTTTACTGATTGACCTTTCGGTCCAATTCTTATATTTGCTAATTTCCCTTTCAATAATAACCGGGGAAGAAATATATGTTTTTGCATCAGTACCAATGTCTTTGGCTTTACCTTTTTTTTGAGGGAAATCCTTATTGGATAAATTGGGGTTCCAGTATGTCAATGTAAGGTTCCCTATCCGCCCAACATTTTTTTGGTGCAGTTTCTTATTTGGGAATCTCTCTTTCCAATATTTACTACCTGTGATTGTTTGAGGCAGTATATGTTCAATAGTTTTTTTTAACATCCTTCTTTTGCAACTCATTCCAATTTAATTTCATTGACGCATTCATACTTTCCACATTATAACGCTCATATTCATAAAGGAAATATTTTATACCCCGCCAAGTATAGTAGTCATAGTCTTCTTCTGTTAAACTTTTCATGACATAATCATCATCATTGGCGTATTGTTTAATCCAAGATTTAATATTATTTAAAACATCATCTATAGATAGTTTTTTACTTTTATGTAATTCATTTGCTATACGGTACGATCGATTGATCCCAGCATTCGATCGATATCCTGACAGAGTATAAACTCGGAAAATAAAAACTTCAGATAATTGGATAATTTTCAAGAAAGAATCAGGATCCTTTTTAAGCTTGATTCTTGCACTCATTAATAAAGGGAACACCGTTGCCTGTTGGCCAAGCCTATTTATACGGTTGGTAAGGCTGATGATTTCGTTCCTTTTTTTATCATCAAATCCATAGAATGATTTATCCGACTCAGGATTAAATAGATCACGATACACAAGCGACGCTTCCTTTAATGAAGAAATGTATTTAGAAATACTACGATAACATTGTTGGCTTTTCAATTTTTTCATAGAGATTTCTTTCTTGATGGATTTATGGATATCATAGTTTCTTGGGTCTGGATCATATCCTATAATCCAATGGAAACGTAATAGTTGGTCTTCATCACCAGTACTAACTCTGCCTGCATCCATTAAGTTTTGAAAAATTGTTTTCCAAGCATCATTTATTTTCCCTACCAGTTGAGTTGAATCGTGAACAGAAGATGATACTTTGTATGTAAGATAAATAAGGTAGTTCTTAACCTTTTCAAGTTGTGATAATGGTTTCCCCCGATCATTCATCACTTCGAATATTACACCAACCTCCGCTTCATCCCCGACTTCGTAAAAATTCACCATTAACTTATTTGTAATCTTATTAAGCAATTGTTCAATAAAATCAAAAAAATCAGTTTCGGATTTTTTCTTCTCAACTTTACCTAAATAGCTCTCAAACTCTTTTTTTGCGTTAAGAAGGTTTTGATGAGATTTCTGGGTTGGTTCGCCAATATGAGGAGCATTATCGATAATATATTGTTTGAAGAAAAAGTCAGTATCAGGATTTAAGTTTAATTTATAGTAATCACCTCTTTGAGATAGCACTTTTATATAGTTATCCGATATTCTATCCGCATACTTTTTGGAATTCGGTGTATCAATTTTCATCAATTTTTGAAAAATTGAGAAAAGAAGTATTACAGCCGTTGTTATTCTCTGTTGTCCGTCAACTATATCAAATTTTTTATAGGCTATGCCAAAAATTTGTTCCGGTTTTTTCTCTTTGGAGTGGACGATAATCGTTCCTGTATAGTGATGTTTTTCAGATTTTAGATCGATACTTTCGAGATCATCTAATAAATCCTGACGATGTTCAGTTTCCCATGAATATCCCCGTTGGTAATCTGGAACGGTAAATATTTGATTTTGAAAAATTTTCTGCAATGATATTAGATTAGTCATGTTACTGCCTTTTACCTTTCCTTTCCTTAATAAGAATTATAAATTTACCTTATAATTGAAGTTAATATATACATAAAGTATCCACCTGCAATAAAAAAGCCTCTTCCCCTAAGAAAAAGGCTTTGTCAGTCGGAGCGGCGAGATTTGAACTCGCGACCCCTGCAACCCCATTGCAGTGCGCTGCCGGACTGCGCCACGCTCCGAATTCAATTACACTATATCACTCAGCAATGATATCAAGGATTTTCTGCAGTTCCTCCTTGATCTCAACCAACACAGTTTTCTGTTTTTCGCTCATGCCGGAAGACGCAGAACCTTCCTCTCCATCCCCCATGTCCTCAACTCCAGTGTTTAATTGCTTCCGGGCGCCCACAATAGTGAACTTTTTATCATATAATAAAGACTTGATCGTTAAAACGGTGTCAATGTCTGACTGCCTGTAGGTGCGGTTGCCCGATCTGTTTTTTTTGGGATTTAACTGCTTGAACTCTGTTTCCCAGTAGCGGAGGACATACTGCTTCAATCCGGTCAGTTTGCTGACCTCCCCGATTGAATAATATAGTTTTTTAATGTCCATCTTTTGAAGATTCGAAAATATAAACTATCTAAACCAACACTTTAACTTAACGATTGAACTGCTTATAGTCAAAGTGATTCTTTACATGCTAGCCCCGGACGTAGTTGTTGTGGAACTCAATCCATCTCGGTAAAACATCTTCAAGTGTATCTTTAGGAGGCAAAAAGGCAATCCGCAAATGATGGGTCCCCTCCTTCTGCCCAAAGCCGGAGCCGTTCACTGTGGTTAAGCCCGTCTCTTCAAGAAGGCTCATGCAGTAATCAAAATCCGTCTTCCCTGCTGGCAGGGTATTGAATCGTGGAAAAAGGTACATTGCCCCAACCTTTCCAAAGCATTCTACACCGTCCATCTCCTTAAAGGATTCCTTTATCATGCCCGCTTTTTCATAGAGGTCAGCCAGGATGCCCTGTTTTTCTCTGTTGAATTGATCGTAGGGTTCACTTCCCTCCGGTGGCGGTGAAGACAACAGGTAGATTAAAGCCTGCCCTGTGGTGTTGGAACACAGGTTCACTGAAGCCTGTTTAAATAAAATATCTATGAACCCTGGGTTGCTCCCCTGTGACCCCGGCGGGTTCCTCACTTCAAAATATCCGCCCCGGTGCCCGCATTCTCCATAAAACCCTTTCGACGCGCTGTGAAAGCTGAAGAGGGGAATATTTTTATCATCCCCAAGGGCCTTTGCAAAAGACAAAAATTCAGAACCATACAGATTATCCTGGTACACTTCATCTGAAAAGATGGCCAGCCCGTTTTTCCCGGCAAATTCGATGATCTCCAGAATGCTCTTTCTGTCAAGGATTGCCCCGGTGGGGTTGGCTGGATTGATCACAACGATGGCCTTCACATTCACATTGTCCCTGCGTGCCTTTGAAAGTGATTCCTCCAGGCTGTCCTTCGTGAGGGTCCATCCGCTCTCTTCATCCGGGTAGTAATTGATTTGTTTGCCTCCAAGCCTTGCGATCGTCGCTGAGTACAGCGGGTAGGTTGGGATGGGGATCATTACCCCGTCATTCTCATCAGCGATAAGCAGTTCCAGAATGCATTTTATACCTTCGCTGGCTCCATCGGTGAGAAAAACATGGTCAGGTATGGACGGAACGCCGTTTCCAGGAGTGACGCCGTCCCTCTTATCGATAAACCTGGACACTGCTTCCCGGATGAACAGGGGCCCCTTGCTGTCCGTATAGGCGCCCATGCCTGTTTCCATTTTTGCAAGAAAATCTTCGCTGAAGTCAAGAATGTAGTCCGGGATCCATTCCTGGCTGTCTATATCAGGGCGTATTTGCCCTTTTAGTGTTCGTTCGCGATTAATGTGAGGGGGATATTCAAGTAAGCTTAAAACCTGCCGGTAAAAGCTCACTGACGTTTGTCCAAGTGCCTGGGGGTTGCCAATGTTGCATGGAATGACTGTTCTCCCCTGCTTCCGCAGTTCTGATGCCTTGTGGTATAAAGGCCCCCGAACTGCATAGTCCATGTTTATGACATTCTGGTTCAGGGAAAGATCTGCTGGCATAACCGCTGTGTGTTTCAGGTTATTTTTTTATTGAAGTAAAATTACTGCAGCAATAAAAACGATGGAAGTAATGAAACTAGGCTAGAAGCGTTTCTTTTTGAACGGTTTCCCGTCACGGCCGCCTTTATTTCTTTTCCAGTTACTGTCCCTTGGCGGCGGAGGCTTATACCCTTCAGGTTTTTCCATGAGGGCTTTCCTGCTGAAATCCAGCCGCCCCGTGTCATCAACCTTGATAAGTTTTACTTTCATGGCGTCACCGGGCTTACAGACATCCTCCACTTTCTCTGTCCTCTCCCAATTCAGCTCGGAGATATGAACAAGTCCCTCCTTCCCGGGGGCAACTTCAACAAAGGCGCCGAAAGTCATTAACCGGGTCACCTTTCCATCAAATTCCATCCCCACTTCAGGTTCCATGGTAATGGCTTTGACCAATTCAATTGCATCATTGCATTTATCACTGTCTAAGCCAGCCACAGTGACCACCCCGTCATCATCCACATTCACGTCACATTCTGTGTCCGCAATGATCTTCTTGATGTTCTTGCCTCCCGGCCCGATAAGGCCGCCGATCTTTTCAGGATTGATCTGGATCGACAGTATCTTTGGCGCATACTGGGACATGGTCTGGGGCTCAGACACTGCGTCGTACATAAGGTCCAGGATATGTTCGCGCCCTGCCTTGGCCTGGGCCAGTGCCTCTTTCAGAAGTGCAAATGAAATTCCTTCGATTTTCAGGTCCAGCTGGATCGCTGTGATCCCTTCCCGTGTACCTGCAACTTTAAAGTCCATGTCGCCCAGGTGATCTTCAGCACCCAGGATATCGCTCAAGACTGCGTGGCGTTTTCCGTCTGTCACGAGGCCCATGGCAATACCGGCTACATGCCCCTTGATCGGTGCGCCCCCGCTTATAAGAGCCAGGGACCCGCCGCAAATGCTGGCCATGGAAGAGGAACCGTTGGATTCCATAATCTCGGAGACCAGGCGTATTGTATAGGGAAAATCATCATACTCAGGAAGAGCATGCTTCAAAGACCGTCCCGCCAGGTGGCCGTGCCCAATTTCCCGCCTGCTGGTAAATCCTATCCGGCCGGTCTCACCTACGCAATAGGGCGGGAAGTTGTAATGAAGCATAAAGTTTTTCTTCCCATCCAGGTCCATGGTGTCAATAATCTGCTCGTCCCTGGGGCTCCCCAGTGTCAAAACGACCAGTGCCTGGGTCTCTCCCCGTGTGAACAGGGCAGATCCATGCGTCCTTGGCAGAAAATCTGTTTCAATGGTGATGGGACGAATATCAGTGCTCTTTCTGCCGTCGCTCCGGACACCCTGTGCCAGGATTTGCTCCCGAAAGGCTTCCTTTAACTGACCGCTCACATAGGCATCAATCATCTGTTCTGATTCAGGATATGTTTCTTCCAGGCCATTCAGGGCCTTTTCGTGAATATCTTCGATGGCTTTTTCCCGTTCCAGTTTATCGGAGATCTGGATGGCTTTGTCAATATCTGCTTTTACTGCAGATTCCACAGCTTTTTCCAACTCTTCGTTTTCATCAGCTGCCGGTATCTCTCTTTTTACCACGTCAACATCAGCCACAACCTTCTTCTGAAGATCGATAATCTGCTTTATAAAGCCATGGGCAAATTCAAGCGCAAGGAGAAAATCCTCCTCCGAAACCATTTTTGCTTCCCCTTCCACCATGACGACTGTCTGTTCGTTTCCGGAAACAATGATATCCATATCGGACTCTGCAATCTCGCTTCGGGTCGGGTTCACAACAAATTCCCCACTGCACCTGCCGACTCTCACCGAAGCGGTGGGGCCGTTCCATGGAATGTCAGAGATCATTAAAGCGCATGAAGCGCCTACCCCTGCCAGGGTGTCTGCCATATTCTCTCCATCACTCGACAGGGTTGTAATCATCACCTGGGTTTCATATCTAAATGATTTTGGGAACAAAGGCCGGATAGGACGGTCTGTCAACCGGCTGGTGAGAACTTCATGTTCTGAGGGGCGTGCTTCACGTTTAAAAAAGCCTCCCGGGATTTTCCCGGCAGCGTAGTGCCGTTCCCGGTACTCGACCTGGAGAGGGAACCAGTCGATATCTTCCCTCATGGTCTTTGCTGCGTTCACTGCTGTGAGGATGGTTGTTTCCCCGTATTGTACAATGACTGATCCGGAAGATTGCCTTGCAACCTGGCCAGTCTGGATGGTAAGAGTCTTCCCGTTTAGTTCAATTTCATATTTTTTCATTAGGTATATTTACTTTCGTATTTTCAATTTATTAGTTAATTCCACATATGATTCAGGATTGGTTCTTTGCAGGTATTTCATCAGTCTTCTCCGCTGGGAAACCAGTTTCACTAATCCGTGCCTGGAATGGTTGTCTTTTGCATGATTATTCACATGAGCTGTCACATCACGTACTCTCTGGGTCAAAAGGGCGATCTGGGCCTCGGTAGACCCTGAATCGTCCTTATTTTTACCAAATTTATTAATAATTTCTTTTTTCTTTTCGGTGCTCAGGGGCATTTCTTCTCCTAATTATATTTTTTCATGAGATCTAAGCTGTGCTTCTTATCTCTGGTTAATTGTTCAATTAATTCTTTTTCAGAAGTAAATTTCTTCTCATCACGAATTCGTTCAAGAAACTCAATGGTAATTTCTTTTGAATAAAGATCGGCGGAATCTAAATCAAAAAAATGGACTTCCATTACAAAATTACTTTCACCAAATGTTGGCCGAAACCCAAGGTTGCACATTCCATACAGTTGGTTTCCATTCACTCTTCCCCGGGTCAGGTACACTCCATTCTCAGGAAGGAGCTGGTCTTTTTCAACCGGAACAAAATTTGCTGTGGGAAAAGTCATTTTTCTCCCCCTTCCGCTGCCGCGAATTACTTTTGCGCGAAATCCATAGACCCATCCCAGTTCAAAATTGGCCCGGCGTATATATCCTGACTGGATCAATTCCCGGATGTGTGAACTGGAAATAACAACCCCTTCATCAGCAAAGGGCGCTACAACATCCACCTGGATTTCCTTTTCTGATAAATAGGATTGAATAAACTCAGGGCTCCCGCCCCGTTCATATCCAAAATGATGATCGTACCCCACGATCACGTGGATGGGATGAAAATAGTTTATGACAACATCTTCAAGAAAATCTTTTGCAGGGAGCTGAGAAAAATCCTGGGTGAAGGGAATAATTAAGACCGTGTCTACCTGGTATTCTTTCAGGATAGAGATTTTCGCATCCAAATTCATGAGAAGAGATAATGTATCCCTGTCCGTATTCAGCACATGCCTTGGGTGTGGATCGTAGGTAATCAGTACTGACTGTACATTTTTACTCTTTGCGTTCACAACAACCTGTTTCACTATTTCCTGGTGTCCCCGGTGAAGTCCGTCAAAAGTACCCATTGTTACAACACTTCCGGAGATAGGGACAGCATCGCTTAAGCTTCGATAGATAACCATTGTTCTGAAAACTTATCGATTGTCAGGGAATTCTTTACGTGGAACTCACCGACGGATGTCCTGATTAATTTTGTTAAATGTCCTGCAGTTCCCAGGGATTTGGCAATATCATGTCCAAGCACACGAACATACGTGCCTTTAGAGCATTTTACAGAGAACCTGAGAAAAGGGGATTCATAGGATATGAGCTGAAGTGCATGGATGTTTATATCCACCGGGTCCCGATGAACAGTCAGGTTTTTTCGCGCAAGCTTGTACAGGCGGACTCCCTTTATTCGTTTTGCAGAATACATTGGGGGCGTCTGTTTTTGTGCACCCAGGAAACCGGCGAATGTTTTGTTTATCTGGTCAATTGCCAGGTTCGGGACAGGTGCTGTCTCTATTACTTTTCCTTCCCTGTCCATTGTATCAGTACCAACGCCAAACTTTACTGTTGCTTCATAGGTCTTATCACTGGCGGCTATATGCGTCAGATTCTTTGTATCCTTCCCGGTCCCGATAATTAACACACCTTCTGCAAACGGGTCCAGTGTGCCTCCATGGCCTACTTTCTTTTCGTCCACGATATTCCGAAGTTTTTTGACCACATCAAAAGAAGTCCAGCTCACTGGTTTATAAATATTAGCGATCATTTTTTTTCCTGGGTGTAATGGAGTTGAGAACTTCCTCTATTTTTTCATGGTACACCATTGATTCATCAAAAATAAATTGAAGATCCGGTGTGGTTCTTATATGGAGTTCAGGGCCCATGTATTTTTTAAATGCTTTTGTTAACCTGTTTAATTCTCGTTCGATGTCCTGTATCTCTTTTTTGGGCTGGTACACACTGAAATACACTTTTGCAAGATGAAAATCGGGCGACAGGTCCACGTTGGTGAACGTCACAAACCCAAACGGGGAGAGATCAATATATTTTAATGCGATCTCACCGAGTATTTCCTGAATTTGTTCACCGACACGCTGAGTCCGTTTATACGGGAGTTGCGCTCTCAAGTTTTCTTTTGACTTCTTTAATCTCATATATTTCAATCACATCGTCTTTCTTATATTTTTTTACGTCTTCCAGGGATATACCGCACTCCATTCCTTCCTTTACCTCTTTTACATCGTCCTTAAACCGCTTCAGGGATACAAGCTGATGGCCTTCGGAAATAACTTCATCATCACGTATAAGCCGGGCCAATCCATTCCGTTTAATGACACCTTCTGTAACCTGGGAACCGGCAATAAAACCAATCTGCGGTATCTTAAATTGTTCAAGGACGGTTGCCCTGCCCATTATTTCCTCAACTTTATCCGGTTCAAGGAGCCCTTCCAGGGCCAGTTTGATTTCTTCCACAACTTTGTAAATAACATTGTATATTCGTACTTCCACCCCGGTTTCTTTTGCCAGGAGTTTCGCATTTGAAGACTCCTGGACATGGAATCCTATGATCACTGCATTGGAAGCCTGGGCCAGCAGGATATCTGATTCAGATATGGGCCCTACCGCCTTATGTATTACTTTAATACTTACTTCTTTTGTATTGAGCTTTTCCAGGGTTTCCGACAGGGCGTCAATAGAACCGTCAACATCTCCTTTAATTACAAGGGGAAGCATATTTGTTTCTCCCTCTTTAATCATGGATGATATAACATCTAAAGAATGGGTGGCAATTTTCTTTTGTTCTATTTCTCTTTTTAATCTCTGCCGGTCCGTGGCGAGCCTTTTTAATATTTTTTCGTCTTTAATGACCCTGAAGATATCTGCTGCTTGGGGCACCTGATCAAAACCCAGGACCTGGATTGCATCTGATGGATGCGCTTCCTTAATCCTCTGCCCTCTTTCATTGATAATAGCGCGGACTTTACCAGGGGAATCATTGCAGATAAATAAATCACCAACGGATAAGGTTCCTTTTTGTATCAGCACTGTACCTACCGGGCCAAGGCCTTTATCAATCCGGGATTCAATGACAGTACCACGGGCGGAACAGTCAAAATTAGACTGTAAATTTAACATTTCTGATTCCAGGAGAATTCCATCGATTAAATCATCCATGCCGGTGCCTTGTTTTGCTGAAACCTCCACGGCCTGGACCTTCCCTCCCCAGTCTTCCACAAGAACTTCATTCTCAGAAAGCTCACGTTTCACCTTGTCTGCATCGGCTCCCGGTTTGTCAATTTTATTGATGGCAACCACAATGGGGACCTGGGCGGCGCGGGCATGGCTGATTGCTTCGATAGTCTGAGGCATGACTGAATCATCGGCAGCGACAACAAGAATGACGATATCCGTGATTTGTGCACCCCGGGAGCGCATGGCGGTAAATGCTTCATGTCCCGGTGTATCCAGGAAAGTAATCATTTTATTATTTTTCTGTTCAACTTTATAAGCGCCAATATGCTGTGTAATTCCCCCTGATTCTCCGGCAACAACATTTGTATCTCTTATGTGGTCCAAAAGTGACGTCTTTCCGTGATCAACATGCCCCATCACCGTAATAACAGGTGCCCTCGGTTTTGCCTTGGATAAATCCTCCTCCGTATCTTCCAATGAAAAAAGTTCTTCACCATATTCAATTAGCTTTTCTACAACACAATCATGTTCTTCTGCCAGGAGTTCGATCATATCCCAGTCAAGGCGCTGGTTAATGGTTGCAAGCACACCAAGGCCAAGGCATTTCTGGATTATTTCACTGGGTGTTACTTCAAAATACTTTGCCAACTCATCAACACTGGCATATTCTGGTACGGCAATCACTTTTTTTGATGATACTTCTTCCGCCGCCGCAGCGATTTCCCTGCCTTTTTTATAAACCTTTTTCTTCGTTTTTGTATCAATCTTGGCTAATGTCTGGCGAACACGTTCCTCAACGCTTTTTTCAGGTGCAACTGCTTTACTGTCTGTGGCAGGTGGTCTTGTTCTCCTGATGCCTTTCCCAATTTCTGATTCAATATCTGTTAAATTTATTTTCCTTAGTTTTACTTTTTTTGGTGCCGGCTGAACTTCTTTTTGAATTGTTTCTTTTTTTGATTTTTTCTGACCTGCCTTCTTTGGCTGTTCCTCTTTCCCCGGTTCAGGGGCAGCTTTCTTTTGAGCAGCAACAGCTTTCTCCTCGACTGTTTTTGCGGCAGCTTTCTTTTGAGCCGCAGCAGCTTTCTTCTCAGCCGTTTTCTTCTCTCGTTCTTTTTTTGCTTTAGATTTCTCTTCTGTCTCTAGCTTTCTCTGTTCAGAAAGTGAGAGGAGATTTATTTTTTTTGCGGATTTCTGGGTGTCTCGAAAACGGGTATCGTGTATTTCCCTCCTCATCTGTTCTTTACGATATCGCTCAATGGATTCTTTATCCTTTGAAAATTCAGTCAATATCTTTTGATAATCTTTATCATCAACAGGAGCCATATGACTGCCAACTGTAATTCCTTCTTCATTGAGGAAGGAAATGATTTCTGTATGAGAGATATTTAACTCTTTGGCAATATGAAAAATTCTTCTTGGACGGTCAGCCATTATTCTTTTAGGAAGTGGTTCCTGCCTCTTTTGATTGAGGAATTAAGGTTTTTTCTTTTTCATCCGGTTTTATGGCTGAGTCATCTTCTACAGCCTCTGGTTTGGGTACATCAATATCATCAGGATTGTCATCATCCGCTTCATCATCACTTCGGTTTTTTTCTATAAAATCCTGGATTGAATCGTAGATTTTTTCTAAAACGTTTTCTGTGATTTCTTTGACTTCTAAAAGGCTGTCTTCATCTTTCGCCTGGAATTCAGAGATGGTATTAACACCCTCTGCCTGTAAACTTTTTGCAGCCTTTTTTGGGAACTTCGGGATTTCAACCAGCAGAGTATTCTGCTCAATTTTTCTTTGTTCATATTCTTTTTCCCCAAAGGCATCAATTCTATAATCAATGAGCTGGGATGCAAGTTTTATGTTCATTCCTCCCCTGCCAATTGCCAGGTCCAACTCATCATCTTTAAAGATAGCCTCGCAATATTTACGTTCATCATCAATATAAAGGTTCATTGGTTTTGCCGGTGACAAAGCTCTTGAAATTAATACTTCAGTCTTTTCACTATAATTCACAATATCCACTTTTTCATTGTTTAATTCCCGAACGATTCCCTGGATCCGGCTCCCGCGCATTCCAACACACGCACCAACTGCATCAATCCGGCGGTCATGGGAATATACTATTATCTTTGAACGTACACCTGGGTATCGTGAAATGGATTGTATCTCGATCAGTCCGTCTTCTATTTCCGGGACTTCCATTTCAAACAATTTATATAAAAAGTGATTGTCACTCCGTGAAACAACTATGTCCGGTCCTTTCGGAGTATTTTCAACTGATTTAATTACAGCTCTGACTGTGTCTTTTCGCCGATAATTCTCTGAAGGTATCTGTTCCTTCTTTGGCAGACGAAGTTCCGCAAAACCAATGTTCAGAAAAAGGTTATCCCGTTGAATTTGACGAATTTCACCAATCACTATTTCCCCGATACGGTTCGCATAATCTTCATAAATATATTGTCTTTCGATATCCTGAATTCGTTGAGAAAAAAATTGTTTTGCGTGAGCAATCATTCTCCGTCCGAAGACGCTGGGATCTATAACTTCAACAAAGGGATCTCCAGGGGAAATTTCTTCCAGGTCCGGTTCTTTTAATAAGGCATCTTCAACCGTGATCTGATGTAATGGATCTTCTACAACTTTTACGACAGTTTTTTCAGCGTATATTTCAATTTCTCCTTTGTCAATATTGACTATGACGCTATAGTTTGATGCATCACCGTGCGTTCGTTCAATTATGTAAAGAAATAACTGCTCAAGAATAGTTCCCAGTTCCGAACGTTCCACATTTTTATCACGCGCAAGGTCTGAAAATATTTCTATTAAATCTCTATTAATCAAGATTCCTCCAAAGGGTTTTGTACGTAGCCATTATCCTTATTTTCATGCTTTTTCAATCACGCATTTTTTCTTCTAGATACAAAAAGTGGGCATTTCACCCACTTTTCACGCAAAAACTTATCACCTTCCAACTGGTTTTACAAGGTGTTTAATTCCTCTTTATTTTCGTGTTAGGAACCCGGACAGTTCCTCTGCCTTTTTCTTATTACCAGAAGAAATATTTTCCAGGTTTAAGATCTTTTGAACAATCTCCATTGCCATTTCTTCTGTACCCCTGTCTATGTACAATTCAGCCAAAGCCAACTCCAATGAATGTTGATTATGTGGAATGGAACTGAATGTCACTGCCAGTTCTAAATGCTCTTCTTCTTTATCCTGATTTGATTCCCTCTTATAAATACTTGATAACATAAAATGACCGCTTGATAAGAGAATATTTTCTGAAGTACTGTTGATAAATTGCTCTAAGTGGGTTTTTGCATTACCATAGTCACCTTTATTAAAATATATCGATCCAAGATAATAGTTGCTGGTTTTTCCGCTTTGTGTGCTGCCATGTTCCTCTGTGAGAACTTCAAACTGAAACTGGGCATTTTCAATATCGCCCGTGTCCAGTGAAACCAGAGCGTTCCCAAATAAAATATCTGCAGGTTTTTGCTGGGACCCCTGTCTGTTGAATAGAAAAACAATGATAACAGTCAATGCAATTATTCCAATCCCTCCACGGAAGATCATTGATTTATGTTCATTATATTTTTCGAAGACCGTGTTGACTGTTTCCAGGAGCGGGTCTTTTTTCATCTCTTTCTTTGTAAATTTTGCTTGCGGCTTTAGCATTTTTCTTCCTTTTTTTTTATGATTTATTCTCTGTGCCCTTGACAGGGATCGAACCTGTATCTAATCCTTAGGAGGGACTTGTTCTATCCATTGAACTACAAGGGCTTAAAGACAGCAAAATTACTTCAAAAATGAAGTGGTGCCAAACGGGAAAGTACCAAAAATTAATACCTTTTCTCAATAGTGAGATCCCTCGTCATCAATTCCTTCACTTCCTGCTGGGCATTTTTTCCACGATAAAGCACGTTGTACACTGCCGTTGAAATTGGCATGGAAATAGTATGTTTCTTTTGCAGCTGGTACACTGACTCGGTTGTTTTTACCCCTTCTGCAACCATTTCCATTCCATCAAGTATCTTTTCCAATGTTTGCCCTTTCCCAATTTCTTCACCAACATATCTGTTCCGACTGTGTTTGCTCAAACAGGTAACGATCAAATCTCCAACCCCGCTTAAACCTGAAAACGTATCCGGATCTGCTCCCATCTTTTCCCCCAGCCTTGTAATCTCTGTTATCCCTCTTGTAATAAGAGCTGCCTTTGTATTGTCTCCATATCCAATGCCGTCAATAATGCCGGTGGCTATTGCGATGACATTTTTCACAGAACCGCCCAACTCCACACCCAAAATATCCGAATTTGTATATATACGCAGGTTTTCACTGGAAAATACCTGCTGAATAAAAGCAGTATTACCATCTGATGGACCAGCAGAAACTAAAGTAGTCGGCATACCAAGTGCCACTTCTTCAGCATGGCTGGGGCCATAGAGTGACACAATGTTCTGTGGATCAAAATCTCCTTCATCTACAATAACCTGGCTCATGGTCATTAAGGAAGAATTTTCTATCCCTTTTGACAGATTCACGATTATTATTTCACTGGAACTCAACGATTTTATTTGACTGATGAGTTTTCGTACAGTCTGGGAAGGAATTGCGATGATAATTATTTGAGCATCAGAGAGTGCTTCTTTTATATCAGTAGTAAATTGAATTGATTCAGAAAACTGTAACCCTGATATATGCGGATGTTTTCTTGTGGAGTTTAATCGATCAATCTCTTCAGGGAATTTACTCCAGGCAGTTACAGAGTGCCCCATCTGGTCAAGATAATGGGCTATCGTTCCACCCCATGCACCACAACCAAAAATTGTGACGGGTAAAAAACTATTCATTGAATTGGCAACAGGTAGTTCTCTTTTTCAGGAGGAATATAAATGATCAATCACCTCAGCATAGTTTTTTTCAACCACTTTTCTTTTTACGGACAATTTAGGTGTGATTTCACCGCTTTCAATCGTCCATTCAGATTTCAGAAGTGCAAACTTTTTCACCCGTTCATATCTTGAAAATGATTCCATCGCATTCTGAACTTCCTGGTCAAATAATTCCAAAACGGATGAATGACTGCACAGCACCTTTCGATCATCGTTCGGAACATTATTTTTCTCTGCCCAGGCATTTAAAAACTCAAAGGAAGGTACAATAAGTGCTGAAATAAATTTTCGGCGATCTCCAATGACCAGGCATTGTTCGATATACTTTGATAAACATAAAGATAATTCAAGCGGAGTTGGGGCAATATTTTTTCCTCCTGAAGTTACCAGTAAACTTTTCTTCCTGTCTGTTATCTGTAAATAACCGTCTTCATCATCAAAATTTCCAATGTCCCCTGTTTTGAACCAGCCGTCATCACCTAAAACTTCCTGAGTGGCTTCAGGGTTATTATAATACCCCTTCATAACATTATCACCACGACACAGTATTTCTCCATCTTCTGCTATTTTCACCTCCACTCCTTCAAGAGGTTTTCCAACTGTTCCAAATTTGAATAATTCCTCTCGGTTGCACGTAATGACCGGACTGGTTTCTGTTAATCCATACCCCTCCAGAATGGGAATATTTGCAGAAGCGAAAAATTTTCCCACTTCAGGAGAGAGCGGTGCGCCTCCTGATATAAAACACCGTAACCTACCTCCAACCTTTTCCTTAAGTTTGGAAAATACCAATTTATCAGCAATTTTAAATTTGATGCCCAATAAACCTGAAGGATTTTGTCCACGGGTTAAGTATTGAGCGGCTTTTTGACCTACATCGATTCCCCACCAAAATATTTTTTGCCGAAGAGGAGGATCACCGCTTACTTTATCAAGTACTTTTGCATGAATTTTCTCATAAAGCCTTGGTACGGCAATGACAACGGTTGGCTTCACTTCCATCATATTATCAGCAACTGTATCTACACCTTCAGCGTAATACGTAGTCCCTCCCTTTGAAAAACCTGTATAATGACCGGACATTCTTTCAAATGAATGGCTTAACGGAAGGAAGGATAAATACACGTCTGACTCCTTCACTTCAACGGCCAAAGATGTTGCTTTGATATTTGAAACCAGGTTTTTATGAGTGAGCATAACCCCTTTTGGATCTCCAGTAGTACCGCTTGTATAAATAATCGTCAACAAATCTTCAGGCCTTGCAGTTTTTGCTGACTCGTCTACATTGAATCCATTTTCGGAAATATATCCATCCCCTTGTTCTAATATTTCTGAAAAACTGAAAATATTTGAAGAAGGACCGGACTGGTCATCCATGGCAATAATTCCTTTTAATCCATCGCTTTCATTGATAATGCTTAATATTTTATCCGTTTGTTCTTTATTCTCTGTGATAACATATACAGTATCAGAATCATCAAGAATATATTTAATCTGGGAAGGAATAAGGGTTGGGTATACAGTAACAGATACTGCGCCTAAACAGGCAATGGCATAATCACTGATCGCCCATCTGGGGCAATTTGTAGATTGAATTGCTACTTTATCTCCTGCTTGAATACCAAGGCTGGATAATCCAGCTGCAAACCGCTCCACAAGTATTTTTACCTCACTGTATGTTAATTCTTTCCATGCTCCATCAATTTTTTCATAGCATGAGGCTTTATCCGAAAAAGACCCGGTTGACTGCAGAAACATTTCCGATATTGTATTAAATGACATAATTCACTCCAAACTTGGAATTTAACAGGGTCAAATATATTGACAATAATTTTTCCGTACCTCTAATTTCTTTAGTAATATCACCGGCATAACAGCCGGGGTGGCGGAACTGGTAGACGCGCTGGTCTCAAACACCAGTGGGAGCAATCCCGTGTCGGTTCGATCCCGACCCTCGGCACAATAAAAAAGGGCAATAAACAATTGCCCTTTTTTATCACTAGAGAATAAATGAGTTTTATTTTAGCAGCACCATTTTCCTGGTCTGCACAAATTCACCAGCACGAATCTGGTAGAGGTATACTCCTGCACTTACAGGCTTGCCAAAGAAATCAGTAGCATCCCATTGTACTGACCTGTAGCCTGCTTCCTGGGTGGTATTCACCAGCTGTGTTATTTCCCTTCCCATCAAGTTGTATATGGTAAGTGTAATCTGTGCCTGTTCTGGGAGGTCATATTGGAGGTTTGTGCTTGGGTTAAACGGATTGGGATAGGCCGGATGCAGGGCAAATGACCCGGGAAGATTGGCTAGCTCATCATTGGAAGTCAATGCGCTGTAGGCCACGGTTAATGTGAACCGGCTCTCTCCTACCTGCGGATAAATATTTACACCCCCAGAGCCATAGGCAGGAAAACTGCCTTTCGCTTCTGCTGAAAAGGTTATCTCACTTTCTTCAGTAAGGTTTACAGCAGTCCCTGTAGCATTATCTGTTAAGGTTAATGATACATGACCCGGGAGGCTGCTTATATCCCAGGTCATGGTTACATCATTTTCATTTGTAACAAAGTTATAGTCGTCATCCAGCGTCAAATACATGACGTCCAGCGGTATGGAGATGGAACCGTCATGGCTGTAGGGCAGATTGCTGATATCCAGGCCATTGCCTTCCGCATAAGAAATCCCCACCACCCGTTCACTGGGAGACATAGGTAACAGCTTATAGGCATCAGCATTATCAATGCCTTCTAAGGCATCTATATTAAATGATAGATAAACAGTGGAGTTATAGCTACCACTACTTAACTGGAAAGCGACACTGCCGGATGAATCATTCATCGTTTTATAAAAAGTACCAATGGAACTTGATTTGCAGCTGGATGTAAACTGAAAGGTGGTACCGCTACTACCAGACTGGATCCAGAAACCCTGGTACGGAGCAATTAAACCA